>Ga0075435_100001318_pt1 | contig 15951 bp, 14 predicted proteins | sample RhiMethybrSRZTD4_FD_75302 | JGI IMG/M metagenome (GOLD analysis project Ga0075435, IMG submission 75302) | Populus rhizosphere microbial communities from Tennessee, USA - Rhizosphere MetaG P. TD hybrid SRZTD4 | ecosystem: Host-associated > Plants > Roots > Rhizosphere > Soil | place: USA...
TTCGCGGGCATCGAGAACGAGCTCTTCTTCGACCCGAAGACCTCGATGCTGTTCGGCGACGCCAAGGCCTCGGTCACCGGCCTCGTCGCCGCCGTCAAGGCGGTGTAAACGAACGGACCGGTGCCTGGCGCCGCGAGCCGGTGCCAGGCACCTCGAGTCCGCTACGAGGACGAGCCGGACGGCACGCTGATGCGCCCGCCCATCTCGAACGCACCGTAGGCGGTGACGAGCGAGCCGATCAGCGTCAGCCAGAGGCCGAGCGCCGTGTGGCTGTGATGGTCGATGAACTCGAAGATGACCATCAGCGCCGTGAAGGCCGCCGCGATGAGGATCGCCTGCGGCAGCGGGATGGGCAGCTGCACGGTGTTGGGGATGAACAGGAGGATCGCGCCCGCGAGCATCACGAGCGAGCCGATCACCGCGAGCTTGCCGAGCGCGTTCGCATCCCATGCGCCCGTGCTGGCCGAGATGTGGCCGAGCGCGCCGAGGCTCACGGTGATCGAGTACCAGTCGAGGAACAGCGCCCCGATCAGGGTGGCGACAGTGCCGGCGACCACGATCCACTGGCTGCGCGAAACCTGCGACCAGTCCATAGTCACACTCCTTTAAGACAACGGAACGAAAACCTGCCCTTGTTCGCCGCTCCGGCGGCGACTCCTCTCAACCTTACAGTGAGATGAGGAGCGCCGAAAGGAGCGAGATCCGCTCCCCGAGCGATTCGAGCGAGACCCGTTCGTCCACGGCGTGGGCGCCCGATCCGGTCGGGCCGAGGCCGTCGATCACCGGCGTCCCGACCGCGGCCGCGAAATTCCCGTCCGACCCGCCCGGCGAGGCGTTCTCGGCCAGGTTCACCCCGGCGTCCTTCGCGATGGAGATGGCCGAGCGCACCAGCTCGGCGGCCCCGGCGGTCTGCACCATCGGCGGCCGCGTCACGCCGCCGCTGACCTCGATGACGGCGCCGTCGTTGTGCGGGCGCAGGCCGCGGATCGCCTGCTCCAGCGTGCGCTGGCCGTCGGCCGTCCAGGCGCGGGCGTCGATCCGTGCCCAGGCCTCCCCGGCGACCACGTTGTCGCCGGTGCCGCCGCCCACCTGGCCGACGTTCGTGCGGATGCCGGCGGCCGGATCGGCCATGCCGTGCACGGCCATGATCTGGTGGGCGAGCTCGTCGACGGCCGAGATCCCGGCGCGGGCCCCGTTCCCGGCGTGTGCGGCGCGGCCGCGGATGTGGAGCTGGTAGCGGGCCAGGCCCGAGCGGGTGGTCGTGATCGTCCCGTCCTTGACCGGCGGCTCGAGCACGAGCGCGACGCGGGCGCCCGTGGCGAGCTCCTCGACGAGCGGACGGCCGCTGGGGCTGCCGATCTCCTCGTCGGCCGTGACCAGGAAGTGCACGGGCCGGCGCAGCTCGCCCAGCCGCCGCAGCGCCTCGAGGCCGGTCACGATGCCGGCCTTCATGTCGAGCGCGCCCGGCCCGTACGCGTAGCCGTCCTGCACCCGGAACGGCATCTTCGGCAGCGTGCCGGCCGGCCAGACGGTGTCCATGTGCGCCATGAGCACGAGCGCCGGGCCGTCGTCGGGCCCAAGCCGCGCGATCAGGTGCGGGTCGCGCGGCTCGATCCGGGCGCCGAGCGCCTCGAGCTCCGCCGCGATGAAGCGGCCGATGTGGCCCATCCGCTCGCGGTCGCCGGTCGGGCTCTCGAGCTCGACGAGACGCTGCAGGAGCTCGACCGCGTCCATCATGGGCGGGAAGCGTATAGGGCGCGGATGGCCGCCGGAGCGGCCACCCGCACCCGGTGCAGGCCTACTGGACGATCCGCGACTGGCCGGCGGTGATGTCCGAGGCGATCTGCTGGAAGATGCCGGTCAGCGACGTCGGGTTCGGCAGGTCGTAGAAGTACTGCGTGCCGGGGCTCGCGATCTTCTGGAGCGCCGTCTCGGCGGGCATCGCCGGCGACTCCGGCGTGCCCCAGTTCGAGCTGCCGTACCACTGGACGGTGGTGCTCCCGATCTTGGCGCCGATGGCCGCGTCGCACTCGTCGCCGTTCGCCGTGTAGGCGATCGAGTAGACGAGCACCTTGGCCGCCTTGGCGACGCCGGCGCTGGTGACGCCCTGGCCGCACGGGTTGGTGCGGTACGGCGACGTGGAGGCGAGGAAGGTCGGACCGTCGTTGGCGGCGCCGTCCGAGAGCACCACCATCACCTTCTGGGTGCCGGCGCGCCCGTCCTTGACGAGCTCCTGGTAGGCGGCGTCGATGGCCTCGGCGTACGCGGTGCCGCCGCCGGCCTTCACGCAGTTCAAGGTCGACATGAACGGCGACGACGCGTTCAGGTTGCCGGTGCTGGTCGCGTAGGCGTTCGACAGCGGCACAAGGACGTAGGCCGCGTTGCTGAGGCTGTAGGTGCCGCCGCTGCCGGCGTACTGCTGCGAACCGTCGGGATATTTCTTCGTGTCGGTGAAGTACGAGCTGACGTCCGTGCAGCCCTGGCCCGAGCTCGGCGCCGGCGGCAGCACCGCCAGGCCGACGTTGTCGAGGGTCGGGTCCATCGTCTTCATGAAGGCGTTGATGCCCGCCTTGGCGTTCGTCAGCTTGCTGTTCTGCGACATCGACCCGGTGCGGTCGAGCACCACCATCACGTCGAGCGGCACGCCGCCGCACGGTGAGCAGGCCTGCGCGTGCGCCTTGAGCGTGATCGTGCTGAAGCCGAGCAGCTTCAGGAGATACGTCGGCACGTTCGCCGTCTCGTCGACGGTGACGGTGTTCGGGTAGCCGTTCGTGCAGTTGTAGCCGGCCTGCTGCGCGCAGGTGACGCTGACGTTCTGGCTGACGTTCCCGGCGGGAACGCCGTTGATCGGGTTCGAGCCGCCCGGTTGCGAGCCGTACTTCTGCGCGGCGGAGGTCGCGTTCGCGACGACCGGCGGGTACACCATCGTCAGCTGGCCGGCGCCGGCGGCGGCCGAGGCGTCGGCCGAGGCCTGCAGCGCCTTCTGGACGCGGTAGGCGTTGCCGAAGTCGATCACCAGACCGGCGAACACCAGGATCGAGAACATGAACACCACGACGAGCGGCAGCGTCTGGCCGGACGTGCGGGCGAGCGCGCGCAGGCGACGGCCGGCGGCGGGTGCATCAGGGCATGGATCTCGCTGCTCAGGCTGGGTGGGCGCCACGTGACTGCCTCCCTGGAAAGGTTGCGCGCGCGGTGCCGGCCTCCTCTGGTCCGACACCCGGGGGGTACGCGTTCGTACCTCTGAACATCGACGCGGGCCGCAGACGGCTCCATCACCCGAATTGGGGGACGCTGGAAGGAGGCTTCGGGCTCGCCGCGGCTACTCGCCGAGGGCGACGAGCGCCGCCAGCTCGTCGTCGTCGAGGTCGGAGAGCACCGTCTCGACGCCGCGGTCGACGATCCGCGTGGCGAGGTCGCGCTTGCCCGCGATCAGCTGGTCGATGCGCTCCTCGATCGTGCCGGCGCACACGAGCCGATGCACCTGCACGACCCGGGTCTGGCCGATCCGGTGGGCGCGATCCGAGGCCTGGTCCTCGACGGCCGGGTTCCACCAGCGGTCGAAGTGGAACACGTGGCTCGCATTGGTCAGGTTGAGCCCGAGCCCGCCGGCCCGCAGCGACATGACGAGCACGCGCGGCTCGCCGTCCGGGGCCTGGAAGGTGTCGACGATGCGCTCCCGGGCCGTGCGCGGCGTCGATCCGTCCAGGTAGAGCAGGCCGCCGTTGACCTCCTTGCCCAGGTGCTCGGCGAGCAGCCGGCCCATGACGGCGTACTGGGTGAAGACGAGGGCGCTGTCACCCTCGGCCACCACTTCGGCCAGCATCTCGGTGAGCCGGTCGAGCTTGCCCGAGCGGTCGGCCAGCGCACCGTGGCGTCCGAGCGCGTGCACCGGGTGGTTGCACACCTGCTTCAGGCGGGTGATCAGGGCCAGCACGTTGCCGCGCCGCTCGATCCCGGAGAGGCCGCGGACGCGGCCCATCATGGCGTCGATCGTGGCCTGGTAGAGCGCCGCCTGCTCGACCGTGAGCGTGCAGAACTCGGTCGAGTCCTGGCGCGGCGGTAGGTCGGGCAGCACCGCCGGGTCGGTCTTTCGCCGGCGCAGCAGGAACGGCCCGGTCATGCGCCGCAGGGCGTCCTCGGCGCGGCCGTCGCCGCGGCGCTCGATGGCGTTCGCGAACAGGCGCCGGAACCCCGTACGGGTGCCCAGCAGGCCGGGGTTCAGGATGTGCATGATCGACCACAGGTCGTCGAGCCGGTTCTCGACGGGCGTGCCGGTCAGCGCGACCCGGTGGCCCGCGGTGATGGCGCGCGCCGTCTGCGCCGCCCGCGTGAGCGGGTTCTTGACCGCCTGGGCCTCGTCGAGCGCGAGCATCCGCCACTCCAGCGAGGACAGCAGCCGGCGGTCGCGGGGCAGGAGCGCATAGGACGTGAGGACGACGTCCCAGCCCTCCAGGTCGGCCGCCTTCGACGTGCGGTCGGGGCCGTGGTGGATCAACGTGCGCAGGCCGGGGGCGAACCGGTGCAGCTCCCGCTGCCAGTTGCCGAGCACGGAGGTCGGGCAGACGATCAGCGCCGGCCGCCCGTCCTCGTCGCGGTGGTCGAGCAGATACGCGATCAGCTGGACGGTCTTGCCGAGGCCCATGTCGTCGGCGAGCAGCGTCCCCAGGCCGAGCCCGCGCATGCGCACGAGCCAGCCCAGGCCCGCCTTCTGGTACGGCCGCAGGAGACCGTCGAAGCCCTCCGGGGGCTCCATCGGCCGGCGCAGGGCCGGATCGCGCAGCTGCGCCGCCAGGCCGGCCAGGTCGCCGTCGGACTCGACGACGCCCATGACGACGCCGCGCACGTCCGTCGATCCCGCCAGCGCGGCCCCGAGCGCGGTCATCGCCGGCATCCCGGGGCTGTGCAGCGCCGAGGCGGCCAGGGCGCGGGCGCGCGCGAGCGCCTTGGGGTTCAGCGCGCGCCATTCTCCGCCGAGGCGCACGAGCGGCTGGGTCGCGGCGGCCAGGGCGCGCAGCTCCTCGACGCTGATCTCGTGGCCGCCGAGCGACGCCTTGAGGTCGTAGCGAACGACGCCGTCGAGCTGGAGCGGGCCGCCGGCCAGCTCGAGGCGGGCGTCGTCGAAGTCGAGGTCACGCTCCTCGGAAACCTCGGGCGGCAGCTCCACCCGGGCGCCCGCGAACTCGAGCGCCGACGTGGCCAGGCGCAGCTCGACGACGGCCTCCTCGCCGAGCAGGACGACGCCGTCGGCGACCCGGCCGAGCGGCGCGAACACGTGGGCGGCGCGACGCCACAGCGCCGGGTCGTCCGGCGTCACGGTCAGCGGCCACCCGCCCGAGGCGTCGACCGGCAGCTCGAGGCGCAGCTGCAGCGGCGCCAGCGAGTCGCGCAGCCGCACCACCGGCGCCGCCAGGCCCAGGTCGGGGGCGACGGCTCGCAGGAGCGGCTGCAGCACGCTCAGATCGACCCCGGGCACCTGGATCTCGCCGGAGCGCAGGATCTTCGGCTCGCGGACGGCGGCCGCGAGGGCGTGCATGCTCGAGTCGACGAACCCGGCCACGGCCGCCTCGGGAGCGAGCGGCTGCGGCTCGTCGTCCTCCCCCAGGTTGTCGACGACGGCGTGGCCCGCCTCCGGGAAGGCGGCCGCGAACCGGCTCAGGTCGGGGACGGTGCCGCCGCCGAGCACGGCGGCCTCCACCACCCGCGCCGCCAAGCGCCACGCCCGCACCGACGCGCTCGTGGGCCCGTCCCGGTCGGTGAGCAGGTAGGCCAGCCCCGGGAGCGACGCCAGGCAGCGCATCTCCACCGACCGCCGCCGCCCGCCGATCGCCACCGTCTGGTTCAGCCGCCGCAGCGTCGGCGGCAGCCCCAGGTCGTCCAGCAGGTCGATCCAGCCGCCCGGGGTGAGCGGCGAGAACGAGTAAAGCCCGAGCACCGGCTCCTCGACCCCTCGCGGGACGAAGGCCAGCTCCAGCGGCGCCCGCCGCGCGGTGGATGTCGAGGGCAGGGACAAAATTGGTACCGTAGCCCGAGATGCAACTGCGGCTGACCATCAACGACCAGCGTCACGAGCTGGACGTGGAGCCGCACCGCCCCCTCGCCGACGTCATCCGCACCGATGCCGCGCTCACCGGCACGAAGGTCGCATGCGGTGAGGGAACGTGCGGCAGCTGCACCGTCCTCGTGGACGGACGCGCCGTGCTCTCCTGCCTGACGCTCGCGGTCGCCTGCGACGGGGCCGACGTGCGCACCGTCGAGGGCGCCGACGAGCTGCTCGGGAAGCTCCAGGCGGCGTTCACGGCCGAGGACGCGTTCCAGTGCGGCTTCTGCACCCCCGGCCAGCTGCTCTCGGCCGTCGCGCTCCTGCGCGCAAACCCGCACCCGACCACGGCCGAGATCCGGGCGGGGATGAGCGGAAACCTGTGCCGCTGCGGCGCCTATCCGGCGATCGAGCGGGCGGTTGCGAAGGCCGCAGGCGAGGGCTGACCGTGGCCCGGCTGGTCAAGACGCAGGTCGAGATGGAGGGGCGCTACGAGGAGCGGTGGACGCTCGTCGAGGACGACACCACTCCCGAGTACGGAGAGGACGAGGAGCTCGCCGTCGTCGGCCGGCCGCACGTGCGCGTCTCGGCGGCCGCACGCGTCACCGGCAGCGCCCGCTTCATCTCCGACATCGATCTCACCGGGATGTTGCACGCCGCGGTGCTGCGCAGCCCGCACGCGAACGCCCGCGTCGGCTCGCTCGACCGGGCCGCCGCCGCGGCGCTCCCCGGCGTCCGCGCCGTGATCGGTCCCGGGGATCTGCCCGACCGCGACGGCCGGCCCGTCCTGACCGACGCGCCCGCCTATGCCGGCGCTGCCGTCGCTGCGGTGGCCGCCGACACGCCCGACCAGGCCGAGCGGGCGCTCGAGGCGCTCGCGCCGCAGTGGGAGCCGCTCGCCTTCGTGGTCGATCTCGACGAGGGCCTCGCCCGCCAGGACTTCACGCAGGATCCGGCCGAGACCTCGCGCGGAGACGTCGACGCCGCGCTCGCCGGAGCCGCGGCCGTCGTCGAGCGCGAGTACCGCACGCCCGCGCAGATGCAGAACCCGCTCGAGCCCCACTGCGCCGTCGCGATGTGGGAGTCGGGCACCTTGACCGTGTGGTCGTCGACGCAGGGCATCTTCGCCGCGCGCGACGAGCTCGCCCGGGCGTACGACCTCGAGCCGGACGACGTACGCGTCGTCTGCGAGTACATGGGCGGCGGCTTCGGCGGCAAGCAGGGATCCGGGCCCGAGGGGTACATGGCCGCCGAGCTGGCGCGCCGCAGCGGCCGGCCGGTGCGGCTGGTGTACACCCGCCGGGACGAGCACACGACCACGGGCTATCGCGCGCCCACCGTGCAGACCTACCGGATCGGCGCCGACGCCGAGGGAACGCTGCTCGGGATCGAGGGATCGGCGGTGATCGGCATCGGCCAGCACGGGTGGGTCTTCCCTGTCCTGAACCCGTCCGAGACGCTCTACGAGTGCGCCAACGTGCGCTCGATGGTGCTGCCCGTGAAGCTGAACCTCGGCTTCTCGAACGCCTTCCGCGCCCCGGGCGTGATGGAGGGCACGTTCGGGTTCGAGCAGGCGCTCGACGAGCTGGCGGATGAGCTCGGCATCGACCCGCTCGAGATCCGCCTGCGCAACGAGGCGGCCCTCGAGCAGGGCAGCGGCAACCCGTACACGTCCAAGCACCTCGCGGCCTGTCATCGGCGGGCGGCGGAGCTGGCCGGCTGGGCCGGCCGCGACGAGCTGCGCTCGGACGGTCGCGTGCGCCGCGGGATGGGGCTCGCCAGCCAGATCTGGTGGGGCGGCGGCGGGCCGCCGGCACATGCCACCGTGCGCCTCGGCAAAGCCGCCCGGCCGACGCTCGTCTGCGGCTTCCAGGACATCGGCACCGGCACGATGACCGCGAGCGCGGTGATCGTGGCCGAGGCGCTGGGCGTGCCGGTCGAGGCTGTGCGCGTGCAGGCCGGCGACACCGCCCGCTCGGGCTACGGGCCGACGTCCGGCGGGTCGATGACGCTCGCGTCCGTCGCCCCGGCCGTGCGCACGGCGGCGCACGAGGTGCGCACGCAGCTGCTCGACCTGGCGGCGGACATGTACGAGATCGCCGCGTCCGACCTCGTGCTCGCCGGCGGCAACGTCAGCTCCCGCGACGGCACGCTGCGCCACGAGATCACCGAGATCACGTCGAAGCTCGGCAACTCGTCCCTCGTAGGCCACGGGTCACGCGGGCCGAACCCGGACGGCATGCGCATCCACACGTTCGGCTGCCAGGTCGCCCAGATCGCGGTCGACACGCTCACCGGTGCGATCACGGTCGAGCGGGTCTGGGCGGTGCACGACGTCGGCCGCATCATCAATCCGATGGGGGCGATCAGCCAGGTCACCGGCGGCGTCCTCCAGGCGATCGGCTTCGCGCTGACCGAGGAGCGCGTCGTCGACCCGACCACCGGAACGGTCGTGAACGCCGGGCTCGAGGACTACAAGGTGCCGACGATGGCCGACACGCCGGAGATCATCTGCGAGTTCGTCGATTCGCCCGACCCCCATCTCGGCCTCGGCATCAAGGGCCTCGGCGAGCCGCCGATCATCCCCACCGCCGCCGCCATCGGAAACGCGTTCGCCCACGCCACCGGCGTGCGCCTGCGCGAGGCGCCGTACACGCCCCGGCGGGTGCTGGAGGCGCTGGCCGGATGACGCGCTTCGCCTACTCCGCGCCGGCCTCGATCGCCGAGGCCGCCGAGCGCCTGTCCGCCCCCGGCGCGCGGGCAATGGGCGGCGGCACCGACATCCTGCCCCAGCTCCAGCGCGGCATCCGCCCCGCCGACGAGGTGGTCGACCTGCGCGGCGCCGTCCCGGCCGGCGTGCTCGCGGCCGCCCAGGGCATCCGCATCGGCGCCGCGACCCGGGTCGCGGACGTCGCCCGCGACCCCGACGTCGGCGCGCGCTTCGCCGTCCTCGCCGAGGCGGCCGCAGCGGTCGCGTCGCCGCAGCTGCGCGAGATGGGCACGGTCGCCGGCAACCTGTGCCAGGCGGTGCGGTGCTGGTACTTCCGCCACCCCGACCTGACCTGCTGGCTGCGCGGGGGCGACACCTGCTACGCCCAGATCGGCGACCACCGCAAGCACGGCCTCGAGCCGGGCGACTGCATCTCGGTGGCCCCGTCCGACCTGGCCGCGGCGCTGCTCGCGCTCGACGCGGTCGTCACCACGAACCGGCGCGAGGCGTTCCCGCTGGCCGACCTCTACCGCAAGGCGAGCGCCGAGGATCGCTCGACGATCGCGCTCGAGCAGGGCGAGCTGATCACCGCCGTGACCGTGCCGCGGCCGCCCGAGGCGAGCGCATACGTGCGCGCGGGTGAGCGGGCGGCGTGGAGCTTTGCGCTCTGCGGCGTCGCCGCGGCCCGCTTCGACGGCGAGGTGCGGATGGCGGCGATCGGCGTGTCGAACCTGCCCCGGCTGCTCGACCCGGCCGACCCTCTGGCCGGCCTGCCCGGCCTGGAGATGACCGGCTGGAAGCGGCGGCTGCTTTCGACTCTCGCACAGGACGCGCGCACGGCGGTATCGTGACGGCCGTGGGCAGACTGGTCGCTTCCGTCACGGTGCTCGCGGCCGCGCTCGCGCTCCCCGCGGTCGCCGGTGCGAAGCCGCTGCCACAGACGCCTCTGCGGACGAACCCATCGCCGGTGAACGAGGAGTCGCCCTCGGCTGCGCCGCACTACTTCGCCTGGGTGCAGAACTCGCGCAGCCATCCCCGCCTGTACAACCTCTACGCGCAGCACGACGGCCGCACCCGCTACCGCGTCAATCCGGGCGGCACGCAGGCCGGGCTCGGCACGGGGATCGACGGCACGACCCTCGTCTATACGCAGACCCATCGCGCGAAGAGCAGCATCATGATGTTCGATCTGCAGACGAAGCACCGCTTCCCGCCGCCCGCCGGCGTGAACACGCCGGCCCTCGAGGACGAGCCGACGATCTCGGGCGACTGGCTGCTGTTCCACCGCCTCGAGCAGGGCTCGTCGCCGGGCGAGCAGGTGATCCTGCGCAACATGCACACGGGTGAGACGCGCACGATCGCGTCGGTGCGCGGCCGCGTCGCGCAGCTCGAGGCCGGCCAGGTGAACGGCGACTGGGCGGTGTTCACGAAGACCGTGAACGGCACGCGCTTCAACGTGTGGCTCTACCAGATCTCGACGAAGACGCTGACGCTCGTCCCGAACCCGCGCGACAAGGTGCACTCGGCCGCCGCGGTCAACCCGTTCGGCACCGTCTACTTCGAGGAGAGCGGCAGCCGCTGCGGCTCCAATGCGACCGTCGAGGTCTACCCGATCGGCGGGCCGATGATCACGGCCGGCACGCTGCGCCCCGGCATCGACATGTTCCACCCGTTCGTGTTCGAGCACGGCTCGACGGACAGCTTCATGTTCGCGAAGCTGCACTGCGCGGGCGGCGCGACGGACGTGTTCGAGTCGAACTTCGCCTGAACAAGCGGGGTCAGACCGTAATTCATCCCGCGTAGTCGAACGTCGACTCGAAGCCGCAGCGGCCGGTGAACTCGAACGAGAAGTGCTCGTCGTCGGCGGCCAGCCGCTCGGCGACCACCTCGCGGCCGGCCCGGTTGTGGCCGGGGATGATGCACGACACGGTGCTTGCGGTCTCGTAGGGCGTCGTCATCGTGACCGTCACGGCGCCGCCCGCCCGGAAGCGGCCGCGGCCGCGCGCGTGGTCGAGGTCGATGTCGCTCGCGTGCACCGCCAGCACCTCGCTCGGCTTGAAGACCCACGGGAACTGCTCCGCCGGCGTCCCGCCGAGCCGGCCCAGGAACACGTCCTCGAGCGCCTGGCGCTGGTCGTCGTCGCCGCGGCCGTCGACGTGCAGCACGAACCGCCACGGCGAACGCGGCTCGTCGTCGGAGTAGCGGATCACCATGACGACGTCCAGGCCGACGAGGTCGGCGTCGCCCACCCTGCCCTCCTCGACGTGCCAGGAGAGCGCGCCGATGCACTCGCCGTACGTCGAGCGGCCGCCGGGCACGCCGTCGATGCGCCGGCAGGGGCAGATCGGCTCGCAGTTGCAGGCCTCGAGCGTCGTGCCCTGGAGGCGCCAGCCGCTCACGGCCGGGTGACGGCGCCCTCGCTCGCGGACGAGACGAGCGCCGCGTACTTCGCGAACACGCCGTGCTCGTACATCGGCTTGGGCGGCGTCCAGTCGGCCAGGCGGGCAGCGATCTCGTCGTCGGAGAGCAGCACGCGCAGCTCGCGGGCCTCGACGTCGAACTCGATCGTGTCGCCGTCGCGCAGCGCCGCGATCGGGCCGCCGTGGGCCGCCTCGGGCGTGACGTGCCCGGCCATCAGGCCGTGGGTGGCGCCGGAGAAGCGGCCGTCGGTGATGAGGGCGACCTGGTCGCCCAGACCCTCCCCCACGATCGCGGCGGTGACGTGCAGCATCTCGCGCATCCCCGGGCCGCCGGCCGGCCCCTCGTAGCGGATCACGACGACGTCGCCGGGCCGGATCGCCCCCGCCTTGACGGCGGCGAAGCAATCCTCCTCGCGGTCGAACACGCGGGCGGGGCCGCTGTGCGTCAGGCGCTCGTGGCCGGCCAGCTTGACCACGCAGCCGTCCGGCGAGAGGTTGCCGCGCAGGATGGCCAGGCCGCCCGTCGGCTTCAGCGGCTTCTCGATCGGCACGACCACCGGCTGGCCCGGCGTCTCGACCACCTGGTCGGCGATCTCGTCCATCGTGCGGCCGTCGACGTTGCGCGCGCCGGCGTGGACGAGCTCGCGCTTGCGCAGCTCGCGGGCGACCAGCGCGACGCCGCCGGCATCGAAGAGGTCGGTGGCGACGAACTGCCCGCCGGGCTTCAGGCTCGCCACGATCGGCGTGCGGGCGGCGATCGAGTCGAACTCGTCGATCGAGAACGGGATGCCGAGCTCGTGCGCGATCGCGAGCAGGTGCAGGACGCCGTTCGTCGAGCCGCCGGCGGCCGCCACCGACGCGGCCGCGTTCTCGATCGCCTCGCGGGTGATGATGTGCGACGGGCGGATGTCCTCGCGCACGAGCTTCATCGCCAGGCGGCCGCACTCCTCGGCGGCGTCGCCCTTGCCCCGGTTGAGCGCCGGGATGCCGTTGAGCCCGGCCGGGCTGATGCCGAGGAAGTCGAGCGCCATCGACATCGTGTTCGCGGTGTACTGACCGCCGCAGGCGCCGGCGCCGGGGCAGGCGGACGACTCGACCTCGTGCAGCTCGGCCGCGTCGATGCGCCCGGCGGCGTAGGCGCCGACTGCCTCGAACACGTCCTGGATGGTGATGTCACGGCCGCGGAACGTCCCCGGGGCGATCGTCCCGTTGTAGAGCACGAGCCCGGGCACGTCGAGCCGGCAGAGCGCCATCGCGCCGGCCGGGATCGTCTTGTCGCAACCGACGATGCAGACGAGGCCGTCCATCAGGTGCCCGCGCACGACCAGCTCGATCGAATCGGTGATCAGCTCACGGCTGATGAGCGACGCCTTCATGCCCTGGGTGCCCATCGAGACGCCATCCGAGACGGAGACGGTGTTGAACTCCATCGGGGTGCCGCCGGCCTCCCGGATGCCGGCCTTCACCCGCTGAGCCAGCTCGCGCTGGTTGAAGTTGCACGGCATCGTCTCGATCCACGTCGTGGCGACGCCGACGATGGGCTTCGCGAGGTCGTCGTCGGTGAAGCCGATCGCCTTCAGCATCGCCCGCGCGGCGGCCCGGTCGGGGCCGTCGGTCAGAGCGGCGCTGTGGCGCTTGGCAGGGTCGGAAGGGCGGTCGTACGGGTTCGTCGGCATGGCGGCCTAGCCTACCGCGCCGTCAAGCCGAGCGAGCCTCCACCGCCACGTAGAGCCCCCACGCCCGGCCCGACTCGAAGAGCTCGTCCGGGTCGACCTCGCCGACCTCGCCGAGCACGTGCGGCGTCGGGTCGTCCTTCGTCGAGCCCCACACCATCTTGCGCGGCGGGGCCTCGTGCTCCTTGGCGAGGTGGTCGCCCCGCTCCTGGGCCGCGAGCAGCTCCTCGCCGGCAGGCCCGTCCGCGTAACCCTTTCCCATCCGCCAAGTGTAGTGTGCGGTCGACGTGGCGGAGGATGTGACGGGGATCGCCGGCCCGGCCGGAGGTGGCGTTTCGGGCGCAGCGATCCTGCGGCTCGTGGCCGCGTCGGCGGCGGCCGCCTTGGCTGTCACGATCGTCGGCGGCGAATGGCTCGGCTGGACGTGGACCGGCTTCGCCGACAACAACACCGTGTGGGACTGGCTGCACCTGCTCGTCCTCCCCGCGGTGCTGACGGCGGCTCCGGTCTGGTACAGCACCCGCCGCAGCGCCAGGGTCGAGTGGCGGCTCCTGTTCGGGGCCATCGCGGTCGCGTTCGCCGTGCTGCTCGTCGGCGGCTACGAGCTGGGCTGGACATGGACCGGATTCGACGGACGGACGCTCTGGGACTGGCTCGAGCTGCTCGTGCTCCCCGCGGCCGTGACGGCCTTCTCGATCTGGCTGGCGCTCGGACGCCGCATGCACCGCCAGGTGCGCCGGCTCGGGGCCGCCCTGCTCATCGCGTTCGTCGTGCTGGTGACGGCCGGCTACGGCTTCCACTGGCAGTGGACGGGCTTCCCGGGGAACACCCTGTGGGACTGGATGCACCTGCTGCTCGTGCCCTTCGTCCTGCCCGTCGCGCTGGCCTGGCTCTCGACCCGGGCCGAGCAGCCCGGCGAGGATCCGCAGGTCAGCCCGGAGACGCCCGCCGCAGCACGCTGAGGAGCTCCTCGCGGTCGGGGGGCGGCCGCATGCGGGCGAGCTCGGGGCGCTGGAGCGCCGCGTCGGCAACGGCGCCCAGGTCGTCCTCCGAGACGCCCAGCTCCGCCAGTGTGTGACGGCCGCCGAGCGCGGCGACCCGGTCGGACAGGTCGTCGGCGGTGACCCCGAGGGCGGCGGCGAGCTCGGCGATCGCGTGCTCCTCGTGCGGCCGCATCGCTTCCAGCACGTGCGGCAGCATGGCCGCGTTCGTGGCTGCGTGAGGCGTGCCGCAGGTGCGCACGATCGTCTGGCAGAGCACGTGGTGGAGCGAGTAGCCGGCGGAGTCCATCGCGTACGCGGCCAGGATCGACCCGCGGGCCAGCCGCTCGCGGGCGTCGAGGTCGCGCTCGTCGATGCCCGCGGCGATGTCCGCCGCAGCGGCGGCCGCGGCCATGCTCGACACCGGGTTTCGGCCCTGGCCGTAAAGCGCCTCCGCGGCGTGGGCGAGGGCGTTCATCGCGCTCGCGCGCCGATCCGGCTCGGGCTGGCCGGTCATGAGCGCGGGATCGGCGAGCACCAGCACGGGCCGGTGCCGGCCGCGGTCCTCGAAGCCGGGCACCACCCGGTGGCCGCCGGTCATCTCGGCGCCGGAGAGGGTCGTCGGCACGGCGCACACACGCCCGCCACGGGCGGCGGCGACCGCCTTGGCGGTGTCGATCACGCGCCCGCCGCCCCAGGCCACCACCGGCCCGTCGCCGACCTCGTCCACGAGCGCCGCCGCGATGTCGGTCACCTGTCCGGCGGGGACGTCGTACACCGCGCGCCACCCCTCCCGCAGCGCCGCCGGGATCGTGGCCCGCGCCCGCGGCGTCGAGAGCAGGTCGGCGCCCGGCCAGGCATGGTCGCCCGCCCCCGGGCCGAAGCGGATCAGGCGATCGCCGTCCGACCAGGTGAACGCGCTCACTGGGCCAGCGCCATCCCGGCCACGACCAGGACGCCTCCCAGCCCGAGCCACACGGTGACGGACTCACCCAGCGCCAGGGCTCCGATCACGATCGCCACGACCGGGACACCGTACAGGTAGGCGACCGTCCGGGACGCCTCCAGCCGGCGCAGCCCGCGCGTCCAGCCGATGTAGCCCAGAAGCGTCGCGACCAGGCCGAGGTAGAGGAGCAGCAGGATGTCGCCGGCGTCCAGCCCTGCCATGCGATGGACGGTGCCGCGGGCCGCAAACGGCAGCAGCGCGCCCGTCCCGATGAGCGAGGCGGCGGCGGTCACCGGCAGGGCGCCGTAGCGAGGTAGGAGCGGCTTCACGATCACGTTGAAGGCGGCGAACGCCGCCGGCGCGGCCAGGACGAGCAGCGGCCCGTGCACGTTCGCGAAGGAGATGCTCTGGCCCGAGCCGAGCAGGACGACCACGACGACGCCGGCGAACGAGACGGCCAGGCCGGCGGCGCGCCGGCGCGAGAAGCGCTCCTGGCCGATGGCGACCGCCATGGCGAGCGCGATCCCCGGCGCCGCCGCCACGACCACGCTGGCGGTGCCGGCCGTCGTCAGCCGCTCGCCCGCGTTCAGCGACAGGTGGTAGATGGTCACGACCAGCAGGCCCGCTGCGACCAGGCGGGCGAGGTCGCGGCGACCCAGCCCGGGCAGGCCGCGAGTCGCGACCAGCGCGATCGCGAACCCGGGCGCGGCGACGAGGTAGCGGCCGAGGGCGATGTCGGGGGCGGCCAGGCCGTCGTCGATCAGCTGCTTGATGGCCGCGTACGAGCCGGCCCAGACGACCACCACCAGGGCGAGCAGCAGGTGCGGGCTCCGTGGGACACTGCCCCGCATGCCCATCAAGCGGATCGAGATCCGGTGGCGCGATCTGGACGGATTCGGCCACGTTAACAACTCCACCTACCTGACGTACCTGGAAGAGGCCCGCGACCAGCACCTCACCGACGTCCTGGGCGAGGCGGTGCACCGCACGGTCATCCGCCGCCTCGAGATCGACTTCGTCTCCGGCCTGACCCAGGAGGACGACTACGTCGACGTCGACGTCCGCCTGACGGGCGTCGGTACCTCGAGCATCACCCTCGAGGAGCGCATCGTCTCGGTCATGGACGGCCGCGTGGCCGCGACCGCGAAGACGGTGATGGTGCACACCGACGACTCGCGCACC
>Ga0075435_100001319_pt1 | contig 15948 bp, 8 predicted proteins | sample RhiMethybrSRZTD4_FD_75302 | JGI IMG/M metagenome (GOLD analysis project Ga0075435, IMG submission 75302) | Populus rhizosphere microbial communities from Tennessee, USA - Rhizosphere MetaG P. TD hybrid SRZTD4 | ecosystem: Host-associated > Plants > Roots > Rhizosphere > Soil | place: USA...
CGACATCTGGGCGCAGAATTGCCCGCAGAACTTCGAGAACCGCGCCGCCCTGGTGGGGGCCGAGATCGCGCGAATAGAAGGTCGCTTGCTCGATGCCGAGCGCCTCTATGAAACGGCCATCCAATCCGCGCACGCACAGGGCTTGATTCACAACGAGGCGCTCGCCAACGAAGTCGCCGCGCGGTTCTATGCGGCACGCGGCTTCACCAGGATTGCGGACACGTACTTACGGGAGGCTCGGTACGGGTACCTCTCGTGGGGAGCCGACGGCAAAGTGCGGCAACTCGACGAGCTGTACCCGCGCCTCAGGCAAGACGAATCGGCACCCGACTCGCGCGCCACGATCGCCGCGCCTGTCGAGCAGTTGGAACTGGCGACGGTGATGAAGGTCTCGCAAGCCGTCTCCGGCGAGATCGTGCTCGAAAAACTCGTCGACACCTTGTTGCGCACGGCAATCGAACACGTCGGCGCGGAACGCGGACTGCTGCTCATGCCTCGCGGGAGCGAATTGTTGATTCGCGGCGAAGCAGAAACTCGCGGCAGTTCCGTGACGGTTCGCCTGTGCGAGGCGCCCGTCTCCACGACCGAGCTTCCCGAGTCCGTTGTCCGTTACGCCGCACGCACCCAGGAGCGCGTGATCCTCGACGATGCTTCGGCGCAGAGTCCATTTTCTGCCGATGGGTACATTCGTGAGCACCGGCCTCGGTCGGTACTGTGCCTGCCTCTTGTCAAACAGGGCGCGCTGGTTGCACTGCTGTATCTGGAAAACAAGCTCGCTTCGAGTGTCTTTACGCCCGCCAGGCTTGGCGTCCTGGGGGTGCTCGCTTCCCAGGCGGCGATTTCGCTCGAGAACGGCCGGTTGTACCGCGAGCTCCAGGAAAGGGAAGCGGAGATCCGCCGGCTGGTCGATGCCAATATTGTCGGGATCTTCATCTGGGACATCGAAGGTCGGATTCTAGACGCCAATGACGCGTTTCTCCAGATCGTCGGCTACGAACGCGAGGACCTCCTCGCGGGTCGCCTGCGCTGGAACGACTTGACGCCTCCTGAAGTCCTCGACCGCGAGTTTGAACGATTCTGGCCGCAGCGCGACCTGACCGACTTCCTGTCGCAGCTCAAAATGACGGCCTTGAAGCCGTACGAGAAAGAGTATTTCCACAAGGATGGCAGCCGTGTGCCCGTCATGCTCGGCCTCGCGGCGTTCGGCGGCGACAGCACGCGGGGCATTGCCTTCGTCGTCGATTTGACCGAGCGCAAGCGGGCCGAGGCAGCGCAGACGCGCGCCCAGGCGGAGCTTCAGCAGGCGCGAAACGCCCTCGCGCATCGTCAGCGGGTCAGCATGCTGGGTGAGGTCGCGGCCTCGCTTGCGCACGAAATCCGGCAACCCATTGCCGCCGCGAGGATCGATGCGAAGGTTTGCATGCGAGCGCTCGCCGACGATCGCCTCGATCTGGAAACGGCGCGTGAGGCTGCGGCGCGACTGGTCAAGGACGCGCTGTGGGCTGACGAGATCATCAAGCGCACAACCGCGCTGTACAAGAAAGACACGACGCAGCGCGAGCGGGTGAACATCAACGCGATGATTCAGGAAATGGCCATCCTGTTGCACCAGGAGGCCGGCGCGTCCTCGATCGCGATTCGGACCGTACTCGCCGAGGGTGTGCCGGACGTGATGGCGGATCGCGTTCAACTGCAGCAGGTGTTGATGAACCTGATGCTGAACGCGATCGAGGCGATGAAGGACACCGGTGGTGAACTGACGGTCACCTCAAAACTAAGCGGCGACGGCGAGCTGCTGATTTCGGTGCGCGACACGGGTGTTGGACTGCCAGCTGAGAATCCCAATCAGATCTTCGAATCGTTCGTGACCAGCAAGCCGCACGGTACGGGCATGGGCCTGGCGATCACGCGCTCGATCCTCGAATCACATGGTGGTCGGTTGTGGGCGATCTCCAACACCGGACCCGGCGCGACCTTTCTCTTCACATTGGCCGGCGACGCCGGAGAGAATCTCGAATGACCAAGGTATGCTGAAACTCTTCCCCCGGCTCGCGGATCGGTCGGCGCCTTCTGGCGAACCACCGCATCATCAGTCGGTTTCGTCATAGCGAAGCATTGCGCGGCCTTCATACGAGGCGGACTTCTGCTGCGCAACCAATCTCACGCGCGGCCGTTGTGACCATCGGACCCCTCTCGTTCGAAGCGGCATAGAATGGAAATTCTCCGCGCGCGACGGGTCAAGAATCCCTGGCGGTGGCGGCTGAACGAGACTGGGTGGGGCGCATGGATGACTCGTTCGAGGCACGGTTGAGAGCGACTCTCAACATGATTCCGGCGTACACCTGGTACGCAGCTCCGTCCGGCGCGCTCACCTTCGTCAATGAGCGATGTGCGGACTATCTTGGGCTCGCGGAGGATCATCCGCTTCGGTTCGGAAGTGGCACCGGCGCAGCGTGGGACGCTCATATCCCCCTTTTGCATCCGGACGATCGCGAAGAGTCGCGGAGAGCCTGGTCAACCTGCCTGAGCACGGGCTGCGCCGCTGAGTTGAGTTTTCGAGTTCGGAACGCTCAAGGCAATTACCGGTGGTTCCTGAGCCGCGCCGAACCTCTCCGAGCGAACAATGGAACGGTGGGGTACTGGATCGGGATTAACCTCGATATCGAGGAACGCAAGCAAGCCGAGGACGCGCAGAGGCGCGCCGAGGCAGAGCTCCAGCAGGCCCGCACCGCCCTCGCGCATCGTCACCGGGTCAGCCTGCTGGGTGAGGTCACGGCGTCGCTTGCGCACGAAATCAGGCAACCGATTGCCGCGGCGCGGATCGATGCCAAGGTCTGTGTGCGAGCGCTTGCCGACGAGAGCCTCGATCTGAAAACGGCGCGCGAGGCTGCCGCGCGACTGGTCAAGGACGCGCTGTGGGCCGACGAGATCATCAAGCGCACCAGGGCGCTGTATAAGAAAGGCACGACGCATCGCGAACGCGTGGACGTCAACGCAGTGATCCGCGAGATGGCTGTGCTGATGCAGCAGGAAGCGGCCGCGTCCTCGATCGCGATTCGGACCGAAGTGGCGGCGGACATCCGGGACATCACGGCGGATCGGGTGCAGATGCAGCAGGTGCTCATGAACCTCATGCTGAACGCGATCGAGGCGATGAAGGACACCGGTGGTGAACTGACGGTCACCTCGCAACTGAGCGAGGACCGCGAGCTGCTGATTGCAGTGCGCGACACGGGTGTGGGACTACCAGCCGAGAATCCAGATCAGATCTTCGAATCGTTCGTGACCACCAAGCCGCACGGCACGGGCATGGGCCTGGCGATCGCCCGGTCGATTGTGGAGTCACATGGCGGCCGACTGTGGGCGATCCCCAACACCGGACCCGGCGCGACCTTCCTGTTCACGCTGCCCAGCGAGGAAGACGACACGCTCGCGTCGCAGCAGCCTTGAACTCCTCACGAAGGCCCACATGGAACCCTCGGCCGTGGATCTCTTCCCAGACCGGCTCCAGACTCTTTTCGAGGACGGTGAGTTCGTCCTTTGCCGCAGCGGTCGACCCATAGACACGACCGTGCCGGCGCGCTCGGCGCTCGTCGTGATGCCGCGATCGGCGCATCCGCGACCACAGATCGTCCGGATGCTCGAGCACGAATACTCGCTGCGAGACGCATTGGATCCCGTCTGGGCGGTTCGCTCCGTGGCGCTGACGACGCTCGAGGGCCGACCCGCCCTCGTCCTCGACGATCCCGGTGGCGAGCTGATCCTTCAGCGCGCCGGCACGCCGATGGATGTCGTCGACATCCTTCGCGTCGGGGCAGGCGTGGCGGCCGCCCTGCGCCAGCTGCACGGCCGCGGCCTCATTCACAAAGACATCAAGCCCGTGAACGTGATGACGGATCGGGGAACGGGCCGGGTGTGGTTGCGCGGATTCGGCCTTGCGTCTCGATTGCCGCGCGAGCGCCGTCCGCCGGAGCCGCCGGAAGTCATCGCCGGCACGCTCGCCTACATGGCGCCGGAGCAAACCGGCTGGATGAATCGGTCGATCGACGCCCGCAGCGATCTCTACGCGCTCGGCGTCGTCCTCTACGAGTTATCGACCGGCAGTCTGCCGTTCACGGCGTCGGATCCGATGGCATGGGTGCACGGCCACATCGCGAAGCGACCGGTGCCGCCGGCCGAGCGGCGGCAAGGTCTGCCAGACGTAGTCTCGGCGATCGTGATGAAGCTGCTCGCCAAGACCGCCGAGGATCGCTATCAGACTGCCGCCGGCGTCGAGCGCGACCTGCGGCGCTGCCTCACGCAATGGGAAGCCGACGGCCGGATCGACGCATTCCCACTCGCCGAGCACGACATACCCGACCGGCTGGTCATTCCGGAAAAACTGTATGGCCGCGCGCGCGAGATCGAGACGCTGCTCGGCGCCTTCCAGCGCCTGGTGACGAGTGGGACGCCGGAGCTGGTGCTCGTTTCGGGCTACTCCGGGATCGGCAAATCATCCGTGGTCAACGAGCTGCACAAGGTGCTCGTGCCGCCGCGCGGACTGTTTGCGTCGGGGAAGTTCGATCAATACAAGCGCGACATCCCGTATGCGACGCTGGCGCAGGCGTTTCAGATCCTCGTTCGGTATCTCCTCGGCAAGGTCGACGCCGAGCTGAGTGGTTGGCGCGACGCTCTGGTAGAGGCGCTGGGCCCGAATGGGCGGCTCATGATCGACCTCGTCCCGGAGCTCAAGCTGATCATCGGAGACCAGCCGCCGGTTCCCGAGCTCTCTCCGCAGAACGCGCGAAGCCGTTTTCAGGTGGTGTTCCGGCGGTTCATCGGCGTGTTCGCGCGACCGGAGCATCCCCTGGCGCTGTTCCTTGACGACTTGCAATGGCTCGACGCGGCGACGCTCGATCTGCTGGAGGACCTGTTAACAGGCTCGGATCTGCAGCATCTCATGCTGATCGGAGCCTACCGCACCAACGAGATCACTTCCGCCCATCCGCTGAGGCAGAAGCTCGAGGCGATCGAGACTGCCGGTGGGAAGGTGGTGGAGATCATTCTTGCCCCCCTCGCCCCGGAACATCTGCAAGAGTTGATTTCGGAGGCTCTTCGCTGCGAGGCGGAGCGCGCCGCGCCGCTCGCGCGGTTGGTGCATGACAAAACAGGTGGCAATCCGTTCTTCGCCAATCGGTTCATTGCCGCGCTCGCGGAAGAGGGAATGCTCACCTTCGATCACGACGCGGCGCGCTGGTCCTGGGATCTCGGTCGGATTCAGGCCAAGGGTTACACGGACAATCTGGTGGACCTCATGGTCGGCAAGCTGACGCGCCTGACCGCTGAAACGCAGAAGGGTGTCCAGCTGCTGGCGTGCCTCGGAAATGCCGCCGCAGTCGCAACGCTGTCCATGGTCTGCGGCACGACAGAGACGGAAATTCACTCATTGCTCGAAGAGGCGGTTCGCGCTGACTTGCTGGATCGGCGGAAAGACTCGTACCACTTCATCCACGACCGCATTCAAGAAGCGGCCTATCTACTCGTTCCGGAATCCTTGCGCGCGGAGGCGCATCTGCGCATCGGACGGCTGCTCGCGGCCAACACACCGCCGGAGCAGCGAGGGCAGGCGATCTACGAGATCGTCAATCAGCTCAACCGCGGCGCGCCCTCGATCGCCTCAGACCAGGAACGCGAGCAACTGGCTGAGCTCAACCTGCTCGCCGGCACGCGCGCGAAGGCTTCAACGGCCTACGGCTCCGCCCTGAACTATCTGGTCACGGGCGAGGCGCTATTGCCCGGGGACTGCTGGGAGAGACGGTACCCACTCGTCTTTGCGATGGAAGTCGCTCGCGCTGAATGCGAATTCCTGACCGGTAATCTGGCCGCAGCAGAAGAGCGACTCGCGACGCTATCCTTGCGCGCTGCGAATCTCGTGGACAAAGCCGCTGTCGCGTGCTTACGAACAACTCTTTACACAACCCTCGATCGTGCGAGCCGCGCGGCGGAGATCTGCCTCGACTACCTGCGCGAGGCCGGCATCGCCTGGTCGCTGCACCCCACAGACGAAGAGATCCACGAAGAATATGCACACCTGTGCGCGCAGCTTGAGAGTCGACCGATCGAAGCGCTTTTCGACCTGCCGCTCATGTGCGATCCAGGCTGGCGAGCCACGATCGAGGTCCTCACCGAACTTTCGGCGCCGGCTTTCTTTATTGACGCGAATCTGCAACGCCTTGCCCTACTACGAATAGCGAACCTGAGCAGCGAGCATGGCAACTGCGACGGATCGTGCTTCGCCTATAGCTTCATGAACGCGATCGTGGGGGCCCGCTTTGGCGACTCACGAGCCGGTTTGCGCTTCGGCCAACTCAGTCTCGATCTCATCGAGAAGAAGGGCCTCGACCGGTTCAAAGCTCGCGTGTACTTCGCGTGCGGAGTCGCCGTGTTTCCCTGGGGTCGGCATGTTCGAGCGGCCCTTCCGTTGATCCGCCGTGGCTTGGAGACCGCACTGCAAACCGGCGACCAGACGTATACAGCCTATTCGTACTGCCATCTGGTCTCGAATCGTCTCGCCAGCGCAGATCCAGTCGAAGAAGTGCAACGCGAAGCGGAGGCTGCACTCGAATTCGCGCAAAAAACGCGCTTCGCCCTGGTCGTTGATGTTGTGATGGGACAGCTCGGTTTCATCAAAACTCTAAGGGGATTGACACCGCAGTTCGGCTCGTTTTGCGACGATGCGTTCGACGAGGGCCGCTTCGAGCAGCATCTCGAGGAGAGTCCGTCCCTCGTCTGGCCCGCCTGCTGGTATTGGATTCGTAAGCTGCAGGCGCGCTTTCATGCAGGTGACTACGGGCAAGCGGTCGCAGCGGCCGCGAAGGCACGAACACTTCTCGACGCAATGAACGATGTGTTTGAAGAGGGCGACTACCACTTCTACGCAGCGCTCGCGAGAGCGGCCGCGTCGGATTCTGCAACTCCGGACGAGCGATGGGAGCATTCCCGGGCACTGGCCCAACATCACGAGCGTCTCGCGCTCTGGGCGGAGACTTGTCCAGAGAACTTCGCAAACCGAGCCGCGCTGGTCGGCGCGGAGATTGCTCGCCTGGACGGCCGGGAACTGCAGGCCGAGCGTCTGTATGAGCAGGCCATTCGGTCTGCGCGCGAGCAGAGCTTCGTCCAGAACGAAGGACTGGCGTACGAGTTGGCCGCGCGCTTTTATGCGGCGCGTGGCTTCGAAGCATTCGAGGATCTCTACCTCCGAAAAGCTCGAAACTGCTACCAGCGATGGGGAGCGGACGGCAAAGTGCGACAGCTCACCGAGCTGTACCCTCGCCTGAGGGAAAACGAACCGGCGCTCGACTCGCGAGGCACGCGCGGCGCGCCGATCGAGCAGCTGGAGCTTGCGACCGTGTTGAAGGTCTCGCAAGCGCTCTCGGGCGAAATGATTCTGGATCGACTACTCGACAGACTCATGCGCGCGGCCATCGAGCACGCAGGCGCCGAGCGCGGCCTCTTGATTGCGCCGCGGGGTGATCAGCTGCAGATACAGGCGCAAGCGACCGCCAGTGGAGCGGATGTCACCGTGGACCTGCGAGACAGCGGCCACGCCGAAGCCGCGCTGCCGCAGTCGCTCGTTCGGTATGTCATGCGCACTCAAGAGACCGTGATCCTCGAGGATGCCTCATCTCAGAATCTGTTCTCTGCCGATCCGTACCTGGTGCGGCATCGCACGCGTTCCATTCTCTGTCTGCCATTGATCAACCAGGCCAACCTCATCGGGGTGCTCTATCTGGAGAACAACCTCGCACCTCGCGTTTTCGGGCCGGCGCGTATCGCGGTACTGAAACTGCTCGCGTCTCAGGCCGCCATGTCGCTCGAGAACACTCGCCTGTACCGCGACCTCGCCAAACGCGAAGCGAAGATCCGGCGGCTGGTGGACGCCAATATCGTCGGGATCTTCATTTGGGACCTCGATGGCACCATTCTCGAGGCGAATGACGCGCTTCTCCGTATGGTGGGATACGAACGTGAGGATCTCGTTTCAGGCCGTCTGCGCTGGACCGATTTGGCAGCCACCCAGTGGCGCGGCCGCGATCGTCAAGAGGGCGCCGCGGAGATGCAGCGCACCGGGAGCCTGCAACCGCTTGAATGGGATTACATCCGCAAGGACGGCAGCCGCATGCCCGTCCTGGTTGGCGCTGCGAGCTTCGAAGGTGAGAACCAAGGTGTTGCCTTCGTGCTCGACCTGACTGAGCGCCAACGGGCCGAGGACGCGCAGAAGCGCGCCGAGGCAGAGCTCCAGCAGGCACGAACCGCCCTCGCCCACCGGCAGCGGGTCAGCATGCTCGGTGAGGTCGCGGCCTCGCTGGCGCACGAAATCCGGCAACCGATCGCGGCGGCGCGGATCGATGCCAGGGTTTGCCTGCGAGCGCTCGCCGAGGATCGCCTCGATCTGGAGTCGGCGCGCGAGGCGGCCGCCCGCATGGTCAAGGCCGGGACGTGGGCCGACGAGATCATCAAGCGCACCACCGCACTGTACAAGAAGGACACGACGCAGCGCGAGCTTGTGAACGTCAACGCGGTGATTCGTGAAATGGCCATCCTGTTGCAGCAGGAGGCTGGCGCGTCCTCGATCGCGATTCGGACCAAACTGACCGAGGGTATGCCGGATGTGGTGGCGGATCGCGTTCAGTTGCAGCAGTTGTTGATGAACCTGATGCTGAACGCGATCGAAGCGATGACCGACAGCGGTGGTGAACTGACGGTCACCTCACAACTGAGCGAAGCCAGCGAGCTGCTGATTGCGGTGCGCGACACGGGTGTTGGCCTGCCAGCCGAGAATCCCAATCAGATCTTCGAATCGTTCGTGACCACCAAGCCGCAGGGCACTGGCATGGGGCTGGCGATCGCACGCTCGATCGTGGAATCACATGGCGGGCGACTGTGGGCGATCGCGAACACTGGACCCGGCGCGGCGTTCCTGTTCACACTGCCGACAGCGTTTCCCCCAGCGATGTAGTACGTCGTGTCCGGCTTGAGCCGGACCTTCCGCGGTCCGCACTAGAAGGCGGACGCTGTCGTCCTTGCTCTGTCTGTCATGGCGCACTCGACTTCAGCAGCGGCATCGTCGAGCGGCTTGCTTCAGTCAGGCGAGTGTGGATCACGATCTTCGAAGTGAGCGTGCGGTGGACCGGACACTTGTTCGCAATCTCCAGCAAGCGCGCGCGCTGGTCTTCACTCAGCGCGCCGCAGAGCTCCACGTCGCGGTCAATGTGGTCGAGCAGACTGTCCCGCGTCTCGGACGACTCGCTGTCAGCGACGTGGAGCTTCGAATGCCAAAGCCGCACCGTTATTGACTCGAGCGGCCAACCCTTGCGTCGGGCGTACATCGCCACGGTCATGGAGGTGCAGGATCCGAGCGCCGCAAGGAGCAGGTCGTACGGACCGGGACCGGTATCGGTCCCTCCGACCGACGCGGGCTCGTCCGCGGCGAGCCGATGCTGTCCGAGCGAAATCTCCTGTGCGAAGCCGGCTGCGCTCCCGTATACCGTGACGGTCCGCGCGTCGTTGGCCTGGTGTCCGCTATCCGCAAGTGTGGTTGCTGTCACTTCATCACCTCAAAGTCATCGGTCGCGAAATACGTGTCTCGAGGCGCTAGCCGCGGGGTGCCAGGAGGATGATCAGGGCCAACGCGGCAGGCAAATAGATGATTGACGCCATCAGCAGCCGGCGCGCTGAGGAACGCGATCGCTGACGCGTGAACCGCAGACCGCAGCAGAGAAAGCCAATTCCCAGGACAAGCGTTCCACTGCAGTAGGCCAGACGCGGCGGCCCGCCATGCACGGGAAGCAGGCTGACCACAAGTAGAACGAAGAGTGGCAGCAGTGTTTGCGCACTCACGAAACGGTCTCTCGTGACGCCGTCGGGCAGCACGACGTAGCCCGCGCGCTCGTAGTCGTCGCGGTACATCCACGCGATTGACATGAAATGGGGAAATTGCCACAAGAAAACGATCGCGAAGAGCAGCCACGCTCCTGGATCGAGATGCCCGCGCGCCGCGGCCCAGCCGACGAGCGGCGGCGCGGCGCCGGGAACCGCGCCGACGAGCGTGCACAGGGGCGTCACCTGTTTCAGTGGCGTGTAGAGCAACAGGTAGCTGATGAGCGTCACGAAGGCGAGGAGTGACGCCAGAACACCAGCAGTGAGCGTCAGGTATGCCACGCCCGCCAGCGACAACGTCACTCCAAACGTCAGCGCATGGAACGGATCGACGCGGCCGGCGGCGATCGCGCGTCGAGCGGTCCGCCGCATCTTCGCATCGAAGGGGTATTCCATCCACTGATTCAGCGCCGCAGCTCCACTCGCCGTGAGGAGGGTGCCAAGCAGTGTATTGAGGAAGGTTATCCACGGAAATCGGGACAACTCCGCCGCCGACGCCAAATAGAAGCCGGCCCCGGTGGTGATGACAATCAGGAAATTGACTTCCGGCTTCGTCATCGCCCAGTAATCGGCAACGACGGCAGAAACGCCCCAACGACGACTCAGCACGACGGGGACGTCGCGCGTCGCGACGATCGGCTCGGTCGTCATTCTCAGGCAACCTCCATGGTCCGCGGATTCTTGAGCAGAACCTTGCTGCCCGACAGCAATCGCGTGGACACGATCACGCCGGCCACGAGATAGATGATCGTGACCGCGGTCCACATCAACGCGCCTGCATACTGTTGATCGTTGAGTACGGAAAGACTGGAATGCCGATGCGTGGACAGGTACGCGGGGTAGGCGACACGTTCGGAGAAGACGAGGAACCCTGAAAGAATGTCGCACGGCAGCGTCGCCAGAAAGAGGTAGAGCACGATCGACCATCCCCGGTCCGCTGACGATTTCGGCCACGGTTGAACGACGGGCCACCAGAACAGGAGTCCGGCCGAGAGGAACGACGCATGCTCGATCGCATGCCACGTTTCGGAGTGCATTCCCAACGTGAAGACGGCCGGAACATGCCAGGCCAAGAGTGCAGCGGTGGCCGCCGTCCAACAGACCGCGGGGTGGCCCAACACCGTTCCAAGTCGCCGAATCGGCCGGCGCAGGAACAACGGAAGCGCGACTGTCTCGCCGACTCGTCGCGGCAGCCCCCACAGAAGCGGTCGCACAGGCTCACCGAGCCAGATCAAGGGCGGCGCCAGCGACATGAGCAGCAGATGCTGGAGCATGTGAACGGTCAACCGGTGCGCGTCGCCTGAAGCCAGCGGTGAGGCCACCGCGATCCAGATCAAAAACACCCCGAGAAGAAAGCTGACCGCACGCCAGCCGTCAATGACCTGAAAGGACGGCGAACGAAGGCGAAGCCAGCCGCGCAGGTACACGACCGCGATGACCACGAGGAGCACGTGCATGGCGTTACCCTGGCGTTCGACCGACGGCGTCATCCATTTCGGCGGCGGCCTGCAGATAGTCCAGCTGCGACTGCAGCATGCCCGCTTTCGCCTCGAGCTCCTGAGCCAGCGACGACATGGACTGCGAGCCAAGTGCACTGCCGTGCGCGACCTGCTCCGCTGTCACGCGTCGGCTCTCCGCGCGGAGCGCCAGGAGCTCTTCCGAAACCGCGATCATTTGCCGGGTTCGTTCGAGCTTGTTGTAGGCCGTCTGTACTCGAAGCTCCACTTCATCGGCAACCCGCGACAGGTTCTCGTTGGCCCGGGCGAGTTCAGTGTCGCGGACCTGCACCGTGGCGCGTTTTCGTCCACCGCTGAACAGCTCGTAGCTCAGACGAATGCCCACCGTACCAAAGTTCGACGCCAGGAACGGAATGTTGTTCTGATGGCTGTAGCGCGCAAAGACATCCAGGTCCGGCACGAACTCGTATTTCGCCAGACGGACCGCCGCCGCGGCCTTTTCAACCTCGGCACGTGCTTCGGCGATCTCGGGGTGCGATTCGTTCGCGAGCCTGATGCACTCTTCCAGTGCGCAGCTCTCCTGCACGACCGCGGTAACATGCGGATCGAGCGCCACCGCCGTCGTCAGCGGCAGTCCGATCACATCGTTGAACTGCATATACAGATCGGAGAGCTGCAGGTCGGTGGTCAGCAGTTCCTGCCTGGCCTGCAGCGATTGTGCGCGGGTCTCAATCAGGTCGGCGTCGAGAGCGCTGCCATACTTCACCTGCTGCATTCGCTCACGCTGCAGATCCTGCGAGGCCTGAATCTTCATCTGCAGGGCAGTGCGTCGCGTTTCACCGATCAGAATCCGGTAGTAAACCTCATGGACCTTCAGCGCGACGACATTCTCAATCGCGCGCGCCCTTCCGCGACTGGCGTCGACATCGGCACGCGCGATACCGTTTGCGGCGCTGACCTTGAGGAGTTGAGTCAGTGGCTGGCTGACTCCTGTGCCGAACGTTGCCGCACTCAGGCCACCTTGATTGATGATCAGGGGATTGGCGGGAATCGGATTGTTGCCGACCAGGCCAAGGCTGCCGCTGGGAATCTCGACCAACTGTGTATCACTGAGACGGAAGAAGCTGCTCTCGGTGCGCAGCACCGGGAAATAACCGCTCCTGACGACCTCCTTGGCACGTTGCTTCTCGTCGACCGCCAATCGCGCGATGCGAACACGATGATTGTTCTGCGATGCCAGATCCAGCGCCTCGCGGAGCGTGATGCGGCGAGGCGGTGCCTCGCGCTCGCTCGCGAACAGCGTAACGTTGGCGATGCAGAACAGGATCGCGATGAATGAAGCTCGGATGGTCATGGTTCGGGTGGTCATGGTTTACCGTTTGGCGACTGCGAAACACCGGCGCCCAGCGCGCGCAGGTCGCGAAAATTCATTGGAAATCTCCGCAGCAACGAGCTGAGGAGGAGGATCGCGACCGCGGTCCAGGCGATGATGTGGAATGCGTCGATGAAGCTGAGCGCGTAAGCCTGCAAACGTACGCTGCCGGACACCAGCCCGATCGCGCGACCGGCCGCGGTCGGGATGCCGCCGGACTTCGCCGCCAGGCCTCGCGTCAGGCCGGTGACCGTCTCTGCCGTGATCCAGTCGCCCGGCTGAACGTGAAGACCGATCAGGAACGAGTGCAGCTTCTCGCGCTCGGCAATGAAGTGACCCATGAGCGCGACGCCAACCTGCCCGCCGAACAAGCGCACGACGTGGAAAAACGCGGAGAACGTCAAAACCTTGTATGCAGAATTCAGCCCGCCTGAGAACATGGCCTGCAGCACGATCGTGCCGACGAGACCGACCATCGCGAAGACTTGCCCCGCGCCCATGAGCAGTTCCGACCGGAAGTAGTTCTCGGCCGCCCACGCGCTGGTGTAATCCGCGTTGACGACGCAGGCAAAGGCGATGGTGGCGAATCCGAATGCCATCAACAGCCGTGAATCGAGGCCCTTGTTCAACAGCTGTGCAGCGACCACGGCAAGGACGAGTTCGGCGACGGCCGTCCACAGCACCGCCGAACCGAGTTGAGCGGCATCCAGACCTCGCAGCGACAGCGACTGCGGGATGATGATGATGGTCGCGAGCAGGCAGAATCGAAACGCGTACAGGCCGAACCCGAGGAGGATGGTGTTCCATTTGCGGAGATACGGCAGATCGACGAGCGGGTTCGGGCTGCGCAGTCGGCGAACCACTGCACAGACCAGCAAAAATACCCCTGCCGTGACGAGCGCGGTGAACACACCCGAGCGCCACCAGTCGAGCCGCTGCCCCTGATCCAGCGCGGCAAACAACAGCGCCAGGCCGGCACTCCCATAGAAGAACCCGACAAAACTTGGCGCCGGTCCTGATCGGGGCTTCGCGGGTGACGCCGGGATCCCGTAATAAATGCAGGCCATCATCACGGGCGTCACGATCGCCGACGTCCAGAACATCCACGCCCACGAGAGCTGGTCGCGCTGGAAGCCGTAGAGTGACGGCGCAAAGTTCACCGCGCCTTCGACAGACATCGCATACAGGGCAAGCGTGATCGCCAGATATCGGAGCGGAATGTTGCGCAGCGCGAAACTGAGGGTCAGCGGATAGAACGTCCCGGCGGTGAGTCCTGCGATCGCGAGCAGAACCATCAACAAACTGTAGCTGTGGACGAGAGGGAGGCAGACTGAGACCAGCGTGAAGACAGCGGCGCATACCAAAAGAACGGGCCGCGTTCCGAGCAAGGCTCCGAAGTAGACTGTCAACGGACCGATGAACATGAGCGCGACGTTGAAGGCACTGCCGATCCAGGCGCCCTCGTCGACGCCGAGACCGACATTTCCTTTGAGATCGGCCAGACCGAGCGACAGCAGGCGTCCAGCCAGCGTCACGATCCCCGCGCCAAGAATCACGCCAGCAATTCCCAGCACGGGGCTGTGCGACAGGTCCGCCGGCAATGTGGCCGTGAAGGCGAGCGGTCCGCCTTTGACCGGAACCGTCGGATCGGGGGTGGCACTCATCACCGGTGCTCTGCGTGTTGGGTTCGCACGGTGACGACGGCTGAAAGCCCGGGCCGCAGTTCTACCGTCGGCGTCGCATCGTCGAGCGCGATCTTCACCGGCACCCGCTGAACGACCTTCGTGAAATTGCCGGTGGCGTTGTCAGGAGGGAGAAGGGCGAATTGCGACCCGCTGGCCGGAGCGATCTGAAGAACCGTCCCGCGAAAGACTTTGCCGGGGTAGACGTCGATGCGAACCTCAGCGGCGTCGCCGACTGTGATGTTGGTCAGTTGCGTCTCACGAAAATTCGCTTGGACCCAGGTCGTGCCATCGACGAACGACATCACTTGCGTGCCGGGAGACACGAGCTGCCCGGGGCGCACCTGCCGCTCCCCGACCGTGCCGTCGGCCGGCGCGACGATGCGCGTATACCCGAGATTGATCTCCGCGGCAGCGAGCGCCGCTTCCCTGGCATGCAGATCGGCGACGAGCTGCAGCTCCTGCGATTCCAGCACCGCTTTCGAGCGCCGCTCTGATTCGACGGCGACTTCGTTGCTGCGCAGCTGAGTCCGCGCGTGGGCCAGGTCGGCGTCGCGGCTGGAGGCTTGAGCGGTCAACCGCTCTTGATCGGCGACGGCGGCTTCGACTTTCTGCTGGGTGGTCGAGCGGGTGTCGAAGAGCGCTTCCTGCCGGCTGCGCTCTTCCCCCGTACGGATGACGTCCGCCTGCACGGCTTGCTGGCCGGCCTGTGCGGCGGCTATTTGCGCCCGAGCCTCGTCGATGCCAGTGAGCGCCCGCTCGATTCGTGAGTCCTGAAGCTGGCGCTGGCGCCGGTTGTTTTCAAGGGCCGCTTTCGCCGCTTCGACCGCCGCTGCCGCCTGTGCGACCTGTGCCCGGTAGTCGTCATCCTCCAGCCGCACCAGTTCGTCTCCCCGGCGAACCTGCTGGTAGTCACCGACTTTCACCACCCGCACGAGCCCGGCGACTTTGGTGCTGAGAGGGGTGAGATCGCGCCGGAGGTAGGCGTCGTTGGTGACCTGCTCGATTCGTGCTCCTTCCCAGGCATTCCAGTTGCGCGTGAGCGTGACGACGATGGCGAAGGCCAGCAGGACGATGACGACTGGCGTTGCGAACTTCAACATGAAAAGGTTCTCCTATTGTTTGGCGCTCGCGCGCGCCGCTTTCCTTACCGCTTCGCGCTTGCGCGCCGCTTTTCTCACCGCTCAGCGCTTGCGCGCTTCGCTTGGCTGAAGCCAAGTACGACATCCCGAGCAGCCTCGCGCGCCGGTGCCTGGCCGGCTGGATGCAGCGTTTCGAGAAACGCGACCAGGGCCGTCGTCTCCGCCGGACTCAGGTTCTTTCCGTACGCCGGCATGTTGCCGCCGCCCTGGATCACCTGTCGAATGAGCTGGTCCTCGGTGAGGCGTACCGCGACGCGGTCAAGACTCGGGCCGCGCTGGCCGCCGCTCTCGCCGAGCGCGTGGCAGTTGCGGCACTGCTTGGCCTGAAACACGAGCGCGCCCTGTCGTTGCAAGGCGGTGGCGCCGCGGAGCAGCGG
>Ga0075435_100001321_pt1 | contig 15935 bp, 9 predicted proteins | sample RhiMethybrSRZTD4_FD_75302 | JGI IMG/M metagenome (GOLD analysis project Ga0075435, IMG submission 75302) | Populus rhizosphere microbial communities from Tennessee, USA - Rhizosphere MetaG P. TD hybrid SRZTD4 | ecosystem: Host-associated > Plants > Roots > Rhizosphere > Soil | place: USA...
ATTCCACCGGCCCTTTCCAGTGCTTGGCGAAGAAACCGAAATACACTTTTTGATCTCGAAGGATTACGTGCGTCTCGGGAACATCAAATCCGATGTCGTACAACTGGCCGAGATACTGTCCACGAGAAAGCATTTTGTCACGGTAGATGCCAAGCCACTTTTCGAAGTGGGCTTCTCGCACAGCGGTAAGATCCGATCTACTTCTCTTTTGAACCAATGACGGGAGAACGAACTGTGTTCCCACCACGCCTCCAACGCCTAGAGTGGAGGCGAAATCGTTCCCACCATCACTCAGTTCCACGTGATCGCCGAAGAAAGGCAGATCGTCTCCCATGAGCGCTTTCAATGTTTTCGCCTTGGAGCGGACCTGGAAGGAGCCCTTGGGATCTGAAGCCACCGACATATTGAAGTAGGGCATCGTGAAAAAGGAGAAGCTGGTGCCGCACGGGCACAACTCTACCAGGGCTCCAGGCTTGACGGATTGTGCGGTTTCGTAGATCTCACGAAAAAAGTCCGGCATGCCTTCGACGGAATCTTCTGGCTTGTCATGATGGTGGGCAGGATTGAAGCAGGCAGGTGCTCCATTCATATGTTGGCCATCCAGTTTGAGACCGTCGAATCCCCAGTCCACCAAGATTTTTCGCACGAGCGCTTTGTGATACTCCACAACTCTCTTATCAGCAGGACACAAGTAATACGAGTTCCACCACGAAATCTTTTGTCGCGAACCATTCTGATTGAGCAGCGCGTAATCGGGATGATCCTTCAGCAGCTCGGAGTCGGGCACTGCGCTCAGTGGCGACCACCATAGTTGCGCTCGAAATCCCTCCTGATGGATGCGGTCCACGAGCACCCTCATATCGGCATCGCCGTTCGGAAACTTCTTCGGATCTAGCGCCCAATCCCCGACATTGTTCTGCCATCCATCATCGAGAGTGACCCATTTGAAAGCTAACTTCTTTGCGGTGGGCAGCGTGTCATAAACCTGCTGCGGGCGAATAGTCCGCCCGTATCCCCAGGCACACCAGATCGCTCCTTTACCATCGGTCGGCGGGGTCGCTGGACGAAGGCCCTGAGCCATCATGAAACTTCGATACTCAACCAGGGTTTGGAAATAATCTCCCTGGTGCACCGCAACGAATGTTCTTAACGTATGAAAGCTCTCGCCAGGTTGCAGCACCAATGCGTGCTTTGACTCCACGGCGACCGTGGCATGACTGGAATCAGGCATCACTACCGGCAGGGAGACTAACTTCGGGCGCAGCTCCACGTGCCCCACTGCAATACCTATGTCTCGCCGCCAAACGTCAATCACCGGAGTGCCGCCACCGTAATCGCTCGCGTTCATCCCGAGATAGTTCTCCTGGGAGAAACTTGCTTTCAAAGCCACGACCCAATTTGGTCGCTTCTCATAGGAACCGCTTTGGTATGACCAGAAGGGTGGCACGGACGTTTTGCTTTGAGCGCTAATCGAATAAGTGTTATTGCTCCATTTCGTGATTGCGATGCGTGCCTTTCCTGTGTTCGCGTATTGAACATCGAATACTGCCATCGTGGGAAAGTCGTCATAGATGGTGACCGAAACTGTTTTGGTTAGATTTCTCGCCTTTCCAACTATGGTCAGCCTCTGGCCCGCACCGATCCCCTCCCTTACGCGATCACTATGTTGCGAGATCAAAGTAAACAGCGTCCAGGTCTTTTCCGCTTTTGCTACGGTTTCTGAGGCGACAAAGGGTCCGATCGGAGTCTCCTTATTACCAAATCGTACGATGACACGACTGCGGAGATCGTGATCGAATTCAATTCTTAGATTTGTTCCTTCAATCTGGACTTTGGCTCTGGAGATTACCGCTGTCTGAGCACCTGATGAACATGTGAGCACTGCTACGACTGCGGATACATAAACCCAAACGTGCGCTGAAGAAATCCCCTCACTACGTCGCGAATACACTCCTCACACTCCTTTTGCCCAGTTCGTGTCGCTGCCCTTTTTCAGACGAATGGTTAAAGAGCCATCTGGATTGGTTTTGTCGTGGCAGGCCCAGCGCACGGGCCGACGCACACCTTTGACTTCCAGTTCGGCACGCAGAGTGATCTGCTGGCCGTCCATTCCCTTCGGCAGAATGAGGGAGGCCTGACGCAGCTTGCCAGCATATGGCTGCCCTGCATCAAGATTCCCGCCGACTTTGACCTTGCCATCAGCAGTCTCCGCGTACAGGCCGAGCACTCCCGGCACTCCGGCAACCCCATCGTTCACAATACCCACGATCAATTCCATCGTGTCATAGCGTTTCCTTTGCCAGACTAATGAGGGACGCACACGGTATCCAAGTCTTTGTTCCATTGCTCGCAGCGAATCGGGATACTTCTCGTAGTAGCGCCGTACATTCTCGGCTTCTGTCCACAGACCGAAGTAGTTCGTGCCGATATCCAGCGCATGGTAGCCCGCGCTCTCGCGGTAAGGACGATCTATAGCGCCACCAGGTCGATTCGGGTAATCGTCGCCGGATTGAGTTTCGTTGTCGTGTCCCACGAATGTCAGCATGTTGGGCGACAACTTGCTCAAGCAAGCCTTCTCCTCCGCCACAAATTCGGGAAGCACATAGTGGCGGTTTGCGCCATCTTCGAGAATGGTGGCGATCCACGGAGGCCGATGTCCAAGTTCCTCGATCTGGATGGGCTCATCCATGATCAGACTATCCGAGCGCAACCAGCATCCCGAGCGTATCGCTAGGTCCTGCACCTGGCGATTCCCCACGTTGCTGATGTCCGGCTGCGTGTTCACGGCGAGAGGTGTCTTCTTCCACGTCTCGATCTGCAGGTCCGTCATACGAACGAAGGTCCGCTCGGCCGTGAGGTAATCAGGAAACGGATTGGGTATGTCGTTCGTGTGACCTTCACCCCAGAATCCGTACATCATCAGGTCCATGAACTCGAGATGAGGGTCACCCTCAAAACGCGCTGCTAGCAACTCGTTCAGCTCGATGAAAGCTTTCTGAAACTCCGGCGAGTCATAGCGCGGTTCATAGAAATCGAAGTCGACTCGGTGGGCTTTCGATTTGTGTCCAATATTGACCACCGGAACTTTTTCGCGCAGAAAGTCGGGTAACGACAGTTTCTGAGGCTGGATATTTGGACTCGAAAGTTGGATTCGGAATCCAACGCCGAGATTGTGACGCTTGGCTGCGTCAAACGTCGCCTCCCAAACCGGCGACAGTTGCAGCTTTCCAGGACTCGTCTGCACATCGCGCCAGTCGCAGCGAATGTACAAGACGTCGAGGAAGGGCAGAGATGCCATTTTCTCGACACCCTGTTCCAGACTTTCCTGGCCGCACTGCACCGGCAACGCTGGCCCGTTCTCTTCCCAGGTGTAGCCGACGAAACCAGTGCCAAAACTTCGAATGTGTTCGCGCGAGGGTTGCGTGGCAAAAATCGTGAACCAGCCTTGATCTTGCGTGATCCCGAACGGTCCTTGATCAAGACGATTCGTCACTTGGAGACAACCGAAGTTGTAACCCTCCCACATGTGGTCCTGTACGTCTGCCCACATCGGTTTGGTCGCAACCAGAGTGCTTGTGCCTGCGAGAACTGCGCCCGCCTTCAGAAAGTCTCGTCTGCGCATTGCTTACCTCTCCTCGGGCACCACCGTGAGTGGAGTTAAAGTCGAAGAAACGGATCCACCGCGTTATTAGCGCGTCAGACCTCTTGCCGTAGATTCGGACGCAAGGTAAGAGAGCCATCGTCGTTCAGGTTTTGGTGACAAGCCCAGCGCACCGGGTAGCGCATCCCCTTCACTTGGATTTCCGCCCGAAGTTTCAATCCTTTCCACTTAGTACCTTTCGGCAACACGAACTGTGCCTGCCGAATCTTGCCCGGCAGAGGGCACCCAGCGTCGAGGCAACCGCTGGCGAGTGCTTTTCCGTCCTCGCTTTCTACGGTTACTCGCAACACTCCGGGAACGCCGGCGACTCCGTCATTAGCAAAACCAATAATCAGTCCTAGGTACCCCGAATCCTCGTAGCTCCAGATCATCGTCGGTCGTACACGATAGCCAATACGGCGATTGATGCGGTCAAACCAGGTTACTGAAGCCTGATAGTAAGCCATTAGAGTCTTGGGATTGATCTGGTGGAAGTTCCAAAGGGACCAGTAGTTTGCGCCTACATCCATGACATGCGAGATCATGTTCTCGGCCGGCGATATGCCTTCGTGCCCGGCCTGCGGATCAGGAGGCTTTCCAGGAAGCGGTTGTTCGAGGACAGCACCGACCCACGGGGGGCGGTTGCTCAACGCTTCGATTTGTTCGTTCTCGATGAAGATTGTGTCGCTTCGGATCCAGTTGTTACTACGGATCGTGCGATCCACAAGCTCCGAGTTCCCGACCCGGCTGTAGTCGGGTTGCGTGTTGGTCAGCAACGGCGTCTTCGTAAATTGCTCGAATTGCACTTCGAGCATATCGACCCAGGTCCGCTCGGCGGTCTGGTAATCGGGAAAGGGATTGTTGCCAAATGGCCAAGTATGTCCTTCGCCCCAGAAACCATACATGAAGGTGTCGACGAATTCGATGAGTGGATTGCCATTGAATTCCGCCGCTAAAAGGCTGACCAATTCCTTGAATGACTGCTGAAAGAATGGATCGTCGAACCGAGGCTGATAACGCGCATGTGGATTTTTTAGATATCGTTGCGCCGCGGCACTGTTTTCGTTGGGGCTGAGGAGCAAATCAACCTTTGGCACTTTGTCGAGAACGAAATCCGGTAGTGCTGCCGAGTGCGTGTAGTCCGGCGCGCTCATTTGGATTCGCAATCCGATACGCTTGTCGTTTTTCTTGGCCAGGTCGAAAACGAGTTTCAAGTAATCGGGAAATTCGAGCCGCCCAGGTCGTGGCTGCACTTCGCGCCACGTCGGACGGACGTAGAGCTGCTGTCCTAGTGGAAACCGCACCAGGTCCTCAATGGCCTGGGGAATATTGTCCGACTTGATTTCATCCGTACCCATATCGGCGGTGATGTAAGTGATCAAGCCCTTCCCATAGTTGGGTACGACATTGTCCGAAGGAGTCGTGGTCATCACTACTTCGTCGGTGGGAATCACTGCGTCGGGCGGGTACTGTGGAAATGGTCCTTGGTTCAGACGGTCCCTCACGGGAGGCCCAGAGCCGAAGTCATAATTGCTCCAGTTATGAGCGGGCACGAATCCGTGAGCTTGACTCGTTCCTAGCTCGGCAGCTACTGCCAAAGCAACGCTACGTTTCAGAAAGTCTCTGCGCTGTATCGACAATCTGTCCTCCTTTCGGTGCGATTCTCGTTGCGAAGTATTACCTGCGATTCGGCCGCAGGGCTCTCGAGACGAGATGTGTTGGGACACGCCGAGGATTTTGCACGCATCAGAATCTTCATTGGCGGATGGGAAAAACGATTCGTCTTCGTTGGCCGACATGGTTACCAGGGACTCTTCTCGCAAAGAATCCCTGGGGAGACGCCGATCAGAAGTTCAACTTAAGCGCGAACTGAATCTGACGCTGCGGTATTACGGTGTCTGTAATAACGCCGGCAGCGCCCGGACCATCGTCGATAAAGTTGTCTGGCTGAGTGAAGACAGCATGGTTGAAGGCGTTAAAGAATTCTGCGCGAAACTCGAGACGGACCTGCTCGGTAAGAGCAAAGAATTTCCGGGCCGATAGGTCCGCCCCTTTTTCCCCGGGGCCTTCCAGAATGTTCTTACGCGCATTGCCGAAACATCCTGAAGGGCAGGTGGGAACGGGAAAGTCGTTTATGTTAAACCACAGGTTGGGCGTAGGATTCGCGAGGTGCCCACTCCCAATCTGGTTACTCCGCATCAGCCCTTGAGAACCTGTGTTACTTGGGTCGAATCCTATTGCTGGCGAGAACGCGAAGCCGGAACGGAATGTGACAATTCCCCCAAGGTGCCATCCCCCAAGAATCTGGTCCACCACCCCGCCTTGGTTGAGAAAACTCTTTCCTTTCCCAATCGGCAGTTCGTAATCAAAACTCGTCACCCAACGATGACGGTTATCGAAATCTGAAAGGCCCTTTTCCGCGGCGAGGTTGTAGCTGTCTTGTGGCCAGGGCGAATTGCAGCAGATTTCCGGCTGGTCGTTGATGGATTTGCTGAAAGTGTAGGCACTTAAGAAGTAGAGCCCATGGCTGGTGCGCTTCTCAGCCTTGAGTTGAAACGCATGATAAGTCGAGTTGCCCCGATTTGTAATTGAAGTGAACGGTCCGAATTGCGGGTAAGGCCGCGCATTCTGATCGAAGGTGGCGCTTGGTGTAGGGATCTGGTTGCGGTCCGTGAGCACCTGGAGATGAGTTCCCTTTGTACCAACGTAAGCCGGTGATATGACAATCTGGCCCGGCAGTTGGTATTCGATGTTCAGGTTCCACATGTCGTAAACAGCCGTATGCGGGTTCCAATCCTGACTGGTAACGCCGGCGAATGGCGTGTCACTTGGATTAAGCGGAGGGAATCCCGTCGCTAGTGTCACCTGAGACGGGGTCAGACCATCGCTTTGGAAAGTGGGCTCAAAGAAGAACGGCAGGTTGTAAGCCAGTTGCAGTGGGTCACCGGTGCGGATCTCCTGGAACGTAAAGAAACGGCCATACCCGGCGCGAACCACCATTGGACGCGACTGGAATGGACTGTAAGAGAGTCCAATTCGTGGCGCAAAGTCACCTTTGTCCGTGGTGGCGAGGTTCTTGGGATAGCCCGCGGTACCAGCGGGAACAATGACTCCTTTCGTGTAGTCGAAGTTGCTTTGCCGATGGTTGGCGTCATAGACCGGCGTGGCATAGTCATAACGCAACCCCAGATCGAGAGTGAGGTTCGACCGCACCTTGTAACTGTCCTGCACGAATGCACCGTACGTGTGCTGGCGATTGTGAAGGAAGGTGACGGTCGAAATAACCGCCCTCACCGGGTCACCAATGAGCATGTCGGCCAGACCATTCCCGCTGTCCATTTGATTGCCAGGATCTACGGCGGTGAACTGACCGCTGAAGGACAAATTCCCGCGCGGCTGGGCGATCTGCTCCAGGTTGAACTGGTCCCAGCGAATCTGGGGTCCCACCTTAATCACGTGTTTCCCATGGATAAGGCTTACCGTATCGTTTAGCTGGAAGCTCTGACTGATCACGGTGGTCGGTGTGAACAGGGGTTCACCCAAGCGGCGGTAGCCATGCGGCGCGAACAACGTCAGTCCATTGATGGATGGATTGTTGGGAACGCCCGGCACTTGGAACCCTGTGGGCGGATAGTTCTGGCCATAACTAGGCGTGTTGGAGATGTAATAGATCCGGTTGAAACCATAGCGGAGATCGTTGATCAGCTTCGGGCTAAACGTGTGCGTCTCGCCGAGTGCCAGTCCACGGTCATGCAAAGGACGATTGCCAGTGTTGTAACTTCCTCCGTCCGCAAGCCCGGGAAATGGCGGAGCTTGAAAGCGATGATCCTGAACAAGCGTGAAGCGCTGGAACAACTGGTCCTTAGATGAGAGGTTCTCATCCACGCGGGCATCCATTTGATCTACGCGGTGCGTGCCTGGCGCGTTCACTCGGTAATTGTTGCCCTGCGCTCCCGGAACATTGGGCGCTGGATAGAGGCTCGCATAGTTCAGACCGAGCGTGCTCAGGTACTGTGAAGGGATAATGTTTGCTTGTCCGGGAATCGGCAGGCCGGTCACTGGATCAAATCCAAAACCGTTTCGAACGGTCGCCGTTCCAGGTGCATTGCCGCATGAGGTGTTTGCAGTAACCGTCTGCGTCGTGGCTGGGTTGTAAACCTCATTGGTAAAAACCGGCCGACACAGTGCATCTACACCTGATTGCCCACCGAGAATATCGCTGAAATCTCCCTTCGTCTCGGCCACACTAGGGACGGTCTCGAAGACAGTTTGTGCGGAGTTAATCCGTGTGCCTTCGTAGTCACCGAAAAAGAACACCTTCTCCTTGATGATCGGTCCACCTAGTGTTGCGCCAAACTGATTTTGCTTGTACGGAGCTTTTGGGTCGGTCGGTGACTCGAAGTATCCGCGGGCATCGAACTTGTCGTTTCGCAGGAACTCCCACGCGCTTCCATGAAACCGGTTCGTGCCCGACTTGGTAGTGGCGTTAACTACGGCACCCCCGCTACGGCCAAATTCGGGCGAGTAGTTCGATGTCTGCACCTTGAATTCAGCGATCGCGTCTACGCTACTGACGATGGCCACATCGCCGTTGTCGTTGGAATTGTTGTCGATTCCATCCAGAATGAAGTTATTCTGGTCGCCACGCGTTCCATTTACTGAGAAGCTCCCCCCGGCATTCCCGTTCGTCGGCGTGCTTGCGCCGTTAACCGGTCCTTCCGCTATCTTGGCTACGCCTGTGGTAAGCGTGGCGAGATCTGTATAGCGGCGACCATTTAATGGCAGCTGCTCCACCTGCTGCGCGGCTACCACGTCGCCTAACGAGGCGCTCTCGGTTTCCAAAAGTGGAGCCTCGCCAGTCACTTCGGCTATTTGCGATACCGACCCAACCTTCAAAGAAAAGTCCAGCCGAATGGATTGCTGCACATCAAGGACGATGTTGTCCCGGCGTCCCGTCTGAAATCCGTTTGCTTCGACCGATACGGAGTACCTGCCAATCTTTAGAGGGGTAATGACGTAATTGCCTTCACTGTCGGTTTTGGCAGCGGTCTTGATGCCGGTGTCGACATTGGTCGCTGTTGCTGTCGCGCCAGCAAGCACTGCACCGCTTGAGTCTCTGACGGTGCCGAGCAGAATGCCGGTATCGACCTGTGCGGAAGCTACTACCGCCACGCCTATAAGACACAGCAAAAGGATAAGAAACGTTGTCTTTCTCACCGGAAATTCTCCTTTCGCGGACCAGAGGCTGCCCTCTGATACCATTTCTGCGGGTCCTCATTCGTGCCCGCACCTGCGTTCCGTGAATTCCAAAGGCAACCGTCTGAATTCTGAGATTCAGATCGGTCAAATAATCTCGTATCGGAACAAAGTTCGTTGGATGGGCTCAAGAGGGGAGCAAAAACTTGGTCAAAGTCGCCAATCGTGTTGGCGAAGAATACCAATTTGAGCGTTGCCGAGTGAAAAGTGCAGTGCGCAATCTGCGGCCGTAGTGGCTCGTTTCTGCGCGCGCAGTCCGCAGTTGCGTGATTTACTAGCCCGATCGCCGTAACACCGAGTCCAGTCATGCGCGCTCGCTGAATGTTGGCGGCTTCGCCTGCGCCGGCACTGTCAATCCCAAGTTGCGGGACGCGCTTCTTTTTATATCTTTTACTTTCGTTTGTCCAGATGAAAACAACAGTTCGACACGATAAGAAAAGCCACTGTTGGTGTGCCTCGCAACCAGAAACGCACCGGTGACAGTGCAATTGAAAAGATCCTCGCTGGTCAACTTGCTTCATAATGCAGCGCCCGACGGCAAAAGAAGCACGTGATCTCTGGTCGATACGTATCTGGGGGCCCCTCTTCTCCCTCGCGAAAACTCCGCAGCAACCGCTATTCCTTAGAGCATATAGCTGTGCTAACAAGCATAATTGGAGCCATCCATGTCGAGATTGGACGTGAATCGCCGCGAATTCCTCAAGATCACGGCTGGAACGTGCGCTGCAGGGGTCATACCAACTCCAGGACAGACTGCCGCCCCCAAGATGGTTGGCATTCAGGTCGGAGCAATTTCGTTTGTAGATGAAGGCACGGAGGAAGTTCTTGATGTGCTTCAGGAGCGTGCCTGCGTGAACACCCTATTCCTGGCCGTATTCACTTACGGTCGAGGTATCGCGGGAAGACAGATTCCGGGACAACCGCTGCCGGATCACGGCAACCAGGAGTACGATCTCAACTTCCACGGCGGGAACTTCGCCACTCCTCATCCTCAGTACTACACGAACACGGTTCTCAAAGACACACGCGCGCCCGATCACGGCGACCTGGATATCCTGGCGGAAGTGCTCCCCGCCGCTAAAAAACGCGGCATGAAGGTCATCTGCTGGCTTGAGGACGTGTTTCGGAGCGACGTACCGAACATCGAGAAACTCCAGGAGCGGGATCTGTACGGACGGAATGCCGAGACGTTGTGCGTCAACAATCCCGACTACCGGAATTTTCTGACCGGGCTGGTAGAGGACTATGCCCGCTCCTATGACATCGACGGAATTATGTGGGGATCCGAGCGGCAGGGTGCGCTTTCGGACGGCTTGGGAGCCACGCATGACGTACCGCCGGTCGATCCTGGTAACGTAACTTGCTTCTGCGGGTTTTGTCAGAGCAAAGCGAAGGAGCGCGGCATCAATGTGGAGCGCGCCAAGCAGGGATTTCTGGAGTTGGGAAAATTCGTCCGCTCGGCGCGGAGCGGCAAACGCCCCGTGGACGGCTACTACGTTCAATTCTGGCGGCTCCTATTGCGGCATCCCGAACTAGCCGCCTGGGAAATGCTCTGGACTGACAGCCTTCGCGAGACTTACGCCGCAATATACAAAACCGTAAAGAGAGCGAAGCCGGTGGTTCCCGTGGGTTGGCACATCTGGCACAACAATTCCTTCAATCCGATCTACCGCGCGGAACAGGACCTGCATGAGCTCTCGAATTATTCGGATTTTATAAAGATCGTTATGTACAACAACTGCGGCGGCGAGCGGATGGCGCTGTATGCAGACAATATCGGCTCGACACTTTATGGAGATCTCTCGAAACAGAGCCTGATCAATCTCAACTATGCCCTCATGGGGTTCAAGGAGCGCAGCTACGATCAGATTCCATACACCGGGTTTTCGGCCGATTACGTCTACCGCGAGACAAAACGCGCGCTGGACGGCGTTGCTGGCACGAACACTCTAATCTGGCCAGGCATTGATATCGATATCCCGACCGAGCCGGGTCACAGCAAGTGTACGCCGCAAAGCGTTAAGGAAGCAGTTCTGGCGGCTTTCTGCGCTGGTGCGCCAGGTGTGCTTCTATCTCGCAAGTATTCCGAGATGCGGCTCGCCAGCCTCAGCGGCGCTGGGGAAGCGATTCGTGAGTTGAAACTAACGAATTGAAAACAGGTGAAACGATGGGAATAATCAAAGCTCAATGCTTCGCGCACTTAGCAAGAACTTGACGAGAAAATCCGGCTGAGGCTCTTCAGGGTTGGTGCCGTCGCATGCATGTAAATGTCTTTGCCTTTGCACAAGTACTGGCGGCATCCAAAAGCCGTATATCGAATTTCTGCGTGTCCCGCATTCAACGTGGGTATTTGCGTTCTGGAGGCCGGAGCGACAGACCCCCAGAAGCCACATACCGAAGACGAGGTAATCGCGGGCGGACGCGCGAAAATGAGGATCGGCATGGGACAAGTGAATAGAGCAGCGAACGGTTAGCGTTCGATTAACAGCTCGGGCTCGCGATTGACCTTCTTCGCTTGCGTCGTCCCTACCAATGCGGATTCCCCACCCTGAGCGAGGTCAGCCAGTTGTAGCCGTAGATTGCCAGGATTAGTTGCATACGCTAGTCCGGTCTCAAGACCGATAGTCCCGGCGCGGACCAGACTCTCAATATTTCCATCGAAGTGCTGCATGCCCTCAGTGTCCCCGTCTTGCATCGCGTCCAGTAAGGTCTTTCCTTCTTGTTCGCCTTTCTCCAGATACTCCCGCGTGCGAAGAGTCGACTTCAGGACTTCTAGCGCCGCCACCCGACCGCTGCCGTCCTTGAGGGGGATCAGACGCTGCGAAACGATGTAACGGAAGCTTTTCGCCAAGCGATTACGAATGATGTGCTGCTCCGCCAAGGGAAAGACTCCAACAATGCGCTCGACAGTCTTTGAGGCGTCTATCGTGTGCAGCGTAGAAAGGACGAGGTGGCCCGTCTCGGCCGCTTCTAAGGCGATCTCAATCGTCTCTTTGTCCCGCATTTCGCCTACCAGGATCACCTTCGGAGCCTGCCGCAGGGCGGCCCGCAGGGCAAGGGCGAAGCTGGGAGTGTCACTGTGCAGTTCTCTCTGGTGAATAATCGACCGCTTGTGGCGATGCATGAATTCAATGGGATCTTCAATGGTGATGATGTGATACGCCTGAGTTTCGTTAATCCTGTCGAGAATCGCTGCCATGGTAGAGGATTTCCCTGAGCCGGTTGGGCCGGTAACCAAAACAATGCCGTTCCTCAGATTGGCAATCTCGGCGAGTTGGGGAGGCAACTTGAGATCCGCGAAACTGGGAATGCTTTTGGGGATGACCCGCATCACGATGGCGTGGCTCCCGCGCTGCACAAAGATGTTCACGCGAAACCGGCATTCTGATGGCAGGCTATACGATATGTCGCATGAACCCTGTTCCTTTAGCGTTGCCATAGCCTGTTTGTTGCCGCCAATGAGTTCCCCGGCTATGCGATGAGTATCTTCTGAGCCTAAGATCTGTAGTCCTGGGATTTTCACTGGAACCAGCTGCCCGCTCACCTCGACGTGTGGTAAGCTCCCCGGCGAAAAGATTAGGTCACTCACGCGAGTTGAGACATGAAGCATTTCCAAGAGCAATGCTGGCGTGGCGATGGCTGGCTTAGACGCGGCAGTGGTACCAGAAGGGTTAGCCAGTGTACCCACGGTGTGCTCCTTCTCTCGTTGCAGCTTACGTTCAGACGCAGTCGACCTCAAGTGACCGAGGTCATGGCCATCAGTCATGAATACGAACGACGCGAACAGCTACCGCGGCTCGCAGCAGGATCGCAGAGAGCACCCATCTGTATAAACCGTGACCAGTCAGTGGGTGGGAGCAGTGTCGTCCGATCTGATACGGATCATTACGTAACAGCATTGCACCACAATCTCCTCTGAGGAGACACCTGGCCACACATCAGGACCATGTCCAATGATGTCCAATATTGAAGAAGCGTATGACTGCCGATGTCGCGGGAGGATTTCTACAAGATTGCTAATTGTGGCAAGCTGGACAGATGGCAAAAGCTTACAGAACGGACGTGGTCAGCAAAGAGAAGTTCCAAGCGGAAATCCGGCAGCGTAAGAACGTTCTCAAGCCAGAGCGCGTGCAATGTCCGTTACCTGGTTGCGAATGTTCCTATGAAATGTACGGCACATGTCCTCGAATCGCGCAGGCAACATAGCGACTCTTCAAGACCGGCTGAAGCGAGAACATCCCGATCACACCAGCGAGGTTCTAGCGGTAAATGAATTTCGCAAAATGCCGAAGTGAACAATTGGCCGTCCAGCCACCTTCGTAAGAGTGTTTCAGCAGAAACACCCGCAGCGAACGCATACTTATTCGCTCTTACCTGAGGAAGAGGGCGGGATGCAGGAACTAACGAAATTTCCGCTCTGTTTTGAATTTTTTCGAGGTCGCTGACTTGAATCGCTCACGACACGTATACGATCAACTCGCCTTGTCGGCAGTGAATTTGTTAGGACTACCAAGAAGGGCATGAATCGTTCGCAACAGGGTCTCTGGCAGAAACGGCTTTTCCAGCACCCTCGCGTCTTCCAATGTGCCCGGATCAGCATAACCGGTTACGTAGAGCACCTTGAGTGTTGGCCGCAATTGTCTCAGATGCATCGCTAACTCGCGTCCATGCATTCTAGGCATGACTATATCGGTGATCAGGAGTTGTATTGTTCCCGCATAGGTTTTTGCGGTCTCGATAGCGGATGCTCCATCATCGCTTTCGAGAACTGTGTACCCTTCGGCCTGTAAGAGTTCCTTCATAAGCTTGCGCAAGCCCTCCTCATCTTCCACCACGAGGATCGTCTCCGATGCGGATACCGTCGGCAACAGCACGGGTAGAGATTTCGCTGCGGCAGCACTCTTTCTGCTCACCGGAAGATAGATTGTGAATATCGTTCCTACCCCGACCCTGCTGTCGACCGAAATGTGGCCGCCGCTTTGCATCACGATCGCATGTACGGTCGCCAAGCCAAGTCCTGTCCCTTTTCCCGGTTCCTTGGTAGTGAAAAACGGTTCGAATATACGGGCCTGAGTTTCAGGGGTCATGCCATGACCATCGTCGGTCACCGTCAATACCGCATATCGTCCTGCCATGAGGCCAAGAACGCTCGCATGCTCTTGACTCAACTCGGCCTCGCGCGTGGCAATGGTTAATTGGCCGCCCGCTGACATTGCATCACGCGCATTAACGGCAAGGTTCACGATTATCTGTTCCATCTGCCCGATGTCCGCTGTGACCGAAGGCAAATCGCTCTCCAGTTGGATGCATAGTTCGATGTCTTCACGGATCAGACGTCGCAGCATCTTACTGACGCTCTCGACGATTCCATTCAAGTTGACGGTTTGGGGCTGCACGACCTGCTTGCGGCTAAAAGCCACGAGTTGGCGGGTGAGGGAGCTTGCTTTTTGTGCCATGTTAAGGAGTTCCGTGGCGTGTTCCCGCACTTTGTTTGGGCTGGGCTCCTCTTGCAACAGATACGCGTAACCGACGATCGCATTTAGTATGTTGTTGAAATCGTGCGCGACACCTCCTGCCAATTTTCCTAACGCTTCCATCTTTTGCGCTTGGTGCAGTTGTTCTTCGCCGCTCTTGCGATGGGTAATGTCTTGAAACATGCCTAGAATCTTGCGAACACCCCCGTCTTCACCCCTCAGTGGCATGAAGCACGACAGGAAGATACGCTCGCCCCGAGCAGCAAACTCAAACTCGCAAAATTCCCCTGCAAAGGCAAGATCCAAGAGTCGGCGGATGCGTGGTCGGTCGGCAGGAGACACGACGCTGAGAAAAGGTACGCCGAACACGCTTTTGCTTCGTCCCAGCATTCTCAGACCAGCACGGTTCACCGCGCTCAATGTTCTCTGTTGGTCAATCTCATGAATGCCAACCGGGGCGTTCTCAACGAGCACGCGGTACCGTTCCGCCAGTCTACGTTCCTTGCTGACTGGTAGTGCCTCCTGGGCACCTGTGGGTATAGGAAGCCGTGCCTTCCGCATGACCCAAGTCGTCTTCTCATCACGGACTCGACGCAATAGAGCTTTTAGGTGGGAAAAGAGATCCGCGGGATACATCATGGTGTCTCCCCCGGAAGGTCGGGCTTCGCACCCCGACTCGCAACTAAAATAGGTAGGCAACCTCTTCGCAGATGAAGGCTGGGCTTCGCGGCCTGGGATCGACGGTTTGACAACTTTTCCCAAGTTGCGCAGCGGCAACCCCTTGTTGCATTCGTACGGGATCACCCCCCGCGAACTGTGTCCCTTTCGGGGAACGTACGCCTAAAGAATGGCGCGGTCAATTGCTCAAAATCGGGGCACGCGCGGCAAGTGCAACGACGCATTGGTCACTTCTTGTAGAGGTATTTCCTGAATCCGCTGATCAAAGTGGGCAGGGTGTACGCTCCTGGAAACGATTGTCGCAATACTGGCCAGCCACGGCGCACTTCAGTGGGCGACGGGCGTTTCGGTTGGCGTTTGAACTGCGAGTTGCTTGGCGTATAGTTGGGCCGCCTATTCACATCTGAAACGGAAGCGCCGCTGTGAAGCGTAAACCGTCGGCGGCGGAGCAGCGCTTTTGAGAGCGGCCAAATCGCTACTGCTTCTGGACCAGCATAGCTTCAATGTCAAACAGTCATCAACAGAGTTGGCGGAGTTCGAATCGGCACCATTGAGTAGCGCGGAAATGGAGTCATTGACAGATCACCTGTTCGTGCCGTCGAAAGAAGACGTGGACAAGCTGTTGCGCTATGAGGTCATGATTCGCAAGCAACTGAACCATGCAATTGCCGAATTGGAAAGGCTGCAAAGACGCAGGAATGGGGGAACCGGGTCCGCCCCCGAATCAACGTCGAGTTTCTAGACAAAACTGAGGTTTTTGCGAAACAAAGCCAATTGTTGTGAAGCAGGTGTGAATGCATCCTTCACAGTTACATGGGGTTCATACGAAGATTTTTTGGCTAGTGAACCCCGAAATCTAGCATTGCACTGAGTGGAAAATGGCGGCC
>Ga0075435_100001331_pt1 | contig 15858 bp, 18 predicted proteins | sample RhiMethybrSRZTD4_FD_75302 | JGI IMG/M metagenome (GOLD analysis project Ga0075435, IMG submission 75302) | Populus rhizosphere microbial communities from Tennessee, USA - Rhizosphere MetaG P. TD hybrid SRZTD4 | ecosystem: Host-associated > Plants > Roots > Rhizosphere > Soil | place: USA...
GTCCTGGCGGTAGTCGTTTTCGAGATTCCTGATTTTTCGATAGTTGGAATCGAGGTCGACGCCCACGGTCGCCGCGCAGAACTTGCGCCACGCCTCCTGCGAGATGCCTTTCTTCGCGTCCGGATGCCACGCGACCCAGTAGAACATGGTGTTGACGTCGTCGATCGGCACCAGCATCTGCGCGAGGCGGTACTGGTCGTTCGGCGGAATCAGCACGGTAAACGGCGCGATGTACAGCGTGGTTCTGACGTACTGGTGCGTCTCGGGATGCTTGATCGGCTTGCGGATCGCGGCGTAGCGGAAGCCGTACGAGGTCGGCTCGAACTGCATCTTCGGCGCCTTGTCGACCGACGGCCGCAGCCAGGTCGTGTCGGTCGCGGTGGAACCCGCGACCGAGGCCGCAGGCATATTGGTCGAGTGCAGGCTGGAGCTGTGGGCGGAGTCGATCGAGCCCTCGAGCACCTGCGCCCAGTTGCATGCGGCATGCATCTTCACCACCGCGGTGCGGCAGTCCGGGTGCGGCGCCCAGGCCGGCGGCTCGAACGGGCGCAGCTGGTCCTTCGGGCCCATCCAGACCCAGACGAAGCCGCCGCTTTCCGCCGTCGGATACGCGGTGTGCTTCATCTTCAGCCGCTCGCAGGCGCCCGGCGCCTCGGAGGGCATGTCGATGACGTTGCCGTCGGGATCGAACTTCCAGCCGTGGTAGAGGCAGCGCAGGCCGCGCTCTTCGTTGCGGCCATAGACCAGCGAGGCGCCCCGGTGCGGGCAGTGCTCGTCGAGCACGCCGAGCCTGCCGTCGGAATTGCGGAACACCACCAGGTCCTCGCCGAGCAGCCGCGCGCGCGCCGGCGCGCCGTCCTTCTCCGCCACCTCCTCCGACAGGCAGACCGGCAGCCAGTGGCGGCGCATCAGCTGCCCCATGGCGGCGGCGCCCTCCACCCGGCACAGCAGCTCGTTCTGCTCGCGGCTCAGCATGGCTATACTTAGCCTCCTAAGCAAATGATAACCCCCTGACATGCGCAAGCTCAAGCTGGGGGCCGCCGGCCTCGGCCGCGCGTTCTCGCTGATGGCCGAGACCTTTGCCCGCGACCCGCGCGTCGAGCTGGTGGCGGCGGCCGACCCGCGCCCCGAGGCGCGGCGCCAGTTCGAGATCGATTTCCACGGCAAGTCCCTCGCCAGCACGGAGCAGCTGTGCGCGCTGCGCGACGTGGAGGCCGTCTACATCGCGACGCCGCACCAGCACCACCTGGAAGACGTCCTGTCGGCCTGCAAGGCGGGCAAGCACGTCCTGGTCGAGAAGCCGATGGCGCTGTCGCTCGACGAATGCCGCCGCATGATCGACGCCGCCGACCGCGCCGGGGTCAAGCTGGTGGTTGGCCACAGCCACAGCTTCGACCTGCCCGTGCTGCACGCGAAAAAGCTGATCGATTCCGGCGCGGTGGGCCGGGTGCGCATGATCACGGCGGTGAATTTCACCGACTTCCTCTACCGCCCGCGCCGCCCGGAGGAGCTCGACACCACGCTGGGCGGCGGCGCCGTCTACAACCAGGCCGCGCACCAGGTCGACGTCGCGCGCCTGCTCGCCGGCGGGCGGGTGAAGTCGGTGCGCGCCATGACCGGCGACTGGGACGCGTCGCGTCCGACCGAGGGCGCCTACGCGGCGCTGCTCGCCTTCGAGGACGGCGCCTTCGCCAGCCTCGCGTACAGCGGCTACGGCCACTTCGACTCCGACGAATTCATGGACTGGGTCGGCGAGCTCGGGCAGAAGAAGAACCCCGAGGGCTACGGCGCCGCGCGCCGCGCGCTGAAGGGCAACGAGATGGACGTCAAGAACTCGCGCAACTACGGCGGCAACGCCTACGTCGGGCCGGGCGCGTCGTTTCACCAGCACTTCGGCACGCTGATCGTGTCCTGCGAGAAGGCCGACCTGCGCCCATTGCCGGGCGGCGTGATGGTCTACGCCGACGCCGAAAAGCGCCTCGACCCCCTGCCCGCGCCCAAGGTGCCGCGCGCCGAGGTGATCGACGAGCTCTACGAGGCGGCGGTCAACGGAAGCGCGCCGCTGCACGACGGCGCCTGGGCCATGGCGACGCTGGAAGTGTGCCTGGCAATCCTCGAGTCGGCGCGCGCGCGCAAGGAGATCCCGTTAAGCCATCAGACGAGCGCCTCGCGCACCTGACCAAGGAAGCCTGGCGCGCCTTTACCCGCGCGCTGCAGGCGCGGCTCGCGGCGCACCGCGTGTCCTTCGGCCACTGGCAGTTCCTGCGCGTGCTGTGGGAGGCCGACGGCATCACGCAGCGCGAGCTCTCGGAGCAGGCCGGGGTGATGGAGCCGACGACCTACGCGGCGCTCAACGCCATGGAAGCCGCCGGCACCATCAAGCGGCGCCAGGCGCCCGACAACCGCAAGAACGTCTACGTGCACCTGACGCCGAAGGGGCGCGCGCTGCGCGCGCGGCTCGAGCCGCTGGCGGAGGAAGTGAACCGCATCGCGGTGCGCGGCGTGCGGGCCGGGGACGTGGCGGCGGCGCGCCGCGCGCTGCTGGCGATCATCGGCAATCTGATGAAGAATCCCCACCCATGACGCAATTGCGCCTGACGCTCGCCTGCTGGGACTACGACCGCACGCGCGCGCTCGCCGACGGCAGCGTGACGCCCGAGGGCATCGACCTGGTCTATCTCAACCAGGAGGTGGAAGAGACCTTCTTCCGCATGGCGAAGTTCCGCGAGTTCGAATGCTCGGAGATGTCGCTGTCCTCCTACTGCACCACCCTGCACGCCGAGAAGCCGCCGTTCATCGCCATTCCCGCATTCCCGTCGCGCTTCTTCCGCCATTCCTGCATCTTCGTCTCGGCGAAAAGCGGCATCCGCAAGCCGGAGGAGCTCAAGGGCAGGAAGGTCGGCGTGCCCGAGTACCAGATGACCGCGCCGGTCTGGATCCGCGGCATCCTCTCCGACGACTACGGCGTGAAGGTCACCGACTGCGAGCACTTCTCGGGTGGAGAGGAAGAAGCCGGTCGGGATGAAAAGTTGAAGCTGAATGTCCCCTCGCACATCAGGTTGAAGGCCATTCCAGGCGACAAAACCCTGTCACGCATGCTCGCCGATGGCGAGCTCGATGCCCTGGTCACCGCCCGCGCTCCGTCCACATTCCACCAGGAGCCCGACAAGGTGAAGCGCCTGTTCCCCGACTACGCCGCGGCCGAAAAGCAATACTGGCAGCGCACGAAGATCTTCCCGATCATGCACACGGTGGTGATCCGGCGCGACGTCTACGAGGCGAACCCCTGGGTGGCGCAGTCGCTGTACAAGGCCTTCGTTGCGGCCAAGGCCAGGGCGCTGAAGATGTTTTCGCAGTCGGCGGCGCTGCCGACGCTCCTGCCCTGGACGCTGGCGCACGCCGAGGAGGCGCGCCGCGAGATGGGCGACGACTGGTGGCCCTACGGCCTGGAACCCAACCGCAAGGTGCTGGAGACGTTCCTGCGCTACCACCACGAGCAGGGCCTGTCGAAGCGCCTGCTCCAGCCCCAGGAGCTGTTCGCGCGCGAGACGCTGGAGACCTTCAAGGTCTAGGGCTCGAGGCGCGCCAGCACGCCGCGCGATTCGTCGGTCAGCAGGTAGAGGTAGCCGTCGGGCCCGGCGCGCACGTCGCGGATGCGGCCGAGCACGCCCTTGAGGAGCCGCTCCTCCTTGACCACCTTCTCGCCGTCGAGCTCCAGGCGCACCAGCATCTGGTCGCGCAGCGCGCCGACGAACAGGTTGCCTTTCCAGTGCGGGAACCGGTCTCCGGTATAGAACGCCATGCCGGAGGGCGCGATCGAGGGCACCCAGTAGTACAGCGGCTGCGCCATGCCGTCCTTGTGCGTGCCCTCGCCGATGCGCGTGCCGATGCCGTAGTTCACGCCGTAGGTGATCACCGGCCAGCCGTAGTTGACGCCGGCGCGGATGACGTTGATCTCGTCGCCGCCCTGCGGCCCGTGCTCGTGCGTCCAAAGCCTGCCGGTCCCGGGGTGCAGCGCCGCGCCCTGCATGTTGCGGTTGCCGAGCGTGAATTTTTCGGGTTTCCAGCCGGCGCGGCCCGCAAACGGGTTGTCCTTCGGCACGCGCCCGTCGTCGTGCAGGCGGATCACCGAGCCGGCGTGGTCGTCGGGGCGCTGCGCGCGCGGCATCTCGCCGCGGTCGCCGAGCGTCAGGTAGACGTAGCCGGCGCGGTCGAAGACGATGCGCCCGCCGAAGTGATTTCCCGACCGGCCCTTGGGGCTCTGGCGGAACAGCACCTGCACGTTCTCCAGGCGGTCGTTCGAGAACCGGCCGCGGACCAGCTCGGTTCCCACGCCATCCTCGCCGCGACCTGCATGGGAGAGATACAGAAGCGAGTTTCTTGAAAAATCCGGATGCAACGCGACATCGAACAAGCCACCCTGGCCGTGCACCGCGACCGGCGGCAGCCCCTCCACCGTTTTCATCTGGCCGTTGGAGATCACGCGCAGCCTGCCCGGCCGCTCGGTGACCAGCAGGCGCCCGTCGGGCAGGAAGGCGACGCACCACGGGTGCTCGAGGCCTTCCGCCACGGTCACGACGCGGAACGCCTGCGCCCAGGCCGGCGCGGCGGCGAGCAGTAATGCGCAGAGCCACCTCATGCGCCGATTCTATAATCCGCTCATGAAGCGCATGGCTCTCGTGTTGCTGCTCCTGCCGATCGGCGCATGGGCCGACGATGACCCGAGCCTGCTCGGCGCGGCGATCCGCACGCGCCCGGCCTACGACGGCTCGCGCTCGCAGCGCACGGACCTCGTCCCGCTCGTCAGCTACTACGGCTCGCCGTGGTTCGTGCGCAGCACGCAGGGCGTGCTGGAAGGCGGCGCGCGCGTCGAAGTCGCGAAAGGCGCGATCCTCGGCGCGCAGGTCGCCTACGAGGCCGGACCGCGCGGCGAGGAGACGCAAGCGTCGCTCGGCGTGCACGCCGAGTTCGAGGGCAAGGTCGGGCCCGCGCCGTACCTCTTCGTCACCCGCCTGCGCGAGCGCTTCGCCGGCGAAGGCGGCAGGCAGGTCGACCTGCGCCTCACCGTTGGCGTCTACAAAAGCGGACCGCTATCGGCGGGCATCTACGGGCAGACCATCTGGTCGAGCGCCGGGTGGACGCAGGACTACTACGGCGTGCACGACTCGGGTTTCCTCATCGGCAGCCTTGGCGTGCTCGGCGGCTACGAGCTCGGCCCGCGCTGGGTGGCGCTGGGCAGCGCGGAAGTGGGACGCCTGACCCACATGGTCGCCGCCAGCCCCGTGGTGCAGCAGCGCTCGACCTTCTACGCCAGCATCGGCCTCGCGCGCAAATTCTGAGGCGTATAGTGGCGGCAATTCGAGGAGAGAACATGCGCAAAGTCCGCGTCGCACCGAAGGGCATGGGTCTCAACGACTTCGTCGCCCAGCAGGAAGGCTTCTTCGCCGACGAGGGCATCGAGGTCGAGTTCGACATCAAGACCTTCCGCGGCACGCAGTCGAGCTGGAAGGGCCTCGACTACAAGTCGCGGCCGCAGGACAAGCCCTACGCCGAGGGCGACAAGAACCTGATCCAGTGCGCCTGCGTCTGGGGCAGCATCTCCAACGCCAGCGCCGGCATGGGCCGCTTCGTCCCCGATTGCTACGGCGTATCGCCCTGGGCGATCTTCGTGCGCCCGGATTCGAAGATCCGCCGCCCCGAGGACCTGAAGGACGTGCCGGTCTCGGTCGGCATGCGCGCCGGCAGCCACTTCAACGTCCCCTTCCGGCTGGAGAAGTACCTGCCGATCGAGCACATCAAGGTGGTCAACACCGGCGGCTTTGGCGCGCGCCTGCGCGCGCTGCTCGACGGCGAGGTCGAGGCGGCGAGCCTGCTGCCGCCGCAGATCGACATGGCGCGCCAGCTCGGCCTGCGCATGGTGATGGAGGACGAGTTCCACACCCTGTGGTGGGTGCCCGAGACCGCGGACCAGTGCGACGTGCGCGCCTATCTGCGGGGCCTGGACAAGGCGGAACAAGTGCTGAAGGCGGACCTGAAGAAATACCTCCCGCTCTGGGAGAAGTGCGTGCCGCCGGAGTTCAAGGACGTGCACCGCTGGGACTACGCGAAATTCACCCGCGGCGAGCGTTTCGTCTTCAAGACCCTGCCGCGCTCCGAATTCGACGAGACCATGGCGCAGGTCAAGCGCTGGGGCCTCGACGATCATCTGAAGGAACGCTCCTTCGACAAGCTGACTTACCGCGTCTAGGAGGGCCTGATGCGTTGGTTCCCGGTAGTGATCGTCATCCTGCTGGCCGGCTGCAGCGCGCCGGGCGAGCTGGCACGCTCGCCGTCGATCCTGATCGACCAGCCGGCGGCGCCGTTCCCGTACAACTCGCGGATCTGCCCCTAAGGGCCGAAGTACCAGCCGCCGTTCACGTCGAGGGTGGCGCCCGAGACGTAGCCGCCGGCTTCCGAGCACAGCATCGCCACCACGGCGGCGACGTCGTCCGGCTTACCGGCTCTTTTTAACGGCAATGAAGCAATGAACGCCTGCTCAGCCGCCGGCGAGTCATGCCCCCACGCCGCCTTGGCGATGCGCTCGGTCTTGATGTAGCCCGGCGCGATTGCATTCACGGTGATGTTGTGCGGACCAAGCTCGAGGGCGAGCGTCTTGGTGAGTCCGATGATGCCGCCCTTGGCCGCGGCGTAGTGCACGCCGACGCGGCTCGAGCCGCGCCGCGCGGCGATCGAGGCGAAGTTGACGATGCGGCCGAACTTGCGCGCCTTCATTTTCGGCGCAAATTCACGGCAGACGAGGAAGGCGCTGGTCAGGTTGGCCGCGATCACCGCATGCCACTCAACGTCATTGATGCTTTCAAGAACAAGGCTGTTTTTGGGAAGAGAAGGAAGAGTGTTTTTCCGTGTGGGCGCGACGGGGCCGCCGGCGACGTTCACGAGGAAATCGATCGCCGGGATTTTTCCGGCGAGATCTTCCACTTCCCCCTGGTCGGTGAGATCGCAAACGATCAGCTTTCCGGTCTGATGAATATCGGTGGCAAAGACCTCGACGCCCTCGTTGCGCAATCGCGCGGCCACCGCGTGGCCGATGCCGCTGGCGGCGCCGGTGACGAGCGCCTTCCTCCCCTTCAGCCCCTTAAGCGGCATACGAAGCGCCGTTGGCGTCGATGACCACGCCGGTCATGTAGGACGTGTCGTCGGTGCAAAGCGCCACCACCAGCGACGCGATCTCGTCAACGGTGCCCACGCGGCCCATCGGAATTTGCGCCATCGACCCTTCCGGAATCTGATTCTTTTGTGAAAAAGAAAGGACTTTCTTGAGCCGACCACTCGACACCACGCCCGGCGCAACGCAATTGACCCGCACGCCGAATTCGCCGAGCTCGAGCGCCAGCTGGCGCGTCAGCGCCATTACGCCGGCCTTGGCCACGGCGTACGGCCCGCTCGAGCCCTCCGCGCCCGGCGGAATGCCCTTGCGCGCGGCGACCGAGGAAACGTTGACGATCGCCCCGCCCTGCTTCTTGAGATGCGGCGCGGCGGCGCGGCTGCAATACCAGGCGGAATCGAGGTTGGCGCCGAGGATGGTGCGCCAGTCCTCCGGCGTGCAGTTCAGCAGGCCGCGAAAGCCGCGCGGCGGCGGCGCCGTCAGGTCGCGTTGGGTAATGCCCCAACTTCCGCCCACCGCGTTGACGAGATAGTCGATGCGTTTTCGCTTGGAAACCGTTTTATCGATCATTTCCTGGACGGCCACGGGGTCCGAAACATCCGTCCGGATGCAAAGGAAGTCCTTGAGCTCCGCAAAGCCCTGCTCGTAGAGGTCCGCCACCACCACGTCGCAGCCCTCCTCGCGCAGGCCGCGCGCCACTGCGAAACCGATGCTGTCGGGCTTGGCGGCACCCGTGACGATCGCCGTTTTCATGGCCGTTTGATAATACACTTGCATTCCCGGCCGCCCGGAGGAGAGCCATGCGCCAGTTCAACGAAGACACCCTGACCGACGCCGTCGTTGCGCGTCTGAAGAAGACCAGGAACCCGCGCCTGAAGCAGATCATGAGCGCCGCGGTCAAGCACCTGCACGCCTTCGCGCGCGAGGTGAAGCTGACCGAGGAGGAATGGTTCGAGGGCATCAAGTTCCTCACCGCGGTCGGCCAGAAATGCGACGACAAGCGCCAGGAATTCATCCTGCTCTCCGACGTGCTCGGCCTGTCGATGATGATCGTGGCGCTCAACCACAAGACCGCGCCCGGGGCGACCGAGGCGACGGTGCTCGGGCCGTTCTTCGCGCACGGCGCGAAGGAGTACGGCTACGGCGGCGACCTGCGCGAGGGCGCGACGATGAAGGGCGAGGACGTCTGGGTCAGCGGTCGCGTGCTCGGCACCGACGGCAAGCCGATTCCGGGCGCGGTGCTCGACATCTGGCAAGCCAAGGCCGACGGCATCTACGACGTGCAGACCGAGGGCGAATTCGAGCTGCGCGGGCGCGTCAAGTGCAACGCGAAGGGCGAGTACGCCTTTGCCAGCTACAAGCCCAAGTTCTACAGCATCCCGATGGACGGCCCGGTCGGCGACCTGACCCGCAACACCACCAACAACCACATGCGGCCGGCGCACATGCACGCCATCGTCTCGGCGCCGGGCCACCTGCAGGTGATCACGCACGTGTTCGTGGATGGCGACCCCTATCTGGACGGCGACGCGGTCTTCGCGGTGAAGGACTCGCTGGTGAGCAAGTACCGCAAGGTGAACAACGCCGCCGAGGCGAAGAAGCTCGGCATGCCCAACCCCTTCCTGCGCCTGGACTGGGATTTCCACCTCTCGCCGCAGGGCAAGGCCAAGGCGCGCAAGGTCATCGCCCCGAGCGACGCCGTCGCATGATCCAGCGGGTGCGGCGCGTCGTCACCGGGCACGACGCGCAGGGACGCTCCACCATCATCGCCGACGGTCCGGCCGCAAGCGTCAAGGAAATCCCCTCCTTTCCGGGTCTCGCGCTGACCGACCTGTGGGAAACGGCGGACGCGCCGGCCAGCAACGCCGGCAGCGACGACGCCGCGGACCGGCCGGTGCACCTGGAGCCGCCGGAGAACGGCACGATCTTCCGCATCGTCGAATTCCCGCCCGACGCCAATCGACCCAAGGACGCCGACAGCGGCCAGGGTTTCAAGGCCATCGGCGCCGGTCACACCCAGGATCGCCACTCTGCCGATCCCATGATGCACAGGACGGCGACGGTGGATTACGCCGTGGTGCTCAGGGGCGAAATCCACGCAGTACTGGAGAAAGGCGAAGCTCTGCTGCGCGCCGGCGACGTCCTGGTCCAGCGCGGCACCAATCATTCGTGGAGCGTGCGCGGAAGCGAGCCCTGCCTGGTGGCCTTCGTGCTGGTCAGCGCCGAACCGACCTCATGAAAAAGGCGGTCGGCGTCGTCGGGCTGGGCATCATGGGCTCGGCGATGGCCGCCAGCCTGCTGAAGAACGGCTTTCGCGTCTACGGCTACGACGTGCTGGCGGCCAAGCGTAATGCGCTGAAGAAGTCCGGCGGCATCCCCTGCTCTTCGGTCGCCGAGGTGGCGTCGAAGGCGAAGATCACCATCACGTCCTTGCCGAGCGCAGATGCATTGCACAGGGTTTCCCGGCAATTGAAGGGAATTGTGATCGAGACCAGCACCCTTCCCATCGCCGACAAGGCCAAAGCCCGGGACACCCTCAAGAAGAAAAAGGCCGTGCTGCTCGACTGCCCGCTCTCCGGCACCGGCTCGCAGGCCAGGACCGGCGACCTGGTGGTTTACGGCAGCGGCGAGAAATCTGCTTTCAATAAATGCATTCCCGCTCTCAAAGGCGTTTCCCGTGCACAGTATTACGTCGGCGAGTTCGGCAACGGCAGCCGGATGAAATTCGTCGCCAACCTGATGGTGGCGATCCACAACGTGTCGGCGGCCGAGGCCTTCGCCCTCGGCCTCAAGGCGGGGCTCAGCCCGAAGGCGATCTACGACGTGCAGGCCAACAGCGCCGGCAGCTCGCGCATGTTCCAGGTGCGCGGGCCGATGATGGTGGCCGGAAAATACACGGACGTGACGATGTCCAACCGGCTGTGGCAGAAGGACATGAAGATCATCGGCGAGTTCGCCGCGCAGCTCGGCGTCGCCACGCCGCTGTTCAATGCCTCGGCGGCGGTGTACAACGCGGCGATGGCCCAGGGCTATGCCGAGCAGGATACCGGCGCGGTGTGCGCGGTGCTCGAGAGCATGGCGGGGATCCGCAGGAGGAAACATGGATGAGTGGAAGACCATCCGCGCCCTGTCGCGCGGCGAGATGATGAAGCGCGTGGCGCGCTTTCGCGAGCTGAAGGGCTCCGACGGCGGCCTGCCCGACAGCCCGTTGCCCGAGTGCCGCAGGCAGCTTTTCAACGTCCTCGGCTTTCAGCCGCCAGAGACGGGAAATTCGCCCGTCGGCGCGAACGCTTCCGCCCAGCCCGCGATCCCGATCGCCGAAGGCTTCAACCTCGGCTACTGCAAGGCGAAGCCGGGCAAGGGCCCGCTGATGCACAACCACGACACCAACGAGACCTTCATCGCCATGACCGGGCGCTGGCGCTGCGAGTGGAACGAGGGGCCGCAGAGGCAGTCGGTGGACCTCGGCCCCTACGACGTGATTTCCTTCCCGGTCGGCGTGGCGCGGCGCTTCATGAACGTCACCTGGAGCGAGCCCGGCAGGGAACACCTGCTGATGTTCATCATCGGCGGCAACCAGCCGCAGGCGGAATTCACGCCCGCGGCGATGCGCCGCTGCGAAGAGTTCGCCAGAGCACCAGCAGCACGAACCCCGCCGCGAGCAGCAGGGTCGCGGCGCACACGCCGCGCCACAGCGGCCCGGGGTGGTCGTGCGCGTGCCGCGCGGCGGCGTAAGCCAGCGCGTCGAGCGGGAAGGTAAACGCCCACCAGGCCGGCCCGAACGGCCAGCGCAGCAGGTCGCGCGACGCCACGAGCAGCGCGAGCGCCAGGATCAGCCCGGCATAGAACAGCGCCTCGAGGAAATTCGCCGAGCCGTAGAGGGCGACGCCGTTGGCGTAGATCAGCGACGGCGGCACCAGCAGGATGAACCAGCTCGGACGCAACGCCGGCGGCAGCGGCGGCGCCGCCAGCGCGCGGACGAAGAGCAGCGCCACCAGCGGGATGGCCGCCACCGAGGACACGCCGAAGATCACGCGGCTCGCCTCGAGATGGCCGAGCGAGATTCCCGGCCCGGGGGCGACGATCCCGCCCACCAGCGCGATCAGCCAGCCGCCGTTCACCTGCGCCAGCTCGATGCCGCCCGCGAGCCAGCGCGACACCACCCAGACCTGGAGGCCGGCGAGCACCACGATCCCGCTCCACCAAACGACATCGCCAAGCGTGTGGGCGTACGGCGCCAGCCCGCCGCCGACCAGGAACATGGCGACCGGCAGCGCGCCGCAGAAACCCAGGGTGACGGGATTGGTAAATTCCCCGGCCACGCTTTGTACGTTCAACAGAATTTTCTTCAGATACAAAATCAATAAAACGAAGAACACCAGGATCCCCAAAGCCACCAGGGGCTCGGAGATATAGGCCGGCGCGCGCACCACGCCGGGGAAGACGGTGGCGGCCGAGCGCGCCGCGAGGCCGAGGCCGGTGATGCCCATGGCGGCGCCGAACAGGCCGATGGGAGGATGGGCGGCCGCGCTCACGTGCCGAGGTAGTAGCTTTTCACCAGCGCATTCTGCTCCAGCGCCGCCACCCCGCCCTCGAACACGATCTCGCCGTGCACGATGATGTAGCCGCGGTCGGCGATGCGGATCGCCTGGTGGAAATTCTGCTCCGCCATCAGCACGGTCAGCCCGTAGCGCTCCTTCAGCGCCTTGATGGTGGTGATGGTGTGCGACACCAGGATCGGCGCCAGGCCCACCGAGGGCTCGTCCACCAGCAGCAGCTTCGGCGCCGACATCAGCGCGCGCGCGATCGCCAGCATCTGCTGCTGGCCGCCCGAGAGCGAGCCGGCGAGCTGGCGCCGCCGCTCGGCCAGCACCGGGAACACTTCATACGAGAACGCCATGTTCTTGCGGATCTCGGCGCGCGCCAGCGGCCGGAACGCGCCGAGCAGCAGGTTCTCCTCGACGGTGAGCTTGGGAAACAGCCGCCGCCCCTCGGGCACCAGCGCCACGCCGAGATTGACGATTTCCTCGGTGGAAAGTCGGGTCAAGTCATGCTGTTGATTGTCTATTGTTAGGACCACTGAGCCCTTGGTCGGCCGCACGATCCCCATGACGCACTTCATCAGGGTGCTCTTGCCGTTGCCGTTCGTCCCGAGCAACGCGACCGTCTCTTTTTCCCTGATCGACAGCGAAATGCCGTGCAGGGCGCGCACCGCGCCGTAGCCCGCGTCGATGCCCTGGATCTTCAGCTCAAGCGCCAAGGTAGGCCTTCTGCACTTCGGCGTTCTGCACGATGGAGGCCGGCGTGCCTTCGCAGATGATGCGGCCGGCGTCGAGGCAGACCACGCGCTGCGAGAAGCGCATCACCGCCTGCATGATGTGCTCGATCATGATGATGGTGATGCCCGCCTCGTTCAGCTTGAACAGGATCTGCAGCACCTCGTCCACCTCATTGCCGGCGAGGCCCGCCATCGCCTCGTCGGAAATCAGCAGCCGCGGCCGCGCCGCCATGGCGCGCGCCAGCTCGAGCTTGCGCAGCTCGACCTGCGACAGCTGGTTGGCATGGAGGCCGGCCTTGTCGGCGAGGCCGATGTCGCGCAGGATCCGCATCGCTTCCGCCTCGCCCTCGGCGTCCTTCAGGCGCGCGACGTAGGCCGAGGGCACCAGCAGGTTCTCCAGCACCGACATGGTGTGGAACGGCCGCGGCACCTGGAAGCTGCGCGCGATGCCGGACCGGGTGCGCCGGTACGCCGGCAGGCCGGTGATGTCCTTGCCGTCGAAGAGGATCTGCCCGGTTTCGTTCTGCAGCAGTCCGGAGATGCAGTTGATCAGCGTGGTCTTGCCCGAGCCGTTGGGTCCGATCAGGCCGAAGCGCTCGCCCGGCGCGATGTCGAGGCTGACCCCGGACAGCGCGGTGAAGCCGCCGAAGTGCTTCGAGACGCCGCTTACCTGGAGGAGCTTTTCAGCCATCGCTTGAAGAAACCGAGGATGCCTTCGGGGGCGAGCACGACGAACAGCACCAGCAGCACGCCGATCACCAGCACGTTCATCTCGCCCGAGATCGTCACCGTGACGATCTGCTGCAGCGAGGCGAGCAGGATCGCGCCGATCACCGGCCCCAGCCAGTGCATGGTGCCGCCGATCATCGGCGCGGCGAGCGCGCCGATGGCGTAGTTGAGGCTGAAAGTCGAGGCCGGCTCGATGAAGCTGAGGTACATCGGCATCGGCGCGCCGGCCGCGCCCATCAGGGCGCCCGAGATCACGCAGGCGAACAGCTTCAGGCGCAGCGTCGGCACGCCGCTCGCCTCCGCCGCCTCCTCGCTGTCGCGGAGAGCGCGCAAGCCGCGCCCGATCCACGACGTCTGCACGAAGCGCGCCACCGCCACCGACACCACCGCCATCAGCGCCATGACCACGAACAGCATGCGCGTATAGCTGGTGAACGGCGCCATCGCCTCCGGCCGCAGCAGCTGCAAGCCGGTGGCGCCGCCGACGTAGCGCCAGTTGATCATCAGCGTTTCCATGATGAAGATCACCGCCACCGTGGCAATGGCGAAGAAGATGCCGCGCAGCCGCAGGGTGAGCAGGCCCACGCCGAAGCCGAGCAACGCGCCCATCGCGGCGCCGGCGGCGATCTGCACCGCGAGCGGCGCGCCGAGCCCCTTGAACAGCACCACGGCGCTGTAGGCGCCGAGGCCGAAGAAGGCCGAGGTGCCGAAGTTCACGTAGCCGGCGTAGCCGCCGAGGATGTTCCAGGCGGTCGCCAGCACGACAAAAGTGAGGACGACGAAGGCGGCGAAGAAGAAGTACTCGTTGATGGGACTCAGCGCCACGCCCAGCGCGGCCAGCACGATGACGGCGGAGCCGATCCAGAATTTCATCGGCCGAACAGCCCTTGGGGCCTGATTCCCAGGACCACCAATAAGAGCCCAAAAGCCACCGCCGGAGCCCAGGAGGCGCCGAAGAACATCAGCACGATCGATTCGGAGATGCCGAGGATCAGCCCGGATGCGAGCGTGCCGGTCATGCTGCCCAGGCCTGCCAGCACCACCACGCAGAACGTGCGGCCGATATAGACCCGGTCCATCGCCGGCTCGACCGGCCCGACGATGATCACCATCGCGCCGGCGAGTGCGCTCACGGCGGTGGCGATGCCGAAGGCCCATTGCTTGATGCGCACCGGATTGGCGCCCATCAGGCGCAGCGCCGGCTCGTCCTGCGCCACCGCCTTGATGGCGCGGCCGGTGAAGGTCTGCGACAGGTAGATCGTCAGCGCCAGCGTCAGGACCAGCGCGACGCCGAACGCCACCAGCATGCGGTACGGGATGCGGTAGTCGCCGAGCGCCCAGCTGGAGCCGATGTATGCCGCCTGCACCGAGCGCTGGTCCACGCCAAATACCAGGATCAGGCCGACCTCGATGATGAAGGCGATGCCGAAGAAGAACGCGAGGCCGCGCACGCCCGCCTCGGTGCCGCGCTTCTCGAACGACTCGTAGTAGAAGCGGTAGATCAGGACGCCGAGGACGAAGAACGCCGGCATCAACACCACGCCCGCCACGATCGGATCGAGGCCCCAGCCCGCGACGATGAAAGTGCAGTACGAGCCGAGGATCATCACCGCCGGGTGCGCGACGTGCGGCACGTCGAGCAGGCCGAACGACACCGACAGGCCGATGCTCACCGCGGCGTAGAAGCAGCCGAGCAGCAGGCCGAAGATCAGCGCCTCGGCGAGCAGGTCGAACGAGAAAATCATGCGGCCCCTAAAAAAACGGCGCGGGATCGCCGCGCCGCTTGCTGCCCATTACGGCGTTACTTGGCGCTACGCGCCTTGTCGAACGGCGTGATCGCGCTGCCGGTCTTGTAGTCGTCCGGGTAGATCACCACCTGCTTGCCCGGCCGGCGGAACTGCTCGACGTCCTTGTCGACGATGCCGCGGAACTGCGCCTGCACCACGCGCGCCTTGGCCCATTCGCCGTCCTTGCCCCAGCGGATCGGCCCGACGATGGTCTTCGCCTCGTTGCCGTGCAGCCAGCCGGCGAGCTTGCGCTGGTCGAGCGTCTTGGTGGCGTTGACCGCCTGCTCGAGGATCTGGCCGATGGCGTAGTTGAACGGCGGCAGGTAGAAGCCCAGCGGGTCGACCTTGGCCTCGGCCGCCTTCTTCGAATAGCGCTGCAGGAAGTCCTCGATGCCGGGGTATTTCATGCCGGGCACGTAGGAGTTGTAGTTGGTGATGCCGTTCAGCAGGCTGCCGAGCGAGCTCATGATCGGCGTGAACTGCAGGCCGACCATGCCGCCGCCGAACAGCTGCACCTGCGGGCCGACGCCGATCTCGTTCACCGCGCGCACGATGGCCACCGAGTCGTTCGGGTAGGACATGACGAACACGATCTCGGGCTTGGCGGCGCGGATGCCGCGGATCAGCGAGGAGAAGTCGGTGGTGGTCGGCGGATAGTTCTGGTCGTAGACCGAGGTGATGTTGGCCGCTTTCGCCAGCGTGCGCGCGCCGTTCGCCAGGTTCTGCGCGAAATCGTTGTCGGCGGCGAGCACCGCGACGGTCTTGGCGCCGGCCTTCTTGCCGGCGGCGAAGAAGCCGTCGGACCAGCTCGAGGCGTCGTTCCACGGCGAGTTGTTGAACCACATGTCGTGCTGCACCTTCGCGTTCACCTGGAACGAGAAGTTGCCCATGAGGAGCAG
>Ga0075435_100001332_pt1 | contig 15855 bp, 19 predicted proteins | sample RhiMethybrSRZTD4_FD_75302 | JGI IMG/M metagenome (GOLD analysis project Ga0075435, IMG submission 75302) | Populus rhizosphere microbial communities from Tennessee, USA - Rhizosphere MetaG P. TD hybrid SRZTD4 | ecosystem: Host-associated > Plants > Roots > Rhizosphere > Soil | place: USA...
GCCGCTTCCGCCGTGCGCACGTTGGCGCGCACCGAGATGTTCATGCCGATCACGCCGCAGGCGCCCGAGAGCACGGCGCCGATCAGGAAGCCCCAGGCGGTGGCCTGGCCCAGCCCCGGCACCAGCCAGATCACCACGAACAGCACCGCGCCGACCATGGCGATGGTCTTGTACTGGCGCCAGAGGTAGGCGATGGCGCCCTCGCGCACGGCGGCGGCGATTTCGCGCATGCGCTCGTTGCCGTCGGGCAGGCGCACGATGAGCAGGCTCTGCCAGACGCCGTAGAGGATGGCCAGGAGCGCGCACACGAGCGCGAAAACAAGACCGCCAGTCATGAATTTCTCCCCGAAAAGGGGTCGAATTTTATCAGGTCAGCGCTTCGAAGGCGCGCCGCGTCACGTCGTCGAGGCTGCCGATGCCGGAGATCTTGCGGTACTTCACGCCGTTCTGCCCGCGGTAGTAGTCGACGAGCGGCTGCGTCTGCTTGCGGTAGACGTCGAGGCGCTGGCGCACCGTCGCCTCCTTGTCGTCGTCGCGCTGCACCAGCGGCTCGCCGGTGGCGTCGTCCTTGCCTTCGGCCTTCGGCGGATTGAACTTGACGTGGTACGTGCGGCCCGAGGCCGGATGCACGCGCCGCCCGCTCATGCGCACGATGACCTCCCCGTCCGGCACGTCGATCTCGAGCACGTAGTCGATCGCCACGGCGGCCTTGGTCATCGCCTCGGCCTGCGGGATGGTGCGCGGAAAGCCGTCGAACAGGTAGCCCTTGGCGCAATCGGCTGCGTTGAGGCGGTCCTTCACCAGGCCGATGATGATGTCGTCGGACATCAACTCGCCGGCGTCCATCACCTTCTTCGCCGCCAGCCCGAGCGGCGTGCCCGCCTTCACCGCCGCGCGCAGCATGTCGCCGGTGGAAATTTGCGGAATGCCGAACTTCTCCTTGATGAAGGCGGCCTGCGTGCCTTTGCCGGCGCCGGGTGGTCCGAGGAGGATGAGTTTCATTTATTTGTCGTTGTGAATTGGACGAGATCCTGCGGCGTGTCGACGCTGGGTTCCGGCTCCCCCTTCTCCACCGCCACGGCGATGCGGTAGCCGTGCCAGAGTACACGCAATTGCTCCAGCGCTTCGGTCCGTTCCAGCGGACTCTGCCTCAACTTGGTGTATTTCTTCAGGAAGCCGACCCGGTAGCCGTAGATGCCGGCATGGCGATACGTCGGCGGGCCCGCTTCGCGGGGATAAGGGATGCGCGATCGCGAAAAGTAGAGGGCGTAGCCCTCGCGATCGAGCACGATTTTCACCACATTGGGGTCGTCCAGCTGCCGGGGATCGTGGATCTCGTGGCACGCGGTCGACATGCTCGCCTTCGGAGATTTCACCAGCACGGCGGCGACCTTCTTGATCAGGCCGGGCGAAATGCGCGGCTCGTCGCCCTGGACGTTGACGACGACCTCACGGTCTTTCAGCTTCAGCTTGCCGGCCGCTTCGGCGATCCGGTCGGTGCCGGAGGGGTGAGCGGCGCGCGTCATGATGGCCGAGTAGCCGGCATCGCGAACCACCTTGGCGATGCGCTCGTCGTCGGTGGCGACATGGACCGCGGCGCCGCTCTTCTTCGCCTGCTCGCACACGCGCACCACCATCGGCCTGCCCTGGAGGTCGGCGAGCGGCTTGCCGGGAAAACGCGTCGACGCGTACCGCGCGGGAATGATGACGGTGAATTTCATGTGATTGCTTCGAATCGTCAAGCTACTTCTTCGTCCGCGGGGAGCTTGCGCGCCTCCTCTTCCAGCATCACCGGGATGCCGTCCTTCACCGGGTAGGCCAGCCGATCGGCCTTGCAAATGAGCTCGTCCGCCTCGCCGCGCTCATTTTTCCGGTAGGCCAGCTTGCCCTTGCACAGCGGGCAGACCAGGATCTCAAGCAGCTTTGGATCGACGGCGGATGACATCCAGCCTCCCGAGCAGCCATTCGCCGAACGCCGGGTCGAGCTTCGCCGTGACGGGAAGCACCCACCAGTTCGGCCGCGCTGCGTGGCGCAATTTTACCGCGTCCTTCTCGGTCATCATCACCGGCGCGTCGTCGCCGAACTCGAGATCCTTCGGCGTGAATGCATGGTGGTCGCGAAACGCGTGCGGCACGGGCTTCAGCCCGAAGCGCGCCAGGTGCAGGAAAAAGCGGTTCGGGTCGCCAATGCCCGCCACCGCGTGCACTTTCTGGCCGGCGAAGGCCGACGCCGGCTTGCGGTCGCGCGCGTCGGTCATGCGATGCAGCTCGTCGCCCTCGAGCCGCATGGCATGGGCGTCCTTCATCGCGAATCCATTGGCCACCACCGCGTCCACGGTCCGCAGCCGCCAGCGCGGCTCGCGCAGCGGCCCGGCGGGCAGCAGGAAGCCGTTGCCGACGCCGCGCGCGTCGAGCACGCAGATCTCGACATCGCGGCGGATCCGGTAGTGCTGCAGGCCGTCGTCGAGGATCAGCACGTCGACCTTGGGATTCTCGCGGCGCAGGATCGCCGCCACCTGCACCCGGTCCTCGCCGACCCAGACCGGGCAGCCGCTGCGCCGCGACAGCAGGATGGGTTCGTCGCCCACATCCTGTGGCTCGGAGGCAATGGTCGCGGCGCGCGGCACCTCGCCGGAGGCGCCCACGGCGCTGCGCGCCGTCCTATATCCGCGCGAGACGATGCCCGGCTGCCAGCCCTTGGCGCGCAGGAACTCGGCGATCCAGATCACCAGCGGCGTCTTGCCGCTGCCGCCCGCCGTGATGTTGCCGACCACGATCACGGGGATGCCCGGGTGTCTGCTGCCCAGAAGACGCACCCAGTAAAGGATTCTTCTTGTTAGGACCAAGACCAAGAAGATCACGCTGACCGGCCACAACAGCCAGGCGAGCGCGCCGCGGTGATTCCAGTACTTCACGGAGGATGGCGGGTTACTTGAGGGACTGCGTGGTGAAGGTGATCTGGTTGAGCCCGGCGAGGCGCGCCGCCTCCATCACGCGCACCACCGCCTGGTGGGTGGCGCTGGCGTCGGCGCTGATCACCACCATCGGCTCCTTGAGCGAGGCGCCGGCGCGGCGCAGCTCGTCGCCCAGCTGCTCGACGCTGCGGAACACCACCGCGTTGCGGTTGACGACGTACTGGCCCTGGGCGTTGACCAGCACCGTGATCTCGCCCCGGCGCTCGGGCTGCTTCTCGGCGTCGGCGGTCGGCAGGTTGATCTGCAGCTCGGTGTACTTGGAGTAGGTGGTGGTGATCATGAGGAAGATCAGGATCACCATCATCACGTCGATCAGCGGCACGAGGTTGATCTCGAGCGGCTCGCGCTGCTTGCCGCGCTGGAAGTTCACGCCCGGCGCTCGCCGTGCAGGATCTCGACCAGCTTGTTGGCGGCGATCTCCATCTCGACGACGTAGTTGTCGACCTTGCCCTTGAAGTGGCGGTAGAACACCAGCGAGGGCACGGCGATGCCGATGCCGAAGGCGGTGTTGTAGAGCGCGATCGAGATGCCGCTCGCCAGCTGCTGCGGGTTGGTGCCAGTGGGCGACTGCGAGCCGAAGATCTCGATCATGCCGATCACCGTGCCGAACAGGCCCAGCAGCGGCGCCGCGGTGGCGATGGTGCCGAGCGTGGTGAGGAAGCGCTCCAGCTCGTGCGCCACGACCCGGCCCGCCTCCTCGATCGCCTCCTTCATCACCAGGCGCGAGCTCTTGTGGTTGCGCAGCGCAGAGGCGAGTACCGTGCCGAGCGGCGAGTCCTTGGCGAGCTTTTGCAGCACCTCGTCGTTCACGCCCTGGCGCTGGAACACGGCGACCACCTGGTCAAAAAGCTGCGGCGGCGTGACGCGGCTCGCGCGCAGCGACACGGCGCGCTCGATGATCAGGGCGACGGCGACGATGGAGGCGAGCAGCAGGAACCAGATGGGCCAGCCGGCAGCCTGAACGATGGCGAACAACGCGTTTCCTTTTTTCTGAGCGCGATGCGCGGGCGACTGTAAGCCAAACCGTTGTGCGGCGGCAAGTTTCCGTAGCGCAGCAACGGCGCGCCAAAGCGAAAAATATATATCGCCGCGAACCGGCGCCCTGATATCCACAAAAACCTGTGGATAAGTTTGTGGATTATCTTTGGATAGGGGCTCTGGACGCAGTCGCACGCCCCGTGAAGTCGGGTGCGATCAAAAAATAGGCAGCGTTTTCCCCAGCACAAACAGGCGCTTACCGGAAAGAATCGGGTTCCGTGAACGACTTCCGTCGTACCGGGACGACGATTTTTCGCGGTGTGGATTAGTGTAGGCTCGGCGCGCCCCTTGACACCGATGCAATCCGCCATTCCGAGCGATTCCACAGCCCCGGGCGCGGGGGTCCTGACGGTCACCGAACTGCTGCGCCGGGTGCGCGAGCTGCTTGAGTCGCGCTTTCCCCTGATGTGGGTCGGCGGCGAGCTCTCCAACTTCACCCGGGCGGCCTCCGGGCACTGGTATTTCACGCTGAAGGACGGCGCCGGCCAGGTGGACTGCGTCATGTTCCGCGGCCGCGCCGCAGCGCTCGACTGGGCGCCGCGCGAAGGCGTCAAGGTCGAGGTGCGGGCGCTGGTGACGCTGTACGAGCCGCGCGGCCGCTTCCAGCTTACGGTCGAAGCCATGCGGCCGGCGGGCCTCGGGCCGCTCTACGAGCGCTTCCTGCGCCTCAAGGAGAAGCTGGGGCAGGAAGGCCTGTTCGACGAGGCGCTCAAGCGCGAGCCGCCCGCCTTCCCGCGCGCCATCGGCGTGGTCACCTCGCTCGCCGCCGCGGCGCTGCGGGACGTGCTGACGACGCTGGCGCGGCGCAACCCGGCGATCCCGGTGATCGTCTATCCGGCCCCGGTGCAGGGCGAAGGCGCCGCCGAGCGCCTCGCGGCGATGCTCGGCGTCGCCAGCGCGCGCGCCGAGTGCGACGTGCTGCTGCTGGTGCGCGGCGGCGGCTCGATCGAGGACCTGTGGTCGTTCAACGAGGAGGCGGTGGCGCGCGCCATCCGCGCCTCGCGCATCCCGGTGATCGTCGGCGTCGGGCACGAGACCGACTTCACCATCGCCGACTTCGCCGCCGACCGGCGCGCCGCCACCCCGACCGCCGCGGCGGAGCTCGCCAGCCCGTCGCGCGCCGAGCTCGCCGCGCAGGTGGCCGAGTCGGCGCGCGCGCTGTCGCGCGAGCTGCGCCGGCGCCTGGAGTACGCCATGCAGGCGGTGGACGCGCTGGCGCGGCGCATCCTGCACCCCGCCGAGCGGCTGCGCGCCCACCAGCAGCTGGTCGGCCAGCTCTCCTCGCGCCTCGCCTTCGGCCTGGCGCACGGACTGCACGCCCTGCATGCCCGCTACGAGCGGCTGGCGGTGGCGCTCGCCGGCCTCGACCCGGCCGCGATCCTGGGGCGCGGCTACAGCATCACGCGCAACGCCGCCGGCGAGCTGCTGCGCGACGCCGCGCAGGCGCGCGCCGACGAGCGCATCACGACGACGCTGGCGCGCGGAACATTGGAAAGCAAAGTCGTGAAAAAACTATAATCGTCCATGGGTCACCGGCTGTCGAAGATCACCACCCGCACCGGCGATGCCGGCGAGACGGGGCTGGGAGACGGCTCGCGCGTGCCCAAGCACCATGCCCGCATCCAGGCGCTGGGCGACCTCGACGAGCTCAATTCGGCCCTCGGCGTGCTGCTGGCCGAGGCGCTGCCGGCGCCGATCGCGCAAGCGCTTGCCCAGGTGCAGCAGGACCTGTTCGACCTCGGCGGCGAGGTCAGCATCCCGGGGCACACGCTGCTGCAGGCGGCGCAGGTCGAGCGCCTCGACGCCCTGCTTGCGGACTGGAACGCGGACCTCGCGCCGCTCAAGGAATTCATCCTGCCGGGCGGCACGCGCGCCGCGGCGGCCGCGCACCTCGCGCGCACCGTGTGCCGGCGCGCCGAGCGCAGCGTTCTTTCGATCTCCGGAAATAAATCCGTGACCGGCGCCGCCAAGAAATACCTTAACCGCCTGTCCGACCTGCTGTTCGTCGCCGCCCGCCGGCTCAACCGCCATGCCGGCCGGCCCGACGTGCAGTGGCGCCACGAGAAGCGCAAGCCCTGATGGCCAAGGATGATCCGGTCGCGCGCCACCGGGTGCTGATCGTCGACGACGAGGAATCGACGCGCCTGCTGCTCGCCCGCACGCTGTCCAAGGAGCTCAAGCTGGAGGCGCAGCTCGCCGGCACCTGCGAGCAGGCGCTGCGGCTGGCCGAGAACTACGCCTACGACGCCATCCTGCTGGATCTGCTGATGCCGGGCATCGGCGGCCTCGGCGTGCTGCAGGAGATCCGCTCTTCGACGCCCAATGCCGCCACGCCGGTGATCGTGGTTTCGGTGGTCACCGACAAGGAGACCGTCGAGCGCTGCAAGGCGGCGGGCGCCAACGCCTTTCACCACAAGCCGGTGCGCCGCGCCGAGCTGATCGAAACCGTGCGCGCGCAGCTCGCCGCGCGCCGCAAACCCAAGCCTTCCTCGAGGTAGACCCATGGCCGAGATCAAGATCTACAACGTCGACGCGCTGGGCAAGCCGGTCGGCCCCTATTCGCACGTCGCCCGCGTCAAGGGCGGCGAGACCCTGTACATCGCCGGCATGGTCGCGCCCGGCGAGACCTTCGATGCACAATGCAGCGCCGTCTTCTCGCAGATCGAGCAGGCGCTGCAATCCGCCGGCGGCGGCTGGCGCAACGTGGCGCAGTTCACCACCTTCCTGGTGCATTCGCAGGACATCGCGAAGTTCTACCGCTGGCGCGAGCGCGAGTACCCGAAGATGTTTCCGGACGGCAAATACCCGCCGAACACCCTGCTGATCATCGATCGCCTCGTGCAGGAGCAGTTCCTGATCGAGATCCAGACCGTCGCCGCGATCTAGTCGGCCTTGGCGCCCGAACGGCGCACCAGCTCGCCGTAAATCTTCCGCTCCCGCTCGACGAACGCGGTGAATTGAGCGGGCGTGCGCACCGCCGGCGTCTCGGAGCCCATGGCCCGCAGGCGCTCCCTGAGTTCGGGCGCGTCGATCGCCCTGCCGATTTCGGCGGCCAGGCGCTCCACCACTGCATCGGGCGTCTTCGCCGGTGCCATCACGCCCCACCAGGTGGTCAGATCGAAGCCTTTCAGGCCGGACTCGTCCAGGGTGGGAATGTCATTCAGGAAAGCGGTTCTCCTGAGCGTCGTCACCGCCAGCGCACGCACCTTCCCGGCGCGAATATTGGGCAGCGCGCTCGCGAGGTTGTCGAACATCAGGTGCACGCGCCCGGCGAGCAGATCCGCCGTGGCCGGCGCCGAGCCCTTGTAAGGCACGTGCTGCATGTCGGTCGCGGTGACCTGCTTGAAGAGCTCCCCGGCCAGGTGGCCCGTGGAGCCGGAGGAACCCGAGGCGAAGTCGATTTTTCCCGGATTTTTCCTGATAAAAGAAATCAATCCGGCAACACTGCGCGCAGGAACATCATTGTTCACCACCAGGACGTTGGGCACTTGCACCACCAGCGCGATGTGGCGGAAGTCGCGCACCGGGTCGTAGGGAAAATTGGCGTAGAGCGTCGGATTGATGGCGTGGGTGGCAATTGCCCCCATCACCAGCGTGTAGCCGTCGGGCGCGCTCTTCGCCACGAAATCGGCGCCCAGGTTGCCGCCGGCGCCGGGCTTGTTCTCCACCACCACGGGCTGGCCGAGCGCCTGCTGCAGCGCCGGCGCCAGCAGGCGCGCGCTGAGATCGACCGGGCCGCCGGGGGCGTAGGGCGCGACGAGGTGCAGCGGCCGGGACGGCCAGGCCTGGGCGCCGGCCAGGGCCGGAAACAGCAGCGCCGCGGCAAGCACCGCCGCGGCGCAGGTGATCGACCGCCGGAAAATTACTTGGCTTCCTCGACGAAGGCCTCATCCCGCTTCTTGCGGATCGCGGGCAGCGCCACCAGCACCAGCAGGATGGCCGAGGCGACCATGAAGCCGAGGCTGATCGGCTTCTGGAAGAACACGAACGGATCGCCGCGCGACAGCAGCATGGCGCGGCGCAGGTTCTCCTCCATCAGCGGGCCGAGGATGAAGCCGAGGATCAGCGGCGCCGGCTCGCACTCGAGCTTGACGCAGATGTAGCCGAACACGCCGAAGAACGCCATGATCAGCACGTCGAAGGGATTGTTGGACAGGCTGAACACGCCGATCGCCATGAACACCAGGATCGAGGGGTAGAGGTAGCGGTAGGGCACGGTCAGCAGCTTCACCCACATGCCGATCAGCGGCAGGTTGAGCACCACCAGCATCAGGTTGCCGATCCACATCGAGGCGATCAGACCCCAGAACAGCTGCGGCTTCTCGTTCATCACCTGCGGCCCCGGCGCGATGCCCTGGATCATCAGCGCGCCGATCATCAGCGCCATCACCGCGTTGGACGGGATGCCGAGCGTCAGCATCGGGATGAACGAAGTCTGCGCCCCGGCGTTGTTGGCCGATTCCGGCGCCGCCACGCCCTCGATCGCGCCCTTGCCGAACTTGCCGGGATTGCGCGAGATCTTCTTCTCCAGCGTGTACGCGCCGAACGACGCCAGCAGCGCCCCGCCGCCGGGCAGGATGCCGAGGAACGAGCCGAGCGCGGTGCCGCGCAGCACCGGGCCCCAGACGCGCTTCAGGTCCTCCTTGCTGGGATAGAGGTGCGTCACCTTGGAGGTGAAGATCTCGCGCTTGTCCTTGAGCTCGAGGTTGCCGATGATCTCCGCGGTGCCGAACATGCCCATGGCGACGATGACGAAGCCGATGCCGTCGGAGAGCTCCGGGATGTCGAAGGTGAAGCGCAGCACGCCGGAATTCACGTCGGTGCCGATGATGCCGAGCAGCAGGCCCAGCACCACCATGGCGATGGCCTTGATCAGCGAGCCGTGGGCGAGCACCGTGGCCGCCACCAGGCCGAACACCATCAGCGAGAAGTACTCCGAAGGACCGAACTTGAGCGCCACTTCCGCGAGCGGTGGCGCGGCAACCGCGATGATCAGCGTGGCGACGCAGCCGGCGAAGAACGAGCCGAGCGCCGCGACCGCGAGTGCCGGGCCGGCGCGCCCCTGGCGCGCCATCTGGTAGCCGTCCAGGCAGGTCACCACCGAGGACGATTCGCCCGGGATGTTCACCAGGATGGCGGTGGTCGAGCCGCCGTACTGCGCGCCGTAGTAGATGCCGGCGAGCATGATCAGCGCCGCCACCGGGCTGAGGTTGAAGGTGATCGGCAGCAGCATGGCGATGGTGGCCACCGGCCCGATGCCGGGCAGCACGCCGATCAGCGTGCCGAGGATCACGCCGATGAACGCGTACAGCAGGTGCTGCCAGGTCATCGCGACCTGGAAACCGATGAGGAGGTTATTGAGAATTTCCATGGCCGCGCCTTATCGGATCGGGCAGTTTTCGATGAACTGCGGGCACAACGGGAACGGCAGCGTCAGGCCGTGCACGAAGACCAGCCAGGAGAACAGGATCAGCACCGCGAACAGGATCGTCACTTCCTTCCACTTGTACTCGTGGCCGCCAAACGCGCTGACGTAGACCAGCGCCGCGGTGGCGCCGATCAGCCCCAGCGGCTTCATCAGGTAGCCGTAGGCGATGCAGCCGGCGCTGATCAGCACCAGCGGTCGCGTCTCGGGCCGGTAGCGCACGCTCAGCACCGAAACCACCGCCGCGGCGGCAAGCATGCCGTAGTCGTTCGAGATCCCCGCCAGCTTCGCTGCGTAACCGAGGACGATGAACACGCCGATCGCAATGCCGAGGTCGACGATATTGAACGGCATCTCCAGCTTTTCTTTTTTGCCGCCGGCGCGCGGCGCGAACGAGCTGGCGAGCACAATTGCGCCGAGGATCGCCATCAGGCCGCCGAGCACCGTCGGGAAATAGGCCGGGCCCATGCGCACCGCGGTGCCCATCTGGTAGTAGATGATCGCCCACACCGCGAAGAACACGCCGACGGCGACGAACATCAGCCCGGACCAGAAATCCTTCGGACTCTTGATTTTCATCCTCTCCTCCTAGAGCGGCGCCAAAAGTGTAACACGCAGCCTGCGGCCGTCACCTTGCGGGGCGCGTCAGATGCGCACCGATCCAAGGCGCTCCAGGTCCGCCGGGCGGTCCACGTCCCACACGGTGCGCAGCGCGCGCCAGCGCGCCGCGCCGAGGCGCCGGACGGTGGCGGAATAAACCTCGTTTCCGCCCCAGGCGATGCCCTCGAACAGCCGCGGCGGCAGGCGCCGCAGCCCGAGCAGCGCGTAGCCGCCGTCCTCCGCGGGCGCCAGCACCGCGTCGCAGCCGCCCTGCAGCCAGCGCGCGGCGCGGCGCAGGTCCGCGGCGCGCAGCGACGGCGCATCGCTGCCGATGAGGATCGCGCGGCGATGGCGCCGCAGCGCGGCGCGAAACGCATGCTGCATGCGCTCGCCCAGATCGGCGCCGCGCTGCAGCCGGAAGGTCCCCTTGCCTTCGAAAAACGCGTGGCGCGCGCTGCCGTGGAGCTCGACCGGCCCGCAGTGCGCTGCGCGCGCGGTACGCAGGGCGGCGAGCGTGAGGCGCGCCTGCAGCCGTGCCGCGCGCCACGGCCCGAGGCGCGGCTCGAGGCGCGTCTTCGCGCGTCCCGGCACCGGCGCGCGGGCGAACACGATGACGACGGCGCTATTTCGCGTAGCGCCGCGCAAGGTCGTCGGGCCGCGCGCCGAGAAAGTAGCGCAGGCGCAGCCACCACATCAGCGCGATGGTGCGCAGCACGCCGCGCGCCTCCCAGCGCCGGCCGGAGGTCAGGACGCGGCTGCGCAGGCAGGCGGGCGGGCCGCGCCGGCGCATCGCCCGGCTGAACGCGATGTCCTCCATCAACGCCATCTCGGGAAAACCCCGGAACGCCTCGCGCCGCACAAAGATCGCCTGGTCGCCGGTGGCGATGCCGGTGAGCCGCGAGCGCAGGTTCATCGACCAGGCCACCACTTTCAGCAAGGGATGTCGACCGTCGATGGTCACGTCAAACCGACCCCAGAGCGCCGTTTCCAGGGATGCAAGGACTGCTTCTTCGAAATTCAAGGGCAACTGCGTATCCGCATGCAAGAACACCAGCACGTCACCGTTAGCGGCCGCGGCGCCGGCGTTCATCTGCACCGCCCTGCCGCGCGCGCTGCGCAACACGCGGTCGCACAGGCCGGCGGCGAGCTCCGGCGTGCCGTCAGCGCTGCCGCCGTCCACCACGATCACCTCGTGGCCGGCGCGGCGCAGCGGCGCCAGCGCCTCGAGCGCGGCGCGGATCCCCGCCGCCTCGTTCAGCGCGGGGACGACGACCGAGAGGCGTTGAGCGACCAATCGTAGTCGAGAAAAATGACGGGAACGGACCCGCCGGGCACGCGGAGCGCCGCGGCATAGCGCGCGAAAAACGCCTCGCGCGGCTCGAAATCCTCCTTGAACCAGTCGAAGATCTTCGACACCTCGAGGCGCCCGCCGGCGTAGCGGTTGCGCGAGCGGTCGGAGAGGAAGCGCAGCGCCTGCTCCTCGAGCTGCGCTTCGAGCCGCGCGGCGGCGTAGGCCTCCTCGCGCAGCATCGGACAGCCGACCGAAGCGCAGTTGACCGCGAAATGGATGCGCGGCTCGCGATAGCGCTTGCGCAGGAGGCCATGCTCGATGCCGTCGAGGCTCATACGCCGGCCGAGCAAGGTGAAGAAATCGTCCTTGAAGGGATTGCCGAACAGCTTGCCGAAGTCCCAGATCGAGCGGATGTCGGGGTAGCGCGTGAGGATTTTCTCGACAGTGAAGGCGTTGTAGGCGTTGATCAGGAACGCCATCTGCTCGGCGCGCGGCCAGGCCTCGAACTCCGGCTCGCTGACCCTGGACAGGCTCGCGAGGTAGCCCTGCAGCGCGGCCCGCTCCTTCGCCATGCCCTCATAGCGCACCTGCGAGGCTTTGCCCGCCTCCAGCACCACGACGTTCTTCTTGAGAAGCGAATCCCAGGCGCCGTGATCAAACGCCTGCGCGGAACCACAAAGCAGCAATGCGGCGAAGGTCAGCCGCGCATCCATGCATGAAACCTTTCCACCCAGCGCAACAGCCCTTGCGGCGCGTGCGCTTTCTTCCAGACGCCGGCCGCATATTTATTCGCCTCCGCCATCGTCGGGTAGATGTGGATCGTGCCGAGGATGCGGTTGAGGCCGATGTCGTGCTTCATGGCGGCGACGAACTCGGCGATCAACTCGCCCGCGTGCTCGCCGACGATGGTGGCGCCGAGGATGCGGTCGCTGCCCACGGCGGTCAGCACGCGCACCATGCCGTGCGCCGCTTCCTCCGCGATCGCGCGGTCCAGGTCGTCGATGTTGTAGACCGTCAGCTCGTGCGGCACGCCGCGCTCCCTCGCCTCGCTTTCGCTCAGTCCGACGCGCGCCACCTCGGGATCGGTGAAGGTGGCCCAGGGAATCACCTGGTAGTCGGCGCGAAAGCGGCGCAGCGGGCTGAACAGCGCGTTGACCGAGGCATACCAGGCCTGGTGCGCCGCGGTGTGCGTGAACTGGTAGGGCCCGGCGACATCGCCGCAGGCGTAGATGTTGGGATAGATCGTCTGCAGGAATTCGTTGGTCTCGACGGTGCGCGCGCGGCTCACCGGGATGCCGAGCGCCTCCAGGCCATAGCCGGTGGTGTTCGCCACGCGTCCCACGGCGCACAGCAGCCGGTCGAATTCGACGGTGTAAGTCTTGTCCTGGCTCTTCACGAACAGGAGATTCTTCTGATTCTCGATCCTGACTTCGACGGCCTGGTGGCCCGTCAGCACCCGGATGCCCTCCGCTTCGAAAACCTTCGACATCAGGGCCGAAACCTCTGGGTCTTCGCGGGGCATGATCCGCGGCAGCATCTCGACCTGCGTCACCTGCGCACCGAGGCGCGCGAAGGCCTGCGCCATCTCGCAGCCGATCGGCCCGCCGCCGAGGACCACGAGGCGCCGCGGCAGCTCGCGCAGCGCCCAGACGTTGTCCGAGGTCAGCACCTCGACCTTGTCGATGCCGGGGATCGGCGGCACGAAGGGGCGCGCGCCGGCGGCGATGACCACGGCGCGCGTGGTCAGCGTCGCCTTGCCGTCGACCTGCACGGCCCACGGCGAAGTCAGCTTCGCCTCGCCCCGGATACACTCGACCCCGAGCTGCGTGTAGCGCTCGACCGAATCGTGCGGCTCGACGGTGCGAATCACCCGCTGCACGCGCTCCATCACCGCGGCGAACTCGATGCCGGGGTCCGCGTTCTTCAGGCCGTACTTCGAGGCGTGCCGCATCTGGTGCGCCACCTTGGCCGACTTCAGCAGCGCCTTGGAGGGCACGCAGCCGGTATTGAGGCAGTCCCCGCCCATGCGGTGCTTCTCGATCAGCGTGACCTTGGCGCGCACCGCGGCGGCGATGTAGGCGGCGACCAGGCCGGCCGAGCCGGCGCCGATCACCACCAGGTTGCGGTCGAAGCGCGCCGGGCGCGTCCAGCGCGCGTAGACGCGCCGCGCGCGGGCGCCGTCGACGGCCTTCTTCGCGACCAGCGGGAAAATGCCGAGCAGCAGGAAGGCGCCGAGCAGCGGCCAGGACAGGATGCCCATGGGCGACTCGATCTTCGCCAGCTGCGTGCCGGCGTTCACGTACACCACCGTGCCGGCGAGCATGCCGAGCTGGCTCACCCAGTAGAAGGTCCGGGCGCGCATCGCCGTCAGGCCCATCGCCAGGTTGATGGCGAAGAACGGCACCGCCGGGATCAGGCGCAGCGTGAAGAGGTAGAAGCCGCCCTCGCGCGCGATGCCGGCGTCGATCGGCTCGAGAAAGCGCGCGAAGCGCCGCTGCACCCAATCGCGCAGCACGAAGCGGCTGGCGAGGAACGCGAGCGTCGCCCCGATCGTGGACGCGAAGGACACGATCACGCTGCCCCACAGCAGGCCGAAGAGGGCCCCGCCGAGCAGCGTCATCAGCGCGGCGCCCGGCAGCGACAGGCCCGTGACCGCGACGTAGGCGAGGAAGTAGCCCGCCATCGCCTGTGCGGGATGCGCCGCGGTCCAGGCCTCGATGCCGGACTGGCGCGCCTTGATGGCCTCGAAGCTGAAGTAGCGGTGCGCGCCGCTGGCGAAGAAGGCGGCCACCGCGACGACGACGGCGGCGAGGACGAGGAGCCGGGCGCGGCTCAAGCGCCGAGCGCGCCGCCGCAGGACGACCCCTGCCCCGCGGTGCAGCCGTAGCAGTGGTCGCGCACCGCGATCGGGTTGCCGGCGAGGTCGCGCCCGATCAGATCCGAAAGGCGGGGCCTGGATTGATTTCTCATCGTCAACGGCAAGTCCAGCATCTGGTTGAAATCGCAGTCGTAGACGTAGCCCTGCCAATCCACCGACAGTAGCGTGCGGCACATCACAGCCTCGAGGTTCTCGTCGCGGTGCGCGCGGTGCAGCAGCCCCATGTATTCATTGAACTGGCCCTTGGAGATCAGGGTCGAGCCAAAGCGCTGGATCGGCATGTTGGCGAGCGTGAAAAGGCGATTGAAGACCACGCCGAAATTTTCGCCGAGCACGCGCTTGTAGTCGGCCTCCAGGGCCTGCTGCGGCGGCGGCAGCGCCGGGCCCTGCGGGTTGTAGACCAGGTTGAGCACCAGGCCGCTTCCCTCCCGGCCGTAGCCGAGGGCGTTCAGGCGCCGCAGGCCGCGGATGCTTTTCTCGTAGACGCCCTTGCCGCGCTGCCGGTCGACCAGCTCCTCGGTATAGCAGGGCAGCGACGCCGTCACCTCGACGGCGTTCTTCTGCAGGAACGCCGCCAAGTCCTCCTGCCCCGCTTCCTCGAGGATGGTGAGGTTGCAGCGGTCGATGACGTGCACGCCGAGCTCTCGCGCGCGCGCCACCAGCTCGCGGAAATGGGGATGGAGCTCCGGCGCGCCGCCGGTGATGTCGACGCTTTTTATTTTTGAAATTTGAATGAACACCAGGACATCGGCGAGCGTCTGACGCGACATCATCTCGGTGCGCGTCGGCCCGGCGTTGACGTGGCAGTGCAGGCAGCTCTGGTTGCACTTGTAGCCGAGGTTGACCTGGAGGGTCTCGAGGCGAGCGCGGCGCAGCGCCGGGAAGCCGAAATGGCGCATCAGGGGCAGGGTGGCGTGCATGGCTTTCTAGTCGGGATCGCCCCGCGCGAGCTTACAGGACCGGCGCGGCGCCCCGCGACTGGTCGTTCAGCATGCCGAGCAGCTTGCCGCTGGTGGCGCGCAGGCGCTGCGACAGCATCAGCACCAGCTCCATCAGGATCTTGGCGCCGAGCAGCGGCTGCTCGACGATGATGCGCGCCAGGTTTTCCCGGTCGAGCACCGCCACCACCACCGGCTCGACCGCGATGCAGGTGGCGAAGCGCGCCTCGCCGTCGATCATCGACATCTCGCCGAGCGTGCGCCCCGGCTCGACAATCGCCAGCAGCTGCGGCGTGTTCCAGCGGTCGCGCTTGTGCACCTCGACCTTGCCCTCGAGCAGCATCAGCATGAAGTCGCCGCCGTCGCCTTCCTGGATGATCTCCACGCCGGGCTCGGCGCGGTACACGTCCATGAAATGCGCCAGCAGCCGCACTTCGGCCGGCGCGAAGTTCTCGAGCAGCGTGCACTTGGGGATCAGCGCGTGGATCTGCGCGGCGAACTTGGTGGCATCGCCGAGGTGTTCCAGGTGCGCGAGCTGGGAGGGGCGGTCCGGCATGGGCTCACCGGATTATGCCGAATCCCGCCGGCTTTGCCCGCCGGCGCTGCGCTATTTGCGCGCCTTGCGCCGCTTGCGCACCGCCCCGGCCAGCGCCTCGAGCGCCTGCAGCGAATCGTCCCAGCCGAGGCAGGCGTCGGTGATGCTCTGGCCG
>Ga0075435_100001333_pt1 | contig 15854 bp, 16 predicted proteins | sample RhiMethybrSRZTD4_FD_75302 | JGI IMG/M metagenome (GOLD analysis project Ga0075435, IMG submission 75302) | Populus rhizosphere microbial communities from Tennessee, USA - Rhizosphere MetaG P. TD hybrid SRZTD4 | ecosystem: Host-associated > Plants > Roots > Rhizosphere > Soil | place: USA...
CTGGTCGCGCAGGCTCGCAAGCGTTACGCGCGCCTCGAGCCGCAGGCGCAGCGGCAGCGACTCTACGCGCTGCTCGCGCGGCGCGGCTACGACGGCGACGTCATCCGTCGCGCGTTGGAGCTCAAGGAGCCTCTGGAGAGCGGCGCGGAAGGCTGAGGCTAACGGCCCATCCGCTTCACCCACGCCAGCACCGCGCCCACGCCCTGCTCGCAGACGTCGTGCCCGCACGGCGGCCCGACGTTGGTGACGATCACCACCGCCCGGTCGCGCGCCGGCTGGATGAGCATGCGCGCGTAGAACGTTCCCGCGGTGCCGTCGTGGAACAACACCGGTTGCGCGGAGTCGCCGGGCAGCACCTGCCAGCCCATGGCGTAGCCAGGGGAAGCCTTGTCGGGATCGTCGTGCAGCCGATGCCAGGTCGCGGCTTCGAGCGCCGGCCGCGTCGCGCGCCCCTTCGCGCCGTCCAGCTGGAACGCGACGTAGCGCGCGAGATCGCTGATCGAGGCGTTCACGTCGCCGCCCGGGCCGAGCACGGCGCCCAGGTGGTACGTGGTCTTGAGCGGCTCGGGCTCGATGCCGGTGCTGTCCGCGCAGCGATGGCCGCGCGGAGCGTCGCGGTGGGTCTCGGAGGGCCAGCCGGTCCCGGAGTGGGTCATCGCCAGCGGCTCGAACACCAGCTCGCGCACCAGCCGCTCCCACGTCTTGCCGGTGGTTCGCTCCGCCATGGCCGCGGCGAGCGTGTAGCCGGCGTTCGAGTAGTCGTAGGACTGGTCCGGGTCGTGCTCGGGCGCCAGCTCCAGCACGAGTCGTGCGAACGCCACGCGCGTCTGGACCGGATCCTGCCCCAGCGCGTTGAGCGCGACCAGCGTGTCGTCGCCCACGTGCTCGAACGCCGGGATCTGGCCGCGATGCGTGAGCAGCTGGTCGAGCCGGACGTGGCGATAGACCGGCAGCATGTCCGACATCATCTCGGGGAACACGTCCGTGAGCGTCGTGCTCCACTCGAGCTTGTGCTTCTCCACCAGCCGCGCGATCGCGAGCGCGACCATCGACTTGGTGCACGAGCCGATGTGCATCGGGTCATCGATGCCGAGCGGCCGGCCGGCGCCGGCCACGGTGACGCCGGCGGCGCCGATCGCCACCAGTTGGCCGTGCTCGACGACGGCGGCCGCCAGGCCGGGGACGCCGCGAGCCAGGCGAAGCGAGTCGAGCACCGCGTCCAGGCGCAGCACGCTGTCGGCGGCGGCACTCGCGTTCTTCGGCGGCGCGGCGGGGCGCGCGGCGACGAGCGGCAGGGTGAACACCAGCGCGCAGGCAGCCAGCGTGACACGGCGGCGCCGCGGCGGGGTGGGCATCATGGGATGCTGCCACACCGGGACGCGGCGCGCAGGAGGATGGCGAAGCGGCTCATTCACTCGGACGACTGCCCTTGCCCGGTCCGGTGGATGGATGCCGGGCGCGTGGCACGGCACACGCGCGAAGCTAGCAGAGGCCCGAGAGTCGGAGCCATTGGATCCGCGCGGCATCGGCTGACGCAGCCACGCCTTTCCGCTATCTTTCCGCGGCTTGCAGCCTGTGCCCGCGAGCATTCCGAGGTCGTTCCTCGGCGCGGGCCGTCCCCGATGGGAGACCGGATGTCCCCGACCAGTTCGCTGAAAACCGGCGCCGAGCTGCGCCGCGCGTTCCTCGACTTCTTCGTCCGGAACGGGCACACCGAGGTGCCCTCGTCGCCGCTCGTCCCGCACGGCGACCCGACGCTCATGTTCACCACGGCCGGCATGGTGCAGTTCAAGCCCTACTACTCGGCCACCGGGGACGTGCCGTACACGCGCGCGACGTCGGTGCAGAAGTGCCTGCGGCTCACCGACCTCGACAACGTCGGGCTCACCCCTCGTCACGACACGTTCTTCGAGATGCTGGGCAACTTCTCGTTCGGGCCGCGTGCCAAGGGCGCGTATTTCAAGGATGAGGCGACCGCCTACGCGTGGCACTTCGTCACCAAGGTGCTGGGGCTGCCGAAGGAGCGGCTCCACGTCTCGATCTTCGAGGGCGAGGGCAAGCTCCCGCGCGACGACGAGGCGGCGGCGCTGTGGAGGAAGCTGGGTGTCGCCGGCGATCACATCGTGGCGCTCGGCCGGAAGGACAACTTCTGGGGCCCCGCCGGCGGCGCGGGCGCGTGCGGCCCGTGCAGCGAGATCTATTTCGACCTGGGCGAGCGCCGGCCGGAGTATCTCCCGAAGGACGCTTTCTGGGGCGAGAAGCCGGGCGACCCCGGCGATCGCTACATGGAGTTCTGGAACCTGGTCTTCCCGCAGTTCGACGCCAGTCCGGACGGCACGCTCGCCGAGCTCCCGAACCCGGGCATCGACACCGGAATGGGGATCGAGCGGCTGGCGTTGATCCTCCAGGACCGCAGCACCATCTTCGAGACCGACCTGTTCGCGCCGCTCGTGGACGCGGTGCTGGCGAAGTCGAAGCTCACGACCGCCACGCGCCAGTCGGCGACGCGCGACGCACGCATCATCGCCGACCACGTGCGCGCGCTGGCGTTCGCGATCTCGGAGGGCGCACTGCCGGGGAACGAGGGCGCGGGCTACGTGCTCCGCCGGCTGCTCCGGCGCGCGGTGACGCGCGGCCGCTCGAAGCAGGGGCTCGCGCTCCACGGCACGTTCCTCGCCGACGTCGCCCGGCTCGTGATCGAGCGCTTCGGCGGCCACTACCGCGAGCTCGAGCTCCACCGCGACCGCATCCTGCGATTGCTCGAGCAGGAGGAGTCTGGCTTCGGCCAGACGTACGAGCAGGGGATGGAGCGGCTCGAGCGGCTGCTCGCGCAGGGCGGGAAGACGATCCCCGGCGGCGAGGCGTTCGCGCTCCACGACACGTACGGCTTCCCGATCGAGCTGACGCAGGAGATCGCGGCCGCGCGCGGACTCGAGGTGGATCTCGCGGGCTTCGAGCGGGAGATGGACCAACAGCGCAATCGCGCGCGCGCGGCCAGTCGCTTCGAGAAGACCGGCGGCGAGGAGAAGCGCTCGTGGACGCGGCTCGTCGAGGGCGCCCACTCGGCGTTCGCGGGCTACGACGCCACCACGCTCGACAGCCTGCGCATCATGGCGTGGCGGCCGGCGGGCGACGAGTTCGAGATCACGCTCGAGAGGACGCCGTGCTATCCCGAGTCCGGCGGCCAGGTGGCGGACCAGGGTTTCTTGAGCGCGGGCGGCACGCGCGCGGCGCTCACGCATGTCTACCGCGAGGGCGACGCCATCGTTCACCGCCTCAACATGGCCGTGGGCGAGCGCGACGACTTCCTGCGCTATGGATCCGAGGGCCACGTCACGGTGCGGGTGGACCCGGTCGCGCGCGCCTCGACGCAGCGCCACCACACCGCCACGCACCTGCTGCATGCCGCGCTCCGGACCGTGCTCGGCGAGCACGTGCACCAGGCGGGCTCGCTCGTGGCGCCCGACCGGCTGCGCTTCGACTATTCGCACTTCGAGGCGCCGTCGGCGCTCCAGGGCGCGTTGATCGAGCAGCGCGTCAACGACTGGGTGCTGGCGAACGTGGACGTGAGCGCCCAGGAGATGCCGATCGCCGAGGCCAAGGCGCTCGGGGCGATGGCGCTGTTCGGCGAGAAGTACGGCGAGCGCGTGCGTGTGGTCACCGTGGACGGCGTGGAGGAGTCCGAGATCGAGCCCTCGCGCGAGCTCTGTGGCGGCACGCACGTGCGGCGCACGGGTGACATCGGCCTGTTCGTGATCACCCAGGAGACCGCGGTGGCCTCGGGCGTGCGCCGCGTCGAAGCGCTGTGCGGGCCCGCGGCGCGGACGTGGTTCATGGACCAGCGCGGCGCGCTGGACGGCGTGCTCGCGGTGCTGCAGGCGCCAGCGGAGAAGGCGGTGGAAGTGGCGCAGAAATGGCGCGACGAGCTGGCGACGCTGCGCAAGGCCTCGGCGCAGGCGAGCCGCCAGGGACTCGAGGCGGAGTTCGCGCAGCTTGCCGCGGCGGCGACCAAGGCGCCCGGCGGCCGCTGGGTGGTGGCGAAGCTGCGGTCCTCGGGCGACACGAACACGGTGCGCGACGCCGCCGACAAGCTCCGCGGCGCGCTCGGCCGCGGGGCCGCGGTGCTGGCGCTCGAAGCCGACGGCAAGCTCACGTTCATTGCCGTGGTCACGGACGACCTCGTGGCGGAGCAGAGGCTACGGGCCGACGAGCTGGTGAAAAAGACCGCCCAGGTCACCGGCGGCTCGGGCGGCGGCAAGCCGCACCTGGCACTCGCCGGTGGGCGCGACCTGGACAAGCTGGACGCGGCGCTCGCCGAGGCGAAGCGGCTCCTGTCCGGAGCGCTGGCGTGACCGTCGGCCAGATCATCGCCATGGTGGTGATGGGGCTCTTCATCATCGTCGCCTTCCTCTGGTACATGCGGAGCAAACATTGAAGGCATTGGTCCTGGCCGGAGGCCGCGGCACGCGCCTGCGGCCGATCACGCACACGCGCGCCAAGCAGCTGGTGCCGGTGGCGAACAAGCCGGTGCTCTACTACGGGCTCGAGGCCATCGCCGCCGCGGGCATCCGCGAGGTGGGCATCATCGTCAGCGACCCGCGCGAGCTGCTGCAGCCGGACCACCGCACCGGCGAGCTGATGACCACGCTCGTCAACTCGCAGGCGGAGATCCGCGCCGCGGTGCGTGACGGCTCGGCGTTCGGCTTGAAGGTCACCTACATCGAACAGGAGGCGCCGCTCGGCCTCGCGCACGCGGTCAAGATCTCGGAAGACTTCATGGCCGGCGACTCGTTCGTCATGTACCTGGGCGACAACCTGATCAAGGACGGCATCACGCCGTTCGTGCGCGAGTTCGAGAAGGAGAAGCCGGAGGCGCAGATCCTGCTCGCCAAGGTGGCGCGCCCGTGGGAGTTCGGAGTCGCGGAGCTCGCAGGGGAGCGCGTCGTGAGGCTGGAGGAGAAGCCGAAACAGCCGCGGAGCGACCTGGCGCTCGTGGGCGTCTACCTGTTCACGAAGACGATCTTCGACGCGGTGCGCGCGATCCAGCCCTCGGCGCGCGGCGAGCTGGAGATCACGGACGCCATTCAACACCTCATCACCAGCGGCCGTAACGTGCGCTCGCACGTGATCCACGGCTGGTGGAAGGACACCGGACGCGTCGAGGACCTGCTCGAGGCGAACCGCATCGTGCTCGCGGACCTGGTCACCTGCATCGAGGGCACCGTGGACGAGGCGACGGCGATCGAGGGCGCGGTCCACATCGGACCCGGCACGACGGTGGAGCGCTCGCGGCTCCGCGGCCCGCTCGTGATCGGCGCCGGCGCGCAGATCCGCGACGCCTACGTGGGACCGTTCAGCGCCATCGCCGACGGCGTCAAGATCGAGCGCTGCGAGATCGAGCACTCGATCGTCCTGGACGGGAGCCATCTGCACACCATCACCGGCCGTATCGAGTCGAGCCTGATCGGGCGCGACGTGGTGGTGACCGCGAGCGACTCGCGGCCGAGCGCGCACCGCCTGATGCTCGGCGACTCGAGTCGCGTGGAGCTGGCGTGAGGGTGCTGGTGACAGGGGCCCACGGCATGCTCGCGCGCGCCGTGGTGCCGGCGCTCGCGCGCGCGGGCCACGACACGGTCGCGTTCTCGCGCGCCGAGCTGGACGTGACCGATGCCGCCCGCGTGCGCGCCGCGGTGGCGAGCACCCGGCCCGACTGGGTGTGTCACCTGGCCGCGTTCACCGACGTCGACGGCTGCGAGACGAAGCTCGACCACGCGCTGCGCGTGAACGGCGAGGGCGCGGGGAACGCGGCCGCGGCGGCGCGCGCAGCGGACGCCGCGGTGCTCTCGGTCTCCACCGACTACGTGTTCGCGGGCGACGAGCCGCGGCCGCGACGCGAATCGGATCCCGTGGGGCCCGCCTCCGCCTACGGCCGGAGCAAGCTCGCCGGTGAGCAGGCCGTGCGCGCCGCGAACCCGTGCCACCTGATCGTGCGCACCGCCTGGCTCTACGGCCGCGGCGGCAGGAACTTCGTGGACACGATCCGCGAGCGCGCGCTCGCCGGCACGCCATTGGCGGTGGTGGACGACCAGCGCGGCTCGCCGACCTGGACCGAGGATCTCGGCTCCGTGCTCGTGGAGCTGATGGAGCGCGGCGTCACCGGGACCTACCACGCCACCAACGCCGGCGACTGCACGTGGCACGAGTTCGCGGGCGAGATCTGCGGGCAGGTGGGCGCGCGCGTCGAGGTGGCGCGGCGATCGAGCGCCGACCTGGCGCGTCCGGCGAAGCGGCCGGCGTACTCGGTGCTGGACACGGGCCAGCTCCGGCAGGCGCTCGGGCACGAGCTGCCGCACTGGCGGGACGCACTCGCGCGCTACGTGGCGCAACCGGTCGGGGCAACGGGCGACGGGAGGTAACGGATGGCCGCAAGGAAGCCAGGGAAGGAGAACGGGCCGCTCGAGCGCGCCGCGCGCGCGGCGCTTCGCGAGACGGCGAAGACGCTGGTGCTGCTCGAGAAGCAGAACGCACCCGCGGTCGCGGCCGCGGCGGAGCTGATCCTCGGCTGCTTCGAGAACGGCGGCACCGTGTTCTTCTGCGGGAACGGCGGCAGCGCCGCGGACGCGCAGCACCTGGCGGCCGAGTTCTCGGGGCGCTACCTGGTCGATCGCCCCGGGCTCCCGGCGGTGGCGCTCACCACCAACTCCTCGGCGGTGACCGCGATCGGCAACGACTACGGCTACGACCAGGTGTTCTCGCGGCAGCTCGAGGGTCTCGCGGGCCCCGGCGACGTGCTGGTGGCGATCACCACCAGCGGCCGCTCGGAGAGCATCCGGCGCGCGGTCAAGGCGGCGCACCAGCTGAAGATGGCGGTGATCGGCATGACGGGTGCCAAGGGCGGCGAGTTCGCGGCCCTGTGCGACGTGGCGCTGATCACGCCGAGCGCGGTGACGCCGAACATCCAGGAAGGCCACATCGCGATGGGGCACGCGTTCTGCCTGCTCGTCGAGCGCGCGATGTTCCCGGACGGCGCGCCGGGACGCGGGCCCATCCGAGCACGCCGGGCGAAGCGCGAGACCACGAACCGCGCATGATGCCGATCCTCCAGGCGCTGCGGCCGAAGCAGTGGACCAAGAACCTGCTCGTGTTCGCGGGCGTGGTGTTCGCGCAACACGCTTCCGACCCGGCGCTGCTGTTGCGTGCCGTGGCCGGCTTCGTGGCGTTCTCGCTGCTCGCGAGCGCGGTGTACGTGGTCAACGACTTGAAGGACGTCGACGTCGACCGCCTGCACCCGCGCAAGCGCCACCGGCCGATCGCCTCGGGGGCGCTGTCGCCGGCGGTGGCGTGGTCGGTGGTGCCGGTGCTGCTCGTGATCGTGGCGGCGCTGTGCTCGTGGCTCGGCTTCGGCTTCATGCTCGTGCTCGCCGCCTACCTCGCGAGCAACGTCGCCTACAGCTTCGGGCTCAAGAACCAGGTCATCCTCGACGTGTTCGTGATCGCCTCCGGCTTCGTGCTGCGCGCCGTGGCCGGCGTGGAGCTGCTGAAGCCGGTGGCGCCCGAGACGCAGCTGTCATCGTGGCTCCTCGTGTGCACGTTCTTCGGCGCGCTGTTCCTCGCGGTCTCCAAGCGCCGGCGCGAGCTGACCAACGCCGGCCACCTGGCCCCGGACCAGCGCGCGGTGCTGGCCACCTACACGCCCGAGCTGCTGGACCGGATGCTCACGATCGCGGCGGCGTGCACGCTGATGTCGTACGCGCTCTACACCATCTGGCCCGCGACCGTGGCCAAGTTCGGTAGCGAGGCGATGATGGCCACCGTGCCGGTGGTGGCGTACGGCGTGTTCCGCTACCTGCACCTCGTGCGCGTCTCGGAGTCGAGCGAGGATCCCTCGCTCGTGCTGCTCGCCGACCGGCCGATCCAGGCCACCGTGCTCGTCTACGTGGCGATGACGGTGTGGATCCTGTACATCGCGCGATGACCAGAACGCAGTACTCCGGCGTCCGGCAGGGCCGGACGCCGGGTTCCAGAACCGCGCCGCGCATCGTCACGGTGGACGCGCACGCCAAGCTCAACCTCGGCCTCGCCGTGGGGCCCGCGCGGGCCGACGGCTTCCACGACCTGGTCACCGTGTTCCAGTCGATCTCGCTCCACGACACGCTCACGGTGGCGCGCGCCGCGCGCAGGTTCACTCTGAGCGTGCGCCACGAACACGCCGAGGAGCGCGGTCGCACGTCACCCGCGTCGCTGCGCGCGGTGCCCGCGGGCGGCGACAATCTCGTGCTGCGCGCGGCGCGCCTCGTCGCCGAGCGGTTCGGGCTTCCGGGCGGTGCGCGCTTCACGCTCACGAAGCGCATCCCCGCCCAGGCGGGGATGGGCGGTGGCAGCGCCGACGCCGCCGCCGCGATCGCCGGCCTGCTCGCGCTCCACCGTCGCAGGCCCTCTGTGGACACTTGCAAGGCCCTCGCGTTGGAACTTGGATCGGACGTGCCGTTCGCGCTCCAAGGTGGTACCTGCCTCGGCACCGGACGTGGTGAGGTGCTGCACTCACTTCGACTTCGCGCGCCTTTTCGTGCCGTCGTCGCGGTCCCGGAATGGCGTGTGTCGACACGCGAAGCGTTCGCCCGCCACGACCACGTCAGAAAGGGCTTGACTCCGTGGGAGCACCACCTCAGATTTGCGCGGACCGTTGGGCGGCATCGAGTTGAAGCGTTGACGCTCATCCGTCGTGGCAACCGTTTCGAAGCAGTTCTGGGGCGCCGTCGGCGCGATCTCGAATCGCTGCGCGCAAGGCTGCGGGCAGCGGGCCTGCTGGAGCCGCACTTGACCGGGAGTGGCTCGGCCGTCTTCGCGATCGTTCCGCGCGGTGCGTCGGTCCGGGAGATCTTGGGGCGCTTCTCGGGGGACGAACCGCTCTTCTCGGTGCGTTCCGTGGGCCGCGGTCTTGGACTCCACGTGCATGCGGCTGCAACGAGGCCAGGGAAGGGTCATCGAGCGGGCGCTCCACCCAAGACCGGTGCCCGAGGACGGCGCCGGACACGAGCCAGCTGAACCTCAGGGATGGCTCCGAGGTGAAAATCTCATGGTCGAGATCACCGAGGTTCGTGTGTCACTGCGGAACGACGACAAGCTGAAAGCGTTCGTGAGCATCACGCTCAACGACTCGTTCGTGGTGCGCGGGCTCAAGATCATCCGGGGCAACAGCGGACTGTTCGTGGCGATGCCGAGTCGCAAGCGGCCCGACGGGCAGCACCAGGACCTGGCCCACCCGATCAACGACGTCACCCGTAAGTACTTGACCGAAAAGGTGATGGCGGAATACGACCGGGAGCTGGCCCACCCCACGGCACACCCGCACTCGAACAACGAGGAGCAGCACGCTTACTAGCGGCTGTCCCGGGGGTCCTGCGACACGCGAGGCCGCAGGACCCCCATCCCCGCGGTTGACGCGGTGTTCTCGCGCCCGCTAAGCTGCCCGCCGCTTTTCCCACACTGCGGTTCTCGGGCCAGCAGCTTTCACCCCGCCTGCAAGCATGAGGCGGTCCGTGACGGAAACCCCGTTCGTTGGTGGGGCGTGGCCAAGCGGTAAGGCACGGGACTTTGGCTCCCGCATTCGGAGGTTCGAATCCTCCCGCCCCAGCCAGCTTTCGCCGGGGCAGGAAGGCCCGGCCCCGGCGGTCCCGCACCGATCCGCGTGCAATCCGGAAGTTTCCTGCGTTCGTGATGCTCGCGCGGCATTCGCCGCGGCGAGCGGCTCGCGAGCGTCCGTCGTGAACCCACGGGGAGGTTCCGCGTGGATCCCTGTCGCATCTTCTCGGGCACCGCGAGTCACAAGCTCACGTCGGCGATCTGCACGCGCCTGAGGGTGCCGGTGGGCGACGCGGTGGTGTCGCGCTTCGAGGACGGCGAAGTCTCGGTGCGCTTCAACGAGAACATCCGCGGCAGCGACGTGTTCATCGTGCAGTCGACGAACCCGCCCGCGGACCACCTGATGGAGCTGCTGGTGATGCTCGACGCGGCCAAGCGCGCCTCCGCGCGCCGCGTCACCGCGGTGCTCCCGTACTTCGGCTATGCGCGACAGGACCGCAAGGACCAGCCGCGCGCGCCGATCACGGCGAAGCTGGTCGCGAACCTGATCACGGTCGCGGGCGCCGACCGCGCGCTGACGATGGACCTGCACAGCGCGCAGATCCAGGGCTTCTTCGACATCCCGCTCGACCACCTCTACGCGGCGCCGGTGCTGATCGACCACTTCGCCAAGCTCGACATCCCGAACCTGGTCGTGGTCGCCCCCGACATCGGCAGCGTCAAGATGGCGCGCGCCTACGCCAAGCGCCTCGGCGCCGACCTGGCGCTGGTCGACAAGCGCCGGCCACGCCCCGACGCGGTCGAGATCATGAACATCATCGGCGACGTCGAGGGCAAGAACGCGGTGCTGTTCGACGACCTGGTCACGACCGCGCGCACGCTCTGCCACGCGGCCAACGCCATCCGCGACCGCGGCGCGCGCGACATCTACGCCGGCGTCACGCACGGCGTGTTCTGCCCGGGTTCGTTCGAGCGCATCGCCGCCTCCCCGATCAAGGAGGTCGTGGTCACCGACACGCTCAATCACGAGCCGGGCTCGCTCCCGGCCCAGGTCCGCGAGCTCTCCGTGGCCGGCCTCCTCGGTGAGGCCGTGCAGCGCATCCACGAGGAACGCTCGCTCAGTTCGCTGTTCGTCTGATCCACAACAGGAGGCGGTCATGGCAGTCATCCAGTTGAAGGGCTCGCGCCGGGATGGGACCGGCAAGGGTGCGGCGCGCAAGGCGCGCGCGGCCGGCCAGATCCCGGCGGTGCTCTACGGCCACGGCGAGACGCCGCAGCCGGTCGCCGTCGAGTTCCGGGAGTTCGAGGTGGCGCTGCGCAACCACAAGGGTTCGAACGCCATCGTCAACCTGAACGTGGCCGGCACCGAGGTCACGGCGCTGGTGCGCGACGTGCAGTACGACCCGCTGTCGCGCGCGATCATCCACCTCGACTTCCAGCACATCTCGCTCACCGAGCACATCGAGGTCGACGTGCCCGTGCACTTCGTGGGTACGCCGGTGGGCGTCAAGGACGGCGGCGGCATCCTCGAGCACCTGGTGCGCATGCTGAAGGTGAGGGTCCTGCCCACCGCGATCCCGGCGGGGATCGACGTGGACGTGAGCGCGCTCAACATCGGCGAGAACCTGCACGTGAGCGACCTCGCGCCCGGCACCGGCTACGAGATCATCACCGAGGCCGACGTCGCGGTGGCCGCGGTCGTGGCCCCGGCGGCGGAAGAGGTCGTGGCCGCGCCCGTCGAGGGCGAGGCAGCTGCGGCGGCCGAGCCCGAGGTGGTGGGAGCCAAGGGCAAGAAGGAGGGCGAGGAGGGAGCGCCCGCGGCCACGGCGAAGGAAGGTGGCAAGGACGCCAAGGAAGCGAAGGAAGGCGGCAAGGACGCCAAGGAAGCCAAGAAGGAGAAGAAGTAACCGTCCGTGCACCTGGTCGTGGGCCTCGGCAATCCCGGCGATCGCTACGCGTCCACCCGCCACAACGTGGCGTGGCGCGTACTCGACACGCTGGCGGCGCGTCACGGCGCGCGCGAGGCGGGGAAGGACACGACCTGGCGCGCGCGCGAGGCATCGATCGCGGGGCAGCCGACCGTGCTGCTCCAGCCGCTCACGTTCATGAACCTGAGCGGCGAAGCGCTCGGGTCCTGGCGCGAGCGGCACGGACGGGAAGAGCAGTTGCTGGTGGTGAGTGACGACGTCTACCTGCCGCTGGGGTTCGTGCGCATCCGTGCGACGGGCTCCTCCGGCGGGCATCGCGGCCTCGAGAGCATCGAGGCGGCGGTGGGCGGCCGCGACTACGCGCGGCTGCGGGTCGGCGTCGGCGGGGTACCCGGCCGAAGGACGGGTCCGGAAACGTCAGCGGCGCTCAAGGAGCACGTGCTGGAGGAGTTCGCGCCGGAGGAGCTGCCGGCGCTGGAGGAAACGGTCCGCCTCGCGGCGGACGTGGTGGAGTGCTGGGCGGCCGAGGGCGTGCTCAGCGCGATGAACCGGTTCAATCGCAGGGTGGACGCATCGCCAGATGCAGTGCCATCACCGCAGGAGGAAACCGAGACGTGACCAAGTACGAGACGGTCTACATCCTCGAGCCGAGCTACGACGAGGTGAAGGCCCAGGAGGTCGCCGATCGCGTGTCCGGGTGGCTGAAGGACCTGGGCGCCGAGGTCGTCGAGGTGCAGAAGTGGGGCAAACGGCGGCTCGCCTACGAGATCCGCAAGCGGCGCGACGGCGTCTACACGATGATCGTGTGGAACGGCGGCGCCGGCATGGTGAAGGAAGTGGAGCGCCGCCTGCGCCTGGAGGAGGACATCATGCGCGCGCTCACGACCGTGTACGTGCCGCCGGAGATGTGGCAGGGCGTGCCCGAGGCCGAAGCGGCCGCGGCGGCGGAGGACGGCGAGCGCGATTGAGCGGTCGAGCCCCCGCGGGAGACGTGGTATGAGCGAACTGCGATTGCCCGAGATCAACCGGGTCGTCCTCTCCGGACGACTGACGCGCGATCCGGACCGGCGCTACGCCTCGGATGGCACGGCGATCACGACGCTGCCGCTGGCGTTCCACCGTCGCTATCGCACGCGCGAGGGCACGACGGCGGAACACACGGGGTACGTGACGGTGATGACGTACCAGCGCCTCGCCGAAGTGTGCGGGCAGTACCTGCACACGGGCAGCGCGGTGGTGGTGGAAGGACGTTTGCAGATGCGGGAGTGGACGAGCTCGCGCGGCGAGAAGCACCAGTCACTGGAGGTGCGCGCGGAGTCGGTCCACTTCCTCGAGAAGGCGCCCGAGGCGGCTCATGCCGATCCGCCAGGGGCTTCCGAGGATCCAGCCTGAGAAAAGGAGCGGTAACGAGATGCCGAAAGAGCGTGAGGGCAAGGGCGTCAAGAAGAAGTACTGCAAGCTGTGCCTGGAGAAGGTGGCGTTCGTCGATTATAAAGACGAGAAACGACTCGGCCGGTTCGTAACGGATCGCGGCAAGATCGTGCCGCGGCGCGTGTCGGGCTCGTGTTCGATGCACCAGAAGCAGCTCACGACCGCGATCAAGCGGGCGCGCGTGCTGGCGCTGCTGCCGTTCACCAGTGACTTCTATCGCTGATCCGGCGCGGTCGGCCCAGCCCAACGGGCGCGGCCTCGCCGTGCTGCGCGCCGTCCTGCTCGCGTGCTCGCTGGCGCTCTCGGCGCTGGTGACGCCGTGGCCGTGGGCGGCGCTGTGGCTCGCGGTGCCCGCGGTGGTCGCGGCCTCGCTGCTGCTGTCGTGGCGCTACGGACCGCCGGCGATGGCGCTGCCGCTGCTGCTCGCGGTGGGCTCGACGCTGCTCGTGGTGTTCCCGGTGGCGGGACTCAAGGCCTGGCACCTGCTGTGGCTGCCGGTGGCGTCGTGGACCGGGGCGTGGATGGGAAGCCGCGAGGAAGGCGGCGGCCCTTCGCTCGGCGATCGGGCGTGGATGCACGTGCCCATCCTCGCCGCGGCGTTCGCGCTGCCGCTGCTGCCGGGCCTGTCCGAGGCGCTCACGCGCGTCGAGGCGCAGGCTCGTGTCGAGGAGCAGCAGATGCTCGCCACGCTGCCGGCGCCGGCCAAGCCGGGCACGCTGCGGCAGATGATGGAGGATTCGGCGAAGCTGCCCGCGGCGGATCGCGTACGCATGCTCACCTTCTTCGCGCCGAACATCATCTTCGGCTGGATGGTGATGCTGGTCGTCGCCGGGCGCTCGCTTGCGGCGCGCCTCGCCGCCTGGCTCGGCTGGCCGCCGCTCTCCTCATCGCCGCTCTCGGGTTGGCGATTGCCTGACGCCGCACTCGCGCCGCTCATCGCCGGGCTCGCGATGGCGCTGTTCGCGGCGCCGCAATGGTGGCCGGGAGCCGCACTCCTGCTGGGCCAGTCGGCGCTGGGTTATAGTATGCAAGGCCTTGCGGTGGCGCATTCGACCCTGCTCGCGCGCGGCGTGGCGCCGGCGTTCATCCTGCTCCTCATCGTGTTCCTGTTCGTCTTCACCCTGCCGGTGTTCCTGCCGTCGGCCGCCCTGCTGGGCCTTTCCGACGTGTGGCTCGACTACCGGCGGACCGAGTCCTCCCGGCGCGGCGAGGAATAGATCCAGAGTCAGATCCGGAATCATAGGAGAGTCCCGATGGAAGTCATCCTGTTGGACGATATGGAAGGCGTGGGCCAAAAGGGCTCCACGGTGAACGTGAAGCCCGGGTTCGCCCGCAACTACCTGCTGCCCCGCCGGCTCGCGATCGCCACCGGCACCAAGGCGGCGAACCTCTACCAGGAGCTCGAGCGCCAGAAGGGGGCGCAGGCCGACAAGCTGGTGGCCGCGGCGAAGGCGGAGGCGGCGAAGATCGACGGGCTCCAGGTCAACATCGCGGCGCAGGCGAACGAGGAGGACACGCTGTTCGGCTCGATCACGAACGCCGACGTCGCCGACGCGTTGAAGGCCGCGGGACACGACGTGGAGCGCCGGCGCATCGAGGTGCCCGAGCACATCAAGCAGCTCGGCAGCTACGACGTCACGGTCAAGTACTACGGCGGCGTCACCGCCACCGTGAAAGTGTGGGTGGTGCGGGCATGAGGCTCACGCGCCTCGTGTTGCTGGCCTGTGGCGTGGCGGCGCTCGCCGCGGGCAGCGTCCTCGCCGCTCCGAAGCAGAAGAAGAACGCGCCGCCGGCGAAGACCGCCGCCAAGCCCGCGAACGACTCCGACGTGGTGCTGGTGAGGATCGGCAACGACACCATCACGCCGCGCGACCTCGCCAACCGGCTCCAGGAGCTGCCGGAGCAGTACCGGGCCCAGTACACGACGCCCGACGGCAAGCAGAAGCTGCTCGATCGCCTGGTGGAGGAGAAGATCTGGATGCGAGACGCCGACGCGAACGGCGTCACCAAGCGTCCCGACGTGATCCGCCAGATCGAGGCGTCGAAGCGCGACCTCCTCATTCGCACCTGGGTCAACGAGGTCATGGCGAAGAATGCGCCTCCCAGTGACTCGGAAGCGAAGGTCTACTACGACGCTCACAAGGACGAGTGGAAGACCCCGGCGAACGTGACGCTGAAGCACATCCAGTTGAAGACCCAGGCCGATGCCAAGCGTGTGTTGGGGCTGGCAAAGGCCAAGGGCGCCGACTGGGACAAGCTGGTGAAGCAGTACTCGGCGGACACGCTCACGAAGGTGAACGGCGGCTCGCTCGGCACCGCCACGCGCGACGGCGGCTTCGTCGGTCTCGGCGTGCAGGTGGCGCTCGTCGACTCGGCGATGGCGCTCGGAGCGGGCAAGATCGGCGGCCCGTGGAAGACGGACAAGGGCTGGCACGTGGTGAAGGTGGAGAGCGTGCGCGAGGAGTCGATCCGCGACTTCGACCAGGTGCGGAGCTTCATCGTCCGCCAGATCGGCCAGGAGCGCACGCAGACCTACTACCAGGACCAGGTCACGCGCTTGAAGTCGCAGTACAAGGTGTCGCCCGATTCGTCGGCGATCAAGAACTGGATGTCGGCGAAGAAGAGCGCGCGCGACATGTTCCAGGAAGCGCAGGCGGCCGGCGATGCGGACACCCGCATCGCCGCCTACCGCAAGGTCGTGGACGAGTACCCCGACGCCGACGTCACGCCGCAGGCGCTGTTCATGGTCGGCTTCATCAATTCGGAAGAGAAGAAGGACTACGATACGGCGGAGAAGGTGTTCCGCGAGTTGCTGCAGAAGTACCCCAAGTCCGAGCTGGCCGCCTCGGCACAATGGATGGTGGATCACATGCGCACCGACGAGGTGCCGGACTTCCTGCACGCCGACAGCAC
>Ga0075435_100001335_pt1 | contig 15853 bp, 10 predicted proteins | sample RhiMethybrSRZTD4_FD_75302 | JGI IMG/M metagenome (GOLD analysis project Ga0075435, IMG submission 75302) | Populus rhizosphere microbial communities from Tennessee, USA - Rhizosphere MetaG P. TD hybrid SRZTD4 | ecosystem: Host-associated > Plants > Roots > Rhizosphere > Soil | place: USA...
GTCCTGACCATAGAACGTGACCTGGACGCGCTCGGCGAGCGCGCCGAGCGAGCCGATCGCCGCAAACAGCGCTGAGGGATCGCGCCGGCCCGGGTAAATCAATCCCGTATAGACGATTCGCAACATTCGAGGGTCGCTGGCGGAGGGCTCCGGCTCATCCTCCGGAACGGTTTCATCGTAACCGTTCAACACTGCGATCGCCGGCTTGCCGTGACGGCTGCGCAGCGTCTCGGCCATCGGCTCGGACACGGTCACGCACGCTGCAGCCGACGCGACCACGCGTCGTTCGAGCCAGCGATCGATTGGCGCCCGCCACGCCGGAAGATTCGAGTACGGGTTGCCGGCAAAATGATCGCGGAATTCAGCCACCCATGGCACGCCAGCCCGGCGCGCGAGTGACGCGGCAACAATGTGCGCCGTGAATGGAAGCGCGCTCGCATAGACCGCATCCGGATGCCAGTTGCGCAGGAGTTCGCGGCCCGCCGCCACGGCCGATGGGTACCAGCCGACTTGCGGTTCGGGGATTGCCAGCGGTGCCGCCATTGTCGAAAGCCGGTGAGCCAGTCCAGGGGTAGCAGTGGCCGAGGCACGCGCCGGGCTGTTTGTCCTTGGCGATCGTCGAAGTGTTTGCAGGAGGACAAGCGGATCGGCAGAACGGGTCCAGGTTATCGCGTCCTCCGAGATCGACAGCGGAAGCGTCTGCGGGTACGGGAGCGGCCTCGCCGTCAGGACCCGGACATCGTGACCGGCGCCGACGAGAAAGGACGCCAGCTTTCCCACCCGCACAGCGCCGCTGGTGTTGTACGGCGGAAACGCCTGCGTGACGAGCAGGATCCTCACGACGGGAATTCCAGATGCAGCAGGTCGGCCCAGCGCAGCACGTTCCAACACCGCCAGATCTCGCCGCTATACGGAGAGTGTCCGGCGGCCACGGCGCGAAGGCGCGAGGCGAGTCCAGGGCGGAAGCACGGCGGCAGCAATGCCGGGACCGACGTGCTGAGTCGCTCGCGCAGCGAGGTCGTCGTCGCGAACCACTGCGCTTCGGGGGTGGCAAAGCCAATCTTGTCGCGCCGGTCGAGCACAGCGTCGGGCACAACGCCGCGCATCGCTATGCGGAGAAGCCGTTTCGTCGTCCCATCAGGGCCGATCAGGAGATCATCGGGAAGGGACAGCGCGAAGTCGGCGATCGCGGTAGTGAGGAACGGCACGCGATTCTCGAGCGACACCGACATGGCATTGCGGTCGGCGTAGCGCAGCAGCATCGGCAGGCTGGTCGAAACGGTCGCATCGTACAGTTCGGCGGTCAAGTCTGTCGGCGCGCCGCCGCCGTTGTGCGGTCGCACCGACGCGGCGGCATGACGTTCGAACCAGGCGCCGTTCAGCCACGACGGGATGGTCGGTTTGCCGACGACGCGGCGAGCCGTTTCCTGCACTGCCGGCGGCAGCAGTGCAGCAAGCGCACGAAGCAGTGGCGTCGTGCGGGGACCGGGAAGAGCCCGCACGAATTGCACGGCACGCGCCCACTCGCCGCGGCGGACCAGCGTCGCCAGCCGCGCCGCACGAAACACCGGGTATCCGGCGAAGAGCTCGTCGGCCCCCTGACCGTCCATGATCACTTTGAACCCGTCATCGTGTGCACGCCGAAAGACGCGGTTCTGTGCCCACATGCTGGTGGTGGTGAACGGCTGCTCCTGGGTCAGTATCAATCGATCAAGCTCGTCGACGAGCTGGTCGGGACTGAGGCGGATCTTGCGCGGCGTGACGCGCGCCGCACTGGCCACCAGGTCGAGATAGCGCTCTTCGTTGACCGCGGGATCGTCGGCGACATAGCTGAAGACCTGGAGCGAATCGTTCTGCTGAACCCGTGCGATCATCCCGACGATGGCGCTGGAGTCGATGCCGCCGGACAACGTCGCCGCTACCGGGACGTCTGCACGCAGGTGCAGCCTGACGCTGTCGGTCAACAGCGCTCGCAGCTGTTCGCTTGCCGCCGGCAGCGTTGGTTCACCGTCGGTTGCGAACGACGGACGCCAGTATCGAATTGGCGTCGACACCGCGCCGCTGTCCAGGGCCACTTCGATCGCGTGAGCCGGAAGCAGTTGCCGTACGCCTTCGATCATCGTCAGCTCGTCGTGATCGGTCACCGCGTGTCGCAGGTAATCGAACAAGGCAGATGGTTCGATCCGCCTCGGCGCGAAGCCGAGCGACATCAGCGGACGGATCTCCGAGGAAAAGCTGACGTTCGTCGGCCCCGACGAATAAAAGAGCGGCTTGATGCCGAACGGATCCCGCGCCAGCCAGAGACGACGCCGGACGGTGTCGCAGAACGCGAACGCGAACATCCCGGTGACGCGGCGGAGTGCGTCGATACCCGATTGAATCAACAGGTTGAGCAGGACTTCCGTATCCGTGTGCGACCGGAACCTGACCCCCTCTGCCTCGAGCTCGCGGCGAAGTTCCGGGTAGTTGTAGATCTCGCCGTTGAGGACGATCGCGTATCGGCCGGTGCTATCCGTCATCGGCTGCCAACCGCGTTCACTTAGATCGACGATCGACAGGCGGCGGTGGATCAGGGCGAGTCGTGCGGGGCTCATCGTCTGCGCACTTCGACCAAGGTCAAACGCACTGCCGCACCACGTGAGGTAGCCGACGTCGTCGGGCCCGCGATGCGCGAGGCCGGATGAAAAGCCGTCGAGCACCGCCGGCAGGTTGGTGATCGGCTCGGTCGACACGATTCCGGCGATGCCGCACATGGTTGTTACCGTGCTGCGCTCGCGGTCGCGCCGGCCCGACCGCTGACGTGGCGACCGACCACGCCGACGCCGACGAGGCGCTTGCCGATCAGCTCACGATAGCGGGTGGGCGACTGCAGCCGCGGCTCGAAGCCGGCGTCCTCGAACCAGGAAATCACTTCGTTGAAACCGTGCTGATGTGCGTAGCGCGGCGTGAAGGCGTCGCGCAGGCCATGAAAGGTATTCCGGAACCGCCATTGACCGGGGCGTCGATCGCGAAGCTTGATGATCGGATGCACCGCCGCCGTCAGAGCGAGCATCGCGCTGTTGCGAATCGGCGCGGGCATCCGGCTCAAAATCGGCCGGCCGATGTGGTGCGATACGAGCCAGTAGGCCCGAATCATCGCGCCGCGCACGCCGGGCACAACCAGCGAGTCTTCTTGCGCGTACACCCATACGAACAGCGAACCGTCGGGACGGGTGAACCGGGAAATCGCGTCGAAGGCGGCGCGCGTTGAATAGGTGTGATGGATCACGCCCTGGGTGTGCACGTGCGCGAACGACTGTGGAGCAAACGGCAGCCGGAACAATGACGCGATCACCGGATGGACGCGCGGATAGTCGTTCAGGTGGTTTGCCGCCTCGAGCAGCGACAGATTGAGATCGACGGCGACGACCTCCGCGCGCGGAAAAATCTCGCTGAGCACGATGGCTTCCTTGCCGAAGCCGCAGCCGACGTTCAAGACGGAATCAACGGCGGCGATCTCCTCCGGCGAGAATCGCAGCCAGACGTCACGGTGAAGGGCAACCAGCTCCGGATCGGAATACGCGAACGTCCGGTCGTCGTTGCCCAGGCCGCTCCACTCCTCGGTGAAGGTTTTTTGCACCGACCGTTCGCCCGGCATCGGCGGCAGATCGGGGGCGCGATACCGATCGAGCGCATCGAACGCCGACTTGTGATTGTTCGTGAACTGATCGGCCAGCCGGGTCCGGAAGGTCAGCATCACCGGCACGTAGTTGACGATTGGGTACCAGTAGTTGGATGCGCGGCAGTACAGGATGCCCGTCCGTACCAGTTCGGCGCCGCCGCGAGCCTCGGATTCGAGAATCTTGAGCTCCAGAGGCGCCGCGCTCACCGGACAACGCAGGCGCGACACGAGGTGGACGTGCATGATCGTTACGATACGGTGTCGGCCGGCGTCAGCAGGCGAATCACACGGGCGGGCGCGCCGGCGATGACTTGATTCCCGGCCGGGAACGATTTGGTCACCACCGCGTTCGCGCCAACGATGGTGCGGTCGCCGAGTATGACGCTCGGCATAATCACGCTGCCAAATCCGAGCCAGCAGTCCCTGCCGATCCGTATTCCGGACGTCGGGGGTGCGTCATCCAGATCGAATCGACCGTGATCCTGCGACACGATCGCGACATTGGGCGCCCAGATCGTCCCGGTTCCGATCCAGAGGCCGTCCGCGGCGTTGATGTAGCAGCCGCCGCTCACCGCAAGCGATCGACGGACCTTGTCGCAGTTGTTCTCGACGTGCAGGCCTGCGCCGTGCATCACGCGGCTCGCAAAGTGCTTGCTGTGCGGGCATTCGGCGTCGAGGCGAAACAGACGCTGAACGATCGTGTTGATCACCCAGAGGCTGACGCCGGTCCCCGGCACGTAGCCGAATCGCTGCGCCAGGTGGACGCCTCCGGTCATCGTCGTGCCCTGGTGGGCCAGGTCTGATGCGGCCGGATCATGTGTGGACGGCGCTCGGGTTGTCGCCAACCGCCGCGAGATAGCAGCGGCGCTTCGTCTCGCGCGTGCGCTCGAGATCGTGACGCTGCAGCGCGAGGGCCCGCGCCGCCTTTCCGAGCACCGCGCCGTGTGAACGGTCGTCCAACAGCCGTCCGATCGCCGAGGCAAGCTCCTTCACCTCGTGTTCGCCGACGAGAAAACCGGTCTCGCCATTCCTCACCAGCTCGCCATGCCATTCGACGTCGTATGCGATGACTGGCGAAGCTGCGGCGCAGGCCTCGATCAAGCTGAAGCCGCCCATTAAGCACAGGCTGGCTGCCGATGCCTGTCGCACGGCCGCGACGATGTCCCGCGAACGGAATCCTCCGAAGCAGACGGTGTCGCGCAACGCCGGATCGGCGCGCACCGTCGCGCGGAGCCGTTCCTCCTCGGGACCGCCGCCCAGAATCAGCAGCACGAAATCGCTCCGCTCCGCACTCAGCTGGCGCGTCGCCTCGAGAATGTCGTCGAGGTAGTTTTCCCGCACCAGCCGTCCGACGAAGCTGACGATCTGCCGGCCGGCGGGAAGCTCGAACAACGCCGCAACGTCGATCGCGGATGGCTGCACGAACGTCGAAAGATCTGTCCCATGGGGAATCACCGCGATGCGGTCCGGGCGTGCACCGCTGGTGATCGCGTACTCGCGCAGGCTGTCGCGGATTGGCATCACGATCGCTGCACGCCTGAGGACAAACCGCTCCACCGCTCTCGCGAGCGCTCGCGATCCGAGGATCGTCGTTCCGGCCGAGGCCCCGCCGAGCTCGTAGCGCTTGTCGAAATCCGCGTGGATCGAGACGCAAAACGGCCGGCCGGTCAGTCGCGCCGTGACCCAGGCGAACGTGCCCGAGAAGCACGGATCGGTCGCCCGAATCACGTCGATCCGATCGCGGCGCACGTGGCCGATCAGCGTGCGGAACACGCGCAGGAAATGAATCGGCGCGGCCGTGCGACGCAGCCATCGAAAGCGGCCGCCGAACGGCAGCCAGTCGGTACCGATGTCCTCCACCAGGACACGATCCGAGACCGCGACGGCACAACTCGTCCGCGCCAGCGGAAAGGCGATCCGCACCCGGTCAAAAAATCCGCCCTCATCGAAATCGGCGAGCAGCGGGGCGACGCCCTTTTTCACCGCCGACTGATAGTCGGTGGGCGAGATCAGGAGCAGTCGAAGGCGCCGCTCAGTCACCACCGCGTCCGTCGCCGCCGATGCGTTGCAGGCCGCCCGGCGCCCCCGCGTACTCCGCGCCGCAACTCCTGCAGCGCGCGTGCGAAGGCTGTTCGGCGCCGCCCGTCAGCTTGACGCCGCACTCACACATCCAACCCGCGATCCGTGCGGCGTTGCCGATCACCAGGGCGTAGTCCGGAATATCGCGTGTCACGACGGCGCCGGCGCCGACGAATGCATACCGGCCGATCGAATGACCGCAGACAATCGTGCTGTTGGCGCCGAGCGTCGCGCCGCGGCCGACAATCGTCTGCCGGTATTCGTCCTTGCGCGATACGTGGCTGCGTGGGTTCACGACGTTGGTGAAGACCATCGACGGCCCGCAGAACACGTCGTCCTCGAGGACGACGCCGGTGTAGACGGAGACGTTGTTCTGAATCTTGACGTTGTTGCCGATCGTGACCCCGGGCGAGATGACGACGTTCTGCCCGATGTTGCAGCCGCGGCCAATGGTCGCGCCGTTCATCACATGGCAGAAGTGCCAGATCTTGGTCCCTTCACCGATCGTGCAGCCATCGTCGACGTACGACGACTGGTGGACGAAGTAGCTCGAGGATGTGGTTGTCACTGGCAGAGCAGCAGCGGATGCGCGACCGGCGTCGGCGGCGTGACCGGCGTCTGGCGGATCGCGTATGCGAGCTCGATCGACGGACGCGCATCGGCGATGCCAAAACCGCCGCCGCCGAGCACGTCCGCATACACACGCGTGTGCAGGTCGGCGAACCCGTCGGTAAATTCAACTTCGTGACCATCGACGACGATCGATCGAAACGTCGTCCGATTGCCCGGCTCGGCGGCGAAGGGCAGATCGCGCGCGTCGGTCGACAGATACCAGCGCACGGCGGCGCGTTCCAGCTCGGTCCGGCCGGCCATCTTCTTCGGCGTGTTCAGATGCACTTCGCTACGAATGGCCCGGCCGAACAGCCAGAGCAGCAGATCGAAGAAGTGGATGCCGATGTTCGTGGCGACGCCGCCGGATCGCTCGCTCGAGCCTTTCCACGACACGTCGTACCAACCGCCGCGCGCCGTGACGTAGGTGAGGTCCACCTCGTGGCCTCCGGCCGACGTGTCGAGCCGTGTCTTCAACGCGATCAGCGCCGGATGGAGCCGCAGCTGAAGGACCGTGTAGACGCGACGCCCGGTCTCGGCCTGGAGTTCCTCGAGCGCGTCGAGGTTCCAGGGGTTAATCACCAGCGGCTTTTCGCAAATGGCGTCGGCGCCGATTCGCAGCGCCAGCCGGATATGCGCGTCGTGCAGATAATTCGGCGAGCAGATCGACACGAATTGGACGTGATCGGCCGCGGCACCACGGCGCAGCTTTTCCAGGTGGCGATCGAAGCGTTCGAATTCGGTGAAGAACCGCACGTCGAAGGAGTAGCGGTCGAGGACCCCCACCGCGTCGTGCGGGTCGGTGGCGGCGACGATCCGGTTCCCGGTTTCCGTGATCGCTCTCAGGTGGCGAGGCGCGACATATCCGGCAACACCGGTGAGGGCGAAGTTTTTCATCTCGTTCACCTCGACTCGCGGATCGCGACCAGCCGCTCGCGATCGATCCCGTTGCGCTCCAACTCGGCAAGAATTGGCGCCGGATCGTCGAACGTGGCGACGATCATCAGATCGAAGCCGACGCGGTCGTGCTCGGCCATCCCGCAGGCCGGAATATCGAACAGGCCGGCTGCCGCGCCGTCGTTGAAGATCGCCACCGGCTCGACACCCAATTCCTTCAGGCAGATGTACGCCAGCTCCGCCGGTTCGCCTGTCCCGTAAAGCGCGACGCGCAGTTGCTGCTGCGATACGAGCGGCTCGAGCACCGCTCGTACGCGTAGGCGTGCGTTGCGGTAAAGGCGCAGGGAATATTCCATGAACTCGTAGGTGAGCCGCGTCTTCTCGGCCAGTCCGGTGGGCGTGATCATGTACATCAGCCGGTTGGACTTGGCGTTGACGCACTTCACGTAGCCCTTGTGCACCAGGCGGCGAAGGTAGATGTTGGTGAGGCCGAGCGCAATCCCCACCTTGCTCGCGAGCCCGCGCTGAGTTGTGTGCGCATTCTCCGCGAGCGCTTCGAGAAGTTCGAGCTGGTGTCGCGATTCGGATTTCACGGCTGCTGGCGTACAGGCGTCCGCCCCGTGAGTTACACCGTGGCTGTCGGGGTAAGCCGGGCGACCTTGAGGGACTGGCCAGAAACGAGAGCCGCGCGGCCACGTGCAGGTCCGCGCAAGCGTTCAATGATTGAACGCTGCTCCGACCAACGATGTCAACGATTTTCTGCCGCTGTGCTTGACCGACAGCGACCTGCCCGTTTGCGCACGCGGTGAGACTCAATGATTTCTGCGCGACGTTTGAACGCGCGATACGAGCCTCGGCGCGCTGCGCTTCGGTGGGTACAACGCAATTCATTTCGCACGCCCGGTCCGACACGACGCCACGATGTCGCGGGACTAGCCTAGGTCGCTGTGGCTGATGCGTTAAAACGTAGTGGACCGCCGGTAACCAGGCGATGGAGCATTCTGCTCTTGCCCTGGTCGACATCGGCACTGTTCCTGATCGCACGACGCGGTTCGACCGACTACCGTTCAGGTTCGCTTCACGACGTCTCTGCCGTCGCGGTATTGCCGCCGCAGGGCCTCCGGCGCATTGCCAACGATCCAAGGTACTTCGATCCGATCGAAATTCTCGCCGCGTCCTTCCGTGCGCTGGACTGCGGTGACCATCACGCACGCGCTGCTGCGCGTTTTGCGCCGGAGGAGTGAACGAGCCGGTCATAGGCCCCGGTTCACCGGTCGGATCAGCTTGTTCGCTCAGGCACAGCCGAACGGTCGGTCGCGCGGGACATGATACGGTCGAGCCATTCCCACATTTGGCAATCGTTTCGTAGGCGTCTGCTCCGCGGTAGAAAACCTTTTCCACGCGCGACTGCAAGTTACGATTTACTGAGCCGTATTCGCTTTTCGAGCACAGGCATATCGTTTGCCGACAGCCCGACAGGAGCCACACGTGGCATGTGCTCCCGAGGTGCTGACGGAGATGAACTCACATCGCTCGCTGGTCTTTTGGATCGCTTTGGCTGCTTTCTTGTTCGCTCGAGCGGCGGCCGCTCAAACCCAGGTTGTCGATCTTTCAGTGAACAGTCCCGCTGGCGCCGTCGTACGCTGGGCCGGGCCGCAGGCAAACGCGGCCGCGGGCGCGACTCTCGCGAGAGGCGAGTTGAGCGGGGACGTCAATCGGCGAGACATGATCATCGGTGCGCCGTCGAGCGGACCGAGCGGCCAGGGACAGGTATTCGCGATCATCAGTGGGCCGAAGCGGACAGGAGTGGTCAGCCTGTCTACGGCAAACATCATCGTGACGGGAGAGGCAGCCGGTGACGGCTTTGGCACCGCCATCGCCGCGGGGGCCCTGCTTCGCCCGTTCCAGTCGACGCTGCCGCCACCGCGCGATCTCGTGGTGGGAGCGCCCTCCGCAGCCGGTGGCAACGGCGCCGTGTACGTGTTCGCGGCGCCATTTTCCAGCAAAGATGTTCGGTCGGCCGCCGCGGCGCCGTTCAAAGTCCTCGGCAATTCCGGCGAACGCCTCGGCGCGAACGTCGGTACCGCGGACCTCGATGGCGACGGCTACCGCGATCTGGTGATGTTCGCGAGCGGAAGCGGCCGCGTGTATGTGATTTACGGAGGCCCCGCGTTGAGCGGGGTGTGGAACCTGGCTGTTCATCCGGCGGACGTAACAATCTCCGGTATCGTCGGTGCGGCAGCGTTCGCCGGCGGCGACCTAACGAATGACGGCGCCTCGGAAATGGCGATTTCGAGCCCAAACGCGAACAGCGGGGCGGGGGCGGTGTACATCGTCAAGGGTCGGCCGCGGGCGCAGTTCAAGGCGGCGATGACCTTTCCCGCTGACGCGAGCGCGGTGTTCAGCGGGATCGACGCTGGAGACCATGCCGGTGCTGCGATCGCCGTCGCTGACTTCGATAGCGATGGTGTTTCGGATTTGATCGTCACCGCACCGGACGCCGCGGGGCCCGGAAATTCGCGCCCCGGCGGTGGCGAAGCGTATGTGATCTACGGCCGTGGCAGCTTTGCGTCTGCATCGTTGGCGTCCGCAGACTTGACGATCTTCGGCGCCGCGAGCGGCAATCATTTCGGATCCGCCGTCGCGAGCGGACGCTTCCGCGGCGATCAAGGCGGCGACCTCGTCTTCGTCGCTCCTGGTGCGAACGCGCCGGCCGGTGAACTTCACGTCATCTACAGTCGTGCGAGGTCGCTGCTGACTTCGCCGATCGACCTGTCGTCGTCCGGACCGGACCGCATCCTGCGCGGCGACGTCACTACCGGACCGATTCGAACCGTCGTCGGTGTCGAGGTGATGGGCGGCCCCGACGACATCGTCGCAGGCGTGCCGACGGCGTCGGTCGGCACCACCGCCGGAGCCGGACTCACCTATGTGGCGTATTCCCCGAAGCTGGCGGCGAGTTCGATCTCGTTCACAGTGGCGCAGGGCGCAACAGCGACAGCGACCTTGAACGTGAACAACCTCGGCACGCTGAACCTCGGCTTCGTCGCGCGCAGCAATAGTTCTTGGTTGAAGCTGTCGCCGACCAGTGGCACGACGTCGGCGGACTTACCCGGGCAGCTTTCGTTGACGGTCACTCCGGGAAGTCTGCCGGTCGGCACCTTCCATGGCGGTTTGGCCGTGCTCGCGCACAGTCCGCATCTGATCTACGCGGTGGAAGTTGCCGTCAATCTGACGGTCACGCCCGGCACGCCGACCGGACCGACCATAACCAATCCGTTCGGCGTTCCCGATCCGCCAGACGAGGGCTCGCCGGACGGCGTGGCGACGGCGGTCGGTAACGACGTGTCCGTGCTGCCAGTCCGTGACGTGCTCGTTACCTTTGCGCACGTGACGGCTGCGGGTCGAACCACTGTCACGCTGATCAACGGCACGGCAGTGGACGGCCCGGGATTCCACCGCGGTCCATGGTTCTATCAGGTGTCGACCACTGCCTCATACACGGGTCCGGTGACAATCGGCGTGGCGTACGACGCAACGCTCGTAACACGGTGGGAAGGCGCTGTTCGTCTGTGGAACGGCAGCGCCAATGTGACCTCGCGCGTCGATCCGGTTCGACACCTGGCATTCGGGACCGTCAAGTCGATACCCGCGACCGTGCAGGTGGTCGACGATCCGCGCGGCGTCACGTTCGGCAGCGATAACGGGTTCAGCTACTACGGGTCGGGAATTTCCGGCGCCGCCGCGAAGAACTTGAGCATCTACCCGATGCGCTTCAGCGGCCGTGCGGCGACCGACTTCTTCATGTTCAACGCAGCTGACGGGCGTTGGAAGATCGCGGTGAACAACGGCTTGGGGATGTATCGGTTCGTCGATGGGCAGTGGTCGCCGGGGTGGCGACTGTGGATAGTCGATCTGAACGGCGACGGGTTCGATGACATCTTCTTGTACAACCCGAACAACGGCATCTGGTTCAGGGTGCTCAACGATCAGCACGGTGGGTTCGGGTACGAGATCGGGCAGTGGTCGGGTGGCTGGAACGTCACGCCAGTCGATCTCAATGCGGACGGCCGCACTGACCTGTTTCTGTATAACCCGGCGAGTGGAGCGTGGGTCGAAGTGTTCAATGAGTCGTCGGGGACGTTCCGCTATGTGTCGGGGCAGTGGTCACCTGGATGGTCGATCTATCCTGCGGACCTGAATGGCGACGGCCTCTCGGATCTGTTCCTGTTCAACCCGGCCACCGGCGTTTGGGTTGAGGTGTTCAACAGCGCCGGAGGAGCGTTCACGTACCAGGTCGGTCAGTGGTCCACGGGATGGAGCGTTTATCCCATTTCAGTAACACCGGATCGCGCGACAGATCTCTTCCTGTTCAATCCAAGCACCGGCATCTGGTTCATCGTCGAAAACACTGGAAGCGGTCCGTTCACCTACAAGAACGGCCAATGGTCTGCTGGATGGACTGTCACTCCCGTCGATATGAACGGCGACGGCCGGACGGATCTGCTTCTACGCAACAGCACGGGTGTATGGGTGAAGGTGATGACCGGCCTGGCGCGTGATTTTTCGTACGAGGTCGGTCGCTGGACGCCTGACTGGACCGCGACTCCAGGCGATGTCAATGGAGACGGGATCGTGGACTTCTGGCTCACCGATGCCACCGGAACACGTTCGTTCGCCGCGCTCAACATCGCCGCTGCCGCTCCGAGCGATCCGACGTCCGTGTCGGGCGCCGCGGCGGAGCCGGGAGGCGCGACGGTGGACGCGAACACGGGCAACCTGGGGAGTACCTGGAGCGCAGGCTGGCGGATCATGCCTATGCGACTGCATCGCGCGGCCAGCGCGGCGAGCGACTTCTTCTTGTACAACGATCGTTCCGGTCAGTGGGCGATGGCTATCAACGACGGGACCGGTCTGTTCGCGTATACCGGAGGACAATGGTCTGCGGGATGGCAGACTTTCCCGCTCGATTTGAACGGCGACGGATACGATGATCTGTTCCTCTATAACCCGAACAGCGGAATGTGGGTCAAAGCACTGAACGATCAGCATCGTGGGTTTACTTACGTCACCGGTCAATGGTCCGCCGGGTGGACCGTTATGCCGGCCGACCTCGATGGGGATCTTCGCCCGGATCTATTCCTCTATAACGCGTCAACCGGCGTGTGGGTACAGGTCATTAACGAAGCCGCCGGCACGTTCAGGTACACGGTGGGAAACTGGTCGGCCGGTTGGTCCGTGTATCCGGCCGATCTTGATGGTGATGGTCGGTCGGATCTGTTCCTCTACAACCCAGCGACAGGAATGTGGATGGAAGCGCTCAATAGTTCGACGGGCGCGTTTACCTACGCTTCTGGCCAGTGGCCTGCAGGTTTGTCGATTTATCCCGTCTCTATGAACGGTGACGCAAGAACAGACCTGTTCCTGCACAACCCGGTTACCGGCGGGTTCACTCTGGCACTGACCACCGGAACAGGAACGTTTACGTTCAAATCTGGCGTATGGTCAACCGGATGGACAATCACGCCGGTTGATCTAAACGGCGATCGGCGCACCGATCTGGTCCTCTACAACGCGATGAACGGAGTCCTGGTCGAGGCGTTCGCGACTTCTACTGCCGACTTTACTTACGAGGTCGGCCGCTTGCCGGCAGGAATCACTCTCAGCCCCGCCGACATCAACGGCGACGGCATCGTCGATGTTCTGCTGTATAACGCGAGGACCGGAGCGATGTCCGAGGTCATATCGCGCTGAAGACCCGTTCCCCGCAGTGTCTGGAGCCGCCACCAGTTAATGCAGGCTGGTGGCGGTGCAGACTGACATCCGTGCTCCTTTGGCCCTTAACGAACGGCGTGGCGGCGTGACCACACCAGCGCGCCGAGCGGTGAGGCCCAGAAACCACAGTACCCCGGCGAAGCAACTTTCCATCGACAGCAACTTCATGACAGTGCGTCGCTTGTTCGGCGACAGTAGCTGACGCAGCATGGCACTCGAATTGATTCACGTGCGTGCCCGTCGATCTGCGCGTCGAATCAACTTCGCTAGAGTCTCGGAGGACGCTCATGAAGGCCAACGCTTCCTTGTCTGCTTGGATCGGCGCACTCGCGCTGTTCGTTGGCGGGACATGGTTTGTTGGGTGCAGCGAGTCGTCGACGCCGACTGCGGCGTCGCCGACGGCTGCGCCGGAAGCGGCGGCCCGCGTCGCATCGGTGACCGTCGGCGTCGCGGGAGATGCCGCGCCGGCGCTTGCCCCAGGAGGCCGGCTCCAGTTGTGGGCGGTCGCGCATTACGCCGACCTGTCATCCGCTGATGTGACCAACACTGCCACGTGGCAGTCGTCGAACCCAAGCATCGCGACAATCTCGCGCGACGGCGTCCTGACCGCTGCGACCGAAGGAGCTGTCGACGTGGTCGCCGCGGTCGGCAGCGTCTCCGGATCACTGCACGCGACTATCGCGCGCGCCGGATGCGACTCGTCGACCGTATCGCCCACCGTTCTGACGTTTAACGCCTTCGGCCATTTCGCCGAGGTGAAGATCACGACACCGCGGCCCGATTGTCGTTGGACGGCCGCATCGGATGCGGACTGGCTTCGGTTCAACAATGGTAATCGAACGATTTTCGATCCCGGCCAGAGCGGCAGCGGGACGATGGCCTATGAGGTGCTGGCGAATAACTTTCCTGACGCACGCACTTCGCACGTGACGATTTCGTTCACCGACGGCAGCCAGCTGCTGCATGCGGTCGCGCAGGAACGTCCCGTGTCTTGCAGCTACGTCGTCGCACCCGACGATGCCTATTTTCGCGCTGCGGGAGGCGTGGGGTCATTCGACGTGACAGCGACCCCGAGCGAATGCCGGTGGACGGCCACCACGGCGTACGACTTCTTTGGTGTTCGGCTCACGTCGAGCCAGTCAGGAGCGGGGAGCGCGCACGTAACGTACGTTGTCACCCCCACGTTTGGCACCTTTCAGAAAGAGGCCACGATTCAGGTCGCCGGACTGAGCGGTGCGAACCCGCCGGGCGTCCATAAGATCCATATCGCGCCGCAGTAAAAGCGTCAGCCACATTCTCGCCGCCTACTTCACGATCGGCCTGGTGACGATGACGGTCGCGGTACACGCGCCGGAACCTCGAAAGCACGAACAGAGCGAAGGCACACGAAGATTTTTCGCACAAATCGTCTTCCTGAATCCCCGTACGTTCGCACCTTCGAGGTTCCGGCGACTCGCACGCGGCGGGGTGCAGCATTCTCAGACTGAGCGGGTCGAATGACCGAGGCGGCAGATCGAACGACGGCGTCGTCGGCCACTTTCGCTGCTCTGAACAGACCAGAGGAGGTGGTGAGGGCGACGATCGATGTCGGCCGCGTCCGCGCAGAGGCCTGCGAGGCGATCAACCCGAAGCGTCAACAAGTTGGCCGCGGCGCGTCGATCGGCTGGCTCCGCGGGCCGGCGCGCGGTTGTGTCGCGCCCATCAGCAGACAGGTGGCGCAGGAGGAAAAACATGGCGCGAGTACCGACAAAATGGGCGCGAGGAACAACAAAGCCGGCGCGTCTACGGAAATTTGTAGCGCGCGCTCGAAAACTTTCGCCGTGACGTCCGAAAAAGATGACGCGTCGGCCAAAAAAATAGAGTGGACGGTCGGAAGAATGGTCGCGTCGAACAATTTTCTAGACGCGACCGACAATAAAGGCTGCGGGTCGGCCGACGAAGTAGACGCGTCCAACAAAGAAACGGACGCGACGCTCGAAAAAGATGACGCGTCAGACGAAATGGAAAGTGAACGGACGAAGAAGTTCAGTGAACGAACGATTACGGCGACGCGTCGAACGAAAAAGTAGAGTGGTCGAGCGTACGAGGACTCGCGACGAAGAAAAATGATCTCGGCGCGAACGTCAGACCTGGCGCGTCGAAAGAAAAAGATCTCGCAACGAAGAAAATAGCCCTCGGCGCTACGGAGAAATGGATTGTGCAGATAGAGGCCGGACGGCGCGGATGATTGACTCGGCGGATCGGTCGATGTCCTCGTCAGTCGTCGACCAGTTCGAGACTGAGATGCGCATCGCCTCCATGCCGTGCCAGCGCGTGCCGCCGAGCCAGCACACGCGTTCCTCCTGGACTCGCTTCAGCGCGGCGCGCGTCGCCGCGTCGGCGTCGCCCGACGCCGGTTCGACGCGGACGAGCACCTGGTTCAGGACAACGTCGTTCAGGATGCGGATCGATGGTTCCTCGCGCAGGCGATCGGCGAAGCGGCGGGCGAGGCGGCAACAGCGCTCGACGAGATCGGCGAGGCCGCTGCGGCCGAGCGAGCGAAGCGCGGCATATACGACGAAGCCGCGGGCGCGGCGCGACGACTCGGGAACCCAGTCCATCGGCTCGCGCGGTTCGTCGGCGGACCGGGTCAGGTACGCAGCCGCCACGCTCATCGCGGCGCGGTGCGCGGCCGGATGCGCGACGAAGACGAGGCCCGAATCGTAGGGGACGTTGAGCCACTTGTGCGCGTCGGTCGCCCACGAATCGGCGCGGTCGACGCCGCGCACGAGATGGCGCAAGGTTTCGCTCGCGCCGGCCCACAGACCGAAGGCGCCGTCGACGTGGAGCCAG
>Ga0075435_100001337_pt1 | contig 15851 bp, 17 predicted proteins | sample RhiMethybrSRZTD4_FD_75302 | JGI IMG/M metagenome (GOLD analysis project Ga0075435, IMG submission 75302) | Populus rhizosphere microbial communities from Tennessee, USA - Rhizosphere MetaG P. TD hybrid SRZTD4 | ecosystem: Host-associated > Plants > Roots > Rhizosphere > Soil | place: USA...
GGCGGCGGCGGCGAGCGAGGGGAGGTCAGTGACGGTGATCGCAGTCGCCCTGCAGTCCGACCCAGACCTCACCGTCCTCGAAGAACTCCTTCTTCCAGACGGGCACCGTCTCCTTGAGGGTATCGATGGCGAAGCGGCAGGCGTCGAAGGCTTCCGCCCGATGAGGCGAGGAGACGGCGATCATCACGCTCGACTCGCCGATCTCGAGCCGCCCGATGCGGTGCACGAGGGCCACGCCACGCACCCCGGGCCAGCGCTCGTGCACCGCCGCGGCGATCTCGCGCATCTTGGCCGCGGCCATGGGAGCGTGGGCTTCGTACTCGAGATACTTCACCCGCCGCCCCCCGGTCTCCTCCCGCACCACCCCGGAGAAGAGAACGAGGCCTCCCGCTCCCGGGTGTCCGACGGACGCCATGAGGCGCTCCTCGGACAGCGGCTGGTCCGTTACCTCGACGAGGTCGGTGCCCGCGCCGCCGCTCACGGGAGGGAAGAGACATACCTCGTCCCCCTGGCGGAGGACGTGACTGGCCTGGACGTAGTCGGTGCCGAGGGCGAACAACGTGAAAGGGCGGTACTGCCGGAGGACCGGGAAGCGGCTCGCCACCGCTTCCCAGGCCGACTCGACGGTACCGCCCTCGGGAAGGTCCAGCTCGACGTGGTCGCGGCCCGCCGCTTCGCGATAGCGGGCGAAGAGGCGGACGCCGACCTTCATGGCATCGTTCTAGAACTGGTGGGAGTGGCCGCACCCACAGGACGACTTCACGTTGGGGTTGTTGATGGCGAAGCCCGCCCCCAGCATGTTGTTGTCCACGTAGTCGATCTCGCTCCCCTGGAGGTATGGCGCGCTCTTGCTGTCCACGTACACCTTCACGCCATGGCTCTCGCTGATATTGTCGTCCGCGCCGGCGACATCGTCCCAGCCGAGCTCATAGGACATGCCGGAGCAGCCGCCGCCGACGACGCGGATCCGGAGCCCCCACTCGGGCTTGCCCTCTTCGAGCCGCAGGTCCGAGATCTTCTTCGCAGCGGTTTCGGTCAGCAAAATCATGAACGCCTCCTTAAAGTTCGGTGTCGGATGGTGCGCACCTGACCGCCTCAGTATAGCAAAAACGGGAAGAGAGGGCGCTCAGCAACGAGGGAATCCTCACAGGAGGCCCCCCTGAGGCAGGAGGGTCAGCTCCTCGAGGGTCACGCCCGCCGGCACGGAGGCCATGAGCAGGGCCGCCTCTGCAATCTGCTCCGGCCGGAGCATCCGCGAGCGGTCGGGCGGCGCTGCCACCGCGTCCCACAGCGGCGTATCCGTAGCCCCTGCCGACAGGACGCCCACGCGCACCCCATGGGAGCGCATCTCCTCCGCGAGGACGCGCGAGAAGCCGAGGATCCCGTACTTGGTCGCGGTGTAGGCGGCACTCCCGGGCAGGGCGCGGCTGGTGACCACGGAGCCGATGTTGATGATGGTGCCCCGGCGTTGCGCCATCATGGTGGGCAGCACGGCGCGGCAGGAGAGGAAGACGCCGCGCAGGTTCACCGCCATGAGCTGGTCCCACTCCTCGGTCTTGACATCCGTCACCGGGCCGAAGGTGGCCAGCCCCGCCGCGGTCACCAGGCAATCGATGCGTCCGGCATCGGCGAGAGCGCGGCTGACCAGGGCGGCCACCGCGGGCTCTTGCCTCACGTCCGTGGGCACGGCAAGGGCCGCGCCGCCCGCCGCCTCGATCTCACGCTGGAGCGCGCTGAGTTCCCGCCCCGAGCGCGCGGCGAGCACCACGCGCGCGCCTTCCCGCGCAAAGGCCATGGCCACCGCGCGGCCGATCCCGCGCCCCGCCCCCGTGACGAGAGCGACCTGACCAGAGAGCCTCACAGGCTGAGGCCGCCCCGCGACCTGATCAGCTCCATGAACTCCGCCCGCGTCTCCGGACAGTCGCGGAACTGGCCGAGCATGGCGGAAGTGACGGCCTTGGAGTTCTGCTTCTCCACGCCCCGCATGAGCATGCACATGTGGAGGGCCTCGATGACCACGGCCACGCCCCGCGGCTGGAGGACCTCCTGGAGGGTGCTGGCGATCTGGGTGGTGAGCCGCTCCTGCACCTGCAGGCGGCGGGCGAACACCTCCACCAGCCGCGGCATCTTCGACAGGCCAACGATTTTTTTCGAGGGCATGTAGGCGATGTGGCACTTGCCGAAGAAGGGCAGGAGATGGTGCTCGCACATCGAGTAGAAGTCGATGTCCTTCACCACCACCATCTCGTCATATTCCTCGGTGAAGAGGGCCCCGTTCAGGACGTCGTGGACGTCCTGCCGATAGCCCGAGGTGAGGTATTCCCAGGCCTTGGCCACCCGCGCGGGGGTCTTCTCCAGGCCCTCCCGTGACGGGTCCTCGCCCATCTCCTTCAACAGCTCACGGATCAGCTCGTCCATGCTCGTCACCTCGCGGCGGCGCCGCGGTATTCAAAGATGTTGTTGTCGGTCTCCACAACCACGAGCCGGCGCAGGCTGCCCGCCGGCAGGGTCGGCTCCAGCCACTCCCAGAACGCGCGGGCGAGATTCTCGCCCGTGGTCGGCACGCCGCGGAGGGCGGCCACCGTGCTCGAGAGATCGTAGTGGTCCACTGCATCGAGGATCAGCCGCTTCACCGCCGTGTCCAGGACGCTCAGGTCCACGGCCATGCCGGTGACCGGATCGAGGGCGCCTGCCACCGTCACCTCGACCTGGTAGTTGTGACCGTGCTGCCGGTAGCACTGGCCGTAGATCCGCTCGTTCTCCTCGGGCGCGAAGGCGGGATTCTCGAGCCGATGGCCCGCGCTGAAGTGATACCGTCGCGTCAGCTCCAGCGCGCTCATCCGCCGAAGTAGTCCACGTAGAAGGTCGGATCTTCCCACAGGCGGAGACGCCAGAGGCGCTCCGGTCCCAGCTTGGGCTGGAGCAGGTCCCAGGCGGCTCGCACGATGTTCTCGGTGGTGGGAATGGTGCCGGGCGCGAACAAGGGGTCCGCGTTCAGGTCCGCATGGTCGAAGCGCTGGATGACGGCGTCCGAGACCACCCGCTTGAGCTCGGCCAGGTCCATGACCATGCCCGTCTGGGCGTCGACGAGCCCCTTGATGGTGACCTCGAGGACATAGTTGTGGCCGTGGGGCACCGTGAGGTTGCCGAAGACGCGGCGATTCTCGGCTTCGCTCCATTCCGCCCGCTCGTAGCGGTGGGCGGCGGAGAACGTGAATTTCCGCGTCGCATAGACAAGGCCGTCGCTCATCGAGGAAGCCCCCTTTCCTGGATCAATCTTACCGCTTCCAGGAAACGCGTCGCGACCCGATCCGGAGTGAAGAGGGTGACGCGGCGACGCCCCGCTTCCCCGAGGACCCGGCGGCGCTCCTGGCTCCCGAGCAGCTCAATCAGGGCGGCGGCGAGGGCGGCCGGATCGCGGGGGGGCACCAGCACGCCGGTCGCGCCGTCCTCCACCACTTCGGGAATGGCCGCGGCGCGACAGGCAACCACGGGCAGACCCGCGGCCATGGCCTCGAGGAAGACGATGCCGAAGCCTTCCTGCACGGAGGGGAGGCAGAAGATCGTCGCGTTGACGTACTCGTCGGCGAGCTGCTCGCGGGAGACGTTGCCCAGGAGCGCCACCGTCTCGCCCACGCCGAGCCGCGCGTGCAGCGCAGTGACGGCTTCCCATTCCGGCCCCTTGCCGACGATCCGCACGCGGGCCTCGGGGACCTCGGACCGGAGGAGGACGGACGCCTCGATCAGGTCGGCGATGCGCTTGCGCGGGTACATCCGGGCCACGCAGAGAATCACGGGATCACGGAAGGGCCGGCGCGCTGCGGCCGCGAAGCGGCGATCCCATTCCGCGAGGTCGATGGGCTCGGGAACGGGGGCGAGCTTCTCCTCCGCCACGCCGTACTCGCGCCGGGCGACGTCGCAGGAGTACCGGCTGGAGGCGATCACGAGGTCGGCGCGTTCGGTGTTCTTCTGCTCCCAGCGCGCCTGGATCGAGAGGAGCGCACGGGTCACCCCGCGCTCGTTCTTGAGCTCGTCGGCGATGACGCCCTTCAGGCTCACCGCGAGCGGGGGCCGGCGGCGCCTCCGTCCGAAGAGAAAGCCGTCGAGATCGACGCCGTAGACGAGGTCCGCCTCCAGGGGCGGCCGGAGCGCAACTCCTGCGTTGTAGAGCCAGCGATCGAGGGTGTGAAAGCCGGTGCGGACGCGCAGCGGCCGGACATCGAGCCGGTGCCCGAGCGCCTCGAGCCCCCGCCGCAGTCCCGCGATGCCGACGAAGGTGCCACTCCCCTCCAGCGCGTTGGCCGGCGTGGAGGAGAGGACGGCGATGCGCAGAGACTACTTCCCTTTGAAGACCGGCTTGCGCTTCTCCAGGAAGGCCCGCGTGCCTTCCGCGTAGTCCTGGCTGTTGAAGGTCTCGATCCCCATGTCGAAGAGCTTCTTGCGATGCGCGTCGTTGACGCCTTCGAAGATGGCCTGCACCTGTGCCTTGGTGCCGCGGATGGAGAGCGGCGCGTTCTCCTCCACCGTGCGCAAGTAGTCGTACGTTTGGGCTTCGAGCTCGGAAGCCGGCACGAGGCGCTGGATGAAGCCGATGCGCAGCGCCTCCGGGGCGTCCACGGTGCGCGCGGAGTAGAGGATGTCCTTGGCGTAGGCGGGGCCGACGAGGTCCACGAGCTGGTGCACGGGGTCGAGCCCGTAGATGATGCTGAGCTTGGCGGCGGGAATCCCGAACTTGGATCCGCCCGCGGCGAAGCGGAGGTCGCAGGCCATGGCCAGCGCCATGGCGCCCCCCATGCAGAACCCGAACACCATGGCCACGGTGGGCTTGGGGCAGAGGCGGATCGAGGTGTAGGCGGCCTCTGTCTTCTTGTTGTAGGCGAGCGCGGTTTCGGTGTCCTTGCGGTTCTCCTTGAACTCCGAGATGTCCGCGCCCGAGGCGAAGGCGTCCCGGCCCGCCCCGCGGTAGACGATGGCCCGCACCGCGTCGTCCTTGGACAGGGCCTCGGTCACGTCGGCGATCTCTCCCCACATGGCGAGACTGACCGCGTTGCGCATTTTGGGCCGGTTGAAGATCACCGTGGCGATGCCGCCGTCGCGCTCCACCAGGATCTCGTCGCTCATGCCTTCCTCCTCGATCTCCGATCTGATCGTCGCCTCCGCCATGGTGACGTCGTCGACGGTGCCCCGTATCGTACCCGATCTGCCGACGGCGCCGCCCAACTTCGCGGGCGCCGCGTCCCAAAGCTTGGGCCCACCCTGTATCGTCTGGGATACTCGCGGCGATGCGCACCGATCCCGGAGGCCGAACGTCCTGGCTGCTCGTCCTCGCTCTCGTCGTCACCGTCCTCTGGCCCGCCGCCACCGTTCGGAGTGAGCCGCCGGCACCCGGCTGGCACGTCTACTTCTCGCCGAACCACGGGGCGACCACCGCGGTGGTGGAAGCCCTCGAGGCGGCGCGCACCACGGTGCTCGTGCAGGCCTACTCCTTCACCTCTGCGCCCATCGCCCGCGCCCTCGCCGAGGCTCATGCGCGCGGCGTCGACGTGCAGGTGATCCTGGATCGCAAGGAGACGGGCTCCAAGTATTCCTCCGCGGATTTCCTCGCCCACGCGGGCATCGCCACCCTGATCGACGGCGCCCACGCCATCGCCCACAACAAGGTCATGGTCATCGACGGCGAGACGGTCATCACGGGGTCTTTCAACTTCACCACGGCCGCGGAGCGACAGAATGCGGAGAACCTCCTCGTCATCCGGGACCGCACCCTCGCCGCCCGCTACGTGAACAACTGGCGGGCGCACGCCGAGCACTCCACGCGCTACGCCGGCCGCTGAGCCGTCGGGGTCGGTCGACTCGAGGAAGGGGAAAATGGTGGCGGCGGGAGGACTCGAACCTCCGACACGGGGCTTATGAGACCCCTGCTCTGCCACCTGAGCTACGCCGCCGCGCCGGTGGACCGAGCAGGAAAGTTACAGGGTTAGGTAACGGGAGTCAAGCGAACCGGCAGGCCTTTCGTGGTCATTGTGCCCGGAAAGGTGCCTGTGAGCCGTCGGGCGACGTCCCGAGGATCACGTGCGCTCCCGCACCACTAGCCCCCAGACAACACGCTCGGAAAATGGTCCCTTGACGCGCGCCCGCTTCGGCGGCATCGTCACCCGCACGGAGGGCACCGACATGGTCACGGTCAAGGATTTGGAAGCGTTCGGCGACGGCTGGAACCGGCACGACGTGGATTACCTCATCACGTTCATGACGGACGACTGCGTGTTCGAGCTCTCGGCGGGGCCGGACCCGTGGGGCAAGCGCTTTGTCGGGAAGGACGCCGTACGCGAGGGTTTCTCCGGAGTGTTCAAGCAGTTCCCCGACGTGCACTTCGGCAACGCGCGTCACTTCGTGGCGGGCGACCGCGGGCTCTCGGAGTGGCTCTTCACCGGCACCACCACCGACGGCAAGAAGTTCGAGGTCACGGGCTGCGACGTCTTCACCTTCAGGGACGACAAGATCGCGGTAAAGAACTCCTACCTCAAGAGGCGGACGAGCTGAGTGCCGCTTCGAACCCTTGAGATGAACGGCGCCGAGGTCACGGTGAACGACTCGGGCGCGGGCGATCCCATCGTGCGAGTGTCTCCTGGAGGTTGAGCGCGTGACGCTCGACGACACCTCGCACGCGCTCGGCATGGAGGCCCCCTGGGCATTCAATCGCGCGGTGCTGAGCTTCCTCGCCGGCAAGTAAACGCCGTCTCGCCGGCGCGCCACGACAACGTCAGCTTGTCGCCCGCGTCGCCCGCTCAGAAGAACACGGTGAGGTTCTTGGCGAGCAGGACGTTCTGGTCCAGGACGATCTTGCGGCGGGCGATCTTCCAGCCGCCGTCGACCCGGCGCAGCACGTCCTCGCGCTTGCCGACCAGGAAGTCGGTCTCCGTCTCCACGCGGTTGCGGTACACGAGGAAGCGGCTCTTGACGACCACCTCGCCCGAGGCCGAGTCGGTCGCGGCGACCTGGACGTTCGAGATCATGTGACAGATCCGCGAGGGCGGCTCCTCCGCCCAGTGAATGCCGGTGAGGATCTGCTTGACGCGGCGGGTGAGCGTATCCTTGCCCTCGTCGAACCAGTTCACGTCGGCGCCGGCCCGCGTGAACTCGCGGCTGGGCTGGTCGTGGGGGACGTTGCGCCGCATGGGCATGAAGTAGTGCGCGTCGTCGCTGAACAGGTCGAGCCACGCTTCGTAGCGCCGCTCGTCCAGCAGCTCGGCCTCGTGATACAGGAATGCCTCGATTTCTTCCTTCAGGAGCAGCCGCTCGAGATCGCTCACCGGGGCGCCAGGTCCTTCCAGCTGGCCGCTTCCATGAACTGGCGCCAGCGACGGTAGAAACCGCGCTGGTTGTTCTCGCTGGCGTTAGCGGTGGTCACGTCGGCGATGGAGCCCGGCAGCTTCAGGCCGTGGTCCTCGAAATCGCGCGTGGCCCGCCCGAGGCCCATTTCGTAGTTGTAGGGATACTGCCGGGCGATGGTGCCGCGGCTGGCCTTGTGCGCGTAGTTCCAGTTCTCCATGTCGTCCTGCTCGGTGAGTCCCGACGGGCCGGAGTACCGGATGTAGTAGTGGCGCAGGAAGTCCTTCACCTCGGCGGGCGCGTCGGCGTCGACCAGGTACACACGCCAGACCTCGGTCTGGTGAGGCCCGCGCGGGTGCCACACGGCCAGCGTCCGCGGCTGACGGGCCAGCGGTGACATGTTGGGGAACACCGTGCCCGGACCACCGAACAGCCGGCAGTACTCGCCGCGCCGCCGCCGGCGCTCCTCTTCGCAGCGACGGAAGTAGTCGGCGACGACCGGCGCGTCCTGATAGGCGGGGGCCAGTGCCGAGTCATGCCGGCGCAGAAAGGCGATCATCGAGTGGCCAAGCTCGGGAAACGATACGTCGAGCCAGCGCGATTCGTTGCGCTCCTGCATGTCACGCCGACCCTTGCCGCTGGGGCCGATGCCAACCATGTCCACCGAGCGGTGGCTGACGCCGTGGTAGCGGTCGCCCGAAAAGTTCTCGGCGGGGAACTTCCAGTTGCACGGGATCAGCCACTTGTGGATGCCGCCGATGACCTCGGTGCCGCCCTCCCGGCCGTCCCACGCGTCCAGGAGCAGGTCGAGGTACAGCTTGTAGCCGCCGATGTAGTCGAGGAACGGCGGCGCCGAGATGTCCCAGGTCGCCCAGATCGCGCCCTTGTAGTTCTCGAGCTGGGCCACCTCGACGAGTCCCCAGCGGCGACGGTCGAGCTGCTCGCCGTAGGCGTCCTTCGCGAAGGGCACGCCGACCAGGGCGCCGTCGGTGGCGTAGCTCCACCCATGGTACGGGCACATGAACTCAACGGTGTTGCCCTCGTCGTAGCGGCACACCTTCATGCCTCGGTGCCGGCACGAGTTCAGGAACACGTGCGGGTGACCGCCGCGATCACGGCAGAGAATGACCGACTCCTCGCCCATGGACGAGACCAGGAAGTCGCCCGGACGCGGGATCTGGCTCTCGTGACCGACGAACAGCCAGGCGCGGGCAAAGATCTGCTGCTGCTCCTGGCGGTAGACGTCCTCGTCGACGAAGATCTCGCGGCTGACGATGCCGCGGTCGACGTCGACCATGCCAGCGAGACTCACGGGTTCCGGATCACGCTCCATAGGGACCTCCTGGGTGGTGCAGACGACGCGCAGACGATAGCGCTTCGTGAGGGCCTCTCGCAAGCCGACCTGTTGTCGTTCTTTCTGGTCGGCGGTAGCATCCGTCTCAGCCTCCCGCGGCGCTCGCCGTGCAGCCTCGACGCAGAGGAGGACCGCTCATGAATCGACTGCTCGGGATCGCGCCACACACCGCACCATCGCGTCATCGCGCTCGATCCGGAGACGGGCGCCGAACGGTGGGCCTACGATCTGAAGGTCGACCGCGCGCGGCGGGCTTGGGAATAGGCTAGATTACTCACCGGAGGGCGCGCTACGGATCGCCCCGAGGAGAAGGCGCCATGAGCACATCGACGCTGCCGCCCCTGATCTCGAGCGATGGGCACCTCGAAGTTCGTCCGGAGCGATGGACCGTGCGGATGTCGGCGCGCTATCGGGAACGCGCTCCGCGGACGATCACGCTGCCCGATGGCGGCGACGCGATCCTCGTCGAGGGCCAGCCGCCGTATCCCGTCCCGTTTCTCGATCTCCGCGCGGGCCGGACCAACGAGACGTGGCAGCCCTTCGGCGTGACGGTCGAGGATACGGCGGGAGTGGGGCCGCCCGAGCAGCGGCTCCGCGAGCAGGAGGCCGACGGCCTGGAGGCCGAGGTGCTGTTTCCCAACATGCAGGTGGGGCCGCGGCTCTGGCGCGGGATGGCCGACGACGACGTGTACCTTGCCAGCGTTCGCGCCTACAACGACTGGCTGGGCGAGGAGTATTGTCCCGTGGCCCCGGACCGCCTCATCGGCCTCGGCGTCATCCCGTGGACCAACGTGGACGACGCCGTCGCCGAGCTCACGCACTGCGCCCGACTCGGGCTCAAGGGCGTCAACCTGGGTGTGTTCCCGAACGGGAAGTCGTATCCAATGCCGGAGGACGACCGTTTCTGGGCGGCCGCCATCGATATGCAGATGCCGCTGACCGTTCACGTCGGCTTCGATCGCCTGGGGCCGCGCGCCTCCCAACCGACGTTCGAGTACCCGGGCGCCGACCCCAAGGTGCTCGAGAAGCTCGGGCCCAGGAAGATCGTGGACTGGGTGGCGCTGCCGTTCCTGAGCATCCCGCCGTCGTTGAGCCTGGCCCAGCTCGCGCTCTGCGGGGTGTTCGACCGCCTGCCCGAGCTCAGGATCTTCTTCGCCGAGACGCGCCTCGGCTGGGTGCCGTTCTGGATGGAGGAGGCGGACTACTGGTACGAGCGGCACCGGCACTGGGCCGAGCGGCTCCTGAATTTCAAGCCGCTCCGGCAGCGTCCCAGCGAGTACGTCCGGCAGCACATCTCCTTCAGCGTCCAGCACGTGGAGCGGGTGGCCGTGGAGCTGCGCCACCACATGGGCGTGGAGCGCATCATGTTCGCCACCGACTTTCCCCATATCGAGTGCGACTGGCCGAACACGCGCCCGTTCGCGAAACGGCTCTTCGCGGGCGTGCCGCAGGACGAAGCCTACAAGATCGCCGCGGGCAATGTGCTGGACTTCTTCCGCTTGGGCGACACGCCGATGGGCCGGCGGGTGAGGGCCGCGGCGGCGTAGCGGGATCTCTCCCGGCGATATGAGTTGACCCTCCGCGTACGCCGCAAAAGCAGCCATTCTGTCGCACGCGACCGAAGATAGTCAGTATGTTGCGTCCGAGCCCCGCGGCAGATCAGCGAACCCAGCCCGCCCAGTGCCCCGCCTCGACGGCGGCCAGGAACTCGGCGAGATGGAGGTTGAAGAGTCCCGGCTCCTCGAGATTCACGGTGTGGCCGCAGGCGGGAAAAACGTCAAGGCCCGCGTGGGGCAAGAGCGCACGCATCATGAGCGAAGGTTCGACGCACGGCGCGTCCTGGTCGCCGACCATGATGAGCGTCGGCACGCGGAGGCCGCGGAGCCCCGCCTCGAGCTCCTGGACGGTCTTGCGCTTCGACATCACCTCCCGAGCGAGGTGCGCGCACGCTTGCGCGTCGTGCTCGCTGGCGTACCGAAGGAAGTCCGCGAAGCCGCGCGGATCCTTCTGCCTGAACGCCGCGCGCGCAGGCAGGGTCTCGAAGCTCCGGAGGAGCGACGCCATCCCCTCGCGGTCGAGGGCCTCGGCGGTCGCGGTCTGGGCGGCCAGGAACTGCTCGCGATTCAGCGACCCCGCGCCGGCGCCAACCATGGTCAGGCTCCGGACGAGCCCGGGATTCGCGAGCGTGAAGTCACGCGCCGCGTTGGCGCCCATCGAGCAGCCGGCCAGGTGCATCGACCCCAGGCCTAGGTGCTTCACGAGGCCAAGGAGGTCGGCGACGAGCAGATCCTGGGAGTAGTCGCTCGTGGCCTTCGGCACGCTCGACGGGGGATAGCCGCGGTGGTTGTAGGCGACGACCCGATAGCGACGCGAGAAATAGCGCACTTGGTCTTCCCACGACCGGTAGTCGCCGCCGAACTCGTGCGAGAAGACGAGCGGCGCGCCCTGTCCCGTCTCCTCATAGTAGATCTCCAACCCGTTGATGCTCGCCGTCGGCATGGCTCGTCCCTCCCGGCCCGGAGTATAGAGCGTCGAGGGCGAGAGCGCGAGCAGCCGGTCACCACTTCGGCCCTGGCACGGCCGCCGCGGACGAGCGCAGGCCCCCTTTGCCGACGAGAGAGCGAGCGCCCTCAGATGGCGCGCGCGGCGCGTGTAGCGTCGAGGATCGCCTGGTGCACGCCGCGGGGAGCGACGCAGTCGCCCACCGCGTACAGTTCGGGAACCTGGCCCCTGAGCGCGCGGTAGAGATGGTCCGTGGAGCGGCTCCCCGCGGCGAGCACGACCGTGTCGACGGCTTCGATGCGCCGCTCCACGCCTGAATAGACGTTCGCGACAATCACGGCCGAGCCCTCGACGGCGCGGAGCTCGGTGCCCGGGGTGAGAACGACGCCTCTCCGGTAGAGCCGCGTGTAGAGCGGCGCGATCGACGTGATCCCGATGTCCTGGCCTACGTAGAAGAGTGGTGAGATCACCTCGACACGCTTGCCCTGTTCGAGGAGGAGCTCGGCGGTCGAGAGCCCCTGCTGCGTATGCACGTCATCGACCACGACCACGTTCGCTCCCACCGTCGCCTCGCCACTGAGGACATCGCGATCCGTCACGACGTGCTTGCCGTCGCACCCCGGGACGGGCGGGACGTACGGATGAGACCCGGTCGCGACGATGACGACATCGGGTCGCTCTTCCAACACCACGGATGGCGTAGCCTCCACGGTGAGCCGAACACTCACGGCGAGCTTGCGCACCTGCGCAACGAGAAAGCGGATGATGCCCCCGTACTCGGCGCGGGCAGGCGCGCGGGCAGCGAGCAACACCTGCCCTCCCAGCTCCCCCGCTCTTTCGAACAGCACGACGCGGTGCCCGCGCGCCGCGGCCATCCGGGCCGCTTCGAGTCCCGCGACGCCGCCGCCGACCACCACGAGCGTCTTGGGCTTCGGAGCCGGATGGAGCTCCTCGAGCTCACCCTCACGGCCCGCGGCGGGATTCTGGACGCAGGTCACCGGCTTCCCCTGGTAGATCCGATCGATGCACCCCTCGTTCGCCCCCACGCACGTGCGGATGTCGTCGAGTCGACCTTCGCGCGCTTTCCTCGGGAGATCGGGGTCGGCGATCAACGCGCGGGTCATGCCGACCACATCGACGTGCCCGGCCGCCACGATGGCGTCGGCGTGGACAGGATCGACGATGCGGCTCGCGTGAAAGATCGGCAGCCGGGGCGCGGCGTCCTTGATGGCCGCCGCCAGCGGCACGTAGACGCCGGTGGCATAGCTCATGTTCGGCACGGCCGCGGCCTGGAGCTCGTAGGTGTGGGCGCCGCCGCCGATGATGGACAGGAAGTCGATCAGGCCCGACGCGGCGAGGCGTCGCCCGATCTCCGCCATGTCGGCCGCGGTGAGGCCGCCCCGCGTCAGCTCGTCCCCCGAGATGCGCGCGCCCACGACGAAGTCGCCCCCGACACGACTCCGGATCTCGCTCAGGACTTCGACGGCGAAGCGCATCCGGTTCTCCAGGCTCCCCCCGTAGTCGTCGAGCCGCTGGTTGAAGAGGGGTGACCAGAACTGATCGATGAGGTGGTTGTGCGCCATCGAGATCTCGATGCCGTCGAGGCCACCTTCCCGGCAACGGCGCGCCGCCTCGCCGAAGGCACGCACGAGGCCGGCAATCTGTTCCCCTTCCAGCTCGTGGGGAACGTCGCGATGCACGCGCTCGGGGATCTGCGAGGGGGCCAGGAGGACGTTCGTCTCCTCGCCATCGGCCTGCGCACGGCGACCCAGGTGCGTGAGCTGGGTGAACGCGAGGCATCCGTGATGGTGCACGGCGTCGGCGACGGCGCGGTACGCCGGGATGATGGAGTCGTCGTGGTTGGCGATCTGCTTCCAGGCCGCCGCGGGCGACGAGGGGTGAACGCTCGAGGAGCCGCCGAAGATCGTGAGCGCGCAGCCGCCGCGCGCCTTGGCTTCGTGGTATCGCCGCAGTCGCTCGCCGGGTCGGCCCCCCTCGGCCATGGCCTCCGCGTGGGCCGAAGAGTAGATGCGATTCTTGAGCGTGAGACGGCCGACCCGGATCGGCGAGAACAGCGAACGAAGCTCGGCGGCCATCCCCTTCCCTCCTATTTGCTCGGGCTCTTCGCCGGTAACCCCACGCGACGCACCCGGTCGCCCGCAAAGCCTCTTCGCTTGAATTGTTCGGCGGCCCACCCTACGCGATGGAGGCCTTGGCGGGCGCCGTCTCGGCGTGCCCCGAGAGCGTATCGTCGATCTCCTCGAGCGAGCGCCCCTTGGTCTCGAAGCCGATGAACCAAAACGCGATGATCCCTATAACGTACCAGCAGGCAAAATACGTGAAGGCCGCGCCCAGCAAGGCGAGGTTGGCCGCCGGCTTGATTGGATCGCTGGCGCCCAGGATCAGCGCCAGGCCGAGCGGTCCGAGGATCTTGCCGCTGTTGCCGACGCCGTAGGCGAGCCCCATGCCACTGGCGCGCAGCCGGGTCGGCCATATCTCGGCCATGTACGGCCCGACGACCGAATAGTTCGCGCTGCCGAAGAAATTCTGCGCCATGACCAGCACGAAGAACAGCGACACGCTGCCGAGGTAGACGTCGTGCAGATAGCCAGCGAGAACCATGAGCGTCGCGGCGGCGGAACAGCACAAGATGCCCGAGCCGCGACGCCCCAACGGCTCGATCAGGGCGGTGATGAAGAAACGCCCGAGAATCGCGGCCAGGTTCACGAAGATCATGAGGAATGCCGCGTCGGCCGGGGAGATCCTTAGCACGAGGACAAACAAGGTCGCTCCCCACAGCGCCAGGCCGACGCCGCCCGTTTGCGTGAGACCGGTGAGACACCCGGCGGCGACGCTGCGCGGATACTTGAACAGCTCCCACCACGACGCCGGCTCAGCTTCTGAGGGGGTAGACGGCAACGTAATCTCCTTCGGGTCGATCATCAGCGCCCAAGCGAGCGACTTGCGCGCGTCCTCGGGGCGCCCCATGCGGAGCAGCCAGCGCGGCGATTCCGGCACCCAGTAGCGCACCATCAGGACCAGCACGATCGGCACCAGGCCGATCAGGAACAGCCCCCGCCACCCGATCAGGGGGGCCAGCAACCAGCCCGCCACCCCGCCCAGCATGCTGCCTGCTGGCAACAGAGTAGTGATGAGCGCGCTGACCCAGCCGCGCTTGCGTGCCGGCATGAATTCCTGCACCAGCGGCAGGTCGACCGCGTACAGCCCGGCATTGCCGACCCCGACGAAGAATCGGAAGACGGCCAGAAAGAGCCAGCCGGCGATCCAACCATTTGGTCCCGGTGTGAACGCCATGACCGCGGTGGCCACGGCGAGGTTGATAGCCGTCGAGATGAACACCTTGCGCCGACCGATCTTGTCTGCTACCCATCCCCATAGGAAAGCTCCGGGAACGGCACCGAGACCGGACGACAACAGGATCACCGCCCCCTGCCAATAGGTCAGCTGCCATTCCTTGGTGATGAAGGCGAGGACGTAGCCGATCAAAAAGAAATCGAAAAAATCAAGCAGGTCGGCAAGATTTCCGGTGACGATCAGCTTCCACTGGTTCGCCGTCAGTTTCCTCTGATGTTCCAGTAGTTCGATCATGCAGACCTCCCGCGGCGCCGCGCTTGATTCTGGTTCTCGAAGCAGTCACCCCTCGTTGTGAAAGGAACGTTTCGTCACTCAGAGATTTCTCTCGGCCAGAGCGGGACCACTCGAACGTGGCCAGTAGGGATAGCGGGGGCTGGGGGATGCGCTGACGAGCATCGACGCCCGAAGGACTCGGGGGCTGCTCCGCCGTCGTCGGATCATGATCGGGTCCCCCTTGTCCCAGAGTAGGGTCGCAGGTCCCGAAGACTGGGGAAGGCGCGCCTGAGCGCGAAAAGTGCCCCGATTATCCTGGAATCGGCGGTGCTGTCAACTCGGACGCAAGCTCCCGCTCAGCGCCCGGGCGTTCGAGACGCTGCCTGCGCGCGTCCGAATAGCGACGAGGGGTGGAAGCTCGCCAAGACGCGTGACGCAAGGCCTTTCCTACTCGGCCCCCTACGAGGACCTGAAGGTCAAGCCGGCGCGGTCGTCCGGCTCAGAGCGGTTGGCCGTCCAGGTCCTCTGCCCGCTCCACCTTGATGCGGACGCCGAAGCCTTTCTTCTCCGGGTCGCGATCCTTCTCGGGCTGGACGAGTCGCGCCCAGATCTCTTCGTATACCGGCCCCGACTTGTGAATCTCCGCGGTCCCGTAGAAGCGCGCGATGCCGCCCTTGGGGAGGAGTCCGCTCTCGCGCAGGGCCGGCGTTCGCAGGAACACGGTCACCTTGGTCCCGTTGGCGAGATTGGCGTTCGTCGATCCCCTGCCGCGTTCCCAGAGCGCCAGATGCTGGTCGTCGAGGACCATGGTGCTGCCCCGCGGGGTCACCTGCGCGAACCCGTTCGGCAGCACGGTGGCCACCAGACAGACGTGGGCGGGAAAGGCCGTGTTGATGTGCTCGTGGAGCGCCTTCGGGATCGTGGCCACTCACGCACCCTTTCGGGCGGCGGCGCCGTTGAGGTCGACGTACACCTCTTCCCCCTCGCGTCGGAGCGGATAGCCGGTCAACCCGGCCGCGGCATCGCCCACCGGAGCGCCGGTCCGGAGGTCGAACTGCCACATGTGCTCCAGGCA
>Ga0075435_100001343_pt1 | contig 15836 bp, 12 predicted proteins | sample RhiMethybrSRZTD4_FD_75302 | JGI IMG/M metagenome (GOLD analysis project Ga0075435, IMG submission 75302) | Populus rhizosphere microbial communities from Tennessee, USA - Rhizosphere MetaG P. TD hybrid SRZTD4 | ecosystem: Host-associated > Plants > Roots > Rhizosphere > Soil | place: USA...
TACGTATGATGATCCTCGCGCGTGGGAAATCTGTCCGCCGCCCCGTACACCGAGGCGCTCGAGGCCGCGATCACTTTCTTGACCCCGGCGTTGACGGCCGCCTGGATGACGTTGAACGTCCCCTCGACGAGCACTTCGAGCGCCAGACGCGGTTCGTCGGCGCACTGTGTGATGCGGATGGCGGCCTGATGGAACACGACGTCCATGCCGTCCATCGCGCGATCGAGCAGCGCGCGATCGCGAATGTCGCCCGTAATGATGGACACGGGACCGCGATCGAGCGTGCTCTTCAGATTCTCGCGGCGGCCGCGCACGAAGTTGTCGAGAATCAGAATCTCTGATGCGCCGCGCGCAAGAAGCTCGTCGACGATGTGCGAGCCGATGAGGCCGGCGCCGCCGGTAACGAGCGCGCGGCAGCCGCGTAACTCGATGGCTGCCTCTTTACATGTGGCCACGATCTTCCTCTCCTCTCAGTCCGATCACGCGCGCGGGAACGCCGGCTACGATTGACAGTGGCGGCACGTCCTTGGTCACCACGGCGCCGGCGCCGACGATGGCGCCGCGTCCGACGGTGACGCCCGGCAGGATGACCGCGTTGGTGCCGATGTCCGCCCACGGCTCGATCCGCACCGGCTTGATTTCGAGATCCGTCTGAACGATCGGCACGTCGATCGGCACCCCGGTGTGCACCGATCCGAGGACCTTCGCGCCCGGCCCCCAGCCGACGTAGTCGCCGAGCACGAGATCGCGCGCGTCGAGGTAGGCCTGCGGCCCAATCCACACGTGATTGCCGATGATGCACGTGCCGTCGAAGCGCCCCTGCAGGTAGCTCTGGGCACCAATGAACACGCCGTCGCCGATTTCGAATCGTTCGAGGTGCTTGAATCCGACGCCATTGCCGACCGACAGTCCCTTCCCCACCGACTTCGCCGCGGCGTGCCAGATCGCGCGCCGCATCAGCACGTCGACGTGGCCGTCGCCGTAGGCGAAGCGCGCGTAGAGCTCGACGAGCGCCTGGTAGGTGTACTGCGACCGGAGCGACTCGATGAACCCGGCCTCGAACGCCGGATCGTCGACGATCTCCTTCAGGCCGTGCACCGCGCGGACGATGCGATAGCCGCGCAGATCAGAACGCGTGGACGTCATGGTGTACCGCCGCGGCAACGACCTCGATTTGAATGTTCGACAGCTCGGGATACATCGGCAGCGACAACACCTCGCGTGCGGCGCTCTCCGAGTGCGGAAACATCCCCTCGCTGTACCCGAGATCCGCGTACGCCTCCTGAAGATGGACAGGTATCGGATAGTGAATGCCGGTCTGCACGCCTTGCGCCTGCAGCCGGCGCTGCAGCTCGGTGCGGTCCTTCGTTCGGACAGCGTAGATGTGATAGACGTGGCGCGCGTTGCCCTGCTCGATCGGCGTCACGACATTGGCGCTGGCGAGGAACCGGTTGTATTCGGCCGCGTGGCTGCGCCGCGCTTCGGTCCAGTGCTCGAGATGCCGCAGCTTCACGCGCAGGATTGCGCCCTGCAGCCCTTCCATCCGGTAGTTGTAGCCGCGCAGCGTGTGGTAGTACTTCTTCGCCTGTCCCCAGTCGCGCAGCATGCGGACGGCCTCGGCGTACTTGCCGTTGCTCGTCGTGACGATGCCGCCTTCGCCGCACGCGCCGAGATTTTTTCCGGGATAGAAACTGAACGCCGCGAGATCGCCCAGGCTGCCGATCCGGCGTCCCTTATATTCCGCGCCGTGCGCCTGACACGCGTCCTCGATGACGATGAGGCTGTGCCTGCGCGCGACCGCGAGAATCGGATCCATGTCGGCCGGATGGCCGTACAAATGAACCGGAATGATCGCTTTCGTCTCCGGCTTGATCGCCGCTTCGAGCTGCGTCACGTCCATCGTGAATGTCGCCGGATCGATGTCGACGAACACCGGCTTCGCACCCGTGTAACAGATGGCGGCGACCGTGGCGACGAAGGTGAATGGCACGGTGATCACTTCGTCGCCGGGTCCGACGCCCGCCGCGAGCAGCGCGAGGTGCAGCGCGCTCGTGCCGGTGTTGACGGCAATCCCCTGCCCGGCGCCGACGTAGCGCGCGAACTCCGTCTCGAACGACGCGACCTCGTCGCCGAGCACGAACTGCCCGGTCTCGAAGATGCGCGTCACGGCCGGCTGAATCTCGTCTTTGATCGCTGCGTACTGTGCTTTGAGGTCGAGAAACGGAATCATGCTGCGCACCCCATGGCGTCGAGCTCGACGATGCGGCCGCGCATGGCGATCGACTCGGTGGCGGCTTCGAGGATGCGCACGACGCGCAGTCCCGCCTGCCCGTCGGTCATCGTCGGCTGCCCGGCTTCGACACAGGAAATGAAATGTCTGGCTTCGGTGGTCAGGGCTTCGGTGATGTCGAGACGCGGCGCCCACATATCGCCCGATCGGTAATCGACCAGCATGCGGTACCGCTGCTGCGGTCCGGGCGAGGCGGTCTCGTTGGTCAGCGTGACGCCTTTGTCGTAGACCTTGATCTTCTCGCTCGGCTCGAGATCGTCGTAGACGATCATCTTTTTGCTGCCGCCGACGAGCGTGCGCCGCACCTTGACGGGCGCCAGCCAGTTGACGTGCAGGTGCGCGATGAGCCGGTTCTCGAAGAACAGCGTGAGGAACGCGATGTTCTCCGGCTTGCCCTCGAGATGGCTCATGCCGGTGGCCGACACGGCGATCGGCTTCAGCGGCAGCACGTAGTCCATGATCGCGAGATCGTGGACGGCGAGGTCCCACATGACGCTGACGTCGTGCTGGAACAGCCCGAGGTTCACGCGGACCGAGTCGTAGTAGTAGATGTCGCCGACACCGCCGCTGTGCACCAGCTCGCGCATCTTGCGCACGGCGCCGGTGTAGACGAAGGTGTGGTCGACGCTCAGCACCAGCTTCCGGCGTTCGGCTTCGTCCACGAGCTGCGCCGCCTGATCGGCCGTCACCGCGAGCGGCTTCTCGACCAGCACGTGCTTGCCGGCCTTGAGCGCCTGCATGGCGAGGTCGTAGTGCGTCGACACGGGCGTGACGATGGCCACGGCGTCGATGCGGCGCTCGGACATGAGCTGGTTCGGATCGGCGAACGTCCGCACGCCCGGATACCGGGCGCGGACGGCGGCGAGCCGATCGGCGCGCATGTCGCTCACTGCAACGAGCTGGCACCCTGGGACCTCTGCGAAGTTGCGCACCAGGTTCGGTCCCCAGTAGCCGTACCCAATGACGCCCAATCGAATCACCTGACGCTCCTTTGCTGCTCGATGGCGCGCGCGTCTCCGACCACGCGCGCGGGGACTCCGGCGACGACCGCGTAAGGCGGCACGTCGCGTGTGACGACGGCGCCGGCGCCGACGAGCGCGCCCGCGCCGATGGTCACGCCGGGAAGAATGGTGGCGTTGCTGCCGACCGAGGCGCCGCGGCAGACGCGGGTTGGAATCAGCTCCCAATCCGCATCGGTCTGCAACGCGCCGTCCGCGTTCAGCGCGCGCGGCACCCGATCGTTGGTGAACATGACGCCGTGCCCGATGAAGACGCCGTCTTCGAGGGTCACGCCGTCGCAGATGAAGCTGTGGCTCGAAATCTTGCAGGCGCGTCCGATGACTGCGCCGCGCTGGATCTCGACGAACGTGCCGATGCGCGTCGCGTCGCCGATGCGGCAACCATATAGGTTCACGAGCTGAGGGTGATGGATGACGACGCCGTCGCCCATCACCACGTCGGGAGCAATCATCGGATCACCTCCGGGGTTAGATCGCGCGTGTTCCGTCGGGCGGCTGGGACACAATCGAGATCCGACCCCTGCATCCGCCACGTGTGTTCCAGCCATACGATCCCGAGATCGCGGCGATCCGACGTGACGGAAAACGGATACGCCTGATGCTGGATGTCGTACGGACAGGCGCCGTGCGTGTCCTGAATGCCGATTGACAGCGAATAGCAGCCGGGCAGCAGCGCCACGCGCGGGATGACCAGATCGACGTGCCCGTCGCCGTCGATGACGCCGAGATCCAGCCGGTCGATGCGCGTGTTGGTGCCGTAGCAGTACACGCCGTCGCCGCGGACGACATCGACCGCGAAATGCGGGCGCTCGATCGGCCGCGACGCCGCGTAATGGATGCGGATCGTCATGCTGCCGCCGGTCTCGATCTCCTCGGCGGCGCGACCGTGACCGTTCAGCACTTCCACGCCGGCGATGTGGACCTCGCGCGCGCGATCGTCGACCGCCTGCGACGGCCGCGCGCGGCGATATTCCTGAATGGCGCCCGCCGGCGTGCCGTCGAATCGCACCTGGCCGCGGTCGATGAGCAGCGCGCGCGTGCACAGCTCGAGCACCGCCAGCAGGTTGTGCGACACGAACACGAGCGGGATGCCGCGCGCGCGCAGCGCGCGCATGCGATCGAGACAGCGCTCCTGGAACCGCGCGTCGCCGACACTGAGCACCTCGTCGATGATCAGCACGTCGGGATCGAGGTGAGCCGCAATGGCGAACCCGAGCCGCGCGTTCATGCCCGACGAGTAGCGCTTCACCGGCGTGTCGATGAACTCGCCGATGCCGGCGAATTCGACGATCTCGTCGAACTTGCGCGCGATCTCGGCCTGCTTCATCCCCATCAGCGCGCCCTGCAGGAACAGGTTCTCGCGGCCGGTCAGATCGGGATGGAATCCGGCGGCGACCTCGATGAGCGCGCCCGCACGGCCGCGCACCTCGCAACGGCCGCGCGTCGGCCTCAGGATGCGCGTCAGCAGCTTCAGCACCGTCGATTTGCCAGCGCCATTCGGCCCGATGATGCCCAGCGCCTCGCCCTCACACACCGTGAACGACACGTCGCGTACGGCCCAGAACTCCTCGCCGCCAAGCGCGTCGGTCGGCACGCGGCCGAGGGCGCGCCGCGCCAGCGATGGAATGAGATCGCGCAGGCTGTCGTGGCGCTCGCCACGGCGGAACTTCTTCCAGACGGCGTCGAACGTAACGGGAGCGGCTCGCATCAGATGTTTTCCGCGAATTGGAACTCGGCGCGATGGAACGCCACCCACCCGACGCCGAGCAGCGCCACGGCGACGGCCGCGGCATACGCAAAGGGACCAGCGGCCGGCAGCTCGTTGCGCAGGAGCACCGATCGGTACGCGTCGATGATTGGCGTCATCGGGTTCAGCATCAGCGCGGCGCCCAGGCGACCGCCGATCTGATCGATCGGATAGACAACGGACGTGGCGAACATCCAGACCGCAAGGACGATCTCGAACAGATATTTCACGTCGCGATAGAAGAGATTTCCCATCGCGAGCAGCAGCGCAACGCCCGCCGTGAACACGACATGCACGGCGACGATGAGTGGCAGCAGGAGCAGCGCGCGGCCGGCGGCGATGTGATACCAGGCCATCATCGCGACGAGGACCAGCGACGCCACGGCGAAATCCACGAGCGACACGAGAATCGCCGAAAAGGGAAAGACCTCACGCGGGCAGTACACCTTCGTGACCAGATTGGTGTTGCTGGTCAGCGAGACAACCGCAAAGCGCTGCGAGGCGGCGAAGAAGTTCCACGCCATGAGGCCGCAGTACGCGAACACCGGATACGGCAGCCCGGTATCGATCGGCGCGACGCGCGTGAAGATGATCGAGAAGACGGCGGTGTTGACGAGCGGCATGAACATCGCCCATCCGGCACCCATCACCGTCTGCTTGTAGCGGAGGAGCAGATCGCGAAGCGTGAGCCGCACGAGCAGCTCGCGATACTCGCGCTGCTCGGATACCATCTCGCGCAGATCCGCCGCCAGCCGTCCGTCCATCCGGTCGTTCACCGTCGCCCCTTCGGGGGTCGGATCTCGATTTTTCCGGGAGCGGTACCGGAAAGATCGAAATCTGACCCCAATCCGCGTGCGGCTCACCTTTAGGCAAAGTGGCGGCCAACTGCTCTTCTGCGGCCTGTACGACAGGAACTGCTAATGGGGACCGAAAAGTTCTGCCTGCGGGTTGACTAACGTCAGCGTTCCCTCACGTTCGCGGCAAGGGTCGGCGACTTGGCGCGCTTCGCGACAAAAGTCGGCGTGCGAGACGCCTTCACGCTCGCGCGATCGCACGCGATCGTTACAACGCGTTGACATAACGCATTGTCGTGCTGTGGCGACGTTCTTGCTCAACCGCTTCGCCACTACCGCCATGAAACTTCTCTTAACGCTCAGTGGATTGCTGCTGCTGCTCTGCGCCTCCGTCGTCATCGATGCGGGCGCGCTGATTCATCCCACTCACACCAACGTCTCGATCTACGAATGGTCCGAGCCGGGCGGACTGATGATGTTCGGCGTCGGGTTCGTGCTGCTCGCAGGTCAAGTACGCCGAAAGAAGTCGACATAGCCGATGCTGAAACGACTCGCAGTTCTCACCGGCGCGATTGCGCTGGCTCTGAGCACGCGGACTACCGCGCCCCGTGCACAAACGTGCACCGGCAACGCCATCGTCTGCGAAAACAACCTCCAGGGAAATCTCCCGAGTGAATGGGACGTCACCGGCGCTGGCGACGCGTCGCTCCAGGGGTTCGCGACCGACATCAGCGTCAACAAGGGCGGCGTCGTTCACTTCAAGGTGTCGACCACCGCGTCGAGTTTCCGAATCGATATTTATCGACTCGGATATTACGGCGGGCTGGGCGCGCGCAAGATCGACACGATCCCGACCGTCGTCGGCACAAATCAGCCGGCGTGTCTCACCAACGCGCCGACGCTGCTGGTCGACTGCGGCAACTGGAGCGAATCGGCGGCGTGGACCGTTCCGACGACGGCCGTGTCCGGGATCTATGTCGCGAAGCTGTCACGCAGCGACACCGGCGGCGCCAGTCACATCGTCTTCGTCGTCCGCGACGATGCGAGCACGTCGGAACTGCTGTTCCAGACCTCCGACACGACGTGGCAGGCCTACAACCAGTACGGCGGGAACAGCCTGTACATCGGGAACCCGCAGCCCGCGTACAAAGTCAGCTACAACCGTCCGATCAGCACGCGAAGCCAGACCGGCGGCTTCGGCCCGTGCGACTTCGTGTTCTACACCGAGTACCCGATGGTGCGCTGGCTCGAGGCCAACGGGTACAACGTGTCCTATACGACCGGCGTCGATACCGATCGATCCGGCGCGTTGATCAGGAACCACAAGGTGTTCCTGTCCGTCGGCCACGACGAGTACTGGTCGGCGCAGCAGCGCGCGAACGTCGAAGCGGCGCGGAACGCCGGCGTGCACCTCGCGTTCTTCAGCGGCAACGAGATGTTCTGGAAGACGCGGTGGGAAACGAGCATCGACGGCAGCGGCACGCCGTACCGCACGCTCGTCACGTACAAGGAAACGAAAGCAACCAGCCCGATCGATCCGGCGGATCCGCCGACGTGGACGGGCACGTGGCGCGATCCGCGATTCAGCCCGCCGGCTGACGGCGCGCGCCCGGAGAACGCGGTGAGCGGCCAGCTGTTCACCGTCAATCGCGGCACGGCGGCCATCACCGTCCCGGCCTCGTACGGAAACCTCCGCTTCTGGCGCAATACCGCCGCCGCAACGCTCGCTGCGGGACAGACGCTGACCCTCGCGGCGCAGACGCTCGGCTACGAGTGGGACGAAGATGTCGACAACGGCGCGCGTCCCGCCGGGTCCATGCAGATGTCGTCGACCTCGTTCGTCGTCATCGACCACCTGGTCGATTTCGGCAACACATACGTCAGCGAACCGGCGACGCATCATCTCTCTCTGTATCGCCACGCGAGCGGCGCGCTGGTGTTCGGCGCGGGCACCGTGCAGTGGGCATGGGGTCTCGATCCGAACCACGACACCGGCCCGGATACGGGATCGGCGACAGCGGATCTGAACATCCAGCAGGCGACGATGAACATCCTCGCCGACATGGGCGCGCAGCCGCAGACCACGCAGTCCGGATTGATTGCGTCGAACGCGAGCACCGACCTCAGCGCACCGACATCGGTCATCACTTCGCCCGTCTCGGGCGCCAGCATTCCGTCCGGCACGCCGGTGACGATCACGGGAACGGCCAGCGACACCGGAGGCGGAGTGGTTGGCGGCGTCGAAGTGTCGGTCGACGGCGGATCGACGTGGCGGCGCGCGAACGGACGCGAGTCGTGGAGCTACACGTGGAGGCCCGGCACGCTCGGTGCGGCCAGCGTCATGAGCCGGGCCGTCGACGACAGCGGCAACCTCGAGCAGCCGACCGGCGGCGCCTCGGTGACCGTTGCGCCGGCCAATTGCCCGTGCCGCATCTGGGACAACTCGGTCGTGCCGTGGAACATCGACGGCGCTGATGCGAACGCGATCGAGCTCGGCGTGAAGTTCCGATCCGAGGTGAACGCGCCGATCACCGGTCTCAGGTTCTATAAATCGGCGGCGAACACCGGGACGCACACCGGTCATCTTTGGAACGAAGCCGGCACGCTGCTCGGAAGCCTGACGTTCACCAACGAGTCGGCATCCGGCTGGCAGGAGGCGAGCTTCGCGTCGCCGATCCCGATCACCGCGAACACGACGTACATCGCCTCGTACCACACGAACGTCGGCCACTACTCGGTCGACAGCTTCTACTTCGGGCGCTCCGGCGTCGACATGTCGCCGCTCCACGCCCTTCAGAACAACGGCGTGTCCGGCCCGAACGGCGTGTTCGTCTACGGCGCGTCCGCGTTCCCGTCGCAGACCTTCCAGGGCGAGAGCTACTGGGTCGACGTCGTGATGGGTCCCGCCGACACAGCCGCGCCGGTCGTGTCGGTCACCGCGCCAACAGCCGGTACGACGGTGACCGGCACCAGCGTGACGGTATCCGCGACCGCGACCGACAACATCGGCGTCATCGGCGTCCAGTTCAAGGTGGACGGGGCCAATCTCGGCGCCGAGGTCACGTCGAGCCCGTACTCGGTGACATGGAACACGACGACGGCGAGCAACGGCAGCCACTCGCTCACAGCCGTCGCGCGCGACGCGGCCGGCAACGCGACGACATCCGCACCTGTCACGGTAACGGTGTTCAACCCCGACACGACGCCGCCGACGGTGTCGATGACCGCACCGGCGGCCGGCGCGATTGTCGCCGGCAGCGCCGTTCCGGTGTCCGCGACCGCGACGGACAACAACGGGGTCGTCGGAGTGCAGTTCCTGCTCGATGGCGCAACGCTTGGCGCCGAGGTGACCGCCGCGCCATACACGATCAGCTGGAACACCACATCGGTGCCGAACGGCTCCCACACGCTGAGCGCACGAGCGCGAGACGCGGCCGGCAATACGGCGACGTCCGCGACGCGCACCGTGTCGGTGACCAACGGCACACCGCTCGTCGACGTCACGGTGTTCACCGACCGTTCTTCGGCGACGGCGACCATCGCATCGCCTGCGTTCTCGACGACGGCGGGCAACGAGCTGCTGCTGGCGTTCGTTTCGGCTGACGATCTCTCCGCGAACCAGACCGTCAGCGGCGTGACCGGCGGCGGCCTCACGTGGCAGCTCGTCAAACGCACGAACGCCGTTCGCGGCGACGCCGAAATCTGGCGCGCGTTCAGCGCGGCGCCGCTGACCAACGCGACCGTCACCGCGACGCTTGCGCAAAGCGCAGCCGCGTCGCTGACGGTCGTCACGTTCACGGGTGTCGACACGACGGGAACGAACGGATCGGGCGCGATCGGCGCAACGGGTACAGGCAGCGGCAATTCGGGCGCGCCAACGGCTTCGCTCGTGACGACGCGCGCCAACTCGGTGGTGTTCGGCGTCGGCAGCGACTGGGACAGCGCGACGGCCCGGACCGTTCCCGCCGGACAGACGATGGTTCACCAGTACCTCGCCACCGTGGGCGATACGTTCTGGGTGCAGCGCGTGAACAACCCGACGGCGACAGTTGGATCAACGGCGCGGATCAATGACACGGCGCCGACCGCGGATCGCTACAACCTGTCGATCTGCGAAATCCTGCCGCCGGCGAGCGCGACCTTCTCCGCGTCGGGCACGGTGAGCCCGGCGGCGAGTGGAAGCGGCACCACGCTGACGCTGAGTGGCGGCGCAACCGGCACGGTCACGGCCGACGCGTCCGGCAACTTCACGTTCAGCGGTCTCCCGAACGGGACCTACACGATTACGCCGTCGAAGACCGGATTCACGTTCACGCCGGCGAATCAGACGGTGACCGTCAGCGGCGCGAATGTGTCCGCCGTCAACTTCACCGCGGCCGCAGTCCCCACTTTCTCCGTGTCGGGCACGGTGAGCCCGGCGGCGAGTGGAAGCGGCACGACGCTGACGCTGAGCGGCGGCGCAACCGGCACGGTGACAGCCGATGCTTCAGGCAACTTCACGTTCACGGGCCTGGCGAACGGCACCTACACGATCACGCCGTCGAAGTCCGGCTTCACATTCACGCCGGCCAATCAGGCGGTGACCGTGAGCGGCGCGAACGTCACCGGTGTGAGCTTCACGGCACAGCCCGTTCCGACGTTCAGCGTCTCGGGCACCGTCAGCCCCGCGGCCAGCGGCGCCGGCACGACGTTGACGCTCAGCGGCGCCGGCACCGGAACGGTGACAGCCGACGCATCCGGAAACTTCACGTTCACGGGCCTCGCAAACGGCAGCTACACGATCACGCCGTCGAAAACGGGCTTCACCTTCACGCCAGCGAACCAGGCGGTGACGGTGAGCGGCGCCAACGTGACCGGCGTGAACTTCACCGCGCAGGCTGCGGCGGCCGGCATCACCATCAACGCGAACGTCTCGAAGGATCAGAACGCGGCGTCGACGACCATCGTGTCGCCGGCACTCTCGACGTCGTCGGGCAACCAGCTGCTGCTGGCGTTCGTGTCGGCCGATTATCTGAGCGGACCGCCCACCACCGTGACCGGCATCACCGGCGGCGGACTGACATGGACGGTCGTCATCCGCACGAACGCGCAAGCCGGCACTTCGGAGATCTGGCGCGCGTTCGCGACGACGCCGCTGACGAACATCGCGGTGACGGCGACGCTGTCACAGTCGAGCGTCTCGTCGCTCACCGTCATGAGCTTCTCGGGCGTCGACACGTCGGGTGTCAACGGCAGCGGGGCGATCGGCGCCGTTGCGTCGGCGAATTCCATCAGCGGCGCGCCGAGCGCGACGTTGACGACGACGCGCAACAACTCGTGGGTGTTTGGCGTGGGCAACGACTACGACAACGCGACCGCGCGGACGCTCGGACCGAACCAGACGATGGTGCATCAGGCGCTGCCGTCGGTGGGCGACACCTACTGGGTGCAGCGTCAGAACGCGCCGACGCCGGTGAGCGGCACAGCGGTGACGATCAACGACACGGCGCCGACGAGCGATCGATACAACCTGAGCCTGGTCGAAATCCTTCCGGCGCCTGGCACATAAAGGCGGCGAAAGGATTTCGTCCTCGGCTTTCGCTGTTCGGTTCGGCAACACGATTGCATCGAGACGCGCAGGTCATGCTGTATGCATGCGCCTGCGCTCAAGGATTTGATGGATATTCGATCGCCTGACCGGTGTTTGCGCGAGTCGCAGGGTGAGGGTAGGGCCGTGACAGCAACCACAATCGGCAAACATGTGCTTCTGGTCGATGACGATCGGTCGCTGCTCCGGCTCGTGTCGGAATGGCTCACCGGCGGCGGATTCTCCGTCGTCGCATGCGACTGTTTCGAGGACGCGAAGCAGGAGCTCGCCAGCTGGGAGCCCGACGTGCTGCTCACCGACCTGCGGCTGGGGGCGTTCAACGGCCTGCAGCTGGTCATCCTCGCGAAGCAACAGCATGAGCACACACGCACGGTCGTGATGTCGGCCTTCGACGACCCGACGCTGCGGCAGGAAGCCGCGCGGTGCGGCGCGCGCTACGTGCTGAAGCCGTTCTCGAGCAAGGCGCTGCTCGACACGCTGCACGACTCGCCGCCCGCCTGAAGCAGGGCGTGACAGAGCGCCCTTCGACAAGCTCAGGACCAGCGTGTGCGCACATCTGCGCCGTTGCCGGTCGCGATGCGTGCGCGCTCGCGCAACGGCCGAGCATCGCGTGAGTGCACAGAACTGCACGACCGCGTAAAAGCGTAAGTGCGTGCAAGAACCGCGGACACTGCCTTTGCGATTTTCCGTGTGTTTCCGAGCGGCGGCGTGGTATTTCACTTGCCCATCTGTGTCACGTGCCGAAACGGCGCCGAGGCATGCGTGCACAGCGGTTTCCGCTTCACGCCCCCGTCCGATATCGCGCCGATGACGGAGGCTGGCTGATCGGCACGACCGAAAACATCAGCCGCACCGGTCTCCTCCTCCACGTCGACGAGACGCTCGAACTGAACACCCCCATCGAAATGATCGTCGAGCTGCCGACGGTCACAGTCGAACGGAACGGCGAGGGCGAAGGAACCGAGACCGCCGTCCATCTCGTCTGCCACGGCCACATCGTGCGAACCGCCGCATCGCCGAACGGGAACCCGGGTGCGATGATGGCCGCGACAATCGCACGATACCGTTTCGCTCGCGAGGAATAACGAACGATACGGCGAGCGCAGAGGGAACCACAGGGCGCAAAGGAAAATCTCTCGAGGAAAATTATTCCTTTGTGTCCTTTGCGCCCTTTGTGCCCTTTGTGGTTGTGTCCTTTGTACCCTTTGTGTCCTTCGTGTTATTACTGACTCGTCTTGCGCGCCTCGCTGTCGGGCAGCGCGAACGCCAGGTACTCGCCTGAGTAGTTGCCGCCGCTCACGGCGACGATGATGTACTGCTTGCCGTTCGCGAGATACGTCATCGGCGATCCGCTCTGCGGCGCCGGCATGTAGATCGCGCCGACTTCCTTGCCGGTCATCTTGTCGTACGCGTGCAGCATCGCACCGCGCGGATGTTCGGGCGTGGTGGTGACCTGCGGATCGCCCATCACGACGAACGACTTGGTGACGAGCAGTCCGACGCCGGCCGTTCCGGCCTGTCCGGTCTTCGGGATCGTTTTGCCGCGCAGCGCGGCGTGATTCCGGACCGCATCCGGCGTGTCGCCATGCGGCGTCTGCCACATCAGCTCCCCGCGATCGAGGTTGATCGCCGCGATCAGTCCGTACGGCGGCTTCATCATCGGCAATCCCTGCACGGTGAGACCCGCGCCGGCCCCGCCGCCCGGCGGCGGCGTGTTGCTTGCCGTCGGCGCCTGCGCCGGTGCGCGCGCTTCGCGGGCGCGTTCGGCGGTGCGTGGTGAATCGGCCGCGCAGCAGTCACCGGGTCCAAGCACTTCGCGGAACGGTTCGCCGGCCATGCCGGCCACGTATCGGATGTCCGAGAATCCTGCCGGCGGTTCGACGAGCGAGCGCGATCCAGGCAGGTTCCCGGCCGGCGCGAACGCAATGTGATTTTCAGGATCGTACCCGCCGCCGGGCCAGTTCGTGGCGGTGCCGACGGTGATCGCGCCGTAGAGCGGTCCGTTCGCGCTGCCGACAATCCCCGGGTTGAACGGCGTGTCAGCCCACTTGTAATGCTTCGCCCGCTCGACCGCTTCCGCGCGCAGCTCCGGCGTGAAGTCGATCAGGTCGTCCGGCACCTTGAACGAATTGCGCGCGTACCGGAGCGAGTCGGGCGGATGCGGCTGCGTCGGCGACGTCTTCTCGTCGGGCACGTCGGACGCAGGCACCGGCTTCTCGACGATCGGCCAGACCGCTTCACCGGTGACGCGATCGAACACGTACAGCCATCCCTCTTTGCTCGGCACGGCGACGATTTTCCGCGGCCGGCCGGCGACGGTCACATCCGCGACGAGCGGCGCGGACGACATGTCGAAGTTCCAGATCGGATGATGAACGAACTGGAAGTACCACTTGCGCTGGCCGGTCTTCAGATCGACGCACACGAGCGTTTCGGCGAACAGATTGTTGCCAGGCCGATGTCCGCCGTAGTAATCGGATGAAGGCGTCTCGACCGGCAAGTACACGAGACCGAGATCTTCGTCGACGGTGATCTGCGTCCACACGCCGGTATTGCCGTTGATCGCCCACGATTCCTTTTCCCAGGTGTCGTTGCCGAACTCACCGGGACGCGGAATCGTGTTGAACTGCCAGAGCTGCTTGCCGGTTCGCGCGTCGAACGCGCGCACGAGGCCTTTCGTGTTGTTGTGCGTCGAAACCGTGGCGCCTTCGCGCATCGCGGATCCGACGATGATGGTGTCCCTGACGACAGCCGGCGTCGAGTGCACGCCAATCTCGCCCGTCTCGAGATCGATCTGCTCGCCCTTGCCTTTCACCACGCCGACCTTCAGATCGACGATGCCGTCCTTGCCGAACGTGGGCACGGGCGCGCCGGTCTTCGCGTTGAGCTCGACGAGGCGATAGCCGGTCGTGACGTACACCACGCGTTCGTCGCCCTTGCCGTCAGTCCAATACGAAACGCCGCGGCCCGACAGCTGCCGTGGCGACACGGCCGCGCGCTTGCCTTCGCGCATGCTGTGGACCCAGATCACCTCACCGGTCTTGCCGTCGAGCGCGATGACATCACGGCGCGTGCCCGCCGTCGTGTAGAGCACGCCTTTGATCGCGAGCGGCGTTCCTTCGAGTTTGTACTCGGGGAACGTGCCGAAGTTGTCGGTCTTGAACCGCCAGGCAACCTCGAGCTTGTTGAAGTTGGATGCGTTGATCTGATCGAGCGGCGAGTAGCGGCTGCCTCTGATGTCAGCCGTGTAGTGAGGCCAGTCGCCGTTCTTCGTCGAGGGCAGGTTCGACGACTGCGCCTGAAGTCCGATGACGACGACGAGGGTGACGAGCGCCACGACCAATCGGCAGACGGATCTCGACATCGCGCCCTCCTGGGTGACTGTTTGTGGGGCGTACCTTACACGAAAGTGGGGTTCACGGCACGCGCGATGCGGTGTAGGCCGCGATAGCGATCATGTCGTCGACATTGAGGTTCGCGACCGACGCCTTCATCAAATCCGACCAGACGCCGTGGCGCGATCCGTGCTGCAGGTCCCACAGCTGACGGACGACGTAGCTCGGCGATCGTCCGGCCAGACCGGGAACGGGGCCGAGCCCTTTCAGTTCGGGGCCATGACACGTCGCGCACGCGATGGTCTTCCCTCCCCCGCCACGCGTGACGAGCGCTTCGCCGGCCTTGATGCTGCCGGGTGGCACGTACGCGACGAACCCGGAGGCGGCGTCGCGCAGTTCCGTCCGCTCGCGGTCTTCGGGCATCTCGATGATCCGCTGGCCGATCGGTTCGCTGCCTCCTTCGTCGAGCGCGACGAGCATGCTGCCGGCCACGCGCGTCCTGGGGACAGTCTCCGCTTCGACGACGCGAATCCATCGCTTGAACGGAAACGACGAAAAATACGCCGCCGCCGCTTTCACCTCGTCGTCGTTTGCCGCCTTTGCGAGCGCAAGCATCGCCGCCGGCGGACCCATCTTCGGTTCCGAGCTCGTGCGCAGTCCGTTCTTGTAGTCGGCCATCTGCTGCATGATGTAGGCCGCAGGCAGGCCCGCAACGCTCGCGTTCTCCGGGCGGCCCTGCCCGTTTGGCAGGTGGCAGTATCCACAGCCGCGCACGTCGGGGCGACGGCCGTGCGCGACGATGTCGGGCATCGGCGGGTGGGCGTCGGGACGCCAGTCCGGCACGTTGAAGCCGTCGCGCGTCTGAGCGACGGTGAACGTGACCTCCGTGCCAGGCAGCCGCTTCGGTCCGGGATCGCTCTGCGGCGCCGCCGCGCCGGCCGGCGCGGGCGGATTGACGGGAAAGGCCCACGGGGGCGGGACGTCTGCGGCGGTAACAACGACCGAGGCAGTCAGCGCGAGCGCGGTGGTGAGAAATCTCATAGGATGTCTCGGCGGAGTCGACA
>Ga0075435_100001345_pt1 | contig 15822 bp, 12 predicted proteins | sample RhiMethybrSRZTD4_FD_75302 | JGI IMG/M metagenome (GOLD analysis project Ga0075435, IMG submission 75302) | Populus rhizosphere microbial communities from Tennessee, USA - Rhizosphere MetaG P. TD hybrid SRZTD4 | ecosystem: Host-associated > Plants > Roots > Rhizosphere > Soil | place: USA...
GCGCGCGTGAGCCAGGAGCAGGGCTGATCACGGTAGGTGACGTTGGGCCTGGGTGGCGCTGCGGCTGGGCTGCGTACCCTTCTTGGGCCCCCGGACGCGCTCAGAACGGGCCGCATCGACGGCTGTGTCGGCTTGTGCCTGGCGGTCGCTGGCGTATCGGACGCCTCCTCGGCGCGCTTCATGGCGGCAGGGCATGGGCGAGCGGGTCCTCGGTCGCAGTCAGCCTGCGCCGCGGCTCGCTCCTTGAATCAGGGCGGCCGCCACCTTTGCGCGGCAGCAGCGGTTGCGGCGTTGCCCGGAGAGCGCCTAGCCGGTGGCGGCCCTGGACCAGGTGAACAGGAAAGGCCGCCGAGTAAGCGCCGCTAGCCCGGGTAGCCACAATCTATGAAGTCGGTTGGGAGGTCGGCCGACCCGCTGCTGGACCGGGAGACGGAGCTCGGCGTGATCACCGCGGCGGTTGGCTCCGCAGTCGCAGGTACTGGGTCAGCGTTGCTGATAGAGGGTGTGGCCGGGATCGGCAAGACCAGCTTGCTGGCGCGTGCGGGAGAACGGGCGGGAGGCGCGGGCATGACGGTGCGGTCGGCGCGCGCTGCCGAGTTCGAGGGCAGCTATGCCTGGGGGGTGGTGCGGCAGTTATTCGAGCCCGAGATGCGTGCGGGCGGCGGGCCGGGGTTAGGCGGCGATGCGGCGGCGCTGGCGGGCCCGGCGCTGGGCTTTGGCGCGGACAGGGGCGGGGAGGATTCATTCTCGGTGGTGCATGGCCTGTACTGGCTGACCGCGGGCATCGCACAGCGGGCCCCGCTGCTGCTGGCCGTTGATGACCTGCACTGGGCGGACCGGCCGTCGCTGCGGTTTATCGCGCACCTGGCCCGCCGCCTCGAGGGCCTGGCGGTGCTGCTGGTGCTGACCGTCCGCGAGCCCCGGGCGGGAACCGCCCAGGACAAGGCACAGACCTCCATGCTGGCCGCGGAGCCGGGCGTGACCGTGCTGCGCCCCGCCGCGTTGGGCCACGCGGCGTCCGCGGAACTGGTCCGCGCCGCCTTGGGGGGCACCGCGTCGGGGGCGTTCCAGGCGGCCTGCCACGAGCTGACCGGGGGAAACCCGCTGCTGGTGCGGGCGCTGCTGGACAGCCTCGCGGGCGAGGGCATCAGCGGCGCTGACCCGGACGTGCCGCACCTGCGCCGGCTGACCCCGGACACGGTCTCCCGCCACGTGCTGCTGCAACTGGGCCGGATGCCCGCCGCCGTACTGGCGGCCGCCCGCGCGGTCGCCGTGCTCGGCACCTCAGCCACCACCGCCCGTGCCGCCCGCCTCGCGGGCCTCGACGGCGACAGCTGCGCCGAGGCGGCCGGGGCGCTGATCGCGGAGCGGCTGATCGAAGGCGAGCACACCTTGCGGTTCGTCCACCCGCTGGTGCGCTCGGTGGTCTACCAGGATCTGGCGGCACCGGTGCGGCAGCGCTGGCACGAGCAGGCCGCGCGGATGCTCGACGCCGAGGGGGCACCGTCGCAGGAGGTGACCGTGCATCTGCTCGCCTCGGCCCCGGCCGGGGACCGGTGGGCCGTCGCCAAGCTGCGCGAGGCGGCGGCGGATGCGCGCCGGCGCGGCGCGCCCGACGTCGCCGTGTTGTGCCTGCAGCGGGCGCTGGGCGAGCCCCCGCCCCCCGCGGTGCGGCCGGAGGTTCTGTTCGATCTTGGCCGGCTCGAGGCCATGCCCGCGCCCGCCGCCGCCGCCGGCCACCTGGGTGAGGCGCTGGCTGGCACCGCGGGCTGGCCGGAGCGCGGTGAGGTTGCGCTGGCGCTGGCCGAGGCGCTGGCGCTGGGCGGGCGGTTCGGCGAGGCGGTGAACCTTCTGGCCGCCACGGCTGCCGAGGGCGGCGACGAGCGATCCCGGGAAGCACTGCAGGCGGCGCTGTTGAACACCGCCCGGATGGACATCGGCACCCGCGCCGCGACCGGGCCGCTGCTGGAGCAGGTCCAGACGCGGGCCGCGCGGGGCGACATCCTCGTTCCCCAGTTGCACGCCAACCTGGCGATCGAGCTTGCCGCCGCCGGTAACGACCGGGACGGCGCGGTCCGCAACGCGCGCCAGGCACTCACCGCCCTGCCCGAGCTGATGGCGGTCAGCACCGCGGCGCTGCCGGAGACGCTGTCGGTGCTGCTGTTCGCCGACCACTCCGCCGAAGCCCGGGGCTGCGCGCACCGGTGGCTGGAACTGGCGCAGGAGCAAGGCTCCGAACCGGCTGCGGCGACCGCCGCCGGGTTCTTGTCGCTGCTTTCCCTGTACCGGGGCGAGGTCAGCGACGCGGTGGCCTTCGGGCAGCAGAGCATCGCGGGCACACCCAACATCTGGATCTCGACCATCACGTCCTCGTTTGCCGTCCGCGCGCTGGTAGAGCGCGGCGAACTAGACAACGCGCTCTCCGTGCTGGCCGACCTGGGCCTGGCCGGCGACCTGCCCCCCACCTGGCCGCACAACCTGGTCAGGCACGCCCGGGGCTGCCTGCACCAGGCGGCCGGGGACCACGCCGCGGCCGTGGCCGACCTGCTAAGGGCCGGGGAACTGGCGGACCAGTGGGGAATCCCTAACCCGGCGATCTTGCCCTGGCGCTCCGCAGCAGGCCTCTCCCTGCACGCGCTCGGCGACAAGCAGGCCGCCGCCCGGCTGTGCGCCGAGGAGATCCGGCTCGCCCGCCGCTGGGGCGCCGGCCGGGCCCTCGGCATTGCCCTGCACGCGGCCGGGGTGACCGCAGGCGGCGCCCGGGGTATCGGCCTGCTCACCGAGGCCGTGGCCGCGCTGCGACCGGCGCCCGCGCCGCTGGAGCTGGCCCGCGCACTAATCGATCTCGGCGCGGCGCAGCGGCGGGCGGGCGCGCGCACCACGGCACGCCAAACCCTGCGCGAAGGCCTGGACCTGGCCCACGCCATGGGCGGCCTCGCGCTCGCCGACCGGGCCCGGCGCGAGCTGGTGATCGCCGGGGGCAGGCCCCGCCGCGACGCTGCCCGCGGCCGGGACGCGCTCACCCCGGGGGAACTGCGGGTCGCGCAGCTGGCCGCCGCCGGGTACACCAACCGGCAGATCGCCCAGGCGCTATTCGTCACCCAGCGAACCGTCGAAAACCATCTGACCAGCACCTACGCCAAACTCCAGATCACCTCCCGCGCCGCGCTGCCTGCCGCCCTCAACCAGAGCCACTCGGCAGGCATGCAGCCACCCGCAGCCCGGTAACGCCCTGGTGCCCAGCGGGGCATCCGCCCACAACGGGCCGCCACGTCCCATCCGCCCAGGTAACGCCATGCTGCCCGCTGCTCCGGTGAGCAACGGGCAGCATGGCCCCGGGTGCGGTGACTGGCGGGCCGCTACAACGTCACCGGCCCGGACGCCTGGATGAGCTGCTGGAAGGCAACCGGCGGCTTGGTCCGGCTGCACTTGCCGCCGGACTTGGCCCCGATCCCCAGGATGCTCAGCTTGTACGTGCCGCTGCCGGTGATCCCCTTATACGCCCCGGTGCCGCCGAGCAGCTTATAGGTGCCGTGCAGGTTCACCTGCAGCAGGCACGTCTTCGGGTTGACGGTCTGTGTGCCGGTTCCCGGCGAGTGCTTGACTGTGATCGTGCCATTCGGGAACACGAACGTGCCCGTGTTGTGGCTGCCCTCGTGGTCGACGCCCGCCTGCGTGAACACGCCGGACGCGATGACCTTCGGCGCCGCCGTGGCCGAGGTGCTCATGGCCTGGAAGTGCTCGGTGCCGGAGACGGCCGCCCGAGGGCCGGCCGGTGCGGCAGATGCGGCCATCACGCCCGACAGGGCGATCGCCGCCGCGGTGACGACGGCACCCGCTCCGGCGAACAGCCGGCGGTTTTTCCGCATGGTGATACCTCTTTCTGTGTGTGATTGATCCCGCCGGCGCTACGGCACCTGACGGTCGAGCATGCGGCCTGGCTTACTGACGACCGTGACCGCCTCCGAACCCAACCGGGCCGGCGAAAGGCGGTAACTCTGCCCATCGGGTTGGGTCAGTTCACGGTCAAAGTTCTGCCCGCATCACCCCCCCGCCCGTGTGTGCCCGGCATCATCCCCGCCCAGGGTCGTCTCGCCGCCGCAAGCCAAGGTCTGCAATGCCGCAAACATCTCCGACCAGCCACTGAAACGATGCGGCGGCAGCCCAGGCACGCGTGCCCACCCCTCGATGGGCGGCTGCTCGCCGATAAGCAGTTCGAGCTCCACGACGAGGCGCCGGAAACCAGTCATGCAAGGGATCGTCGTCCGGCGCGGCCCCAGGTCACATCACGGTAGGTACCACAAGAATTTGCCGGACCTCTCACACCACCGGGCACCGGCCCCGTCCGCGGTCGGCCGCAGCCACCGGCTGCACAACCAGATCCAGGAAACGCCAGATGGTGACACCCCCTGCAGCGGCTGCGCGCGCGGCGTGCCAGTCTCCCGCACCAGGCACCGCGCCCGGCTTGAAGAGACTTGGTCCCAACGGCCGGGTGGGTGCGCGGCCGGCGTGCCCGGCGTCGGACTCGCCGGCTGCATGATGACCAAGCGGGCCGTCCGAGTGGAGGGCGGGCGATGGCTGTCACGTTGTCGTCGGCGAACATCTGGTCACTGTGGTCGGGCCACGGCGGCCAGGGCGCGGCCCGGTTTTTCGCGGCGGCGGTGCCGGTGGCTTGCTGGGCGCCACTCTTTGTGGCCCCGCTGGTTCCCGGCACCGCGGTTGATGACCCGCCGGCAGCAGCCAACAACGGCAGCGACGGCAACCTGGCGTGCCTCGACCGCGGTCGCATCGGCGTCCGGCAGACCACCGAGGGCTATGCTGTGGTCGCCGACGGATAAACCGCCATTCCCGCAGAACGGGGCGTTTACCGGTTGATCAGGCGCAAGGGAGGCGTCGATGACCACGGCGCGCGTGTTGCGTGTCGCCTCTTGCCTACTCGCCGCGGCCCTCGGCGTGTGGTGGATGGCATCTCCGGCGCTGGCGCATAGTCGGCCCGTGCCCGACGCCAGCCACTATCGATCCACGATCACCGCAATCCGGCCTCCCGTCCCTGGACTGGCGCTGGCAGTGACCGGTGCCGATGGGTCGCTGAGGCTGACCAACCACACCGGTAGGACTGTCGTAGTGATCGGCTACGCGGGCGAAGCGTACCTGCGGATCACCCCGGCGGGGGTCGACGAGAACGTTGCATCACTGTCGTCGTGGCTGAACGGCAGGCTGCCACAGCCACCGGTACAGGCCAACCAGCAGGTGCCGCAGTGGCGACACGTGAGCGACCAGCCCGCCTTCACCTGGCATGACTATCGAACCCACTGGATGGGCCAGCGGCGCCCCCCCGTCGTCGCGGCCGATCCACATCATCCACACAAGGTCTTGGACTGGACCGTCCCGCTCACCGTCGACGGGAAGCCGGTCGCCGTCAAAGGCTCGCTGACCTGGACAGGCCTCACCGGCCTTAGCACGTTTGCGATTGCCCTGATCGCGGTCGCGGGCGCCGCCGGGGTCGCACTGGCAGCCGCAATGGCGGTCGTCGTCAGGAAACAACGCGACGACACAGTAGTCCCACACGAGCGCATACACGTCAGCGACTGAACGCCGCTGCCCACCAGGCACGACTGCAGGTCCCCGAGCAGGCCCCGCTCGGAGAGCTGGTGGATCAGGCCGGGGAAGGCGTCGTACCGGTCATGCGCCACCCGGGCGAGGGCTTCGTCTCGGTCAGCTCCTCGATCAGCCCGGCGCAGTGGTGCATCGGGATGGCGTGCGCGGCGATCAGGTACACGCACCACGTCTGCAGGGCCAGGCCGTAAGTCACAGTACAGGGCGTCCCGGCCCCAACCAGGCCGCGCACGACGCGCAACCCGGAGCAGACGAGGGCGGATCCAGCACAAACCACCATGATCAACGCCGGCCAGCCGTAAGCAAGCCGACACGCGAGCCAGTTCACGTAAAGACCGTCTTATGCCAGGACGGCAGCCACGTCACCGACTCCGCCCAAATACCGCGGCAAGGACCTGAATATTTACCAGAGGACAGGCCGCGGTTCGGTAACTGATCCGTGGCCGTGTCCACAAAAAGACACGGCCAGCTAGTGACATGACTGCAGGATGACAGTCAGATGACGGTGTTGTCATGATCGGGGGCATCCAGGCGGCAGTTCCTTATGGTCCGGCTGTCGGCACCGATGCGCCGGGGGTTTCGCGGCGCGGTTGGCCGGCGAGCGGGGAAACCACCGTCGCCCGGTACAGGCGCGCGCGAATACTAGTGACCGCGAACCGATCGCCACGTCACCCTCCCATGGCTGCCCGTCCGAGGGAGGAAGCGATGCGGCGACGCGGTGGAATCCGGCGGACGAGGTCTTCGCGTCAGTTCCGGGGCCACCACTTGAATCACTGGCCCGGCCGGGCGACGGCCGCCGACCGGAACGACGGCGGTCTTCTCGCCCAGCCCCGCCGGTTCGCCAGGCAGTTCGGCTTTGACGGTGAGGACGGCGTCGTCGGCACGGTGCGGGACCTGCCCGCTGCTTGTCACCGGGACCAGCGGTTCCCTGGTTCATCAGGCCACGGCGGCGCTCACCGTCCGGTAGCGAACTCGCCGATCAGACAGGGGGCTCTCCAGATGCGTCTGGGTCATCGGATGACCGTCGTGGCCGTGCTGGCTGCTGTGGTGGTTGCAGGCTGCGGATCTGGTGGCGGCAACGGCTCGGGCGGATCAGGATCGACTCCGGTCGGCTCCAGCGGTACGAATGTGGCGGTGACGATCGCCGCTGGGAAGGTCGCCCCGGACCCGAGCCGGAAGGTGGAGGTCGCGACCGGTGATCATGTTCATATCAGCGTGACCAGCGACCACGCTGACGAGGTCCACGTTCATGGTTATGACATCGAGAAAGAGGTCAGCGCGGGCGGCACGGTCACCATTGACTTCACGGCGGACGTTCCCGGTCAGTTCGAGGTCGAGGCGCACAAGCTGTCACCGTCGCTGCTGTTCACCCTGGTTGTGAAATGAGAGTCACGGAGAAGGACAAGGTGCCAGCGAATTGGGAAGCGGTGGCGCCATCGTTCCTAGGAGCACTCGGCGTGCCCCCGGGGACGTCGCCGGCAGGCGTCGGCTGAGCTGGACCGGGTTACCGGGGTGGCATAGCGGTGGTCAGCCAGTGGCCGGCTGGTAGCTGGGGTGACGGCGGGTCGCTGCTGGCTCATGGCATCGGCGGTCGCCAGGACTTGCCGGTTTCCTTCTCCCTGGTGCTGGTCGGGGCCGTGGTCGCGCTCGTGGTGTCCTTCGGGGCGCTGGCCTGGCTGTGGCGTAAGCCGCGACTGCGTGGTGGCGCGGCCGGGCGGCCCCTGCCGCCGGCGGTGCAGCGATTCCTCGACTCGCCGGGATTCCGCTGGGTGCTGCGGGCCGTGGGTCTCCTGCTGACCGGCTTTGTCGCCGTTGCCGCCGTCTTCGGCCCGAACGTTGCCACCAACCCGGCCGCGACCTGGGTGTACGTCCTGTTCTGGGTGGGTCTTGTCCCGGCCTCGTTGGTGTTCGGCCCGGTGTGGCGGCAGCTGAATCCGATCCGGACCATTCACCGGGGAATCGCCCGGGTCCTGCACATCCCGCCAGGGCGGGGGCCGTTCCGGTATCCGCGCCGGCTCGGCTACTGGCCCGCCGCGGTCTCGCTCTTCTCGTTCACCTACCTGGAGCTGGTCGTCCCCGATCGCACCAGTACCGGGGTGCTGGTGCTGTACTTCCTGCTCTACTTTCAGGTCCAGCTCGCCGGCGCACTCCTGTTCGGGCCACATTGGTTCGCCCGGGCCGACGGGTTCGAGGTGTACTCGTCATTGGTCGGCCGGATGTCGCCGCTTGGGCGGCGCGACGACGGACGCCTGGTCCTCCGCAGCCCGCTCAACGGGCTCGATGCGCTCAAGCCCGCGGCCGGGCTCGTGGCCACCGTCAGCGTCCTGCTGGGCTCCACCGCCTACGACGGCTTCTCCTTCACCAGGATCTGGGTGCGGGCCATCACCACCAGCAGCATCCCGCCCGAAACGTTCGGGGCATTGGGCCTGGTCGGCTTCATCACCGCCGTCTACGCCACGTACTCGATGGCGACCTCGCTGGCCGGCACCCTGGGCGGCATTCCTGAGCGTGGGCTACCAGGAAAGTTCGTGCACTCGATCATTCCGATCGCAGCCGGATACGTGATCGCGCACTACTTCTCGTTCTTCGTCTTCGAGGGCCAGCAAGCCCTGATCCTCGCCGCCGACCCCTTCAACACGGGGCAGAACATCCTCGGCACCGCCGACTGGAAGATCAACTACACCATCTTGTCAGTCGGCACGATCGCCCTGGTCCAGGTAATCGCCATCGTGGCCGGCCATATCATCGCCGTGATCGCCGCACACGACCGGGCAGTCCGGCTCTTCCCGCCGCGGCACGCCATCGCTGGCCAGATACCGTTGCTCCTCCTCATGATCGGATACACCCTCGGCGGGCTGCTGCTGCTCTTCGGCGGCTAACCCCCGCTCGGTGAATTCGGCGCCGCTCACGTGTCCCACTGCGTGCCGGTCACCACATCGGACTTCGAGACAGCACGGCGTTGCGGATGGCAGGCGGCTTGACTCCTCAGGCAATCCGAGCACGCCTTACGCCACGTCTGGGTGCGGTCCGCCAGCTGCTTGGGCCGGGCGGCCCCATCGTGACCGAGATGGCTTCGGCTCGGGCCGCCTTGGGTTAGCCGCTCGCTGGATGGTGCAGCGCGTTGTTGATCGCGGCGATGATCACGTTGGCTGACCCGTCGATGGCTTTGGCCACCGGGCTGGCTGGATTGCGGAGCTGGCTGGCGATCTGGGCACCGTCTGCGCGCGCCGTGACGGAGTCGGCCGGGGAGTTCGGGCCGGGTCAGCCTGTGGGCCGGGCAGGCAGAAGCAGTTACTGCGGAGAGGTGCACTTCGGCCGGGCCGGGATCAGGTGATCAGGCGGCGGCACAGGCTCGTACCACAAGCGCCAGCACCGGTAGGAACGCCGGATGCGACGCGAATCGGCTAGCGTATCTGGCCGCCTGGTTCAGGACCGCACGAGCCTGGCGATCGCCTCGGAGGCTTCGTGGACCTTGGCGGCGGCGTCATCGCCGCCTTCGGCAATGGCACCGGCGACGCAGTGGCTGAGGTGTTCTTCCAGCAGCCCGAGTGCCACTGATTGCAGGGCCTTAGTGGCGGCGGCTACCTGGGTGAGGATGTCGATGCAGTACTTGTCGTCCTCGACCATCCGTTGCAGGCCGCGGATCTGCCCCTCGATCCGGCGCAGCCGGACGAGGTAGTTGTTCTTGTTCTGCGTGTACCCGTGCATGCGGCTCTCCGGCCTCGGTGCGGCGCCTTCTGCGCTGGGTTCTTACTGTATGGCCATGGCGTGCAGCGGCCGCAGCGCAGGTGCGGATCGCACGTCAGAGGTCCGCCGAACCCCGCGGAACTCGGGGAGCCCGGCCGCAGCCGGGCTTATGCCTTTCAGCCTGATGAGCCGAACTGGACGGGAACGTTCATGGCCTGGGTCGCCCGCCAGCCAGCGGCACCGGGCCCGAGTTGCCAGACGGTCAGCCTGGTGCGGTGGACCGCCAGCGCGTCGAACCCGCCAGCGGGCCCGGGTGCCAGCGTGGCGGTGCCGGCGGGCAGGGCGGGCAGGGACCGCCACGCCGCCCCGGCGCCGGTGATGGTGTCCGCGCGGCCGTGGGTCAGAACGAGCGCGGCCGTTCCGTCTGGTCCGAAGGACGCCGAGGCCAGCTTGGCGCCCCGGAGACGGATCGGGGGTGACAGGGCCCAGCGAACGCCGTCGCCGACCGACCAGGCGGCCAGCAGGCTCGCGCCCGGCCCGGAACCAGTCTCCAGGAGGGCCACGACGCCATGGGACGCTCGCGTGAGCCGCAGCACGGTAGCGGGTTGGTGATCTAGCCCGGCCGGGAGCGCGGGTCCCGCGGCCTGCCAGGTGCCGTTCGCGGCGGCGAAGATGCCCGCGGTTCCCGGACGGCTGCACCGTCCTGCCAGCAGCGGCACACCGGCGGGCGTGACAGTGACCGCGGTCAGGCCGGTCAGGCCGCAGCGCCGGCCAGCAGGGGTGACGGCTAGCGAGCGCTGGCTGGTGAGGGTGGTCCACCGGGTGTAGCCGGGGGCGGCAGCCTTGACAGCGCCGCTGGTGAGCAGGGCGAGCAGGCGGCCGGTTCCGGGAGCGGCTGCCAGGGCGTCAGGGGTAGCGGCAAGCGCGGCATCGAGCGGACCGGTGGGTGACCATGCCTGGCCGCCGTCGTGGGTGAGGGCCAAGGGTGTGTAGGTGAGGTACTGGCTGGGCCGGATCCCGGTGATGAGCGACCCCGCGCGGGCGCTGGCCGCGACCAAGCCGCCGTTGTCGGCAACCCCGGGCGGGGTGACCAGCTTCCAGATGGTGCTCCCGGCCGGACGGGCAAACAGTTGCCAGAAGTTGTTGTGGCTGGAGACGGAACCACCCATGACCGCGATGGCCCAGGTTCCGGCCGGTGTGACGAGGGAGGTGGCCAGGAACGGCGCTCCCGCCGGCGGCACCGGTCCCGTGGGGCCAGGCCCGGAACTCGCCGCGCTGCCGCAGCCCGCGGTGAGCGCCGCAGCCGCCAGGGCCAGGGCGATCAGCGCCGGGCGGGCTGTCGGCTTCATGAGCGTCCCAGCAGTTGCCGGGCGGCGTCGGTCAGTTCGGCGGCGAACGACGATTTGGTGGCCTGGGTGCCCGGTCCGGTGTCGAACCCTAGTTCCCGGCGCAGGTGGCCTTTTTGGTCGATGACGAACGCGTAGTCGCCGTGGCCGATCATCGACCCGGCCGGCAGGATCTCCGCCGGGGCCGCTCCGTAGGCGCGCCAGACCTGCCCGAGCTGCGCGCGGGTGCCGGTCAGGAAGAGCCAGTTGGGCACCGTGGCCAGTCCTTCCTGCCGGTCGAAGGCTTGGATGTAGCTCACCTGGGTGTAGATCGGGTTGTAGTTGATCGCGACCAGTCCGACGTGCCAGGCCTGCGCGCCGAGCATTTGGCCGGCGGCCCGGAATTCTTGCGCGATCAGCGGGCAGTCCACCGTGCAGGTGTCGTCGAGGAACGTCAGCAGGACCACCTTGCCGCGCAGGCTGGCCAGGGTGACGGTCCGGCCGTGCTGGTCCGTGAGACTGAACGCTGGTGCCGGGATGTTCAGCGGCGCGCTGGAGCCGTTGATCGCCTGGGCCAGGATGGTGTCGGCGACCGGGTTGGCCTGCGCTGCGGCCATTGGGGCCGCGCCGAGGACGATGATCCCGACCGCGCCGATCGATGCGACCGACTGGAAACTCGCTGTCATGACCGCTTGGCGCAGCGACGCGGGCCGCACCCTTTCCCGCCAGCTCACCGGCGCCCTGGCGGCGGCCGGCTCTGCCTCCGGGACGGGGACGCGGGTCAGGGCCAGGTACCCGGCGGCGGCTAGCAGAGCGAACGGGATCATGCTGTTGGGGTCGGTGCCGAGCCCGCCGAAAAACCCGAAATCCTCAATCAGCACCCAGTCCGCCAGGCAGAGCACGGTGAAGAAGATCAGCGCCGGGCGGATCAGCCCCGGCCGCCCGCTCAGAAAGGCCAAACCGGTGGCCGTGAGCGCGGCCACGGCGAACAGGTTGACCGCGAACCCGTGCGCGGCGGTGAAGGTGCCGAAGGCATTCACCCAGGCCGACAGAACGTGGGGCTGGGAGGTGGTGGCCATGTTCTGGACCATGCCGGCCAGTGTTCCCGGCTGGCCGTGCAGCTGGCCCTGCCAGAATCCGCGGCCGGGCCAGGCCTGCAAGACCGCCATGCCGATCAGGAACAGCCCCAGCCCTCCGAGGGTCAGCCGGCCCAGCCGCGGGGTGCGCCAGGATCGCTCGGGCAGCGCGATCAGCCCGCCCGCGACGCAGTACAGGAGCACCGCGCCCGGGGCGCCGAACAGCCAGGTCAGGCCGGGTGCGAAGATGCCGCCGAAGGACTCGCCGAACACCCAGACCACCAGGCCCCAGCCGACGCTGGCCAGCCCGGCCAGCCGGGACCAGGCGCCACGGGCCGCGACCAGCATCCAGATGCCGATCCCGGCCTGAATCCACACCGCCGACGCCCCGGCCTGCATCGGGTGATACGACCAGCTTGTCCCGGCCCAGTTCACCAGATGCTGCACCCATCGCGGGGACGCCGCCGCGATGGGCTGGAGCACCTGCGAGGGAAGGCCGATCGCCATCTTCGGCTGGGCCTGCAGGATCCCGTCGAAGACCCATAGCAGGCCGAACCCGACCCGCAGCACCTGCCGCCCGGCCGGCTCGGCCTGCACCGGCGCTGGCGTGCCAGCCACCTCCGCCGCGCCGTTCCGCGCGAAGGGCGCCCAGGCCCGCACGCTGACCCAGGCCAGCCCGAGCAGCGCGAAGATCAGCAGCGCGATCAGCCCCTGGTGGAGCAGCGCCGCCTTGAACGCCGCGACCACCGTCGGGTCATCGATGTTGACCCCGGATCTCATTCCAGGCATGACGCCGCATGCTCCTTTGTCCCGGCCTCGCCCTCCGGTCTTGGCCCGGTGCCGTTCTCTGCTGGCTTCTCGGGCTCGGACGAGGCTGGCCGCCGCCATGGGCCGAGGCCAGCGGTGGGCATGCCGAACCGGCGCAACCGCACGCTGTTGGCCACCACGAAAACCGATGACGCGGCCATGGCCGCCCCGGCGATGAGCGGGTTGAGGAACCCGGCGGCGGCCAGCGGGATAGCGGCGATGTTGTACCCGAACGCCCAGGCCAGGTTGCGCCGGATGGTCGCCAGGGTCGCGCGGGCGAGCTTGATCGCTTCGGGAATGGCGCCAAGGTCATCGCGGAGCAGGATCATGTCGGCGGCGCACAGGGCCACGTCGGTGCCGGAGCCGATGGCCAGCCCCAGATCGGCCGCGGCTAGCGCGGGCCCGTCGTTGATCCCGTCACCAACCATGGCCACCGACCGCCCCTGCGCCTGCAGGTCGCCGATCACCGCCACCTTGCCGTCGGGGCATCGCCCCGGCGATCACCTCGCCGATACCGGCCTCGGCGGCCACCGCGTCGGCGGTGGCCTGGTTGTCGCCGGTCAACAGGATGGTCCGCAGGCCCAGGCCGCGCAACGCAACGGCCGCGGCAGTCGCTGAGGGCTTGACGGTGTCGGCTACCGCGATGGCGCCGCGGGCCTGCCCGTCCCACCCCGCCAGGACCACGGTGCGGCCCGCCCGCTCCCAAGCTGCGCACTGCTCCGACACCCCGGCGGGGATGGCCAGGCCACCGTCCCTGAATATTTTTTCTCGCCCAACGATCACATCGTGGCCATCGACAACGCCGCGCGCGCCTAGGCCCGGCAAGGCCGTGAAGCCATCGGCGTGCGGCAGCGGGCCGAGTTCGCCGCGGGCGGTGGCGGTGACCGCGGCGGCCACCGCGTGCTCGGAGGCTTGCTCCACCGCCCCGGCGAAACGGAGCAGGCCCGCGCGGCAGGTGCCCGCGGCCTGAACCACCCCCGTCACCGCCATCACGCCCGTGGTGACCGTTCCGGTCTTGTCCAACACCACGGTGTCTACCGAGCGAGAAGACTCCAGGGCCTGGTACCCCTTGATGAAGATCCCCAGCTGCGCTCCCCGCCCACTGGCCACCACCAACGCGGCCGGTGTCGCCAGGCCCATCGCGCACGGGCACGCGATGATCAGCACTGCCAGTGCGGCACTGAACGCCTGCTCACCCGTGCTGCCCGCCGCCAGCCAGCCCGCCAGGGTAGCCGCGGCGAGAACCAGGATGGCCGGGACGAACACCCCGGAGATCCGGTCGGCCAGCCGCTGGATCGCCGCCTTCTGGGTCTGGGCCTCCTCCACCAGGGCAACCAGGTGCGCGAGCTGAGTGTCGGTGCCGACCTTGGCCGCGCGGACGATCAGCCGCCCGCCTACCGCGACCGTCCCGGCGGTGACAGCGTCGCCCGCGGCCACGTCGACCGGCACCGACTCCCCGGTCATCATGCTGCGGTCCACCGCCGACTGGCCGAACAGCACCGCCCCATCGGCCGCGATCGTTTCCCCCGGCCGGACCACGAACCGGTCACCGGGACGCAGCGCCGCGACAGGGACCCGCCGTTCGGTCCCGTCGTCGGCGAGCACGCACGCGTCCTTGGCGCCCGCCCCGGCCAGTTCGCGCATCGCGTCCCCGGCATTGCGCCGGGCCCTGGCTTCATACCACCGGCCGGCCAGCAGGAACGTCGTGACCGACGCCGCTACCTCCAGGTAGATGCCGCCGCCGGAGGCGTGGATCAGCTCATACCACGCGCTGTGGTGGACGGTGCCGTTGTCCAGGGCGAACATCGCGTACACCGACCACCCGCAGGCCGCGACGATGCCCAGGGATACCAGCGTGTCCATCGAGGACGAGCCGTGCCTGGCGTTCTTCAGCGCGGCGCGGTGGAAAGGCCACGCCGCCCACCCCGCGACCGGAACCGCCAGCAGTATCAGGACCCACTGCCACCCACGGAACCGGTAGGCGGGAAACAGCGACAGCAGCAGCGACAGGTCGCTGAGCGGAACGAAGAACACCAGCGCGACGATGAGCCGCCGCTGCAGGTAGGCAACCCGTGCCGCCTCGGCCGTGTCGCCGCCTGCCTCGCCCGGCTCGTCACTCGCTCCGGCCACCTCGGCGCCATAACCGGCCCGCTCGATTTCTTCGACCAGTCGCCGTACCGGGACCGAAAACGGTGCCGTCACGGTGGCTTTCTCCGTCGCGATGTTCACCGTCGCGGAGACATTCTCGATCGCGTTGAGCCTGCCCTCTACCTTGGCTGCGCAGGCGGCACACGTCATTCCACGCACCAAGAGTTCGAAGCGCACGAGCCTGGATGATTCACCGGGCCCGGGGGACCGCCCGCTACTCAATGCCGCCGACGACATGCAACGTCACATTCAGGCAATACCGCTGGTTGGGAAGACAAGCACGGAATGTTTACCTCAGCTAAGGGGACGGCCACGGCGCCGCTTGCCGCTACCTGGGCAAAGGTACCGGCCAGCTCGTGCCGCACCGGAGAATATACACACGCCTGAACAGCTCGGCAAGATAACAGAAAAGCTGCACCGCACCCGGCGCTCAAGCCAATACCCTATGAGGGTACCTAAGATACCCCGTCGGGGTTTCCGAGATGCCCCCGGGTGGTTTCTGGAGCAGGGTGCCTGCTTTGCGGCCTCGTGCGCCAGGCAATGGAATCTTATTGGGGAAGCCCAATTGCGCCCCCGGCTGAACCCCATTAACCTTTTGCCGTTATGCATAGCTGCGAGGCTCCAGCCAGACTGTCGGCGCTCCGCCGGAGCAGCCCGCCGCGAGCGGCGCGCGTCGTCGCGTCCCGGCAGGAGCGTCAGCGGTGCCGCCCGGTGCGATCGGGAGAATGCTGACATGGCCGGGCCTTCCTGGCTCGCGGTCCCGCTCGCGGTGGTCATGATCGCGACCGCCATGTACTGCGCCGGACGCCTGGCCGCCGCGCGCCTGTGGCGGCGGTTCACCGAGGTCGAAGCCGATTCGGTGCACGTGGTCATGGGCGTCGCGATGGCCGGAATGCTGCTACCCCGGTTGAGCCCGGTGCCCGCCACGGCGTGGGAGGCGGTCTTCGGGGCTGCGGCGGTATGGTTCGCCTGCCAAGCGGTCCGGAGCCGCCTTCGCCAGCACACCACTGCCAGCCGATGGCAATGCTCCCATCCGGTGCCGCACCTGGTCGAGAGCGCGGCCATGGTCTACATGCTCGCGGTGCTTCCCGGCTCCTGGCCCGGCTGGTCAGACCAGGGGATGGCGATGCCTGGCATGGGCGGTGGGCGGGCGGGCGTTGCCG
>Ga0075435_100001349_pt1 | contig 15810 bp, 15 predicted proteins | sample RhiMethybrSRZTD4_FD_75302 | JGI IMG/M metagenome (GOLD analysis project Ga0075435, IMG submission 75302) | Populus rhizosphere microbial communities from Tennessee, USA - Rhizosphere MetaG P. TD hybrid SRZTD4 | ecosystem: Host-associated > Plants > Roots > Rhizosphere > Soil | place: USA...
CTGGATTGAAAGCGATCGCGTATGCAAAGAACATGGGCCATCATCGAGCGCGAGCTGCGGCGGTTCCGGCGCAGTCCGGCGCTCATCGTCCTGTCGATGGTTTTCCCCATCGTCCAGCTCGTCGTGCTGGGTTACGCGTTCGGCGGCAACGTGAAGCACCTGAAGGTCGCCGTCGTCGATCAGGATCACGGCGTGCCGGCGGTGAAGGTGCGGGAGCTGGCGTCGGCCGTGTCGTCGGGCGCGCAGACGATCGACACGATCGAGTACGCCGATCAGGGCCAGGCGCTGACGGACCTGCGCAACGGCCGCGTCAACGGCGTGCTGACCATTCCGCCGGAGTTCTCGCGCCGCGTGCTCGCGCGCAATGAACCGCGCGTCGCGCTCATCGAGGACAACACCGACAACTTCGTGTCGATCGCGCTCGCCGGCACGATGACCAGCCTCATGGCGGCGTACAACCAGCCCACGCACGCCGCACGCGTGCCGGGCCAGGCGACGCTCGACGTCGTCGAGGTCTATCCGTACGTCCCGTACGTGCAGTACCTGCTGCCGGGATCGGTCGTGATGTCGATCTTCATGATGGTGATGATCGGCGGCGGCATCATCTTCATCGACGACAAGGCGCGCGGGCTGCACGAAGGGTATCTCGTGACGCCGATCTCGAAGTTCGAGCTGATTGCCGGCTTCAACATTTCAGGAACGATCAAGGCGGTGATGGCCGGCATGTTTCTGATGATCATCGGTTCGGTGATCGCGGGGATCCCGAGTCCGTTCGATCCGTTCCGGCTGATGCGGCTCTTCGTCGTAATCGTCGTCACGGCGTTCGCGCTGATCAGCCTGATGTTCCTGCTGATGGTGCGCGTCACCGATCCGCTGCTGCCGCGCGCGATCTTCGGCGTGCTGAACACGCTGCTGTACTTTCCGAGCGGCGCCGTGTATCCGCAACAGGGATTCCCGGGATGGATGCACGTCATCGCCGTCATCGATCCGTTCACGTACGCGGTCCACGCGTTCAAGTGTCTGCTGTTGAAGAACACCGGGTTTGGCGCGATCACGTTCGATCTCGCGTTCCTGCTCATTTTTTCGGCGTTCGCCATGTCGGCGGCAACGTCGCTCTTCAAGCGGACGTTATGACAGCTCGCGCGGCACTGGCGGGCGCCGGCAGCACCGCCGGCAGGAGCGACCGGGAGACGCGCGACCGCCTGCTCGCGGCGGCAGAGAAGCTGTTCGCCGAGCGCGGGTTCAGGAAGGTGACCGTTCGGGAAATCTGCCGCGAGGCAGGCGCGAACATCGCGGCGATCAACTATCACTTCGGCGACAAGCTCGGCTTGTATCGCGAGGTGCTGCAGACGGCCATCGACGCGATGCGCGCCACCAACGAAGCCGCGCGCGCCGCAGCGCAGGGACGGCCGCCCGAGCAGCGGCTGCGGCACTACATCGTCACCTACGTGCGCCGTCTGCTCGCATCCAGCAATTACACGTGGCTGCATCGATTGATCAATCGCGAGATGACCGATGCCACACCCGCGCTCGACGCGCTCGTCGAACAGGGCGTCAAGCCGCGCATCGATTACTTGAGCGGCGTCGTGGCCGAGATCCTCGGCTGCAAGCCGTCGGATCGCCGCGTCCTTCGATGTGTCGCAAGCATCCAGTCGCAGTCGGTCGCCTACCTGCCAAATCCCATCGTCAGAAAACTCGGCTTCGAGTTCGGGCACACGCCGACCGAGATCGACGAAATCGCCGAGCACATCGCGAACTTCTCGGTCGCCGGTGTACGAGCGATCTCCCGATCGTAAACGTTTGCCGGGACGCGGTACACTAATGGCGAATTGCGGCTCACCGGGATGAACCACCGCGAATGGACTCGTTCTTTCAGGATGTCCGCTACGCCGTTCGAGCGCTGAGCAAGACGCCGTCGTTTGCGGCCATCGCGGTTCTGACGATTGCCGTCGGCGTGGGCGCGACCTCGGCGATCTTCGGTATCGTCGACAACCTGCTGTTCCGCCCGCCGCCTTTCACTCACGCACAGCGGCTCGTCTCCCTCATCGATACGAACCCCGAAAAAGTCCCGCCGGATGCCGAAACTCCTCCGTCACCGGGCAATCTGCGCGACTGGCGCGAGCGCGTCCGTGCGTTCGATGCCGTCGCGGCGTGGCGCAACTGGTACTACTCGATCACCGACACCGGCGCGCACGCGGGACCACCGTCGCCGGTTCGCGGCGTGCGCGTGTCGCCATCGTTCTTCTCGATGCTGGGCGTCGATGCTGCGCTCGGCCGCACGTTCCGCAGTGAAGAAGGCAAGCCCGGACGCGACGACGTGGTCGTGCTGTCGCACGCGCTATGGACGCGTCGCTTCGGCGCGGATCCGGGAATCGTCGGCAGCCGCGTTCTGGTGGATGCACGGCCGCACACGGTCATTGGAATCCTGCCGCCGACGTTCCAGTTCTATCAGCCCGATCTCGACGTCTGGATGCCGCTCGCCGAAGATGCGGGTTTCCTGAATCGCGAGAACCACTCCGTCCTCGGGTTCGCGAGACTCGCCCCGGACGTGTCGATCGCGCAGGCGCAGAGCGAACTCGACGCCGTCACGCGCCGGCTCGCGGAAGAACATCCCGCCACGAACGCCGGGTGGGGCGCCCGCATCGTTCCGCTCTATCCCAGCAAGGACGTGAGGGACGTCAGACCCGCGCTGCTCGTGCTGCTCGGCGCCGCGGTTCTCGTGCTGCTCACCGCGTGCGTGAACATCGCGAACCTCCTCTTATCGCGCGCGATCGGCCGCCAGCGCGAGATGGCGATTCGCGCCGCCGTCGGCGCGTCGCGGGCGCGTCTGATTCGCCAGATGCTGACCGAAGGGATTGTGATCAGCGGCGCCAGCTGCATTGCCGGCGTGATCATGGCGCGATGGGGAGTCCACGTGCTCGTTCCGCTGCTGCCGCACGCGGATACGAATCAAGGTCTCGGAACGTTCGGACCGATGTTGCCGGATATCAATGCTCGCGTCCTCGCCTTCACCGTGTTCGTGGCCATGGCGTCGGGCATCACGTTTGCGCTCGTTCCGGCGTTTCAAACCACACGGGCCGAGTTTCTTCGCGTGGGTGCGCCGGGTGCTCGCCGCAGCGGAATGCGGCGCGGCCTGATCGCAGCCGAGTTGTCGCTGGCAATCGTCCTGGTGGTCGGCGCGGCGCTGCTGCTGAAAAGCTTCTGGCGTCTGCAGCATGTCACGCCCGGATTCCGATCGGATCATCTGCTCACGATGCAGCTCGTGCTCTCGAAGACAAAATATCCGGATGTCGTGAAGGTGGATGCGTTCTACACGCAGTTGCTGCAAGGGATCGAACAACTACCCGCCGTCCGCGCCGCATGTGCCGTCAGCTTCAGACCGTTCGCCAGCATGGCGATGACGACGCGCATCGACGTACCGGGCCGGACACCGAGGCAGACGGACGAAATGGTGTTCGCCGGCTACGACATCGTGACGCCGGATTACGTGCGCACGCTGGGGCAGACGCTGGTGAGCGGCCGCGATATCGCGGAGAGCGACGGTCCTGCCGCTCCCGCGGTCGCCGTGATCAACGAGACGATGGCGCGTCGGTTCTGGCCGAACGAAGATGCGATCGGCAAAGAGATTCGTCCGCGCTTTTCGGGGACCGACGTACCGTGGGCGGTCGATGCGCTGCCGCGGCCGTTGACCGTCGTCGGCATCGTGTCGGACATCAAGGAGTTCAGGCTGAACGAGCAGCCGCGGCCACTGATGTATCTGTCCAGCCGCCAGTTTCCATCGTGGTTCATGTACGTGATGGTCCGGACGGATGCCTCTCCTGAAACCACGTCGGCGTCGGTTCAGCGCGAGGTCGCCGCGCTCGATCCCGATCAGCCCGTTTCGAACGTGCGCACCATGGACGACGCGATCGCTCAGTCGGTCCCGCGATTCAATGTCGAGTTGCTGGTGCTCTTCGGCGGGATCGCCCTCCTGTTGTCGACCATCGGCGTCTACGGCGTGACATCGTACGGCGTGTCGCAGCGCACGCGCGAAATCGGTATTCGCATGTCGCTCGGCGCCAGCGCGCGCGACGTGCTGATGCACGTCCTTCACGAGGCGGCCATCGTCGGCGCGGTCGGCGTCATCGCCGGGCTCGCCGGCGCCGCGGCGCTCGGCCGCGCGATGGCCGGCATGCTGTACGGCGTCTCGCCAACCGATGTCACATCGCTCGCGAGCGCAGCCGTCGTGCTGTTCTCCGCAACGATTCTCGCTGCGTATGTGCCTGCCAGGCGCGCCGCCCGCGTCCAGCCGATGGTTGCGCTCAGGTCGGAATAACGATGGTGCTTCGCCGGCGCACGATGTTCATGATCACGATCGCGGCGCTCGTCCCCGCGTTCGCCGGCGTGAACGTTGTCGTCGGCGCCACGCGCGCAAAACGTCAGCAGCTGTCTGCCGAGTGGGCCGCGCGCGGCGATCGGGACCTTGCCGAGGGACATCCGCTCGCAGCCGCCGAGGATTACGGCGTCGCGCAGGAATATGCGCGCGATCGCGGTCAGTATCGGCTGCAGCTCGCTCAGGCGCTCCTCGCCGCCGGCCGCTTCCTCGAAGCGCACGCTCAATTCGAGACGTTGTGGAGCGAATCGCCGGGCGACGGTCTGGTCAACCTCGAGCTCGGACGCCTTGCTGCACACGACGGCGACGTGACGGACGCGATCCGGTACTATCATGCCGCCATCGACGGCGCGTGGGATGAAGACGCCGCCGCCGTGCGGCGCCGCGCCCGCCTCGAGCTCGCGCGCTTTCTGATCGTCCGCGGCGATCGCACCCGTGCGCAGGCCGAATTGATCGTGCTGTCCGAGGATCCCCCGCGCGATCCGAACGCTCTGCGCGAGCTCGCCGCGCTTCGAGTCGCCGCCGGTCTCGATCCGATCGACGCGCGTCCGCTGCCATTCGACAGGCGGCTGCGCGGCTTCACGCCGCCGCGTTCGCGCGTCACCCGATGAACCGCCGCCGCGAAGAACAGATCTTTCTCGTCGTCGCCACGCTGATCGGGATCTACACGGGACTGGCGGTCGTCTGCTTCCGCCTGGCGATCGAGTGGACCCGTCTGCTGCTGTTCGGCGCCCGTCTGCGGCCCGAGTTTCCGCGGGTGCTCGTCGTGCCGGCCGGCGTCGGGCTCGTGGTCGCGGTGCTCGTCGTCACGCTGTTTCCGGCCGTTCGCGGCAGCGGCGTCAATCAGACCAAGGCGGCGCTCTACATTTACGACGGGTACATCGCGTTTCGAACCGTCATCGGCAAGTTCATCACGTGCGCGCTCGCGATCGGCAGCGGCCAGTCGCTCGGGCCTGAAGATCCGTCGCTGCAGATTGGCGCCGGCCTCGCATCCGCGCTCGGCCGCGCGTTCAAGCTGCCGCGCGAACGCATCCGGTACATTCCGCCGGTCGGTGCGGCGGCCGGTCTCGCGGCCGCATTCAGCTCGCCAATCACCGCGGTGCTCTTCGTCATCGAAGAGGTCATCGGCAGGTGGACTGCTGGTGTCCTCGGCGCCGTCATCCTCTCGGCCGTTGCGAGCGTCGTCACGGAGCAGTGGTTCCTTGGCGACGAGCCGCTCTTCCGCGTGCCTGCGTATCACCTCGTGCACGGGTCGGAATTGATCGCGTACGCCGCGCTGGGATTGATTGGCGGCGGCGTCGCGCTCGTATTCGTGAAGGCGGTCGTGTGGCTGCGGCCGCGACTGCGCGCGATGCCGCCGTGGACGTGGTACGTTCAGCCGGCGATCGCCGGCTTGATCGTCGGCGCGATCGGTATCCGGTTTCCGCAGGTGATGGGCGCCGGCTACGAGTACATCGATCAGGCCATGCACGACGAGTACGGATGGCGGACGCTCGTGGCCCTGTGCGGTCTGAAAGTCGTCGCGACGACGACGTCGTTCGTCAGCGGTACGCCGGGAGGACTGTTCGCGCCGACGTTGTTCATCGGCGCGATGCTCGGCTCGGCCGTCTGTGCGATCGAGCGGATCGTCGCGCCGGGCGTCACCGGGCCGATAGGCACCTACGCGCTCGTCGGGATGGGAACGCTGTTCGCCGGAATCCTGCGCGCGCCGATGACGTCGGTGTTCATGATCGTCGAAGTCAGCGGCAACTACTCGATCATCCTTCCGGTGATGATCTCCAACACGATCGCCTATTTCATCTCGCGGCGGTTCCAGCATCACTCGCTCTTCGACGTGCTGTCGCGGCAGGACGGCACCGAGCTTCCGTCGATGGAGGAGGAACGCGAGTTCGACATCCGCACGGTGCAGGACGCCATGCGTCCGGCCGAAGGCCTGATGCTGTCGGCCGACGACGCGATGGCGCTCGCCGATGCACGCGCCGCGCACGTGCGGCTGTTTCCGGATCAATCGATCGCCGCGGCGCTTCGCGTGCTTCGTCAGCGTCCGCTCGTGCCGGTCGTGCACCGCGCCGACCCCACGCGTCTGGTCGGCGTCATCGCGTGGAACGACGTGATCAGAGAAGATGCGGCCGGTGGCGATGTGATTAAATCAGACGCGATTGCGCCGCTCGACGACTCGAGGAGTTAGTGGCGTGTCTCTCCGGGTTTACGACCGGCCGCTCGGTCGTCGCGGCCGGGAGATCCCGGTCGACGCTTCGGGTGATTAGTACTGCTTTTGCGTATACGGTCCAGTAGTGATGCCGTCGTTGTTCGATCCGAACCTGCTCGCCGGCCGCGTCGCGTTCATCACGGGCGGCGGGACGGGGATCTGCCGCGGCATCGCGCTCGCGTTCGCGGCGCACGGATGTGACGTCGCGATCACGAGCCGCAAGAGCGAGCATCTCGAGCCGACGGTCGCGGAGCTGCGCGCGCTCGGCCGTCGCGCGATCGCCGCGCCCGCAGACGTCCGCGATCCCGAAGCGGTGGGTCGGGCAGTCGCCGCTGCCGCCGGCGAGCTCGGACGTCTCGACATTCTCGTCAATGGCGCGGCCGGAAATTTCGTCTGCGCGGCGGAGAATCTGTCGCCGAACGGTTTCGGCGCCGTCGTCGACATCGATCTCAAAGGGACGTTCCACGTGTCGCGTGCCGTGCTGCCGTATCTGAAGCGGCAGGGCGGATCGGTGTTGAACATCAGCGCGACGCTGCCGTATCTCGGCACGATGGGACAGTCGCACGCCGCGGCCGCGAAAGCCGGCGTCGACTCGCTGACGCGCGTGCTCGCGTGTGAATGGGGGCCCTATCGCATCCGCGTCAACGGCATCGCGCCCGGTCCGACCGAGGGGACCGAAGGCGTGCGGCGGCTCACGACGGCGGAATCGCGCGAGGACGCGGTTCGCACGAATCCGCTCGGCCGGATGGCCACGCTCGACGACATCGCCAGCGCGGCGCTGTATCTCTGTTCTGACGCTGCGTCGTTCGTCAACGGCGTCACGCTCGTCGTCGACGGCGGGTTGTGGCTGCGGTCGGCTCGCGTGCTCGGCGAGCCATGAGTCGCGCCGAGGGCTGGGCGCACGGCGTGTGCGCCGGCGTTCACGCGAGCGGCATTCGCGATGTCGTGTACGTGCCGGACAATCCGCTGTCGCATGTGCTGCGCACGTTCGAGCAGGCGTTCACGGATGTGCGGCTGCTGCTCGCCACGCGCGAAGAGGAAGCGTTCGGGATCGCCGCCGGTTTGTATCTCGGCGGACGGCGCGCCGCTGTGATGCTGCAGTCGAGCGGCGTCGGAAACTCGCTCAACGCATTGACGTCGCTCGTGCTGCCGTATCAAATCCCGATGCTGGTCGTCGTCAGCATGCGCGGGGACGCGGGCGAATGGAATGTCGCGCAGGTGGCAATGGGCCGGTCGCTGCCGGCGATTTTCGACGCGATCGGCATTCCGCACGCAATCGTCGACCGGGCGGCGGCGACCCAGGAAGTCGTCGCGCTCGCCGCGCGCACCGCGTTCGCGACGCGCCTGGCCCGCGCCGTCCTGGTCCCGCGGCGCCTGACGGCCGCGGTTGGGGTCTGACACCCCGTGTCTGACACCCCGTGTCAGGCCCCTTTGGCGCGAGAGTTGTGCCATGACGAGACTCGAGGCGACGCGGATTGTCGTGGATCTTGCCGGCGACGCGCCGATTGTGGCGAGCCTTGGACATCCGGCATACGACCTGTCTGCGGCCGGCGATCGCCCGCAGAATTTCTACACGTGGGGCAGCATGGGGCTTGCGTCCTCGATTGGATTGGGCCTCGCGCTCGCGCGGCCCGATCGGCGCGTGTTCGTGCTCGACGGCGATGGCTCGCTGCTGATGAACCTCGGATCGCTGGCGACGATTGGATTGCTCCGCCCCGCGAACCTGGTGCTCGTGATCATGGACAACGAGGAGTACGCCACGACCGGCGGTCAGAAGACGCCGACGGCATGCGGCGCGGATCTCGAGGCCGCCGCGCGCGCGATGAACGTGGCGCGGACCGCGACCGTGCGAACCGAAGCCGAACTGCGCCGCGCCTGCGACGCGCACGACGACGGCACCTCCGGGGCCACGCAAAATGCGGCCGCCGTGATCGTCGCGAAAGTCACGGAATCGTCGCCGACATCGAAGCCGCCGCTCGATTGCGTGTTCATCAAGCAGCGATTCATGACAGCAATCGGCAATCCTGAAGAGGCGCTGGGAGCAGCCACACCATGATCCTCGCCGACTTCGCCGTTGATGCTGTACCGCCGCCGGCCGCGCGCGCGGCGGCCGCACGTGCAGTCCTCGATACAGTCGGCGTGACGCTGGCCGGCGCGTCGGAACCGGCTGCGCGCATCGTTCAACAGGTGATCGCGAACGGATCCGGCGCGTGCACCGTGTTCGGCGCCGGCATGCTGACCACCGCCGTCGACGCGGCGCTCGCCAACGGCACCGCCGCGCACGCACACGATTACGACGACATGTGCTTCGTGTCGCTCGCGCATCCGAGCGCACCGCTCGTCGCCGCCGCCTTCGCGGCCGCGGAGCTCGCCGGCTCCAGTGGACGCGCGCTCGTCGACGCCTACATCGTCGGATTCGAAATCGAAGGACGGCTCGGACGCGCGATGAACCCGCGCCACTACCAGCGCGGCTGGCACTGCACGTCGACGCTCGGCACGATCGGCGCGGCGGCCGCCGTGTCGCGATTGCTGCAACTCGATCGATCGCGCGCGGCTCACGCGCTCGCGATTGCCGCATCCGAGGCGTCGGGGCTGAAAGAAAACTTCGGCACGATGGTGAAGCCGCTGCACGGCGGGCTGGCGGCGAGAAACGGCGTGCTCGCCGCGCTTCTCGCGCGCGCCGGGATGACCGCGAGCGCCGCCGCGATCGACGGGCCGCAGGGATTTCTGACGGCCATGGACAGCGAGTCGCCGTCGCTCGATCGATTCGTCGCGGATCTCGGCAGCCGGTGGGAGATTCTCACCACCGGCATCACCGTGAAACTCTATCCGTCGTGCGCCGCGACGCATCCGACGCTCGACGCGCTGCTCGATCTGCGGAAGCGGGAAGGATTCAGCGCGGCGGACGTCGACGCGGTGGAGATTGGCGTCGATCCAATTACGCCGACCGTGCTGCTGTACGATCGGCCGGCGTCGGGACTCGAGGGAAAGTTCAGCATGCCGTTCTGCGCGGCGGCGGCCGTGGTCGACGGACGCGTCGGTCTCGACACGTTCACGCCGGACCGCCTGCGGGATCCGCGAATCGTCGACATGCAGACGCGCGTGCGCATGCGCATCGATGACACGCTGGACGCATCCGCGCCGCCGCTGACGCAGGCAACGGTGTCCGTACGTCTTCGCGACGGACGGACACTAAAGGCGCTCGCGAACGGCGCGCGCGGTTATCCAGAGCGTCCGCCGAGCGACGAAGAGCTCGGAATCAAATTCACCGCATGCGCCGCGCTGGCGATGCCTGAATCGGACGCCCGCGCAGCGCTGGCGGCGCTGCGCGGCATCGACGCGGAAGATGATGTGCGCGCGGTGACGACGATGCTGCGCGCACGTGCGCTGACGTGAAACGCGTCGATCGTCTCAGGTGTGCTGCTGCGCGAACTGCTTGAAGAACTCCTTCGCGCGCTGATCCATTTCCTCGTGCGTCAGATCTTCCTTCCGCGTCGCAATCGTCCACGTGTAGCCCTGCGGATCGGCGAACCCGCCGCAGCGATCGCCCCAGAACTGATCGCCGAGCGGCATCTTCACTTCGCCGCCTGCCGCCACGGCGCGATTGAAGAGCGTGTCGGCGTTCTCGACGTACAGCCAGAGCGACATCGGGGAGCCGCCGAGCTGTTTCGCCGTCTTGGCGCCCATCATCGGATCGTTCACCATGATGCGCGAGTCGCCGATCTGCAGCTCGGCATGCATGATCTTTCCATCGGGTCCCACGGCGCGCGATACTTCCTGCGCGCCAAGTGCCTTCTTGTACCACTCGATTGCCTGCGCCGCGTTGTCGAGTACCAGTTGCGGTGTGATCGTGTGATAACCCTTCGGTACGGGCGACTGTGCCTTAGCCATGACGCCTCCTTCAGAGGTTTTGTTTGCGAACTAATCCCTTCTCCCTAAGCCCTAGTGATCCCTGATCCCTGATCCCTACTAATCCCTAATCCCTGATCCCTACTAATCCCTAATCCCTAATCCCTACTAATCCCTAATCCCCAGTCCCTGCTCCCTGCTCCGTGCGCCCGCGCTCAATATTTCAGGCGAGGGTACCACTGCGTCCCACGGCCCTCAGGCGTCAGATCGAACAGATTCCACAACGGCCAGATCAGATCGACATGACGTCCGTCCTGCCCGGGTTCGGACGGTGCGAACAGCAGCTCCGTTCCGTACGTGTGATGAATAGCGCCGTCGCGGCGAACGAAGACGTTCATCATCGGCTGCTGCGCGCCTTGCGGAGTTTCGCCGTGGTAGTCGGCATTGTACGTGTTCCCGGCCGAGGACAACAGCCGCAGGTTGTGCCATCCGCGAGCGCGCGTGAATTCCAGAATGCGCGCGATCGGCGATTTGGCGACGACCGCGAAGTTGACGCGCTGCACGACGTGTGGCGCTTCGCCGTCGAGCGCATCGAGAATCGACGTGCACGACACACACGGCGCCGCCATCTGCGGACCGAACATGTAGCTGTAGACGAGCAGCGTGTCCTTCCGGTCTGCGAACAGCTCCGACAACCGGACAGGACCCTCCGCGCCCTCGAACACGTAGTCTTCTTTGACGCGTCCGCCGAGCGGCAGGTTGCGGCGTTCCGCGGCAACGGCTTCGATGTGCGCGCGCAGCTCCATTTCGTGACCAAGCAGCGTGTCGCGAGCTGATCGGTACTCGGAGCTTTCGCCCGGAAAACGTTTGGTGTGAAGCGAACCGCGAGCGGGCGCCGCCTCGTTCTGAGCCGGCACGTTCTGCGCAGGCATGTGTCTTCCTCCTGCAGAAGCTCCCGATGCTACACCGGTTTGCGTGCCGAGGGCACGTGCCCTCGTTTCCAAACCATGAAAGTCCGTTTGAATTCGATAACGGTCGTGCCGTGCTGGTTGACACCGATCGTCTTTACACGCACGAGGCCGGCGTTCGGCCGCGACTTCGATTCGCGCGTCTCGAGCACTTCGCTTCGCGCGTAAATGGTGTCTCCTTCGAACACCGGATGTGGCAGCCGCACTTCGTCCCAGCCGAGGTTCGCGACGGCGTTCTGCGTGAGGTCGGTCACCGACTGTCCCGTGACGAGCGCGAGCGTGAAACACGAATTCATCAGCGGTTTACCGAATTCAGTGCGGCTCGAGTACTCGGCGTCGAAATGAATCGGGTTCGTGTTCATCGTCAAACATGTGAACCACACGTTGTCCGCCGCGAGCAGCGTGCGTCCGAGGGGGTGCTCGTAGACGTCACCGACGGTGAAGTCTTCGAACACGCGGCCGGTCCAGCCTGGCTTCACGGGCATGGAGCGATTCCTTCAATACGACCGCGGCAATCCCAGCACGTGCTCCGCGACGTAAGCGAGGATGAGGTTGGTCGAGATCGGCGCTACTTGATAGAGCCGTGTTTCGCGGAACTTGCGCTCGACGTCGTAGTCTTCCGCGAAGCCGAACCCGCCGTGCGTCTGCACGGCGACGTTCGCCGCTTCCCACGATGCGTCGGCCGCCAGCAGCTTCGCCATGTTCGCTTCGGCGCCGCACGGCTCCCCGCGATCGAAGAGCTCCGCGGCGCGGAATCGCATCAGATCCGCGGCCTCGACGTTCACATGCGCGCGCGCGATCGGAAACTGCACGCCCTGATTCTGGCCGATTGGCCGGTTGAAGACGACGCGCTCGTTTGCATAGCGCGTGGCGCGCTCGACGAACCAGCGGCCGTCGCCGATGCATTCGGCGGCGATGAGAATACGTTCGGCATTCAGCCCGTCGACGAGATATCTGAAGCCGCGACCTTCTTCGCCGACGAGCGCGTCGACCGGGACCGCCAGATCGTCGAAGAACAGCTCCGTCGTCGCGTGGTTCATCATCGTGCGGATTGGATGGATCGTCAGACCGCGGCCGATCGCCTCGCGCAGATCGACGAGCAGGATCGACAACCCGTCGGTCCGTTTCTTCACCTGATCGAGCGGGGTCGTTCGAGCGACGAGCAGCAGCAAATCGGAGTGCTCCGCGCGCGAGATGAACACCTTCTGACCGCGGACGATGTACTGATCGCCGCGGCGCGTCGCGGTGGTTTTCAGCTGCGTCGTGTCGGAGCCGGTCGTCGGCTCGGTGACGCCGAATGCCTGCAGCCGCAGTTCGCCGGTCGCAATCTTCGGCAGGAACGCGTGCTTCTGCGCCGTCGACCCGTGACGGAGCAGCGTGCCCATCGTGTACATCTGCGCGTGGCACGCGCCGGCGTTGCCGCCGCTTCTATTGATCTCTTCGAGGATGATCGAGGCCTCGGTGACGCCGAGGCCGGCGCCGCCGTACTCCTCGGGAATGAGCGCCGCGAGATAACCCGCGTCGGTGAGCGCCTTGACGAAGGCGTCCGGATACGCGCGCTTCTGGTCGAGCTCGCGCCAGTAGCTGTCGGGAAACGCTTTGCACAGATCGCGGACCGCGTTACGCAGATCGTGATTCACATCGATCGCCGGCACGCGCTCGATGATAGTCCAGTATCATCGTTGCGGCCTTTGCGCACCTTGCGTTCCTCAACCATCGCGAAGCTGTTAGTCGATCGCCTCAGGGACGCCGGCGTCCGCATGCTGTTCGGCGTCCCCGGCGGCGGCAGCAATCTCGACGTCATCGAAGCCGCGCGTGAAATCGGGATGCCGTTCGTTCTCACGGCCACCGAGACCGCGGCGGCGATCGCCGCCATCGCACAAGCGGAGGTCTCCGGCCGTCCGGGCGCGTGTTTAATCGCGCTCGGCCCCGGCGTCGCCTCCGTCGTCAACGGGATCGCATGCGCGCGGCTCGAGCGCGCGCCGCTCCTCGTGATCAGCGACGGCCATCCGGCATCGACGGAACGCGTGTTCGAGCATCAGCGCCTCGACCACCATGCGCTCGTCGGACCGCTCACGAAATGGTCGGCCACGATCGATCCCGCATCGGCGAGCGACGCGATCGATCGTGCGATCGCATGTGCAATCGCCGCACCTGCCGGACCGGTGTACCTCGAATTGCCGGCGGACGTCGCCGCCGCGCAGACTTCGTGGGACGAGCGGCCGTCCGAAGCGGCGCGGCCGGTGCGGCGTCGCGATCCCGTTGACGTCTGCGATCTCGGCGCCTGTCGCAGACCGCTGATCATCGCCGGCCTCGGCGCCCGCCGGGCCGACGACGCGGCGGCCATTCGCGAGCTGTCGTCGCGCCGCGGTCTTCCGGTGATGGTGACCTACAAGGCAAAGGGCGTCGTTGCGGACGACGATCCGTGGTTCGCCGGCGTGTTCACGAACGGCGTTCTCGAGCAACCGGTCATCGACGAAGCCGATCTCGTCATCGGCGCCGGACTCGATCCGATTGAGCTGATCCCGCGCGAGTGGAAGAACCGTCAGCCGATCGTCTACTGCGGTCGGTATCCGATTGAAGGCCATCATGTGCCGTTCGCCGCACAACGAATCGGCGACATCGCGACGATCCTCCAGGATCTGCTGTCCACCTTGCCGCCACCGGAATGGGATCGTACGGCGCTGCAGGCGATCTCGAACCCGCAGCGTCAGGGCTTCGCGTCGAACGGTGCGCGTCTCTCGCCGAGCGGCGTCGTGCGCGTTACTGCCGCTGCGGCGCCACACGCCCGAGTGACAGTCGATGCAGGCGCGCACATGTTTCCGGCAACGCTCCTCTGGCCGGTGACCGAGCCGAACGGGATGCTCATTTCGAACGGGCTGTCGACGATGGGCTTCGCGCTGCCCGCGGCGATTGGCGCCGCATCGCTCGATCGCACGCGACCCGTCGTCGCACTGATCGGCGACGGCGGACTGCTGATGTGCGCCGGCGAGCTGCTCACGATCGTCCGCGAACATCTTCCGGTCATCGTCGTCGTCTTCAACGATGCGTCGCTGAGCCTCATTGCCGTCAAGCAGCAGCAGCGCGCGCTCGCGCCGGGCGGCGTCGCGCTCGGTACGAGCGACTGGGCCGCGATTGCCGGCGGCCTCGGGCTTTCCGCCGTCGTCGCGGCCACCGGACGCGATCTCGAGCGAGCGATTGACACCGCATTGACCGGACTGAACCCGATGCTCGTCGACGCGCGCATCGATGCCGCCGAGTACGGCGCTACACTACGAGCGATCCGAGGTTAATCATGCTTACAGGCCGCTGGTGTCTCACGCTCGTCGTCATCGCCCTGTCGCTTGCGGCGTTCGTGCGCGCGCAAGGCGGCGAGCGGCTGCTCGTGTTGAACAAAGAGGACGCGACGCTCGCGATCGTCGACGTGGCGAGCGGAAAGATCATGGGCGCGGTGCCGACCGGCGAAGGTCCGCACGAGCTCGTGGCCTCCACGGATGGCAAGACCGCGTTCGCCAGCAATTACGGGGCCGGCGCGGCGCCGGGCCACACGATCTCGATGATCGACGTCGCCGCCATGAGAGAGCTGCGGCGCATCGACGTATCGCCACTCAGCCGGCCGCACGGTCTCGCGTTCGTCAACGGCAAGCTGTATTTCACAGCCGAAGCGAACAAGCGCATCGGCCGCTACGATCCGGCCACGAACGCCGTCGACTGGCAGTTCGAGACCGGACAGAACGCGACGCACATGGTGCTGCCGACGAAAGACGCGCAAACCATCTTCACCTCCAACATCGGGTCCGACTCCGTGTCGATCATCGAGCAGGGATCGGGCGACAAGTGGAATCAGACGGTCGTCGCGGTCGGCAAAGGCCCTGAAGGAATCGATCTCTCGCCCGACGGGAAGACGGTGTGGAGCGCGCACTCACGCGACGGCCGCGTCTCGGTCATCGACGTGGGCACGAAGAAAGTCGTCGCGACGATCGACATCGGTACCAAGCGCTCGAACCGGATCAAGTTGACGCCGGACGGCAAGCTCGCTCTCGTCTCGGATCTCGAGGCCGGCGACCTGGTCGTCATCGACACCGCGGCGCGTAAAGAGGCGCGGCGGCTTGCGCTCGGCAAAAGTCCGGAAGGCGTGCTCATCGCACCCGACGGCCGCCGCGCATTCGTTGCGGTGAACGGCGACGACTACGTCGCCGTCATCGATCTGTCCGCGTGGGAAGTGACGAAGCGAATCCACACCGGCAAAGGGCCCGACGGGATGGCGCTGGTCAGATGATCCCACCCGTACGGGTGATGGCGGCGTTTGAACCGCGATGCGACGATCGAGCATGCTCCCGCAACCAGACGATGGCGAGCTGCTCGATGCCTATTCGCGCGCGGTGACGCACGCCGTGGACACCGTCGCGCCT
>Ga0075435_100001350_pt1 | contig 15810 bp, 14 predicted proteins | sample RhiMethybrSRZTD4_FD_75302 | JGI IMG/M metagenome (GOLD analysis project Ga0075435, IMG submission 75302) | Populus rhizosphere microbial communities from Tennessee, USA - Rhizosphere MetaG P. TD hybrid SRZTD4 | ecosystem: Host-associated > Plants > Roots > Rhizosphere > Soil | place: USA...
CGTCTTCGAGATCTCGGAGATCGGCACGCGCTTCGCGTCGTCGCCGAAGAGGATCACGTCGACGGAGTCCTTGGGGTACTTCGACTGGATGAGCTCGACCATCGCGAGCGCGACCTTCTTGGCGGGCGTGAATCGGTCCTCTCCGTAGAGGATCATCGAGTGCGAGATGTCGATCGCGAGCACCGTCGCGCAGGAAGTCAGGTGCTCTTCCTCGTGGACCTCGAAATCCTCGGGCGTGAGCGCGATGTCCTCCGCGTCGCGGCGCACGGCGTTGCCGATCGTGCGCACGCCGTCGATGGCGCTGGGGTTGTCGCCGAACTCGTAGGCGCGAGTCTCGGGGAGGAGCTCGCCCCCGCCTCCCGTGCGCGGCACGGCGTGGTAGCCGGGTCCCGCCTTCGACAGCGACGTGAAGATCTCCTCAAGGGCCGAGCGCCGGATCCGGCGCTCGCCGGCGGCGGAGAGCTGGAGCTGGCCGCCGCGCTCCTCGACCATCTCGTTCTTCTGGAGCTCCTTGCGAAACTCGGCGAGGTCGATCGAGGGATCGATCATTCCGCGGTCCTGGAGGTACTTCATCCAGCGGAGCGCCTCCTCGACGTCGCCGCCGGACTGGAGCACGAGCTGGAGAAAGAGCTTGACGAGCTCCTGATAGGTTAGCAGCTCCCGCAGCAGGTCGATCGGGAATTCCTCGTAGCGGTAGCGCATGGTCAGTCGCGCGCCACCGCGGCGCGCCAGGCGCGTGCGGACTCGACGAGAAGGGTGCGGTCGCTGATCGTGAAGACGCTGTAGCCGAGCTTCGCCAGGGCCGGGATCTCGTCGCGCGTGCGCAGCATGATGCCCGCGGCCTTGCCCGCGTCCCCGGCCACGGCGCCGACGCGCTCGACGGCAGCGCGATAGCGAGGCTCCTCGTAGTGGCCGGGAACTCCGAGCGACTGCGAGAGGTCGTTGGGTCCGATGAACAGCAGGTCGACGCCGTCTTCCGCGGCGATCTCGGCGGCGGCATTGAGCGCTCCGGCGGTCTCGATCTGGACGATGACCGCGGTGGACGCGTTGGCGTCGCGGACGAACTGATCGAAGGAAATGCTTCCGTAGCGGTTCGCGCGGACGCCGGCGAGCCCGCGCTTGCCGGCCGGCGCGTACTTGACGCACTCGACGGCGCCGCGGACGGCGGCGATGCCGTCGGCGCGCGGAAACAGAGTCCCGGCGGCTCCCGTGTCGAGGGCGCGGCCTGCGTCCGCCGGCGACTGGCAGCTGGGAACGCGGACGACCGCGGGGGCCTTCGCGGCGTCGGCCGCGCGGACCATCCGCCCCACGGACTCCGGATTGAAGAGGCCGTGCTCGGTGTCGATCACGAGGAAGTCGAAGCCCGCGGCCGCGATCATCTCGACGACGACCTCCGACGGCGAGGTCACGAATGCCCCGAGGAGAGGCTCGCGCGCCAGGACTCGGGCGCGGAAGCCGTCCGCCATCAGTTGGTCCGATTCTTGACGAGGTTGAATTTCAGCATCTCCGTGTAGGAGACGCGCGAATCCAGGTCCTCGCGGGCGATCTTCAGATGCTGGGTAAGCCCCTCGAGCACCAGCTCCATGCCGATCGAGAGCTCCTCCTTCGAAGCCGGGGAGAAGTGCTCCTCGACCGCCTTCTTCAATCCCGGAACGTTCTCGAGCGTCGCGAGGTGCTCGGCGAAGGGAGTCTCGTCGGAGATCGTGACGCGGTTTCCGGCGGAGAACCACGCGGCGATGGGCTCGTACAGCGGATGGATCTTCTCGGGGGCGGGAGTGACGCGCGGCCGGCGCTGGGGCCCGCTCGCGATCTCGTCGTCGTCGTCCATTTCATGCCGGCGGCGCTCGCTCGGGCGGCCCGAATCGGGAGGAGGGAACTTCGCGTCGAAGAGCTTCTTGACCGCGGTGCCTATGAGCTTCTTCGCGATGACCTCGGCGCCCTGCTGCTCTCCCTCATAGACCATCTCGACCTTGCCGGTGATCGCCGGCAGCGTGGCGGGCAGGTCGCAGAGCCTCGGCGAGACCTTCTTCTCGCGGTTGCGCAGTCCGCGGCGCTCGAGGTTCGAGGCCAGGATCTCGACGGCGGAGATCGGCATGCGCGCCGAGACGCCCGACGACTGGTCCACGAACTCCGACGCACGCGCCGCGAACGCGATCTCCTCGACGAGCTCGCGGAAGAGATCCGGGATCTCGATCCGGAAATCGCCGTCGCGCTGGAGCCAGGCCTCCTGCGCCGTGATCTTCGCGGCAATCTTCACGTCGTCGGGGTAGTGCGTGAAGATCTGGGACGAGATTCGATCCTTCAGCGGCGTGATGATGTTGCCGCGATTGGTGTAGTCCTCGGGGTTGGCCGAGAAGACCAGCAGGATGTCGAGCGGGATGCGGACCGGGAAGCCCCGGATCTGGAGGTCGCGCTCCTCGAGGATGTTGAGCAACCCGACCTGGATTCGCGGCTGCAGGTCCGGCAGCTCGTTGATGGCGAAGATCCCGCGGTTCGTCCGCGGGACGATCCCGAAGTGGATGACTTCCTCGTCGGCATAGTTGCGGCGTTCGGTCGCGGCCTTGATGGGGTCGATGTCGCCGATCAGGTCGGCGATGGTCACATCGGGCGTCGCGAGCTTCTCGCGGTAGCGCTCTTCGCGGCCGATCCAGACGATCGGCGCATCGTCGCCCTTTTCCTCGATGAGCCGGTACCCGTACTTGGTGATCGGGTGGAGCGGATCCTCGTTCAAGGGGCTTCCGGCGAGCGCCGGGATCTCCGCGTCGAGCAGCCGCACGAGCATGCGAAGCAGGCGCGTCTTGGCCTGGCCGCGCAGGCCGAGGAGGAGCAAGTCGTGTTTGGAGAGGATCGCGTTGTGGAGCGCGGGGAGGACCGTGCGGTCGTAGCCGTGGATGCCCGCGAACGGATTCTCGCGCCGTTCGAGCGCGCAGCGCAGGTTCTGCCGCAGCTCTTCCTTGACTCCCCTGGGCGTGTAACCGGACGACTTGAGCTCTCCGAGTGTCTGGGGTTTCCTGGTCACGGGCGGCTTTCTCCGGCTACCTGCCGGCGTTTCGCGATTCTCAACCGGGTTTGTAGGCGGGGACGTTGTCGCCGGGGCGGAAGAGCTCGGCGGGAGGTTTGCCGGCGAGCGACGCCGCGCGTCGCGCGAGCCCTTCGAGGGCCTTGCGGTCGAAACCCTCGACGGTCTCCGCGATCGTGCCGTCGGGAGACACGCGGAAGAGCGTGGGGACGGTCGTCATGCCGAGAGCGTCGGAGGCTTTCCACGGCTCGGGGTCGTAGCGTGTGTCCAGCCGCGCTCCGGTCCGTTCGGAGAAGGCCTTGGTCTTCGCGGCGTTGTCCTGGCTGACGGCGAGAACGCGGAGCTTGCCTCCTTCGGCGACCTGGCGGATCCGCTCCAGAAACGGCCACGTCATCTCGCACACCGGGCAGGTCGTCTTGAAGACGGCGTAGAGCGTCTCGCCATCTTCGGCGGCCGACGGCTTTCCCGACTCATCGAGAAGAGAGACGCGCGGGAATCGGGTTCCAGGCGAGAGAGCAGCCACGGTCCGGATTATAGACTTCGCCGGCGGCGCGCCGGTGTGGATCTCGCGCGCGGTGGAGGATCGGATGACGCATCCGCGCAGGCGCCGGCTCTCCCGGCGCAGATTTCTCGGGCAGGCGGGCGTCGCTATGGCGGCCGGGGCATTTCCGGCGCTGTCGTGCGCGCGTCCGGAAAAGAAGGCCGTCGCGGCGCGCAGGACGCTGCGGATTCTCCAGTGGAGCCATTTCGTGCCCCGCTACGACGTCTGGTTCGATCGTGTCTTCACGAAAGAGTGGGGCGCGAAGAATGGCACCGACGTGATCGTCGACCACATGGCGGCGACCGAAGTCAACGCGCGGGGAGCGGCCGAAGCCGCGGCCGGCAAGGGACACGACCTCTTCCTCTTCATTTCTCCGCCCGCCGCCTACATCGACCGGGTCATCGATCACCGCGAGATCGTCGACGAAGTCGAGCGGCGGCACGGCAAGATGATTCCGCTCGCGGAGAGGTCGACGCGCGATCCGAAGACCGGGAAGTACTTCGCATTCTCCGACTCCTACGTGCCCGATCCCGGCAACTACCGGATCGATCTGTGGCGGGAGGTCGGTTACCCCAGCGGTCCCGACACGTGGGAGGACCTGCGCGTGGGCGGGCGGAAGATCAAGGAGAAGTTCGGCAATCCGGTCGGCGTCGGCATCTCGCAGGAGATGGATTCCAACATGGCCCTTCGCGCGATCCTCTGGTCGTTCGGAGGGGCCGAACAGGACGAGTCGGGCCGTGCCGTCCTCAACTCGCGGGAGACCGTCGAAGCGCTGAAGTTCGTCCGCGCGCTCTACAAGGAGACGATGACGCCGGAGATCTTCACCTGGGACCCCTCTTCCAACAATCGCATGATCCTCGCCGGAAAGGCATCGTTCATCTGCAATGCCATCTCGGTCACACGGACAGCCGAGCGCGAGAATCCCGCGATGGGCGCGAAGATCGGCCTGGTGCCGACGCTGAAGGGCCCCGTCCGTCGGATCGCCGCCGAGCACCTCATGAACTGCTACGTGATTTGGAAGTTCGCGGAGAACGTCGACGGCGCCAAGCAGTTCCTGGTGGACCTCGTGGGCGGTTTCGCGTCGGTCTTTCGCGAGAGCGAGTTCTACAACTTCCCGTGCTACCCGACGACGGTTCCGGACCTGGCGCGGCAGCTGGCCGAAGACCCGAAGGCGGACCCGAAGGGCAAGTATGCCGTCCTCTCCAACGTCCTGGACTGGGCCACGAACGTCGGGTACCCCGGCTACGCCACGCCCGGAATCGACGAAGTCTTCAACACCTTCGTCATCCCGACCATGTTCGCCCGCGTCGCCCGTGACGAGCAGACCCCCGAGCAGGCCGCCGACGCCGCACAGAACGAAGTCGAGCGGATCTTCAAGAAGTGGGCGGGGTACGACCTCTACAATGTTCGCGACGCGAGGAGTCCCCGCAAGGCGGAGTAGCTGTCATCCCGAGCGAAGCGAGGGATCCCGGACTTGTCGAGCCCAGAATGACCCGCCGCGGCTGGTCGAGTCCGGGATCCCTCGGGCCTGCGGCCCTCGGGATGACCCGCGACGACGCTTCGCGCTTCGCGGGTCAAAAAAATGGGCGGCCCTTCGGCCGCCCGGAGGATGGAGGGGCGGGATCCAGCGCCCGCCCTTTCGACTCGGAGCCCTGATGCTGCGGGTGGGGTCCAACGCCCACCCGGTACCTGAACGCGAGGCGTCCGTCGTCGCCTGCGCGTCTCCCGTACCGACTAAAACTGCGCCCGCTCGGTGGAGCCCTCCAGCGCGGTGGTCGAGGCGCATCCCGCCGCGATGACTCTGGCCACGTCGTCGAAGTAGCCGGTTCCGACCTCGCGCTGGTGGCGTGTGGCCGTGTATCCGTGCACCTCGCTCGCGAACTCCGCCTGCTGCAGGCGCGAGTACGCCGTCATGCCCTCTTCGCGATATGCCCGCGCGAGCTCGAACATGCCGTGGTTCAGGGCATGGAAGCCCGCGAGCGTGACGAACTGAAACTTGTAGCCCATCTCGGCGAGCTCTCTCTGGAAGCGCGCGATCGTTTCGGCGTCGAGCTTCTTGGCCCAGTTGAAGGACGGCGAGCAGTTGTAAGCGAGGAGCTTGCCCGGGAACTTCGCGTGGATGGCGTCGGCGAAACGTTTGGCCTCGAAGAGATTCGGCTCGGAGGTCTCGCACCAGATCAGGTCCGCGTACGGCGCGTAGGCGAGGCCGCGCGCGATCGCGGCGTCGAGGCCTCCCTGGATACGGAAGAAGCCCTCGGGGGTGCGCTCGCCCGTCAGGAACGGCCGGTCGCGCTCGTCCACGTCGCTCGTGATGAGCTGGGCGCTGTTGGCGTCGGTCCGCGCCACGATCAGCGTCGGCACGCCCTCGACGTCCGCGGCCAGGCGCGCCGCGGTCAGGGTGCGGATGAACGCCGAGGTCGGAATGAGGACCTTTCCGCCCATGTGTCCGCACTTCTTCTCGGAGGCGAGCTGATCCTCGAAGTGAACGGCCGCGGCGCCCGCCTCGATCATTCCCTTCATCAGCTCGAAGGCATTCAGCGGTCCGCCGAACCCGGCCTCGGCGTCGGCCACGATCGGCGCGAACCAGTCCACGCCGTTCTTACCTTCGGCGGTGTGGATCTGATCGGCGCGCTGGAGCGCCTGATTGATCCGCTTCACGACGTGCGGCACCGAGGTGGACGGATAGAGGCTCTGGTCCGGATACATGTGGCCCGACAGGTTCGCGTCGGCCGCGACCTGCCAGCCCGAGAGGTAGATCGCCTTGAGTCCCGCCTTGACCTGTTGAATCGCCTGGTTGCCGGTCAACGCGCCGAGCGCGGCGACATAGTCCTCGGAGTGCAACAGGCCCCACAGGCGCTCGGCTCCGCGTTCGGCGAGCGTGTGGCGGATCGGAAGGGACCCGGAGAGCCGCACGACGTCGTCGCCGGAGTAGGCGCGCTCGATTCCCGTCCAGCGGGGATCCGTGCTCCACAGGGTTTCGAGGTCTCGGGCGGTCCTGGCGGCCATGCAGTCTCCTTATTCGTTACGGGTCAACTCTTCGTACGCGGGCAGAGTGAGAAAGTCCTGGAGCTCTTCGGAGGTCGCGAGACGGTCGAACAGCACGGCCGCGGTCTCGTAGCGGCCGGCGCTCCATGCCCCGCCGCCGACCTGCTGGCGGATGTGCGCGAGCTCTTCGTCGCGCACGGCCGCGTAGAGCGCGTGCGTGAGAGGCCGGCCGTCTTCCAGTCGCACGCCGTGGCGCAGCCACTGCCAGACCTGCGTGCGCGAGATCTCGGCGGTGGCCGCGTCCTCCATCAGGTTGTACAGAGGGACGCAGCCGGAGCCGCGAAGCCACGCCTCGAGATAGAGAATCCCGACGTTGACGTTCTGGCGCAGCCCCGCCTCGGTCACCGGACCCGAGGGCACACGGAGCAGGTCCGCAGCGGTGATCGGCTGCGGCTCCGAGCCCGCGGGGCGGCCGATCTGGTTGGGGCCGGGCATACCGGCGTCGAAGATCTCGCGGGCGAGAGCGACGAGGCCGGGGTGGGCAACCCAGGTGCCGTCGTGGCCGGCCGTGACCTCGCGGCGCTTGTCCTCGGCCACCTTCTCCATCGCGCGCGCGTTGGCGTCGGGGTCGTTCTTGATCGGGATCTGCGCAGCCATTCCGCCCATCGCGTGGATGCCCCGGCGGTGGCAGACGCGCACGAGCAGGTGCGAGTATGCCTGGAGAAACCGTCGCGTCATCGTCACCAGCGCGCGGTCGGGCAGGACCATTCCGGGCCGGGAGCGGAACTTCTTGATGAAGCTGAAAATGTAGTCCCACCGGCCGCAGTTGAGTCCCGCCGAGTGATCGCGCAGCTCCCAGAGGATCTCGTCCATCTCGAACGCGGCGAGGATGGTTTCGATCAGGACAGTCGCGCGGATCGTTCCCGGAGGCAGGCCCAGTTCTTCCTGCGCGGCGCGGAAGACGTCGCTCCAGAGGCGCGCCTCGCGGTGATTCTCCATCTTGGGGAGGTAGAAGTAGGGAGCCGTGCCGTGCGCCAGAAGACGCCGGGCGTTGTGGAAGAAAGAGAGCCCGAAGTCGAAGAGGCTCGCCGAGACGGGCTCGCCGTCCACGAGGAAGTGCTTCTCGGAAAGGTGCCAGCCGCGCGGCCGGACCATCAGCGTCGCGGTGATCTCGTTCAAGCGATACGCCTTGCCGGTCTCCGGCGCGACGTACGAGATCGTCCTCTCGATCGCGTCGGTCAGGTTGGCCTGGCCTTCGATCACGTTTTTCCAGGTCGGAGAGCACGAGTCCTCGAAATCCGCCATGAACACGCTCGCGCCCGAGTTCAACGCATTGATCACCATCTTCCGGTCGACGGGTCCGGTGATCTCGACGCGGCGATCCTTCAGGTCGTCGGGAATCGGAGCGACGGTCCATTCCGACTCACGGATCTGAGCCGTCTCGGCCGGAAAGTCCGGCATCCATCCCGCGTCGAGCTCTTGCTGCCGATCGCGGCGGCGCTCCAGAAGGGACGCGCGCCGGGATTCGAAACGCCGGTGGAGCATCGCGACGAATGCCGCCGCTTCGGGCGTGAGGACTCGCGCGACATCCGCGACGGCCGGTCCGCGAATCTCGACGCCGAACGGAATTCCCGCTTCGGGTGTCTCTCGGTTGACGGGTCGCGTCGCGGCCATGGCTTTACAAGACTCTACGCATGAAAAGCGCGCGTCAACAAATTATGGAGATGCAGTAAGTTAGTGTGTCAATTCGTGAAAAGCGGCCGTTGTAAATCCGTGGATGATGTAAATTCACAGGCAAAGCGATGGCTGAGCAGAAGTTCGGCCCGAAGGTACGCGCGCTCCGGCGTCGGCACGGCCTGCGGCAGGTCGATCTCGCCGAAAAGCTGGGGATTTCGGCGTCGTACTTGAACCTGATCGAGCACGACCAACGGGCTTTAACGGCGCCCCTGCTCCTGAAGCTCGCATCTCTGTACCCGGTGGACCTGAAAAGCTTTGCGGCCGAGGACCACGCGCGGCTGGTTTCGGACCTGCACGAAGTCTTCGGAGATGCGCTTTTCGAAGCCCTGGACGTGACGACGACGGACCTGCGCGAGACCGCGTCGAACGAGTCCGTGTCGCTGGCGATCGTCAAGCTCTACCACGCGTACCGCGACGCGCTCGAGTCGATCCAGGCAGCGGCGTCGAAAGTCTCGGAGGGCGAGGACCTGACGGGAATCGATCCCGCGCGCCTTCCGTCGGAAGAGGTCTCCGACGTTCTGCAGGAGAACCAGAACTATTTCCCGCAGCTCGAAGAGGCCGCGGAGCGGCTGTCGGATGAGGTCGGCCTCGAGCGGCCGGACGTTTTCCCCGGGCTCGTGCGGCTGCTCGAGAAGGATGGGGTCACCGTCGAAGTCGTCCCGCGGCGGAGTGAGAAGCCGGCGGTCCGCGCCTTCGACCCGGTCCGCAAGCGCCTCGAAATCTCCGAGATCCTCTCCTCGTATGCGCGCAACTTCCAGATCGCGCATCAGATCGGTCTGCTCCGGCTGGAGCCCGAGTTCGACCGCATCATCGGCAAGTCGCGACTGACGACGCCCGACTCCGTGGTGCTGTGCCGCGTCGCGCTGGCGAGCTACTTCGCCGGTGCGCTGCTGATGCCGTACGCTCCGTTCCTGGAGTCGGCGAAGGCGCTGCGGTACGACATCGAGCTGCTCGAGCGCCGCTTCGGCGTCAGCTTCGAGCAGGTCTGCCACCGGCTGACGACGCTCCGCCGTCCGGGGCAGGAAGGCGTTCCCTTCCACTTCATTCGCGTCGACATCGCCGGCAACATCTCGAAGCGCTTCTCGGCGTCGGGCATCCGGTTCGCGCGCTTCTCCGGGCTATGTCCGCGCTGGAACGTGCACAGCGCGTTCATGACTCCCGGGATCGTGCGCACCCAGCTGTCGCGGATGCCCGACGGCACGACGTACCTCTGCGTGGCGCGCACCGTGCGGCAGAGCTACGGCGGCTTCGGGGCCGCGCATCCGCTGCTCGCGATCTCTCTCGGGTGCGAGGTCAGCCATGCGCGGCACCTGATCTACGGCGACAACATCGACGTGAACAATCCCCACGCGGCCGTTCCGATCGGGATCACCTGCCGGCTCTGCGAGAGGACCGACTGCGAGCAGCGGGCCTTCCCGCCCATCCATCGCAAGCTCGGGATCGACGAGAACGTGCGCGGCGTCTCGTTCTACCGGTTCGCCGACAAGGAAAAGCCGGCGTGACCGCCGGCGCTGGCGAACGGCCGGACCGGGCGAGCCGTCCCGAGCCCGAGATCGGCGCGACGGCTTCGGCGGAGATGGTGGTGACGGAAATCGATCTCGCGAGCGCCCTGTACCTCGCTTTCGGAGAGGCGTATCCGCCGGTGTTTGCGACGGCGCGCATGGTGACCCTGATGGAGGTGGCCGCCTCGCGGGTCCTCGTGCCTCTGCTCGGACCGGGCGAGCTCTCCGTCGGCACCCTCGTGGACGCGACGCACACCGCGGCAACGCCGCCCGGAGTCCGCGTCACGGCGACGGCCCGATACCTCGGGCGCGAGGACGGGCAGTACCGCTTCGAGGTCGTTGCGCGCGACCGCGGAGGAGAGATCGGCCGCGCCGTGCACCGGCGGGCGATCGTCTCCAGCCAGCGGCTCCTCGCCGGCGCCATCCGCCGCAACGGGACCGCGAACTGATACGCTTTCTTCCGTGCACGGGTTGGCTCCGAGGGTCTGGAGCGGCGTGAGATTCCGAATGGCCGCGGCGGTCACGCTGCTCGCGCTCGCGCCGGGGTGCGCCGACTACAAACAGGTCAACGACGCCACGCGGACGATCGGCGCCGTGCACGTCACGGCGAATGCCGCGGACGTCGCGGATTGCCGGTTCCTCGAAAAAGTCGACTACCGGGACACGGCGAAGGGCTGCGGGCTGACCGTTTCACCCACACCCGAGGAGTGCCTGCGGTACCAGGTCCGTCGCGCCGGCGGCGACACGCTCCTGCGAAACGGGCCGATCGGAAGCGCCTACGCATGCTCGTCTCAGGCGGTGGCCGGCAAGGCGGAGACGAGCGCGCCGGCGCCTCCCGCGCCGTCGGCGGATCCCGCGCCCGCACCGTCCGCGGCAGAGGCGTCCTCGGCCGCTCCGCCGCCGGCTCCGACCGTGACCGCCGCGCCCACCGCCGCTGCGACTCCGTCGGTCGCTGCGGCACAGCCGACGAGCGGCGTGCGAATGACGTACGATCGTGACGAAGCGAAGGGCTGCGTCTACCTCGGCAATTTCGCTCCCGGCACCGCTTGCGAAGGACCAGACGGCCAGCTTTCCCCGGATTGCGCCGATCAAGCGAAGAAGGCGGGCGCCGACCTCGTACTCATCGAAGGCGTCCAGGCGCAGATGTTCTCCTGCAAGGCCAGGCGATGACCGAATACAGCGAAGACAGCGTGCCGGGACTGACGAATCCTCGGGGTCTCGGCCTCGAGCGATTCCCGATCCGCGCCCGGGAGCAGTCGATGACCCTGTCGGCCTGGCGCCTCTCGGCCGCCGCGGAGGAGGGGGAGGGAACGATCACGCTCGTCGAGCTGCCCTCCGGCGAGATCCTGCGCCGCGGCGACGGAATCTTCCTGGGTTGGACGCAGGAGAGGCTGGGACGCGCCTACGAAGCGCTCGCGCCGAGAGACGACGCGCCGCCGCCGGAAATGCTGCAGCTGGGCTGACGCTCTCACTCGGAGGGCGCGGCTTCCTCGAGCGCCCGGCGCTCCTCGGGCGTCAGAAAGTCAGCCGCGGCGAGATGGTAGACCTCCGCGTTTCCCCGTTCGTGGGCCGTGAAACGGCGCGAGAGATTCTCGATCAGCCCGAGCAGGTCGGCCAGGGGCGCGCGGTTTTCGATACCGAGACGGATGTTGCGCGTCAGCTCCCGGAGCTGGACGTATTCGAGAGAGAGCTCCCGCTGCGGATCACGGTCGGGAATCGCGGCGCGGCGCAATGCCGGCAGAAGCGCGCGTTCTTCGGCCTCCGTCCAGCGCGCGAGGTTGTCGTGAAAATCGGCGATGGCCAGCCGATAGGCGGCCTCGTCGCGCCGCTCGAACGCCCGCCGGAAGTCGTCGAACCGGGCGCGCAGGCCTCGCTGCGCCGCGTCCAGCAACGCACGCGCCTCCGGCATCGTCAGATGCCCGCGATTCCCGGCTCGATGCGTTCGAAGCCCTGCTCGTGCGCCCAGAGATCGAGCGAGAGGGAGGCCAGCTCGTCGACCTCGGGAATCGGCCGCGCGTCTTCGGAGAGGTCCAGCGACTTGACGTACTTCCGGCACGTCTCGCACGCCTCGATCCGAACCGCGGGATGAGGCTCGGCCGTGAACGACGGGAGCTTGTGCGGGTCCTCTTCGAAGCAGGCGGGGCACAGGATCCGCGTAAACAGCCACTCACCCCCGCAGAGAGCGCAGACGAGCGAGCGCCGGGCGCCCTCCGTCAGGGACCCTTCCCGTCGCGCTGATACCCACGGCGATCCGCCGCAGAAGGGGCATTGCCCCCTGCGGTGGAGGCGGTCGGGCGGAACCACGGCGACCCGGAGCAACTCCACGTACGGGCGGAGGATCGCCCGGGAGAGATAGTCGTCGCGCGACGTCGCGTCGCCGCTCCAGAATACGAGCAAGCGCGTGCGCGCGGTGGAGGCGAGATCGGTCTGGCGCGCGCGGGCCGCTTCGGCAAGCGCCTCCGGACCCGACTCTGCGGCATAGCCGAGGATTCCCGAGGCCTGTTCGAGAAAGCGCGCGACGTCCTCGTCCAGGTGTCCCGAAAGGGGAGACTCGGCGTGCGCGGATTCGAGATGCTCCGCGACCCGTCCCTGGGCGCGATAGAGGCCGGCCGCGAACCGAAGCGGATCGCGCGCGGCTTCGGCTTTTCCCGCGAGAAGCTCCGCCCGCGCGGCGCGCCGCTCGAACTCCGAAGCGATGGCCGCGGCTCTACGGGCGGCGGCGGGGCTCTTCACCCGTGACTTCGCGGTACCAGCGCGGATGGTGGAGCCGCGCCCACGGCCGCGTCACCGTGCCACGGATCATGGATCCGAACGTGCCGGGCTCGGCGACGGTCGCCAGATAGATGTGGAAGACGAGCGCCACCAAGAAGGCGATGAAGGTGAAGTCGTGGACGATGAATGCGAGCTGCATGAGCCAGCGCGGGAATGCGGTCGGGAACCACATCAGGAGTCCCGAGAGGAGCAGCCCCAGGGCTGCCAGCGAGACCGCCCAGAAGTAGAGCTTCTGCCCGCCGTTGTACTTGCCGGTCCGCGGGTCGTCTTCCTCGTAGCGCATGTAGCGCGTCAGGCGCGGGCCGACCCAGTCCTTCTCCCACGGCTCGACGCGCATGTCGGAAACCCATTCGAAGAACTGCGCGATCGACGCGAGGAAGAACGCGACGCCGGCCCACGGATGGAGGAGCCGGGCGACGGTCAGGCCGCCGAAGAGATGCGCCATCCATCCGAAGACGGGCGTCCAGATCGGCAGTCCCGTCAGTAATGCGATTAGGAACGTCAGCGCCACCGTCCAGTGCATCAGACGGGAGAAAAGCCGATGCCGGACGATCTCGTTTCCGACGACGACGTCTTCGCGGTTCCGAGCCACCACGACCGCGGAATCCATCGGCGCGCGCGGGGCAGCAGTGCTCATCGGAGTCCTCCGTTCTGCCTCAGGCCGGCGGAAGGTTCGCGTCGGGATCGCTCGAGCCGCGCGCCTCCTTGGGCCCGTACTTCGTGTAGTGCGCGAAGGCGCCGGCGATGGCGCCGAAGATCGCGATGACTCCGAGAGGCCGGATGATCTTCTTCCAGATCTTGACTCCCCAGGGCACGTGCGGGTTCCCCGGCAGGTCATACCACTCGGGATGATCTCCATGGGCCAGTACCGTGATGACCGAGGTTCCATTGACGCCCGGCGGGTCATAGACCGACGCCTGCGCGAAGCCGTTGCCTTTGAGCTGCTGCACGCGGCCGTTCGCCAACATCAGCATGTCTTCCTTGGTGCCGAAGTGGAGGCAGCCCGTGGGGCACGCCTTGATGCACGCGGGCTCGAGGCCGACTGAGACCCGATCGACGCAGAGCGTGCACTTGGCCATCTTGCCGGTGGTCTTGGAGAAACGCGGCACGTCGAACGGGCATCCCGTCTCGCAGTACTTGCAGCCGATGCACTGATCCGGATTGACGTCGACAATACCGTTCATGTACTGGACGATCGCGCCCGGCGCGGGGCACGCCTCCAGGCAGCCCGGCTCGTCGCAATGCATGCACTGGTCCTTGCGCATCAGCCAGACGATGCCGCCGTCGAAGTCGCGCTCGTTGAAGCGGATGAGGTTCCAGTAATCGGGGTGAAGAGTCGGAAGCGTCTGATACGTCCCGACCTGGTGGGTCTCGACCGGCGGCAGGTCGTTCCATTCCTGGCAGGCGACCTCGCAGGCCTTGCAGCCGATGCAGGTCGTGGTGTCGATGTATTTGGAGACCGTCGGCGCGGTCCGCAGGCCGGAAAGGCTTCCCCAGACCGAAGCGGAAGAGCGGCGGATGTCCAGACTCATGGCGCTCCTCCCTTCACGCTTTCTCGACCCGGACGAGGAACGTCTTGAATTCCGGCGTCCAGGTGTTGGGGTCCATCGCCGACGGGGTCAGGAAATTGGCGAGCGGACCGGTGTGCCCCGTGTTTCCCGCCGCGTAGCCCCAGTGCAGCGGGAAGCCTATCTGCCACATCGGCTTGCCGTCGACCTGGAGCGGACGCAGACGTCTCGTGACCATCGCGACGCCATGGATCGCGCCGCGAGCCGAGGTCACCTTGACCTGCGACCCGTTGGCGATTCCCTTCTCTTTGGCGAGCGCATCCGGGATCTCGACGAAGAACGCGGGCTGAAGCTGGTTCAACACCTGCGTGTGCTTGGTCCAGTAGTGATAGTGCTCGGTCAGGCGATAGGTCGTGCAGACGATCGGGAAGTCCTGCGGCTTGCCATAGACGTCCTTGTCCGATGCGAACCGCTTGGTCGCCGGATTCGACGTCACCTTCGGATGGAGCGGATTCAGGATCGGCGCCTCGACGGCCTCGTAGTGCTCCGGGAATGGGCCATCGTTCAAGGACGGAGCGAACAGGCGTCCGACACCCTCGGCGTTCATGATGAACGCGCCGAACTCGCCGGGAGGAGAGTCGGGCTTTATGTCGGGCACGTCGCCGACCCACTTCTCGCCGTTCCAGACGATACCGGGCCGCTTCGGATCCCAGGGCTTGCCCTCGGCGTCCGCCGAAGCGCGGTTGTACATGATGCGCCGGTTGGCGGGCCACGAGAACGTCCAGTTGTGGTACATGCCGAGGCCAGTCGGATCGGCGGTCGAGCGGCGCTGCGCGTTGTTCCCCGCCTCGGTGTAGACGCCTAGGTGCAGCCAGTTGCCGCACATCGTCGAGCCGTCGTCCTGCAGCTGGCCGAAGTTCTCCAGCTGCTGGCCGGCCGTGCGGATCATCTTGGTCTTGGTTTTGTCGTTCGGATCCGGGATGTCCACGAGCGCCTTGCCGTTGATCTCCTTGAGGACTTCGCCCAGATCCGGCGCAGCGGGGTTCGTGTAGCTCCAGGTGGCGTTGAAGACCTGCTCGGGAAGCGCGCCTCCCTCCTTTTTGTAGAGGTCGCGCACGGCCAGGAAGATGCGCGCCAGGATTTCCTGATCGGTCTTTGCCTGTCCCGGAGGATCCAGGGCCTTCCACTTCCATTGCATCCAGCGGGCCGAGTTGGTGAAAGTGCCGTCCTTTTCGGCGAAGCCGGAGGCGGGAAGCTGATAGACCTCCGTCGGGATCTGGGAGGCGTCGGGCGTCCCGTATTCCTTGGGCGCCTTCCAGAACGTCGCCGTCTCGATGTCATAGATCTCGCCGACGACCAGCCACTTCAGCTTCGAGAGAGCCGCGATCATCTTGGGTACGTTCGGCCCGATCCCCACGGGGTTCATGCCGAATGTGATCAGGCCCTCGGGTCCCGGCTCCTTGCCGCCGACGCGGGTGGAGCTGCCGCGGTACATGTCGTCGAAGATGTACATCCACGAATAGTTCCCGTCGACCTTCGGGAGCCACGAGTAGCCGAAGTCGTTGTCCTTGGTCGCGTTCTTTCCGTACTGGGCCTTCAAGAGCGAGACCATGAATTTCGGGTAGTTCTGCCAGTAGTTCATCGACGCCCAGTGCTGCTGGTTCAGGGTCGTCGGCGTCGCATCCTTCAGGTACTCCGCGAGAGTCTGATCCTGACCCGGCGGCGTCTTCAGGTAGCCGGGAAGGA
>Ga0075435_100001354_pt1 | contig 15787 bp, 14 predicted proteins | sample RhiMethybrSRZTD4_FD_75302 | JGI IMG/M metagenome (GOLD analysis project Ga0075435, IMG submission 75302) | Populus rhizosphere microbial communities from Tennessee, USA - Rhizosphere MetaG P. TD hybrid SRZTD4 | ecosystem: Host-associated > Plants > Roots > Rhizosphere > Soil | place: USA...
AGTGCTTCGTCCGACAGCCGCGCCTGAACGCGTTTCGTTCCCGGCGACAGCACGTGATAGGGACCGAAGTCGACAGAGTCGGCGAAACTCACCAGCGCCGCGTACCGCATCAGATCGCCAATCCCTCGGTGCAGGTGGGTCGCTGTGTGGTCGAGATACTTCCGATCCTTGATCCCGATGAGGTCGGGAAACTTCGCCGGATAGTACAAACTTCCATTCCAGCGGGCCAGACCGCCGCTCCGTCTGAAAACCGCCGTCAACTCGCGGTCCTCGTCATCGGTGATGGTCTTGAGTTTCAGATTGATGTCGTCGGCGCGCCATGGTACGCCGAACGCCTCGTATCGCTTCGCGCCCGGAGGCTCGGCTCCTGTGACAAACGGCGCGTCGCCAAGCCCGATCACACCGTTGTCCGCATAGACTTGAAAGCGCAATGTTCGAGCGGGACCTCGGGAGCGGTCCTGGTTTTCCGCTCCGGTCCCGAACTCGGGCGCACCTGGAATCCGGATGCCATTCGGCAATGGCAGCACATGACAGTTGCTGCAGTTCGAAAACCCGAGCGCGACGCCGGTCTTTGTCGGGACCCATCGCATGGATGGCACAGTGCCGGCCGGCAACGGTTCCGCGTCCTTGAAGCTCTCCGGACTCCTGGCTGCCGCGATCAGTTTCGGGTCCAGGGAGCGCAAATGGAGATGATCGGCTTCCTCGAAGACGATCTGGCCTGCCTTGATCCAGTCCGCTTCAGTTGTGAGCCGTTCGGGCTCGATTAAGGGCTTCGGCCCGACACGCTGCAGCATCTCCCAGTAACGGTCCGGCTCCCGACCCGGAAAATACACTGGGTACGTGCGCAGGTCCTCGACGGCCATGGAGTAATAGTCCTTGGCGGACATGTTCGTAGGGCGTACATTCAGCCCCGCAATCGGTGTCGCCCAGTCGGTAAGCGCTGTCTCGTCCCACACTTTTGGGATTGTGGGTGCTGCGGAAACTGTGCCTCCGATGTGGAGACTCGCGGCAACGATGGCGGACGCGCACAGCGCGACGAGAACGAAGAACGTTCGCATCTGTTGCATGGCTGTCCTCATGACTGCACTGGCCTCGTTGATCACACGGCTGTGAACCGCTGCTGCGGGAAAGCGGGTTCGACGATTCGTCGAGGGCAGTGCGCGGGATTCTACGCCGAGACGATGCGGCGGCCAAGCCTGGCGCCGGGATTTAACAATCACCGCAGCGCGGCCCGTGAGGGCGCAATGCGCGCGCGACTTCAGCGGTGCGAAGAGCCTGTGATACCCTCCGCGACGCGCGGTCTCCATCCATGCCGAGATTCGTTATCGAGCCGCATTTCCGTCTCCAGGAATGGGTCGCCGAGGAAAAGGGTTATTTCCGCGACGAGGGCCTCGAGTACGTCTTCCAGGAGATGGTCCAATCGACCGAGGGCGGCATTCACGACAAAGGCGACAGGGTCGGTGCCTTTCAGTCGTTCGAACAGGGCCGCAAGTCCGACATCAGCTGCGCATGTCACTGGACCGTCGACATCGCCGCCGCCAAGGGCCATGGGAGGCTCTATCCCGACGTGTATTCGGTCGCGCCGGCCGGCGTCTTCGTGCGTGCCGATTCAGAGCTGCGTACACCTGACGATCTCGCCGGCGTACCGATCTCGGTCGGCTACCAGTCGGGCAGCCACTACGCCACCATTCAGGCGCTCGAACAATATCTGCCGCCCGACAGGATCGCGCTGAATTTCGCCGACGGCATGCTGTTCGGCCGGATGGAGAAGTTTATCGAGGGGCGCTCGCCCGCCTGCACGCTCTTCAGCGGACCGTATTACTTCGCTGAACAACTGGGCTTCCGCAAGATCCTCGACGCGACGTTTGTCATCGCCACCATGATCACCGGGCAGCCCGACGCCGATGACCTGAAGATGTTCTTCCGCGCGCTCCGCCGCGCGCAACGCGACATCGACCTGAGGCCCGAGCTGTACACCCGGCACTATCTCAAGGAGTTCCCGCACCGGTTCCACTCCCGCATGGATACCCGCCGCTGGGGACCAGGCGAGCGTCTGGTGTTCGAGCCCTACACGCGTGAGGTGTTCGACGAGACGGTGAAGTGGATCGGGGAACACGGCATCTTCGACGCCGGAACCGGCGCATGCAGCTACGACCGGGCTGTGGCGGAAGCCTGAATCGCGCGCGATACGCCGCCGCTGCACGTTTAGCCTGCAGACAGCGTTGACAACGTTCCATTCTTCGTGCTCCCATGCGCGCGCTGTTGTTCAACTGCAGGAGGGAGCGTCCGATGCTACGACTCCGTCGATCCAACTCAGTCGATCAGCATCCGAGGGTCGCGGTGGTGACGAGCGCGCTCGTGCTCGCAGTGCTCGCCGCGCCGACTGCATCTTCCCAGACTGCAACCGGTGGCCTCCGCGGCTTCGTCAAAGACGACACCGGCGCCGTCCTCGTCGGCGTCAGCGTCGAAGCGGCCAGCCCCGTGCGGATCGGCGGCGCGGCCCTCGATGTCAGCGACGCGCAGGGTCTCTATCGGTTCGAGAACCTTCCTCCGGGCGAGTATTCCGTGACCTACTCACTGCAGGGCTTTGCGACGGTTCGCAGGGAAGGGATTCGCGTCGAAGTCGGCCGCACGATTCAAGTCGACGCGGCGATGAAGGTCGGCGCGGTGGAGCAGGCGATTACCGTCACCGGCGAATCGCCGGTCGTCGACGCGCTGCACGCCGGCGTGACCACCAACTTCAACAAGGAGTGGCTGCAGACGGTGCCGACGGCGCGCCAGTCGTACTTCGATGTCGTCACCTACGCGCCGTCGGTGAAGATCAATCAGGTGCCGAACGATTCGCGCTTCGTGATCTTCGGCTCGAGCAGCGATCAGAAGTCGTTTCAGTACGAGGGCGTGGAGATCTCGGCGGTCTCGAACGGCGGCGTCTGGGACTTCCCGAGCCCCGACATGATGCAGGAGGTGGAGGTCAAGGCGGTCGGCGTGTCGGCCGAATACTCCAACTTCCAGGGCGGAGTGGTGAACATCGTCCTCATCGCATCACCTTCAACCTCGGCGTGCGCTACGATCACACGCTCGGCGACATCCAGGCGATGGACTCGCAGACCACGCTGCTCGGCATCGACACGACCTATCCGTCGGCGGGGGCCAACGTCAGCTATCCCGGGATTCGGGATCTGATCGCGTTCAACAACGTGTCGCCGCGCCTCGGGATGACGGTCCGCCTCGACGAAGCGGGCAAGACGATCTTCAAAACCAACTACGCGCGGCTCTACGGCAAGCTCGCCACCGGCATGTTCAACAGCAAGGCGCTGGGCAATACGCCGTCGGACACCGAGCGCTACAACCCCGCGACCGGCAAGTACGACATCCCGATCTCGATCGTGAACAACCAGACCAACTTCGCGGTCGATCCGGGCCTGCGGAATGGTGACGCCGCGTTTGCGCAGACCAACACCGTCGTCCGGCCGCGGACGTTCACGTTCGGTGTTCGCTACCAGTTCTAATCGCGGTTCAAGATCGCGCGGCCTCACGTTGCGCAGGCCTTCAGGCCTGCCAACCGGCCGCGCGGGCAGCCCTGAAGGGCTGCGCTACGGTGCCTCGAAAGGAGGATCTCGTGCGGCGCTTCACGACGTTTATCGGTGCGGGCGCGACGATCGGTCTCGTCGGTCTCAGCGTGCTTCATCTGCACTCGCAGGGGAAGACGGTCGACTGGCGGTACTTCGGGGCCGACAAGGGCTTCACCCGTTACTCGCCCGCCGATCAGATTACGCGCGACAACGTGAAGAATCTGCGGATCGTCTGGCGCCGTCCGGCGACCAATCCGGGCTTCAAGGAAGCGTTTCCACAACTGCGCGTCAACGCCTACCTGAGGGCGACGCCGATCATGGTGGACGGATTGCTCTACGCGCAGGATGCACACGGGCTGGTCAGCGCGTTCGACGCCGCCTCCGGCGACGTCGTCTGGCAGCAGGAGCCGTTCGCGCGGACCGAGAGCGAGCTGCAGGGGCAGAGCACGCGCGGCGTCGACTACTGGCGCAACGGCGCCGACCAGCGCATCTTCGCCGTTCGCGGCGAGTATCTCTACGCATTATTGAACGCGAAGACCGGCAAGCCGTACGCGGACTTCGGCGACCGCGGACGCGCGAGCCTGCACTTCGAGGATCACCAGCCGCTGGCTGCCGCCTTCAACGACACCACCGGACCGCTGGTCGTCGGCAACGTCGTCGTGGTCACCGGCAACACGGCTGGCGCGGGCGACGGCGGCGTGACGAAGGAAGCTGCTCCCGAAAACGTCCGCGGCTACGACGCGAAGTCGGGCAAGCTGCTGTGGACGTTCCACGTCGTGCCGCAGGCCGGCGAGTCCGGCGTCGACTCGTGGGGCAACGAATCGTGGAAGGTGGCCGGGGACATCGGCGCATGGAATCCGATGTCAGCCGACGATCAACTTGGCTACGTCTACATTCCGCTGACCGCGCCGACCGCTTCGCAGTATGGCGGCTGGCGGCCGGGCGCGAATCTGTATTCCGATTCTCTGGTCGCGCTCGACGCGAAGACTGGCGCGCGCGTCTGGCATTTCCAGAGCGTTCACCACGACCTGTGGGAGTACGACAACGTCGGGCCCGCGATTCTTGGCGACATCACCGTCAACGGCCGCCGCATCAAGGCGGTCATGCAGCCCAACAAGAACGGATACCTCTACGTCCTGAATCGTGTCACCGGAGAACCCGTCTGGCCGATCGTCGAGCGTCCGGTTCCGCCGTCGTCGGTGCCTGGCGAGGCGGCGTGGGCGACGCAGCCGATTCCGAGCAAGCCGCCGGCCTTCGATCGTCAAGGCGTCACCGAAGACGATCTGATCGACTTCACGCCGGAACTGCGCAAGCAGGCGCTCGACTACGTGAAACCGTACGTCCTCGGCCCGCTCTACACGCCGCCATCGATCCGCAGCGACGATCCGGAGGGCAAGAAGGGGACGCTGACGATTCCGGGAGCGTGGGGCGCCGCCAACTGGCACACCGGCGCGTTCGATCCTGAAACCGGCATGTATTACGCCGTCTCGCTGACGCTGCCCGGCGTGCGCGCCGTCGTCAACACGAAGGGCAACGCGACGGCGACGATGGACTACGCGGGGCCGGGGCCGAATCAGCAGACCGCGGCGCCAGGATTCGTGCAGGGGCTCGGTCGGCAGATCGAGGGCCTGCCGATCGTGAAGCCGCCGTACGGTCGCATCACGGCGTTCAATCTGAACTCGGGCGATCAGGTATGGATGGCGGCCAACGGCGACGGCCCGCGCAATCACCCGCTGTTGAAGGATCTCCACCTGCCGCCGCTCGGCGTGCCGAACCGACCGGCGCCGCTCGTGACCAAGACGCTCCTGTTCATCGGCGAGGGGAGCGACTCGGTCATCGGCACGCCACAGGTTTCGTGGGGCTGGGGCAAGAAATTCCGTGCCTACGACAAAGCGACGGGCCAGGTGGTGTGGGAAACCGACCTGCCGTCGGGCACGACCGGCGCGCCGATGACTTACATGAACAAGGGCAGGCAGTTCATCGTCGTGCCCGTTGGCGCACGGGATCACCCCGCGGAGTTCGTCGCGCTGGCACTGCCGGACAGTCGCCAGCCCTCGTCTGGTGGAGGGGCGCACAAGTAATCGATCGACGACCGTCGCCTCTTCGTGTTTTCGCGGCGGCTCCCGACAGACCGGCTGTGCGCACTCTCGGCGCGTAATCCTCGTTACGTTGCGTCCGCCCAATCACCGTTGGCCGATCCCATTCTCGCTGTGGTCGAGCGGCGCAGACGCTCGCCGACGTTCATCATGGGTCTGCTATGCGTGTCACTGAGCCGAAACTCGGGAACGTCATTGGCGAGCGACGGTTAGTGTTTCGCGACGCGCCACGGAAGGCACTCGTTGTGACCCTGGGCAAACCGCGAAGGATGAGAGGTAGCCAGGACTGGGGGGGCGCCCGTTTCGAATCAAGGGGTCCGGCGTGGCTCGTCTCGAGGTCGGCTATGGCGTGGATGCGCTTCAGGCCCTCACGACAGCTCTTGAAGGCATACGTGTGATGCTCGACCAGATCGGCAAACCGCTCGCTTGGCGTGGAGTGCTGCCTGACCACTCGGGTTTTCAACGGACGTTCCCATTGGCGCGGGCCCAGACTTTGCGGCGCGACTCGAGCGCTTGGTTGATCGTGAACTCAACCGTCACGTCCGTCACTTGGAACGACGACACAAGCAGCAGGTGTCGAACCATCATCGGAGGCCGCCGGCAATCTCGTGACACGTACCGGCTCATTCGCCGGACACTATATAGCCATGCGCCACCTGTCGATGCTCAGGTCGTATACGCCTGCCGACGCGCTGACGGTCGGCAACGCGGCGTGCGGCACGATCGCGATCTTCCTGTGTCTCGACTACCTTGCCGCGGGCAGCCGGGCCTTTCTGTGGATGGCGTTCCTGCTGCTGCCGCTGGCGCTCGTGTGTGACGTGCTCGACGGCTATGTCGCGCGGCTGGACCGCACCCGTCAGTCAGCGCTCGGCGCAGACCTCGATTCCCTCGCCGACGTGATCTCCTTCGGCGTCGCGCCGGCGGTGCTGGGCTTCACGCTTGGCCTCCGCGGCGGCTGGGACATGCTGATCCTCACCTTCTTCGTGGTCTGCGGCGTGAGCCGTCTCGCCCGGTTCAACGTGACCGCCGCTGCGCTCGCCGACGCCGACACCGGCAAGGTGAAGTACTTCGAGGGCACGCCGATCCCGACCAGCATCGTGCTCGTGCTGCTGCTCGGCGCCGCGGCGGTGGCCGGAAGAGTCGATGACGACCTGTGGTTCGGCGCCGTTCGCATCGCGCCGGCGACGCTTCATCCGCTCGCGCTGCTGTACGGCATCAGCGGCAGCGCGATGATCAGCGCGACGCTGCGAATTCCGAAGCCATAGCACAGCCCTCGATCATCGTCTCGTACCGCGCGTCGGTGGCCACGACGCAGGAGCTGAACTACGGCGACGCTGGCTGCGCAGCAGACACGCTCAGCCGTGGCTGCTCCCGCGCGTAGATCACCCAGCCACTGCTACGATTAGTCGTGGGGGAGCGAGCTCTGCCGTAATCCGGTGACCACAACTCGCAACGTACAGGCGTTCGCCATGGCGAGCGCACTCGTCCTTGTGGCGACCGCCGCGCTCGGCGTGTGGAGTACGGCGAGGGTTTACTCCAACGACACCCGCGTGTCACACAGCTACGACGTCAAAGCGGCGCTCGCGGAGGTGTTGACCGCCCTCACCGATGCCGAAACGGGCCAGCGCGGATATCTCATTACCGGCAATGACACCTACCTCGAACCCTATCGCCGCGGAACCGGTGCCGTCGAGGTCTTGCTGGCCAGACTCGAATCGCTGATACGCGACACCGATGGCCAGCAGCAGCGTCTTGCCGCCTTACGTTCCGAGGTGGCGCAGAAACTCCGCGAGCTGGCGCAGACCGTGAACGCGCGCCGCATCGATGGTTTCGCCGCCGCTCAGAAGATTGTCGACACGAATCTCGGGAAGCTCACGATGGACCGCATTCGGGCGATCGTGAACGAGATGAATCGAGAGGAAGACGAGCGGCTCGAGACGCGGCGTCGCGAGTCGACCTCCGGCGTCCGTATCGCCGTGCTCACCGCGATCGCGACCGCGACCGTCGGAATCATCTTGATCGCCCTGGTCACACGAGCGTCGCATCGGTGGCTCTCGGACACGGAGGAACGCGAACGTCTGGCGCTTCGTCTCGCCGCCATCGTTGAGTCGACTGACGATGCCGTCATCGGCAAAGACTTGAACGGCACGATCTCCGCCTGGAACGGCGCCGCCGAGCGGCTGTATGGCTACACCGCCGCCGAGGCAATCGGCCAATCGATTCGCATCATCGTCCCGGCCGATAAATCGGCCGAGGAAGACGAGGTGCTGGCGCGAATTCGTCGCGGCGAAAAGACCGAGCACTTCGAGACGATCCGGCGTGCGAAGGATGGGCGACTGATCGAGGTCTCGCTCACGGTGTCGCCGATCAAGACCCGGAGCGGGACAATCATCGGAGCCTCGAAAATCGCGCGCGATCTGACGCCGTTGCGCGCCTACGCCAGCGATCTCGAAGGCGAGGTGAAGGAGCGGACCGCCGACCTCGAAGCGGCCAACGCCAGACTTGAAGCATTCGCCTTCTCGGTTGCGCACGATCTGCGGGCGCCGCTTCGCGGCATGCACGGCCTCTCATTGGCCCTGCTCGAAGACTACGGTGAGCGGCTCGATCCAGTCGGGCGCGACTACGCGCAGCGCATCGTCCAGGAAGCGGTGTCGCTCGATACGCTCATTCAGGATCTTTTGGCATACGGTCGGTTGTCGCATGTGGAGCTCGCCACTGCGGCGGTCCCATTGAATGAAGTGTTCGATGCCGCGGTCCACACGGTCCGCGATGACATCGCTGCGAAACAGGCACAGGTGGAGATTGACGCGCAGCTGCCGGCGGTCAGGGGAAACCGGTCGGTCCTGATCCAGGTGTTCGCGAATCTGCTCTCGAACGCCATCAAGTTCGGTGGTCGCGAGCCGCGCGTGCGCGTATGGGCAGAGACACGCGACAGCGGCACCGTGCACATTTGGGTCGAAGACCAGGGCATCGGGATCGCGCTACAGCATCAAGAGCGGATTTTCGGAGTATTCGAGCGTCTGCACGGTGTCGAGACATATCCAGGCACCGGAATCGGCCTCGCGATCGTGCGAAAGGGCATTGAGCGACTCGGCGGCCGCGTCGGAGTCGAGTCCGAAGAGGGGCGCGGCAGCCGATTCTGGGTGGAGCTGCCAATCGCGGAGGCAGCATGATCGAGCCAGTTCCGACGATTCTCGTGGTTGAGGACAATCTGACCGACGTGATGCTGATTCGCCGTGCCTTTGCCAAAGCGAACCTCGAGAATCCGCTGCACGTTCTCGGCCATGGCGACGCTGCAGTCGACTACCTGGCCGGGCGCGGCGAGTACGCCGATCGTGCGCAGTTCCCGCTCCCAGCTCTGATCCTGCTCGACTTGAAGCTGCCGCGTCGCTCGGGCCTCGAAGTGCTGGACTGGCTTCGTGGCCAGGAGATGTTGCGGCGAATTCCCGCCGTCGTCTTGACTTCGTCGAGCCAGTCCCGCGACGTGGATCGCGCCTACGACCTCGGCGCGAATTCGTATCTGGTGAAGCCGGTCGAATTCGAGGAGCTCAAGGAGATGCTGTCAAAGATCAATGTTTACTGGATCCATCTGAACGTGAAACCGACGGTGAACGCGGCCGGCCAGTAGCCGTGCCCCCTCGCGTCCTCCTCGTCGACGACAACCCGCAGGATCGTCTGTTGGCGAGGCGTGCGCTCGCCGCGGAGTTTCCACACCTCGAAGTAACGGAAGTCGCCGACCCGGCGCAACTCGCTGAAGCGTTGCGCCACCCCAACTTCGACCTCGTCGTCACCGATTATCAGTTGCGCTGGAGCGATGGCCTGAAGGTCCTCGAAGCGGTGCACGCCATCGCTGACGATTTGCCCGTGATCATGTTCACCAATACGGGAAGCGAGGAGATCGCCGCCTCGGGCCTGCGATTGCGGCTCGCCGACTACATCGTCAAGACGGCCGGCCATTACGGCCGACTCGCGCACGGCGTCCGCGTCGCACTCAGCAACGCCGCCGACCGCAAAGCGATCAGAAGCGAGCGCCAGCGCGCCGCCGAGCGGACCGCCTTCATGAGCGAGGCGAGCAACTTACTTGCAGCGTCGCTCGACTACGAGACCACTCTGGCGGCGGTGGCCAACCTGGCGGTGCCGAAGATCGGCGACTGGTGTGCCGTCGATATCTGCAACGACGACGGCACGCTCGCGCGTCTCGCGGTTGCCCATGTGGATCCCGCCAAAGTCCAATTCGCGCGGAGTCTGGGCTGGTACGCCGACGCCAGTGAGCCGGCGAGCGCGGCGTCGGTGATACGAACCAGCAAACCCGTGCTCATCCCTGCGATCACCGACCAGATGATCGAAGCGGCCGTGCGCGGGAATGCGGAACAGCTTCGCCTGATCCGTCAGCTTGGACTGCTGTCCTATATCTGTGTTCCGCTGATCGCGCACGGCAGGACACTGGGAGCCTTGACGCTCGCGACCTCGGAATCTGAGCGCCAGTACACAGACGACGACCTGCACTTTGCGGAACGCATCGCCCATAGAGCCGCACTCGCGGTCGACAACGCCCATGCGTACAAAGCGATGCAGGTCGCCGATCGTCTGAAGGACGAGTTCCTCGCGACGCTCTCCCATGAGCTGCGCACGCCGCTCAACGCGATTCTGGGCTACGCGCGGCTGCTTCGTGCCGGCGCGATTACGGCCGACAAGACGGCGCGAGCGCTCGAGATCGTCGAGCGCAACGCCGCCACACTCACCCAGCTCGTCGACGACATCCTCGATGTGTCGCGGGTGATTTCGGGCAAGGTTCGCCTGAACATCCAGCCGGTCGACTTGCCGACTGTGGTCCGCAACGCAGTCGAATCGCTGCAGCCGGCAGTCGAGGCCAAGGGGTTGCGTCTGCAACCCGTCATCGACCCACAGGCCGCGCCCATTTCCGGCGATCCGGATCGACTCCAGCAGATTGTGTGGAATCTCGTCTCGAACGCGGTGAAATTCACTGCCAAAGGCGGACGGATTCAGGTCCGATTGGAACGAAACGATTCCCACGTCGACGTCGTCGTCAGCGATACCGGCGTCGGCATCAAGCCAGAGTTCCTGCCGCACATTTTCGAGCGGTTCCGCCAGGCGGATAGCACGCCGACGCGCCAATACGGCGGATTGGGACTGGGCCTGGCAATCGTCCGCCATCTCGTGGAACTGCATGGCGGAACGGTCGAAGCCGCCAGCGGCGGCGAGGGGCGCGGCGCGACATTTCGCGTACGCCTTCCCGTCATGATCCTGCACCCGGAGCCAGCCGTCGATGAACGCCGCGCGCGAGTCCGGGTCCAACGGCCGGTTCTCGCGCTGTCACCTGGCAAACTGGACGCCATCCACGTGATGGCGATCGATGATGACGGTGACGCGCTCTCGCTCGTCCGGGAGATTCTCGAGCTCGCCGGCGCGCGCGTCACCACTGTCGAGTCGGCCGCCGGCGCGTTGGAATTGTTGGCAGCAAGGCGCCCGGACGTCTTAATCGCTGACGTCGGAATGCCGGAAATCGATGGCTTCGAACTCATTCAACGAATCCGTCGATCGGTCGATCCGCAGGTTCGGGACACACCGGCGATCGCCTTGACGGCGTATGCGCGGTCGTCCGATCGGGTCAGGGCCCTCGAAAGTGGCTTTGAAATGCATCTGTCAAAACCCGCCGACCCCGCAGAACTGATCGCGGCGATAGCGGCTGCGGCAAAACGTAAACGCGAGTAGGTGCGACGACTCGGCGAACCGAGCCTGATAGAATCCGGCGCATCGGAGCGGTGCCCTGATGATCGGGACGGAGTGGATCGTCGACGCCTACGGATGCTCGCCGGATCGCCTGCGCGATCTGTCGACCTTGCAGGCGCTGTTCACGAAGTTGATGCGCGACCTCGATCTTCACGCCTGCGGCGACGGCCGATGGCATCAGTTCCCCGACTCGGGCGGCATCACCGGGATGACCGTGCTCATGGAATCGCATCTCGCGTGCCACTCGTTTCCCGAGTACGGCACGCTGTGCGTGAATCTCTTCTGCTGCCGCCCGCGATCCGACGCGGACTTCGTCGGGCTGCTGCGGTCGATCGTCGGTGCTCAACGCGTCAACGTCCGCCGCCTCGATCGCCCCTACGGGGCAGTGCCCGTATCGCCCTCGTCGCGCTCCGCGCCTCAGGTATTGCACGCGGATGACTAGCCGTGTCGCCAACTGTCCGAACTGCGGCGCGCCGCTGGTCTATCGCTGGTCGAGCAGCGTGCAGACCGTCTGCGAGTACTGCCACTCGATCGTCGTCCGCACCGATGTCGACGTGAAGAAGGTCGGCCAGGTCGCCGACCTGCCCGAAAACGCCTCGCCGATTCAACTGGCGACCGAGGGCCGTTACGGCGACAGGGGATTTGTCGTGGCCGGCCGCATCCTCTATCAATACGAGCAAGGCACCTGGAACGAGTGGCGCATCGTGCTGGACGGCGGCGCCGATGGCTGGCTCTCGGACGCGCAGAACGCGCTCGCCATATCGTTTCTCACCAAGAACCTGAAGATTCCGACGCTGGCACAGGCGGCACTCGGGCACAGGTTTGTCTGGAACGACACGCCGTTTACTGTCGTTTCTCGCACGCTCGCGCACTACGCCGGTGTCGAAGGCGAACTGCCGTTCGAATACTGGGACAAGACCGACGTCACCTTCGTCGACCTGCGCTCCGCGGGAGCGGACTTCGCCACCATCGACTACAGCGACGAGACGCCGGCGCTCTACATCGGCACGGCGGTCGATTTCGACACGCTGCGGCTGAGGAACCTCCGCACGTTCGAGGGCTGGTGAGGTGGCCGAGGCAGACCGCCGGCCGGTCAGCGTCCGCTCCGTCAATTGTCCCAACTGCGGGGCCGCGACGGCTGTCCGCACCTTCGGCCACGCGGTCAACGTCGTGTGCCAGAGCTGCCGCTCGGTTCTCGACGCCGCCAATCCCGGGGTCACGATCCTGCAGCGGTACACCGACGCCGTTCGCGAGGAGCCGCTCATTCCACTTGGAACGCGCGGCAAGCTGCTCGGTATCGAGTGTGAGGTGGTCGGGTTCCAGGTCCGCCAGATCGTCGTCGACGCTGTCGCGTACCAGTGGCGTGAGTACCTGCTCTTCAACCCGTATCGCGAGTTCCGGTACCTCACCGAGTACGCGGGACACTGGAATGTCGTGTCGACGATCAACGCGCTGCCCGACGGCGGCCCGACGCCGGATACGTCGGCGCGCACGTATCGCGGGCAGGACTACCGTCATTTCCAGACGGCCGACGCGACCACGACCTTCGTGCTCGGTGAATTTCCGTGGCAGATTCGGGTCGGTGACACGACCACCGGCAGCGACTACGTCGCGCCACCTTTCATGCTCTCGGCGGAAGTCGACGCCGACAAAGAGGTCACCTGGTCGCTCGGTCGATATACCAGCGGCGACGAGATCTGGAAGAGCCTGTCGCTGCCGGGCAGGCCGCCGGAACCGGTCGGCGTCTTTGCGAACCAGCCGTCGCCGTTTCAGCGGGTGACGGCGACGATGTGGCGGAATGCGGGGCTGCTGGTGATCCTCGCCGCGCTGCTCTGGATCGCCCACCTGGTCAGCGCACGCGGCAAGCAGTCCTTTGCCGGGAACTTCGCCTTCGATCCGCGGACCGCGGCGGACGCTTCACTGGTCACCCCGGTCTTCGAGCTCGATGGCCGCCCGACCGCCGTCGAGATCGAGACGACGACCAGCCTCGACAACCAGTGGATGTTCGTCGGCTACGCGCTCGTCAACGACGACACCGGGCAAGCGTTCGAGGTCGGACGCGACGTGTCGTATTACCACGGCGTCGAGGACGGCGAGTCGTGGACCGAAGGATCGCCGCGCGACAGCGTGGAACTGCCAAGCGTCCCACCAGGCCGTTATTTCCTTCGCATCGAAACCGAAGGCGAGCGGACCGCTCAGCCAGTACGGTATCGCGTGCGCGTCCTGCGCGACGTGTCGACTTCGCTGTGGTTCCTGGTCGCACTGGTGCTGATCGTGGTGCCGCCGATTCTGACCACGCGGCGCGCGTTCACGTTCGAGCGTCAGCGGTGGCAGGAAAGCGATCACGGCTGAGGGGAACTACGGTAGCGCAGCCCTTTAGGGCTGCCCGCGCGGCGATTGGCAGGCCTGAAGGCCTGCTCTACGAGCGGCCGCGCGCGATTGTGAAGCGTGTTTGAGGGACGACCGATGATCACGAAGTTGTATCTGCTGTACGGGCTGGTCGTCGTCGGCCTGATGGGCACAGCGGAGTACCGCGGCTGGCGACTGACGTCATTCAACGAGGCGCGTACGGTGCCGAGGTCGGTGCGGGACAACCCGGGTTCGTACCGTCCGGTGTACGGCGGATTCCGGCGCTTCACTGGAGGAAAGTGATGGATATCGTTGCGAACATCCGGGCTGCGCTCGTCTTCGCGCTGATCGGCATCGTCGTGTTCGTCGGCGCGTTTGTCGTCATCGACAAAATCACGCCGTACGATTTGTGGAAGGAGATCGTCGAGGAGAAGAACCTCGCCCTCGCCGTGCTGGTCGGGGCGATGTCGATCGGGCTGTGCATCATCATCGCGGCCGCGGTCCACTGAGCAGGCGCTGAGCTCGTGGCAATCGCGCTGTTTCTCTCGATCCTGCTGGTCGCCGCGTGCGGCCTGGTCTACGAACTGATCGCCGGCACCGTCGCGAGCTACCTGGTCGGCGACAGCGTCTTCCAGTTCTCGACCGTCATTGGCACCTACCTGTTCGCGATGGGCATCGGCAGCTTTCTCTCACGGTTCGCGCGCGGCAATCTGGCGCGGCTGTTCGTCCGGATCGAGCTGCTCATCGCCGTTGTCGGCGGGTTCTCGTCGAGCGCGCTGTTCATGGCATTCGCGTTCACGCAGGGGTTCCAGCTGCTGCTCTACGTAATCGTGCTCGTCGTCGGCACGCTGGTCGGCCTGGAAATCCCGCTGCTGATGCGGCTGGTCAAGGATCGGTACCAGTTTCGCGACGCGGTGTCGCACGTGCTGACGTTCGACTATCTCGGGGCCCTGTTCGCGTCAGTACTGTTTCCGCTCGTCCTCGTGCCGAGGCTTGGGTTGATCCGGTCGGCACTCTTCTTCGGCATCGTCAACGCCGCCGTGGCGCTATGGAGCACGCGGCTCTTCGCCCCGCAAATCATCAGGCCGCGTCGTCTGCAGGTGGCGTGTGTCACGGCGATCGTGGTGCTGTCGGCCGCGTTCGCCGGCGGCGCGCGGATCAACGCATTCGCCGAGGACAACATCTACGCCGACGACATCATCCTCTCCCGCGATACGCCGTATCAGCACATCGTCCTGACGCGGTGGAAAGACGATGTCCGCCTGTTCCTGAACTCGCATTTGCAGTTCAGCTCGCGCGACGAGTATCGCTATCACGAAGCGCTCGTCCACCCGGGGTTGGCCTCCGTACCGGCACCGCGCCGCGTGCTGGTGCTCGGAGGCGGCGACGGACTCGCCGTCCGCGAGATCCTCAAGTACCCCGAGGTTGAGCGTATCGTGCTCGTGGATCTCGACCCCGAGATGACCAGGCTGTTCTCGGCGAACCCGCTCCTCACACGATTGAACGAGCGCTCGCTGCTCTCGCCGAGGGTGCAGGTCGTCAACGCCGACGCGTTTCTCTGGGTCGACTCGGCTCCCGATGTCTTCGACTTCATCGTCGTCGACCTCCCCGACCCGACGAACTACTCGCTGGGCAAGCTCTACACGACCGTCTTCTTCGGCGCGCTCGGGCACCATCTCCGCGAGCGTGGAGCGTTCGTCGTGCAGAGCACGTCGCCGATGTTCGCGCGCAGGTCGTTCTGGTGCATCGACGAAACCATCAAGCAGGCGGGCTACCGGACCTTTCCGTACCACGCCTATGTGCCGTCGTTCGGCGAGTGGGGGTTCGTCATGGCCCGCCGCGACGACTACACCGTGCCGACGACCTTACCAAACGGGTTGCGATTTCTGTCGGCGGCCACGCTCGCGCCTCTCTTCGATTTCCCGTCGGACATGGCACGCGTGCCAATGCCCGCCAATCACCTGAACGATCAGGTGCTGGTGCGCACGCTCGAATCGGAATGGCGCGAGATCAGCCGCT
>Ga0075435_100001355_pt1 | contig 15786 bp, 12 predicted proteins | sample RhiMethybrSRZTD4_FD_75302 | JGI IMG/M metagenome (GOLD analysis project Ga0075435, IMG submission 75302) | Populus rhizosphere microbial communities from Tennessee, USA - Rhizosphere MetaG P. TD hybrid SRZTD4 | ecosystem: Host-associated > Plants > Roots > Rhizosphere > Soil | place: USA...
TTCCATCCTTGTAGTGATTCTCCAGGCAGAGAACGACGTCGCGCCGCTCCGCGTACTCGAGCGAGCGGCACAGCCCGTCGACCGTCCGCCCGACACCGGCACCTCTCGTGAGGCCGGGTCGGCGCTGTCCGCTGAGCGTCCGGCAGAACCTGGTCCCGAGTCGGCAAACGAGGTCGATCGCGTCGCGCTGGCGCTCGATCTGACGCGAGCGCTCGTCCGCATCCGGATGCGTGAAATCCGGGGAGAAGCACAACATCGAGCTGACCTGACCGGTCTCGGCCATGGCCGCGACGACCGGATCGACGTCGCCATCGCGAAGGCTGCGGAAGAAGCCGTCGTAGTGCTCGAGCCCCTCGGCGCCGAGCGCCGCCGCCGATCGAATCCATGCGACATAGTCCATCGCGCCGCCGCAAAGCGCGTCGAAATAGCACTTCGGGAAGACGCTGATGCGCGGCCGCGGAGGCACCGCGATATGTTAGGCTGCCCCGCGTCATGTGCTTCACCAGATTCATCGTTGCCTGCGTCGCCGCCGTGGTTCTCGATGTCTCGGTCTTCGCGGCGATCCAGCCGTCGGGCGCGCCGCGAGTCCCGCGGCCGAGCGCACCTCTGCAGCCGCTCGCCCAGCAGGCGCGTCGTCTCGACACCACGCTCACCGCTCTTGGGCAGCCGCTGGCCGCGGACGATCGCCGCTCGATCGACGCGGCCATCGCGGCGTCCGACGAGGAAGAAGGCGTTCAGCAGATTCAGTCGGCGCTGGACAAGTACGTGCTGGCGACGGTTCGCATCAATCCGGAGAGCCGCGTCAGCGTGGAGGTCGGTCCGGCAAAACCGGAACTGGTCGAGAGTGGCTCGCGGCTCTTTCTCGTCAAGGTGCTCAACGAGGCGAAGGTGACCGCGCCGCTTCGCGTCGAGAGTCCGAACCACGGCGACGTCTTCATCAGATCGAATGGCTCGCCGGAGCCAGCTTCGGCGTTGACGACGCGTGAGGTGCGGGAGCGATGGGCGGGCATCTCGTTGTACGACAAGCCGCCGATGCCGCGCCGCCTCACCGGTCTCGCCGTCGAGTACGTGCTCCTCGAAATCTTCAGCCGCGACAGCGGTCAGCGATCGGCACAGCTCGCGTTCAACGTCGGCCAAGGCACGCAGGACGTCGGCTACCGGAACGATATTTCGATTCTGTTCACGGCGCTCGCCGCGCCGGCAGTGCCGATCCGCGTGCGCGACGAGAACGGCAAGCCGGCAGTCGCATCGCTGCTGATTCGCGACGGCTTCGGCCGCGTCTATCCGAACCAGTCGAAGCGGCTCGCGCCGGACTTTCCGTTTCAGCCGCAGATCTACCGCGCCGACGGAGAAAGCATTCGCCTGCCCGAAGGGCGGTATACGGTGATCGCGACCGGCGGACCCGAGTACCTGACCCAAACCAGGGACCTCCGCGTGCAGGCGCGCGGCGCGAACGAGCTCGCCGTGACGCTCGAGCGGTGGATCGATCCGTTGAAGCTGGGTTGGTACTCCGGCGACCATCACATCCACGCCGCCGGCTGCTCGCATTATCAGAACCCGACCGAAGGTGTGCTGCCGGAAGACATGATGCGGCAGATTCTCGGCGAGTCGCTCAACGTCGGCTCGGTGCTGACGTGGGGGCCCTGCTACTACTATCAAAAACAATTCTTCACCGGTGAAGACAACCCGCTGTCGAAAACCGATCGCCGGATGCACTACGACCTCGAGGTCTCCGGGTTTCCATCGAGCCACTCCGGTCATCTCGTACTGCTCGGCCTCAAGGATCAGGACTATCCGGCGACGCACCGCATCGAAGACTGGCCGTCGTGGAATCTGCCGATTCTCAAATGGGCGAAGTCGCAGGGCGCCGTCGTCGGATTCGCGCATTCGGGGTGGGGTCTTCAGGTGCAGGATCGCGCGGTCCCCAGCTTCGACATGCCCGCCTTCGACGGCATCGGCGCCAACGAGTACATCGTCGACGTCACGCATCCGAACGCGGTCGACTTCATCTCGACCGTCGATACGCCGACGGTGGCGGAGCTGAGCATCTGGTATCACACCTTGAACGTCGGCTTCCGGACGCGGATCGCGGGCGAGACCGACTTTCCGTGCATCTACGACGCCCGCGTCGGCATCGGCCGGACCTATTCGAAGATCGACGGCGGCCTCACCTTTCCGGCGTGGTTGAACGGCCTGCGCGACGGCCGCAGCTACGTGTCCGACGGAAAGAGTCACCTGATCGATTTCACGGTCAACGGCGCCGGCGTCGGCCGCGATGGCAGCGAGATCAAGATGAGCGCGGCGGGAACGGTCAAGGCGCAGGTGCGCGTCGCCGCCTATCTCGATCCGCTGCCGAACGAGAGCATCAGAAACCGCAGCGGCGATCTGCAGCCGTACTGGGATCTCGAGCGGGCGCGCATCGCGAACACGCGCGAGGTTCCGGTGGAGCTCGTCGTCAACGGCGGCGTGGTCGCGACGAGAAACGTGCCGGCCGACGGACAGATCCGCGATGTCGTGTTCGACGTACCCATCGAGAGAAGCAGCTGGATCGCGGTCCGCATCCTCTCGTCGTCTCACACGAACCCGGTGTTCGCGATCGTCGGCGACAAGCCGATTCGCGCGTCACGCCGCAGCGCCGAGTGGTGTTTGACGGCGGTGAACCAGTGCTGGACGCAGAAGGCGCCGGCGATCAGACCGGCCGAGCGCGCCGCGGCGCGCGACGCCTACGACCACGCGCGCGAGGTCTACAAGCGATTGATCGCCGAGTCGCAGCCATAGATTGCAACGATCTTCACCCGAGAAAAGCCGCCACGAAGGCACGAAGACACGTGGTTCGACAGGCTCACCACGAGCGCTCGCCCTGAGCTTGTCGAAGGGCGTGCCTTCGTGGCCTGCCTTTCGCGGGTGAAGGTCGCCGCTATGAGTTTGCGAGCGCGCCCGGTGGGTACTGTTCGAGGTCGAGCACGCTGCCCGTCACGCACTCGCTCTCGCTCGACGCGAAGTAGGCGGCGGCGTAGGCGATGTCCTGCGGCGCGAGCAGCCGGCCGAAGGGGCGCGTGGCGATCGCCTCCGCGATCCACTCGTCGCCCTTCCCTTCCTGTTCCCGCTTCACCCTCCGCTCGCCTTCGGTGAGCGTCCAGCCGACGTTGATCTGGTTGACGCGAATCTTGTCGCGGTTCAGGAGCGACGCCGCGTTCCTGGTCAGCGTCATCAGTGCACCCTTCGACACCGAATAGGCGCCGAGCTTCGGCTCGCCGACGTACGCCAGGATCGATCCGATGTTGATGATCGATCCGCCGCCGCGCGCGCGCATCGGCGCGATCGATTCCTGCAGCAGGATGAACGGCGCGCGCAGGTTCACGGCGATGATCGTGTCCCAGCGCTCGACCGCGATGTGTTCGAGATCGCCGCGACTCGTGTCGCCGGCGTTGTTGACGAGGATGTCGAGGCCGCCGAACCGCTCCACGGCAAAGCGAATCACCCCGCGGCAGACGTCCTCCTTCGTGAGATCGCCGTCGACGTACTCCGCCTCGCGGCCGGCCGCCCGGACGCGGCGGACCGTCTCTTGGCCGTCGCCTTCTTCCCCGGAGCGTTCGCGTCCGTGGACGACGACGTTCGCCCCGAGCGCCGCGAAATGCTCCGCGATGCCGCGGCCGATTCCCGAGGTCGCGCCGGTCACGACCGCGATTTTGCCGGTCAGCGTGCTCACGGGATCAGAACCGACTTGATGACACGGCCCTCGTGCATCGCCGCAAACGCCTCGCGCCACCCTTCGAGCGGCGACGTCATGCCGACGATCGCATCAGGGAGCGTGAGGCGGCGATCGAGCAGATGGATGACGCGTTCCCAGATCGGGAAGTTGTGGCTGAACGATCCCTGCAGCCGGATGTTCTTCTGGACGAGCGGATTGACGTCGATCGCGACCGGATCCGGCGACCATCCGACCTTCGTCACCTGGCCATCGGGGCGGGCCAGCCTGAGCGCGAGATCGAGCGGCCGGCTCGCGCCCGATGCGTCGCAGACGAGATCCGCGCCGAGTGGATTCAGTCCGCGCACGACACGCTCGACGTCGTCACGTCCGGCATCAACGACGTGGGTGGCGCCCAGGCGCATCGCGGTCTCGAGGCGCGGCGCGTCGCTCGACAACCCGACGACGACCAACGGATTCGCGCCGGAGAGCGCCGCCATCCGCGCGCACAGCAGTCCGATCGGACCGGGACCGAGCACCACCACGAGATCGCCCGGACGGATGATCGAGTTGACGCACATCGCGTTGAATGCGACCGCGTGCGGCTCCGCCAGGCAGGCGAGCTCGAAGGGCAGCGAATCGGGAATGCGATGCAGGCAGCGCGCCGGGACTTTGACGAACGATGCCATCGCGCCGTCGATCCCGTAGCCGAAACCTTTGCGATGCGGGCACAGGTTGTAGCGGCCGGTTCGGCAGAGCACGCAGTCGCCGCACACGTCCGCGGCCGTCTCCGACGCGACGCGATCGCCTTCGCGGAAAGCTTTCACCGCGCGTCCGACTCGAGCGACAGTCCCCGCGAACTCGTGACCGAGCACCACCGGCACCGTCACGCGCCATGAATGCGTGTTGTACGCCTGATGCACGTCGGAACCGCAGACCGAGACGGCGCCGACACGAAGCAGCACGTCGTCGGCGCCGATCTCCGGCACTGCGATCTCGCGCAATTCGACGGCGAGCGGTTCGAGTGCGTACTGAACGACCGCTGACTGCGCCGCTTGCTCGTGGTTCGACAAGTGCATCCTGAGCGAGCCGAAGGGCTCACCGCGAGCGGACTTGTTGTGACTCGCGACGGCCTTGGCGAATTTCGCGGCAGATCTTGCCGAGCGCGTCGCCCAGCGTGGCGCCCGCCGCTGGCTTGAACTCGTCGGCGTCGATCACCAGCGGCGCGCCGAGGACGACCAGCGGCGCGCCGTGCGACGGACACTCGATCGCCTGCCGGATCGACAGTCCACCCACGGCTTGAACCGGGATCGACACGGCACGAACGACCGCGTCGAGCTCGTCCATCGGGCTCAGCCCTTTCACCATGCGCCGCTCATCGTAGCCGATGTGATGGACGATGAAATCGACGCCGAGATCTTCCATCCATCGTGCGCACGCGACGCGATCGTCAGCGGCCAGATTGTCCCCCATCACCTTGACGCCGAAGTCGCGCCCGGCATCGACGACGCGGCGGATCGTCGCTTCGTGGGCACGACCCATCACCACGACGAGATTCGCGCCCGCCTTGGCCATCATCTCCGTCTCGAGATAGCCGCCGTCCATCGTCTTCAGGTCGGCGACGATTGGATGATCGGGAAAACGATCGCGCAGCCGTTCCACGGCGTGGAGCCCTTCGGCGAGGAGCAGAGGCGTGCCGGCCTCGAGCCAATCCACACCCGCGGCGACCGCGATCGCCGCGGTTTCGATCGCCTCGTCGATCGACGTGACGTCGAGCGAGATCTGAACAATCGGGAACGTGAGGCGATCGAGGTTCACGCCCCTCGACTCCGCTCGGGGCGACCCTGAGCGTGTCCAAGGGTCGGCGTGGCCGCGGGCGCGGTCTTGCGATCGATGTGCTCGATGCGATATCCGCCTCGGACCCGGTCGGTCAGGTAGATGCCGGTAAAGATCACGGCGACCATGACCGGCAGGATCGCCCAGATCGACAGGACGCGGTTCGCGCCGTAGGTATCGTTGATCCAGCCCATGATCGGGCCGGCGATGGCGGTCGAAAACGCTCCGCTTGCGCCGACGATCGCCAGGAGCAGCGCGCCGCCGCGTGGAAACCGTTCCGACGTAATCCCGAGCATCGTCGGCCACCAAAACGCGGTGCCGGCGGCAAAGAGCGCCGCGGCGGCGAACGCCGTCACCGGCGTGGTCGCCGAGCCGAAGAGAAACAGTCCGACGGCGGCGGCGACCGCGGTCGAGGCGATGAGCGCAACCGGCGAGACGCGATGCGCCGCATCTCCGAGAAACTGCCGCATCAAGTACATGATGCCGTTCACCCAGACGAGCACCAGGATGCCGGCGTGCGCGGAGCTCTTCATCACGTCGTTGAAGATGTTGCTCACCCATTGACCAGGACCGAGCTCGGTCGCCGCGGTCAGCCACATCGAGATCCAGATCACCAGGAACAGCGGGCGCAGGATCTCCTTGAACATGTCGCCGAAGGGCACGCCGGCCGCGGCGCGTTCGGTTGGCGGAAAGGTCTCGCGCGCGAACAGGACCGCGTAGATGACCGACGGCACGAGCATGAGCAGCATCTTCGCCTGCCAGCCGATACCGATCTGCGTGAAGAGAAAGCTCAGGACGCCGCCGATGACGATGCCGCCGGGAAACCAGGCATGGAGGGCCACGAGCCGCCGCGTCTTGTCACCGGAATAAATCGTGGCGACGAGCGGATTGATTGCGGCTTCGACCAGACCGTTGGCGATCCCGATGACGAGCGTGGCGGCAAAGAGCACGGCGAAATTCGGCGCGGCAATCGTTGCCATCACGCCGCCGATGTGCCCGACGGCGGCCATGCGCAGGATCGTCCCCATGCCGAGCAGATCGCAGAGCGGCCCGCCGAACAGAATCGAGAAGCCGAAGCCCCAGAACGCGGCGCCGGCGATCCAGCCGACGTCAGTCTTGCTCAGGGCGAAGAGCCGCTCGAAGTCGCCCATGATGTCGCCGCGGATCGCAAACGACATCGCGGTCGCGACCAGCGCAATACAGCTGGCCGTGAATAGTCGGCGTTCGGTGGTCATGGTGGGCTCGCCGAAGTCATCATCGTCCCGATACGAACGGACTGGAAGATTCCGCTAGATTATGGCCCACTCGCGTGTGATGTGGACGGCGGTTGTCTGGGCGATCGCGGCGGTGGTGCTGGCCGCAGTGCTGACGCTCGTCGTCCGCGCCGTCGAGCCGCAACTCGCCTTCTTCCCGACCTCGGGCGAAGACGTCACGCCGGGCGATTTCGGTCAGCGGTTCGAGGCGCTGACGATCGCGACCGCCGACGGCGAGCGGCTGCACGCGTGGCACCTGCCGGCGGAATCTCCGCGCGCGTTCATCGTCTACTTTCACGGCAACGGCGGGAACCTGTCGGTCTGGGCGCCGATTCTGGCGGCGCTGCCGCGACGCGGCTATTCGGTGCTGGCCGTCGACTATCGCGGCTACGGACTGAGCACCGGACGTCCGAGCGAGCGCGGACTGTATCGCGATGTCGACGCGGCGCTCGATCGCGCCTGGCGCGATCGCGATCCGCGCACGCCGATCGTGTATTGGGGACGATCGCTCGGCACGACGATGGCGGCCTATGCGGCGAGCGTGAAAGCGCCGGACCGCATCGTCCTCGAATCCGGTTTTCCAGACGCCCGGGCGGTCGTGCGTTCATCGCCGCTGCTCGTCCTCTTGACGCCGTTCTCGTCGTACCGTTTTCCAACCGCCGCGTTGATGCGCGGCGTGCGCGCGCCGGTCCTGGTGATGCACGGCGATCGCGATCGCGTGATTCCCTTCACTCTCGGACGCGCGCTGTTCGAGCGCCTGGAAGGACCGAAGTCGTTCTTCACGATCGCCGGCACCGATCACAACGACGCGACGCCGCACGACGCGGACGGGTACTGGTCCGCCATCGATCGGTTCATCGAATCCGGAAGTCCACAGACGCGATAGGGCCGCCGCTTACAGCGATCTCAGAAACGCGAGCAGCAGCGCGACGCTGTCGGCATCGAGCGCGGCGAACCGGTCGCGGGCAGGGCGCGCCTGACCGTCGTGGCGTTGAATCGCCGCCTCGATCGTGGTCGCGCCGCCGTCGTGCAGGAGACGGTTCGCGTTGCGTAGTCCCCACAGCGGCGCGGTCCGCATCTCGCGGCCGGTCGCCTGTCCCTGCGCGATGCCGTCGCCGAGCGTCCCCATGTCGTGGAGGAGAAAGTCCGAGTAGGGATGGAACGTCGCGCGGTTGAACGCGGCGATCGGGCTCGGTCCGCTCTGGATCGACGCGCGATGACAGCTGCCGCATCCGATCTGATGGAACAGCACTTCGCCGGACAGCGCCTCGTCGGTAATGGCGCCGCGCGCCGGCGGCGCGAGCATCGTCTGGAAATCACTGAGCGCGGCCACGTCGCGGCCGTCGTCGTTGAGCGCAGGCGTCGGATTGAACGCCAGCGTCATGCAGTCGCCCTGCGGACACGTCTCGTCGAGGAACAACGGGTTGGTGATCCCGATCTCGTTCAGCAGCGCGTCGGCGGAAAACTGAAAGAGGTTCGGCACCTGCGCCTTCCAGCCGAACTTCCCCACGACCGCCCTGCCGGTTGCGATGTCAACGACGATGTGCACGCGTCCGGCGGTGCCGTCGTTTGCCGCCGCCTCCGATCGTGCGATCGCGAACCACGTCTCATCGGGCACGGCATCGACGAAGCCGAGCCCGCGCACTGACGTCGTTCGCCTGGTCGCGCCGATGCTCGCCACCGGTGGAATTCGCTCGCCCACGAAGTTGAACGTCCCGTCGAGCGTCGTAATCGATCCGATGCCGCGCGATTGAATGAGCGAGCCGCCGAGCTCCGGCAGCGGATCGAACGCGCCGTTGGTGATTCGCCCGAAGCGTGAGACGGTGCGGTTGCTCGCGGTCGTGCCGCCGCGATGGCAGTCTGCGCACGATTCATCGTTGAAGACCGGTCCGAGTCCATCCGCGATGCGGTAGTTCTTCGCGAAGGTGCGCCGGCCTTCCTGAAAGGCGAGGTTCTGCGCGGGCGTCAGGCCGTCGACCGGCTGTGCGCCCTGCTGACCTTGCTGAGCGAACGCGTGAAACGCAAAGACGAGGCTGACGAGAAGCGCGACTGGGCCAACGTATGACGAGGTCCTCAACGTAAACCCCCCTGACGCTGACGCGCTGGCACGCACAGGTAGGCGGCGGCTGGCCGCACATTCTCGCAACGCGGATGAGCGGGATCAAGAACGATTCGCATCCTTTTTCATCGATATCGGCGCCAGGATCCACGAATCCGAAGGAGCCTATGAAGAATCAGGTCTAAGGGTGCATCGTCCAGACGATCAGCCGGACCATGCACGAAGAGGTGACCTTCGATCGATCGCACGTCACGAGCGTCGACTGGGCGAGCTATCCGATTCTCAGATTCCCGGACGCGCCGGCGTTCGCCTGCGCACGTCCCGTTCACCGCCGCGCGAGTCGGGCGGCGCTGACGAACGATCGACCGTGTACAGAATTCAATGAGTGGCTGACGATCTTGTGATCGCGCACGGCAATGTAAGAATTGTTACGCACGTTCTGAAACGGTACTCGCCGCGCGTCCCAATCGTCATCGATGGGCTCGCCAACGCTTTGACTCGCAGCACCTTATCCACCCGCGACGATCGATCCGCCGAGGCATCTCAATTGCCTGATAGATGCCAATGTTCCAGGGCCGGCGACTCAGTCGACTCGTTGCCGCACTCCTGTTCGTCGCCGCACTCGGATCGCCGACGTCCGCGCAAATCGGGCTGACCGCGAGCTGGCTTCCGAAACTCGATCCCTTTCTGCAGCGCCGCGTGTCGATGCTCACCGGCCGCTCGCGTGTCATCGCGCGCGCCACGAGCGTCGCGTCGCTGCCCTTGGTTCGTGCGCTCGTCATTCAGCTTGGCGGAACGATCGGCCGCTCGCTGCCGATCATCGGCGCTGTCTCAGCGGACCTGCCAAATGCCGCGCTGCCGCTCGTCGCGGCCAATTCCCTGGTCGCCCACGTGTCGCTCGATCGCGCGATTGCCGGCGCGATGGAGCGGACCGGCACGACCGTTGGCGCGACAGCGGTGCGCGAGGAGTCGGGCTACGACGGCGCCGGGATCGGCATCGCGATCATCGACTCGGGCGTCACGTCGTGGCACGACGATCTCGGCGATGCGTCCACGGGAAGGCAGCGCGTCGATCGATTCGTCGATTTCGTCAACGAACGGCAGGCGCCGTACGACGACTACGGTCACGGCACGCACGTCGCGGGAATCATCGCCGGCAACGGACTCGATTCGTCGGGCCGCCGCTCGGGCATCGCTCCCGGGTCGCACGTCATCGCGCTCAAGGTACTGGACGGACAGGGACGCGGCCGCATCAGCGACGTGATCGCCGCGCTCGACTACGTCGTCTCGAACAAGGACGCGCTGAACATTCGCATCGCGAATCTCTCGGTCGCGACCGGCGTCTACGAGTCGTACAACGCGGATCCGCTGACGCTGGCGGCACGCAGCGCCTTTGACGCCGGCATCGTGGTCGTCGCCGCGGCCGGCAACAACGGACGCGATCGAGACGGCCACACGCAGTACGGCGGCATCACCGCGCCGGGCAACGCGCCATGGGTACTGACGGTCGGCGCGTCGAGCCACATGGGGACGATCGATCGCGCCGACGACACGATTGCCGCGTTCAGCTCGCGAGGCCCGACCGCCATCGATCGCCACATCAAGCCGGATCTCGTCGCGCCCGGCGTCGGCATCGAGTCGTTGAGCGATCCCGACAGCGCGTTCTACTCGGCGAAGTCGCCGTACCTCCTGAGCGGCACCGTGGCGACCTCGTACTTGCCGTATCTCAGCCTCAGCGGCACGAGCATGGCCGCGCCCGTCGTCAGCGGCACGGTTGCGCTGATGCTCCAGGCCAATCCATCGCTGACGCCGAGTCAGGTGAAAACGATCCTGCGGCGCACGGCCGAATCGCGGCAGTACGACAGGCTGACGCAGGGCGCCGGTTTCCTCGACGCGAGGAGCGCCGTGCGGCTTGCGCGCCAGACGCTGAGCGCGCCCGAGCTGTTCATTCCGTGGCTCTCCGGCGTTCTGTTCGGCGAAAGCGACGAAGGCACGGTTTCGAGCACGAGCGACGACGACGGCAGCGTCGTCTGGGGCACCGACGACGATGAAGGCGTCGTGTGGGGAACGACGTGCAGCGATCCGAGCTGCGAACCGGTCGTATGGGGGCAGCCATGACGCCTGCGGCGGATACGCTCGGCTGGCAGGCGCAGCCGCAGGCGGTGCGGCGCTACGCGGCCGCGGTCATGGCCGCCGGCGTCGCCACGTGCGTCGTGCTGTTTCCACTCGCGTATCCACAGCCGGCGACGTTCGCGGCGCTGCTCGCGACGTCGTGTCTCATCTCGGCGTGGAAGATCACGCTGCCGATTCCGTTGACCAGCGGCTCGACGTTGTCGGTGACCCACGCCGTCAACCTGATGGCGCTGCTGCTGCTCGGGCCGCGGCATGCTTTGCCGATCGCCGTCGCCGGTGCGTGGGCGCAGTGCACCTTTCACCGCAAACAGCCGTATCCGCTCTACCGGACCGTGTTCAGCATGGCGGCCGAGGCGTTCACGATGATGGCGAGCGGGGTCGCCTACGCGTGGCTGGGCGGATCGCCCGGACCGCTGACGCTCGTCGATGCCGCGAAGCCACTCGTCGGCGCGATCGCGGTCTACTTCGTCGTGAATACCGGCCTCGTCGCCGGCGCGATCGGATTGTCGACCGGACGATCGGTCTGGGAGGTGTGGCGCGACGATTTTGCGTGGAGCAGCACCAGCTTCATGGTCGCCGGCACCGCCGGCGCGGGCGCGGCAATCCTCATCAACCGCGGCGAGCAATGGATCGCCGTTCTGATGCTCGCGCCCATCTACTTCACGTATCGGATGTACCGCCTCGTGGTCGGACGGCTCGACCTGCTCGAGCGCGAGCGGGTCGCACGCGCGCACGCAGAAGAAGCGAACCGGCTGAAGGATCAGTTTCTCGCGACGGTGTCGCACGAGCTGCGCACGCCGTTGAACGCCATCCTCGGTTGGGCCGACATCCTGCGCCGGCAGACCACGCTCGACGATGCGCGGCGCGCACGCGGCTATCAGGCGATCTACGACAGCGCCACGCGTCAGGCGCAGCTGGTCGACGAACTGCTCGACGTCGCGCGCATCATGTCCGGCAAGATCACGCTCGAGTCGACCGCGGTCGACGTGGAGACGATCGTCCAGAGCGCGCTCGAAGTCGTGCAGCCCCTGGCCGATCGGAACAACGTCCGCATCGACGTCCAGCGCGACGGGGCGAGCGGCGCAATTCGCGGCGACGGCGCCCGGCTTCAGCAGATTCTCTGGAATCTCCTCACCAATGCCGTCAAGTTCACGCCCGCCGGCGGCGCCGTTCACGTTCGGATTCGGCGGGCCTCGACGATGCTCGAGATCGCCGTCAGCGACACCGGCTGCGGCATCCCGCGCGAATTCCTGCCCTTCGTCTTCGAGCCGTTCCGCCAGGCGGATGCCTCGACGACGCGGCGTCACGGCGGACTTGGACTCGGCCTGTCGATCGTCAAACACCTCGTCGACGCGCACGACGGCACGGTGTCGGTCGACAGCCACGGCACAGGCCAGGGATCGACGTTCACCGTGCGGCTTCCGGTCGCCGCCGTTTCCGCCACGGAGGGCGAGGCCGTGCGCGGCGCGCCGGCAGACCGTCCGTCGTTGCACGGCGTCTCGGTCCTGATCGTCGACGATGATGACGAGAGCCGCGAGGTGGTCGCGGAGTACTTGCGGACCCACGAGGCAACGGTTCGGACCGCGTCGTCGGCGCGTGAGGCGTATGAGTGGCTGCAGCGCGGCTCCGTCGACGTCCTGCTGACGGATATCGCGATGCCTGACGAAGACGGCTACATGTTGATCCGGAGACTTCGCTCCAGTCCGTCGCCGATGCTGGCGTCAGTCCCGGCGGCAGCGCTCACCGCCTTCGCGCGCGACGAAGATCGCCAGCGCGCGCTCGACGCAGGGTTCAACCTTCACCTCACCAAGCCGGTCGACCCGCAGGCGCTCGTCTCGGCCGTGTCGAATCTCGCCAAACTCCGCGTCAAAGCCTGACGCTCGATCCGCTAAGATGTTCGGCCGTGAGGTCATCATGAGACGTGTGTACGCCTGTGCCCTCCTCCTTGCCGCGTCAGCCGCATGCTCGACGGCGCCGCCCGAACAGCAGATCGTCAACGATGCGGCCTCGGCGCTGGGCGGCCGCGACCGGATCCTCGCCGTCCGCACGATCGTCATCGAAGGCGAAGGCATCAACGGCAATCTCGGTCAGGACATGACGCCGGAAGCCACCGGCCAGCAGTTCAACGTGACCGGCTACACGCGGACGATCGACGTCGCCGCTGGACAGGCGCGCACGGAGCAGACGCGGACGCCGAACTTTGCCTACTTCCAGGGACCGCAGCCGCAGAAGCAGGTGCTCGGCATCGCGGGCGACGTCGGCTACAACGTCGCGGCCAACGGCACCGCGACGCGCGTCTCCAACGCCGCGGCAAAGGATCGCCGCGCCGAGATCGACCATCATCCCGTCACGATCGTCCGCGCCGCGCTCGATCCGGCCGCGAAGCTCACCAACCCGCGAACCGCGGGCAGCGAGAGCGTCGTCGAGGTGGCCACCGCCAACGGCCTCGCGTTCACGCTGGCGATCGATGCCACGACGAAGCTGCCGACGCGCGTCGTGTCGATGACGGACAACCCGAACCTCGGCGACGTCGCAGTCGAAACGAGCTTCGCGGACTACCAGGACGTGAACGGTCTCAAGCTGCCGGCACACCTCACGACCAAGACCGACAAGTACACGACAGTCGACATCCGCGCGACGAAGCAGACCGTGGATGGTCCGGCCGCCAACCTGGCGGCGCCGGACGCCGCGGCGTCAGCTCCGGCGATCGCCGGCCCGCCGCCGGCAACGGTGACGACCGAGGAGGTGGCCAAAGGGGTCTGGCTGCTCGCCGGCCAGTCGCACCACAGCGTCGTCGTCGAGTTCAGCGATCATCTGCTGCTCATCGAAGCGCCGCAGAACGACACGCGCACGCTGGCCGTGATCGCGAAAGCGCGGGAGCTTCGTCCGAACAAGCCGCTCACCCACGTCGTCAACACGCACCACCACTTCGATCACTCGGGCGGCATCCGCGCCGCCGTCTCCGAAGGGCTTGCCGTCATCACGCAGAAGGCGAACGCGCAGTTCTATCAGGATGCGATCGCACGGGCGCATACGATCGCGCCGGACGCGCTCGCCAAAAACCCCAAGCCGCTCAAGCTCGAAGTCGTGGACGATGGGATGGAGCTGGCGGACAGCACGATGACCGTGCAGCTGTATCACATCGACGGCAATCCGCACGGCGACGCGATGCTGATGGCCTATCTGCCCAAGGAACGGATTCTCATCGAGGCCGACGCGTTCACGCCCGGGGCGGCGGTGCAGCCGTACGCGGCGAATCTGCTCGAGAACGTCACCAGGCGGACCCTGCGCGTGGAGCGGATCGTGCCGCTGCACGGCACGATCGCCCCATTCAGCGAGCTTGCCAAGACGCAGGTCCGCGCGACCAGCGACTAGGTGGCGGGACGCGATGCCGGAGGAACGATCTTGTTCAACCGGTAGTAGACGACGAGCTGTCCGTAATGCTCGGCGGAGTGTTCCGTGAACGTCACGAACAGACCTGAGAGCTTCACCGGAGGTGTCGCCGGCGCCTTCTTCAGCTCCGCGGTCGCGTCGGTGAACGACTTCTTCAGCGCCTCGACGATCTTGTCTTTGGTCGGATACTCCGCCTTCGCCAGCTCGTTCTGCTTCGCGTCGATCTTTTCGCCGCGCGCGGTCTTTTGCACGTAGAGATTCCAGAACGCGACGTGACGCATCACGTCGGCGAACGTCCGCACCTCCGGCGTGGGCCGGAACTCGTACTTCTCCGCGGGAAAGTCCTCGGCCATCTTGATGATCTTCTGGCCGATGTCGGTCCACTGCTCCAGCAGCACATCGCGCAGCACCGGATCCGGCTTCGCCGCCGGCGCCTGCGCGCGAGCGGTGCCGGCGCTCGTCAGCAGCCCTGCGCACACGATTCCGATCGCCACCCAGCGTCCTGTCGTCATCGTTCTTCTCCTCTGTGTTGACGGTTCGCTGGGAGTTAGATTTGCCGCGGCTCGCCGAAAAGTTTCAAGGACGCGATCGACTGTTACCGCCGGCAGCGCCGTGGCAAATGACGGTACACTCGCTGCGCGTGGATCGCGAACGTCCCGATTCCGGGAAGGCCGGGAATGATGAGGCGCTGCGAGCGTTGATGGTCGCCTATCAACGCGGCGATCTCGACGCGTTCGATCGCTTCTACGAGGCGCTCGAGCCGGAGCTGCGCGGATTTCTGCGCGCGCGCTGCCACGATCCGCAGCGGGTCGATGATTTGCTGCAGGAGACGTTTCTGCAGCTCCATCGATCGCGGCGCGGCTATCTGCCTGGGCTTCCGGTGCGGCCGTGGGTGTACGCGATCGCGAAGCGCGTGTTCCTCATGCACGTGCGCAAGGTCCGGCGGCGCGAGTCGCGCGAGGCGACCGAGCTTTCGACGGTTCCGGAACCTGAAGCACCGGCGGAAACCGATCGGCTCGCGGATCGATCCGAGTTGATCTCGGCGCTGCGCCAGGTGCCGCCCGAGGGGCGGCGCGCCTTCCTGCTGCATCACTGGCGCGGTTTGAGTTTTCGGGAAATCGCAGCGCGCCTCGGGATCGCGCCAGGCGCGGCCAAGCTGCGCTCGAGCCGCGCCGGCAGCCGTCTGCGCCGGTTGCTGCGAGACGACGAAGGAGAGCCGGGTGAGTGATCCGCGGCCGGAACCGAAGCAGCGCGTCCGCGACATCGTCGCGCGCGATCTCGAGCCGGTGCGGCCGCTGCTGCCACCAGGGCGGCGCGTGCTGCTGCTCGTACCGATCGCGATCGCGGTCGCGTTGTACGCGCCGTTCGAGTACGGCCACCGCGACTTCGAGCATCTGGGATGGCTGGCGAGTTGGGGAATCTCG
>Ga0075435_100001356_pt1 | contig 15778 bp, 12 predicted proteins | sample RhiMethybrSRZTD4_FD_75302 | JGI IMG/M metagenome (GOLD analysis project Ga0075435, IMG submission 75302) | Populus rhizosphere microbial communities from Tennessee, USA - Rhizosphere MetaG P. TD hybrid SRZTD4 | ecosystem: Host-associated > Plants > Roots > Rhizosphere > Soil | place: USA...
CGTGCGCACCGGATGACCGAGCTCTTCGGCCGGCTCGCACCCGGCACGTCGCTCGAAGGGGCGCGCGCGGAGTTGACCACCGTGCACGCCGCGATGGTGCGCGCGCATCCCGAGGCGTATTCCGTGAAGGGGAACGTGCAGCTGACCGTCACGAAGCTGCGCGATCAGATCGCCGCGCCCGCGCGCACGATCCTGCTCGTGCTGCTCGCCGCGGCCGCCGTCGTGTTCATCATCGCGTGCTCGAACGTTGCGAACCTCATTCTCGCGCGCTCGGTGCGCCGCGAGGGCGAGCTGGCGGTGCGCGCCGCGCTCGGCGCCGGCAGCGGTGCGCTGCGGCGCACGCTGCTCGCTGAAAGCGTGCTGCTCTGTGGCGCCGGTGCCGTGCTCGGCGTCATCCTCGCGCAGCCGCTCATCGCGCTGGTCTCCCGTTATGCGGCGCGGTTTTCGGTCCGCGCGCTCGACGTCAACGTCGACACGACGGTGGTCTGGGTCGGCGCCGGCCTCGCAATGGCCGCGGCCGTCCTGCTGGCATACGTCCCTCGCCTGCCATCGCCGCACGCGCCCGCCGGCCTCGGACTCGCGAGCGGCGCGGTCCGGATCACGCCCGGGACCAACCGGCGCCTGCGGATATTCGCGACGACGCAGATTGCGTTTTCGTTCGTACTGCTCGCCGGCGCGGGCATGCTCCTCGCGACGCTCGTCACATTGCAGACGGCGCGCACCGGCTTCAACCTGCGCCAGGTGCTGGCCGTCGACGTTCCCACGCCCTCCCTCGGCCTCGCCGATGCAAAGGCGATTAACTTCTATCAGGAAGTGGTCCGGCGCGTTGGCGGAATGCCCGGCGTCGACGGCGTGGCGGTCGGCAGCTTCACCCCCTGGCGCGATGCCGGCAGCTTCGGTTCGGGATTCCAGTTCAGCGTCGAAGGGTACCGACCGGCGGACGGCGAAGAGTATCCTCGCGGGCGGATGCGCATGGTGAGTCCCGGCTTCTTCGCCGTGCTCGGCGTGCCGATGATTGCCGGGAGAGACTTCACCGAGGCGGACCGGGTCGGGAACGAGCTTGTGTCGATCGTCAGTCAGAGTGTCGCGCAGCGGCTGTTCCCGAACGGCGACGCCGTGAACCGACACCTAATGTGGACCGATCCCGTTTTCTTGATTTACGGACAGCCGGTTCCGCGCCGCATCGTCGGCGTCGTCGCCGACGTCGAAGACGAGAACGTCGTGCCGGGATCGGCGCTCACAATCTATCAGCCGGTCCGGCAGATGGGCGTTGCCGGCCGCCTGTTCGTGCATGCGGCGGGCGATCCGTATGCGCTCGTGCCGGCGATCACGCGCGTCATCCGCAACATATCCGCCGAGCAGCCGGTCGAGCGCGCGGCCACGCTCGAGGACGTGCGCGCGGAAGTGCTGTCGCCGGAGCGCGTGAACGCGTTCGTGTTCTCCGGATTCGCCGGCATCGCGCTGCTGATCGCTGTGGTCGGCGTCGCGGGCGTGCTTGCGTTCTCAGTGAGTACCCGCACGCGCGAGTTCGGCATTCGTCTGGCGGTCGGCTCTGCGCCACGGCACCTGATGACGCGCGTACTCTCGGAAGGCGTGGTGATTGCCGCAATCGGGATCGCCGCCGGTGCCGCCGGCGGCTTTGCGCTCGCTCGCGTTGCGACGAGATTCTTCGCAACCGTGCAGCTGCCCGGTGCCTTGCCAATCGTCGGCGCCGCTGTCGTGCTCATCGGCGCAGCCGGCGCCGCGTCGCTCCTCCCCGCGGCGCGCGCGTCACGTGTGGACGTGATGCGGGCGCTGCGAGCGGAGTAGGGCCATGCGAACCACGCTGCTGACGGTACACATCACTGCGGGCGGATTGGCGATCGTGTCCGGCTTCGTTGCGCTGTATGCGGCCAAAGGTGCGAGGTTGCATCGCTCGAGCGGCATGGTGTTCGTGTATGCGATGCTCGCGATGTCGCTCATCGGCGCCACGTCCGCGGTTGTCTGGAACAGAGGGCCGTTGGTGAACGTGCCGGTGGGACTGCTGAGCGCCTATCTCGTGATCACCTCGCTCACGACGGTTCGTCCGCCTTCCGCAGGATCGCGACGACTGGATGTCGCATTGATGCTCGTCCCGTTCGGCGTGGGCCTGTACCTTTCCGCCCTCGCAGTCACGATTCTGGCGCGTCCGACGGGCACGCTGGCCCGGCTGCCCGCGCCTCCGTTTTTCATCTTTGCATCAATCGCCTTGATAGCGGGCGCTGGAGATCTACGGCTGATCCGATCGGGCGGCGTTCAACTGGTTCGGGGCACGCCTCGACTGGTCAGGCACCTGTGGCGCATGTCGTGCGCGCTTCTCATCGCGACGTTTTCGTTTTTCATCGGTCAGGCGAAGGTCATTCCAAAACCGATTCGCATCGTGCCTCTGCTGCTCATTCCGCCGCTGGTCGTGCTGGCGGTCATGTTGTACTGGCTGTGGCGGGTTCGCTCCAGACGATCGTCCGGCATCGAGGTTGCGGTCAGCGTACCCGCCGGCGCGATCGCACAGCGCGTATGAATTGGCGTCGTTTCAATCGCGCGGCGCGCCGAAGATCCCCTCGGCTTTCAGTATCAGCTCGAGCTCGGTCTGCGCTTCGCGTAAACCCTGATCGCTGATATTGCGCGTCAGGGCGACGAGATCCGCCGCGGGCGCGGCGGCTTCACGCATGTCGGTTGCGGCGCGGAGTTTCTGCGCAACCGCAACGGCCTGATCGACCAATTGAAGGACATTTGCCAGCGAGCTCGACGCGACCGCCGCGTGCGTCACGACGACGGACGTTGCGCCCTCGGCGTGAGCGGCGAGCTCGAGATGCTGCAGCGCACCCGCGACGGCCTTCCTCACGCCGTAGCCCGCGCCCGGTCCCTTCGGTTCGACAGCCGGATCGAGCGCATTCAGCACGTGACCCGCATGCAGTCTGACGTCATCGATGTTCTGCGCGCCGGCGCTCTTTGCGGCGAGTCCCGCGTGGAGCGCCGCCGCCCTTGACTCGTCCACGGCGACCGGCAGAAACCCGCGTGCACCCGGCGTGTCGCGCCAGTTCGTCATGACGTGGCCGAGGTGAAGGTGCGCCGGAATCGCTTCGACTTTCGCGACGACGATCGCATCGCCGCTCCGTTCGCCCGTGAGCTTCACGGGCCGTCCGGCGTACAACGGCAGGCCGGCCGCATCCTGATTCGCGATCGGCATCACGTGCCCGTTCTCCTCGACCAGCACGTATTTCGCCAGCGCATGGACGCACGCGATCAGGCACTCGCGATCCGTAACGGTCGATCTTTTGGACTGATGCGAGACGCCGCAGGCGCTGTCGGAAAGTCTGCCGGTGAAGGTTTGCTGTGCTGCGGCTGGAATCGCGATCGCGCAGACGGCGAGTGTCGTCGACGCCATGACCCTGATCATTCGGCTCCCAGCTTCTTCAGCAGCGCGACGGTGTCGGGGTGCGCGAGCTCGATTGGAGGCTCGAAGCCGAGCAGGTCGGCGCCGGCCGGCGCGGAGGCTCTCGCTCGGCCGGCGATCGAGCCGAACATCGCCGCCGCGAGCGGCGTGATGCCGCGCGCGTTCCGCACGTTCACGCTCGCTCCCTTCTCCACGAGCAACTGCACGACCGTGTCGTATCCGAGTGCCGCCGCGACGTGCAGGGCCGTATCGCCCGTACGACTCGTGGCGTTGACGTCGCCGCCGATTGCGATAACGGCGGCGACGGTCTCGCGCACGCGGCTTTCCGGTTCGACCTTGCCGAAATCAATCGTCTCGATCCCGCGGCGGCTCGCCGTCTTGCTCGATCCCATCCCCGCCGCCAGCATCAGGGCATCCGTTCCGTCCGGCATGGTGGCGTGCGGATCGCCGCCGGATTGAACGAGCACCGGCAGGATGTCGGGTTCGAGGAACTTCGCGCCAAGAAGATACGGTGTCGACCCGATGAGCGTCTTCGGGAGATTCCAATCGGTGGTGTCGCGCCGCATCGGCGTGCCTTTGGTCATCCGCAGATTCGGATTCGCGCCGTGCGCGAGCAGCGTCTTCACGAGATTCAGATCGCTTCTGAGAACCGCCGCGTGGAGCGCCGTGTATCCGCTGCCGAGCGCATTCGGATCCGCACCGTGTTCCAACAGCAGAGCCGCGACAGTGCCGTTCCCGCTGTGCGCGGCGAGCACGAGGGCGCTGACGCCGTCGGGCTGAGAATCGTTCGCGTCGGCGCCGGCGTCGAGCAGCAGCCGCGCGGAAGCGACGTCGCCGACTCTCGCGGCAAACAGCAGCGGCGTCGCCCCGCCGCGCAGCACCGTGTAATTCAGCTCCTCGCGTCCGGCACGCTGCGTCTGTTCGCCGACGACTGTTTGCGCGTAGCTGAGCGAGCGCGCGCGAATGTCGGCGTGCGCCCCGATCAGCAGCCTGACAACGTCGGGATGGCGTTCGGCCGCAGCCCACATCAGCGCGGTCTGTTGATGCTCGCGCTCGTGCGCGTTGACGTCGGCGCCGCCGGCGATGAGCGCCGCCACGCCGTCAGCCGCGCCCGCGCGCGCGCACATCATGAGCGCGGTTTCGCCGTTCAGCAGCGCCGCGTTCGCGTTGGCACCCGCCGCGAGGAGCCGTTCCACGATCGGCGCGCTGCGGTTCGTGCAGGCCAGATGGAGTGGAGTCGCGCCGAGATCGTTGGAGGCGTCGGCGCGCGCACCGGAACGAAGCAGCAGATCGACGATCGCGAGATCGTCGCGATGCGCCGCCCAGTGCAGCGCGGTGGCGCCGTCGCCCGCCGCCGCGTTCACGTCGATCGCGCGTGGCCGCTCGTTGAGCAACGCGCGCACCGCTTCGATGTCTCTGTTCTTGACTGCCTGGATCAGCCGCAGGTCGATCGTGGCCGCCGCGATCAACGTCGAGGCCGCGAACGCAAGACCGCCGGCCGCGGCCGCGCGCTTACAGAGACAGAATCCGCGCATCGACTCTTCCCGTGCTGTCGCCGATTCGATCGATCTGTACGCCGAATTGATCGAGCAGCGTGAGATGCAGGTTCGCGAGCGGCATGTTCTTGAAGCGGACGTGCCGGCCGCCCTTCAGATGGCCCGCGCCTCCTCCCGCGAGGATCATGGGAATGTCGATCGGCGAGTGGCTGTTGCTGTCTGCCATCCCCGCTCCATACATCATCGTGACGTGGTCGAGGAGCGTGCCGTCGCCGTCGGACGTCGCGTGAAGCCGTTCGAGGAGCCCGGCGAACATCCGCACGTGATACGCGTTGATCTTCGCGACCTTGGCAACCTTCTCCGGTTCCTGCTGATGATGAGAGATGGGATGATGCGCGTCGGGCACGCCGATCTGCGGATAGGTCATCCCGCTGTGCTCGTGTCCGACCATGAAGGTGATGACGCGCGTGAGATCGCACTGAAACGCCAGCACCATCAGATCGAACATCAGGTTGACGTGATCTTCCCAGCTGTTTGGAATGCCGGAGGGGTGATCGACCAGCGGCAGCTCCTGATCGCTTTGCGCCTCGGCGACCTGGATTCGCTGCTCGACGCCGCGAATCGCGTCGAGATATTCGGAAAGCTTCGTTCGATCGCTCTGCGGCAGGGCGCCCTGAAGGCGCGCGACTTCCTCGCCAACCGAGTCGAGCACGCTGCGCTGCTGACGCAGTCGAGCGAGCCGCGCCTTCGGATCGGTGCTGCCGCTGTCGCCGAACAGCCGCTCGAAGACGACGCGCGGGTTGTTCTGCGTCGGCAGCGGCGTGTTCTGACTCTTCCAGCTGATAGTGTTGGTGTACGGACACGCGAATCCGGTATCGCATGCGCCGGAGGTCTCGCCCGATTCGATCGCGAGCTCGAGCGACGCGAGCTGCGTGTGCTTGCCCGTTTCCTGCGCGAGGATCTGATCCATCGAGATCCCGGCATCGAGCCACGTCTCGCTCGTCGGCGGCGACACGTCGGTGAGGAACCGCGTGCTCGCTTTCGCATGTGCGCCGCCGGGCCGGCCGGGCGTCGGGATGCACTCGAGCCCGCCCAGCACGAGGACGTGCTCGCGAAACGGCGCCAGCGCGGCCAGCGTCGGCGTGAGCTCGTAGCCGGCGCCTTCGGTCAGCGGCAGGTAGTTCTTCATGATCATGCCGTTCGGTACATACATGACACCGAATCGGTTGATCGGCCCCGCCTCTCTCTTCTGGAACGCCGACAGCGCAGGCACCATGCTGTCGAGGAGCGGCAGGGCCAGAACCGAACCGATCCCGCGCAGGACGGTGCGCCGCGGTATCGCCTTCTTCGCGATGATCACTGCTCTCCTCCGCTGGCGACAGCCATGCTGAATGGTGTGCTCTCGACGATCCCGGTGACGATCGACGACCACGAGTAGTCGGCCGCTGCGGCGTCGCGCGCAATCCTGCGAACGCCCGGCATGTCGTGATAGTCGAGGCCGCGGCCGATGGCGTACGCGAGCAGCTTCTCGCTGAGCGTGCGCACGAAGTCCTCCCTGTGCGCGACGAGCAGCGTCCGCAGTCCCGCAATGCCCTCGAAGCGGGTGCCGTCGGGGAACGTCGCCGAGGGGTCGATTGCCGCGCCGTCGCTCGTCGTCCGCCATTTGCCGAGCGCGTCGAAATTCTCGAGTGCGAAACCGAGCGGATCCATCCGCTGATGACACGACGCGCACGCCGGATTCCTTCGGTGCATCTCCATCCGGTCGCGCAGCGATCGCGGCTGACCGTCGGCGCCCGCCTCCTTGAGCGCGGGAATGTCGGGCGGCGGCGGCGGCGGCGGCGCACCGAGGATGTTTGCGAGCAGCCATCGCCCGCGCATCGTCACAGACGTGCGATTGGGGTACGACGTCACCGTCAGGACGCTCGACTGACCGAGCAGCCCTCCGCGTTTCCCGTCGGTGAACGCGACGCGGCGGAAATGACTGCCGTAGACGTCCGGAATGCCGTAGTGTGTCGCGAGCCGCTCGTTCAGAAACGAGTAGTCGGCCGTCAACAGCTCCATGACGCTGCGGTTGTCGTGCAGCTGGCTGCCGATGAACAGCTTCGTCTCCTGCTCCATCGCATCGCGCAGATTCTCGTCGAACTCCGGATACAGCTCGGTGTCGGGGACGACGCCGGTCAGTTTGCTCAACTCGAGCCATCGGCTTGCGAAGTTGTCGACGAGCGCCGTCGAGCGGGGATCGCGCAGCATGCGGGTCACCTGTTTCTCGAGCGCCACGCGATCGCTCAGCTGTCCGCGCACCGCCGCTTCCCGCAGCTCGTCGTCCGGGACACTGCCCCACAAGAAGAACGACAGACGCGACGCGAGATCCAGATCGCTGAGGCGATACGTGGAGCGCGGCGCGATCCCCGGCGGCTCACGTTCTATGCGAAAGAGAAAACTCGGCGCGGCCAGGATGCGCTCGATCCCGCGCTGGATGCCCGCGTCGAAATCGTGATCGCGCCTTCCTTCTCTATAAAAACGAAGCAGCGTCTGCACGTCGGCGTCGGTGAGGGGGCGGCGATACGCGCGAGTTGCGAGCGTCGACAGAATTTTTCTCGCGCACGGTTCTTCGTCCGCGGCGGTTCTCGGCCGACAGACGAACACCTTCCGCCGCGTCAGCGAGTTTCCGCGCGCCGGCATGCCGTACGGTCCGCCGATCGAGACGATCTCCACGGCAGGATTGCCGTGGTAATACTCGTTCGTTGTCCGTCCGAATCCGGTTTGCGGCGGCTGCAGGACGCCTTCCGGCTCCCAGAATCGTCGGACGAACGAAACGCCGACATCGTGAAGTCCCGCCGTCACAGGCACGCGGACTTCGAGGTTCGCGTCCGCGGTGTGCATGTACTCTTCGAATTCGGGATCGCCCTGCGTGTTGCCGGCGAAGTTCTCCGGGTTGGTCATCCCCTTCGCTTCGCCGCCGACCGTGAACCGCTTCAGCCGCACGCCGTCCAGACGAAAGTCGATCTGGTGCGGCTCGCCGATCCCGATGATGTAGTCGTACTCCTGCCGCCGGAGGAGAACTTTGATCGTGTATTCCGCGTCGAGCGGGAAGTAATGACGAATGAGCGCGCCGCCCTGCGATCCGAACGGCAGCTCGTCGCCGAGACGGTCGTCCTGGACGAGCGCCTTCGAGATCTTGAACGTATCGACGACCGGCGTCAGCGTCGGATCGCCGGCGGCCAGGCGGCTGATCGTTCGCGCGGCGGACATGTAGTTCTCGAGCAGCGCGGGCGAGACCGACAGTACGCTCGCGACGTTGTCGAACCCTTCCTGATCGGCTTCGTCAGATGACAGCAGCGCGTGCGCGTCGATGTCGAGGCCGAGCAGATCGCGAACGGCGTTCGCGTACTCGCTTCGATTGAGACGGTGGACCGGAACGCGGCCCGGATGCGGGCTCGCCACCGCTGCCGCATCGAGCTCGCTCTCGAGCGCTGCCGCAACCGCTCGATAGGTGGCAGAATCGGGACGGGGCCGCCCCGGCGGCGGCATCTCGCCGGTGCGTAGTTTCGTGATCACCTTTTCCCACTGTTGCGCGTGATCCGCAACGTGGGTGATATCCAGGCTGTCGAGCTCCAGTCCGGCGGTTTTCAGCCTGCCGTTATGACACGTGACGCAGTACCTATTAATAATGTCGGCCGGCCGCACGTTCTCGCCGTCCGCGGATCGCGCGGTGACGTAACGCGCGCCGGCCAGACACGCGCCCGCCAGCACGAATACCGCCGACAGCGCCCGCGCTCGTGCCGAACGTTCTGTCATATCCGGCGTTCCGGCATCAGTATGCCTCACCCGCGGCGCGTGCGTTCTGCGAATTGAACCGATGGGCACGAAACGTCCAGCCGGCGAGAAACCGGTGGTGATCACACACCCCGACAAATTGCTCTTCCCCGCTGACGGGATCACCAAAGGCGATCTGGCCGCGTATTACGAAGCCATCGCGCCGCTGATGCTGCCGCACCTCAGCGGCCGGCCGGTGACGCTCGAGCGATACCCCGGCGGGATCGGACAAAAAGGGTTCTGGCAGAAAGACGTGTCGAAAGGGTTTCCGGCGTGGCTCGAGCGCGTGGAGGTTCCGAAGAAGGACGGCGTCGTCCACCATCCGGTCGTCACCGACACGCAATCGCTGCTGTGGACGACGAACCAGAACACGGTGACGCATCACGTCTGGGCATCGCGGATCCCGGACCTGCACTACCCCGACATCTGCGTGTTCGATCTCGATCCGTCGAAAGACGACGCCGCCGCGGTCAGAGCGGCTGCGATCGCTCTGCGCGATCTGCTCGAGGAGCTCGCGCTGCCATCGTGGATCAAGACGACAGGCTCGAAGGGCTTCCACATCGTCGTTCCACTCGACGGCACCACGTCGATGGACGTCGTCGCGCGATTTGCGCACACGGTGGGAACGCTCTTCGTGAGCCGTGCGCCCGATCGCCTCACGCAGGAGTTCAGTAAAGTCGATCGAAGCGGACGCATCTACGTCGACACGGGGAGAAACGGGTACAGCGCCACGTTCGCGGCGGCGTACACCGTTCGCGCGAGGCGCGGCGCGCCGGTGTCGGCGCCGTGCACGTGGGAAGAGATCGAGCGCGGCGACGTGCATCCCGGCACGTTCAATTTGCGCAACATGACGGATCGCGTCGCAAAGGTGGGCGACGTGTGGGCCGACATGCGGCGCCGCGGACGATCGTTGAAGCGGCCGATGGAAAAGCTGGCCGCACTCGTTCAACGATAGACGCCGCTTCGCGCGTCGTCTTCGATCGTTCCGCGAAGCCGCTTCACACGGAACGCCAGGCTGATGCGTTCCCCGACAGGCTCGTCAATCTTCGGGACGCCGTGCGTGTAGTGCAGCTGCGTCGCGTAGTCCATCACCAGGAGACTGCCCGGCTCGAGGTCCACGTGCATGACGCGTCGTGGCGGCTCCTTCGCGCGGATCGTCATGCGGCGCGTCGCGCCGAGCGAGAGGAGCGCGATCGGAAAGCCTTTGCGAATCTCGTTGAGATGATCGTTGTGCGGGGCGACGCTGTCGCGACCGTCGCGGTACAAGTTGAGCCCCACGCTGTTGAACGGCGCGCCGACGCGATCGGTGACGCGACGCGCCGCATCGACGATTGCGGCAGGCGTCGACTCGGGCGCCGGATCGAGTCGGTAATGACCCATCAGCCGCGGCACATCGACCTCGCGGTCGTACATCATCCGTCGTTCCGACCGCCAGCTCACGGCGTTGCGCAGCTCCGCGAACCACGCTTCGGCCGTCGCTGCGTCGACGAAGCACGGCGTATAGGCGATCCGTCCCCGCTCGTCGTCTGCAAGCAGCGTGTCGCTCGAGTCGAACAGCGTCAGCTGGCCCATCCGTGCCTCTCAGCGTACCCCGAGTGTGCTCCGAATGAGAAACACACGCACAGCAGATTCCTTATACGGTGTGGGAGAATTGGCGCACACAACGGTCTCGGCGATGGTCTCGAGATCCGTTGTTGAAGGAAGGAAGATGCGATGTTGAAGACGACGTTGACGATCGCGTGCGTGCTGTGCCTCGGCCTCGTTGTTCCGCTCGCCGCGGAGGACACTACCCTCGTCAGATTCGATGGTGGAATCGGCGTGATTCCGGTGTCGAACATCACTCTGAATCCGGACGGGACCGTGGCATCGGTCAGCAAGAACGTCGTGCGCGGCGTCAACCCGCCGGGACAGATCTGGGTGATCAAGGCGCTCAAGGCCGACGTGGACATCTTTGGCCACATCAACGTGCGCGGACGCGGGCTGCTGCTCGGCGGCGGCAACGCCATCGGCGGCACCGCGGGCCTGAGCGTGTTCGCGACGCTGATTTGCTCGGCGACGACGCCCACGCAGTTCAGCACACCAACTGCCGGCGTGAAGCTCGAGCCGAACGGCGACTTCAGGATTAACGACATGCTCTCGCCGACGCCGCCGTCTCCATGCGCGAGCCCGGTGCTCCTCATTCGCAACACGAGCGGCGTGTGGTTCGCCGCCGGCATCGTGAACCTCGAGGAGGATTGAGAATCGACCGATCGACGCGCTGCCGTGCATCGCCATCGACGTCCTGAGGCGATCGCGCAGCAGCGCGTCGCATGCAGTTCTGTGAAAAGTCTGTGTCATGGCACGCAAGTACTCCGAACGGTAGATTGATCGGATTCGGCGCCATGAGACAATCGCGTCGATTCATGTCCCGTCAGGACTCCATCGACCACAACCACACCGCGGATCGCGGCCCGGCTCGCGGCCCGGCGTTCGAAGAGCGCTTCTTCGACCTCTCGATCGACATGTTGTGCGTGCTCGATTTCAACGGCTACTTCAGGCGGCTCAATCCGGCGTGGGAGAAGACGCTCGGGTTCACGCGCGACGAGATGATGTCCAGGCGGTTCATCGAGTTCGTACATCCTGATGACCGCGAGCGCACGCTTCAGCAGAACAGTCGGGTACGCGGCGGCGGCGAGGCGCGGTGCTTTGAAAACCGCTACGCCTGCAAGGACGGATCGTACAAGTGGCTGCTGTGGAACGCCGCGCCGGATTTCGGCCGGCAGGTCATCTACGGCGTCGCGCGCGACATGACCGAGCGCAAGCTGGCCGAGCAGGAGCGCGAAACGCTCCTCGCGAAGCTGCAGGCCGCGCTCGCCGAGGTCAGAACCCTGCAGGATTTCATCCCGATCTGCTCCTACTGCAAGCGAATTCGCGACGATGCGAACTACTGGCAGTCGGTCGAGGCGTACCTCTCCGAGCACACCAACACGCAGTTCAGCCACAGCATCTGCCCCGCCTGCTACGCGAGCGTCATCGAGCCGCAGTTCGACCCAACGCGGAAGTAAGCTCCATCAAGCGCTTGCGAGGACGACGATGCTCCTCGCATTCACCGTGCAGCGGCCGCGATACGCCATGCCATCGCCGGCGGATTCAGCGATGTCGGCCGGGCTCGACGCGAACGTGTCGATCGCGACGCGCCAGCGTCCCACCGGCAGCTCGAAGTCGAGCGGATTCCAGAACATGTTCATCATGACGTGCAGATCGGACGTGCCGCGCAGGCCGGCGATCGTGCATGCGAGCGCGCGCGCGTCCGGGTTGTCGAAGCCGGGACTGTTCAGCGTGGTCCCGTGCCACGCAATGTCCGCCATCCCGCGCTCGTCGATCACTCCGGAGTAGAAGGTCGGCTGCCAGAGCGCCGGATGCGCCTTGCGGAAGGCGATCAAGCGCTGCACGAAGCGCAGCATCTCCTGGTTTCGCGTCGTCAGCGTCCAGTCGAACCAGCTCGTCGCGTTGTCCTGGTTGTACGCGTTGTTGTTGCCGCGCTGCGTGCGCCGGATCTCGTCGCCCGCGAGGAGCATCGGCACGCCGCGCGACAGCAGCAGAATCGTGAAGAAGTTCTTCATCTGCCGCGTGCGCAGCGCCTGAATGGCGGGATCGTCGGTTGCCCCTTCCGTCCCGCAGTTCCAGCTGAAGTTCGCGTTGATGCCGTCGCGATTGGCTTCACCGTTCGCCTCGTTGTGCTTCTGGTCGTACGACACGAGATCGTTCATCGTGAAGCCGTCGTGGACCGTGACGAAGTTGATGCTGTTCACCGGCGTCTGGCCGCGCGCCTGATAGATGTCGGCGCTGCCGCCCATTCGCGACGCCACGGCGCCCGTCATTCCCGGATCGCCTTTGACGAACCGGCGGACGTCGTCGCGGAAGCGCCCGTTCCATTCAGCCCAGCGATCCCCGGGGAAATGGCCGACCTGATACAAGCCGGCCGCGTCCCACGCCTCGGCGATCATTTTCGTATCGGCCAGCGCATCGTCGAGCTCGATCTGCCAGATGACCGGCGGATGCACGAGCGGCGTCCCGTCTTCGCCGCGCGCGAGAATCGATCCTTCGTCGAAGCGGAAGCCGTCCACGTGCGCCTGCTCGACCCAGTGCCGCAGGCAGTCGATGATGAACTTCTGCGGCAGCGGATGATTCGCGTTGAACGTATTGCCCGCCCCGCTGAAGTTCAGGTACGTGGCCGGGTGCTGGGGATCGAGGAGGTAGAAGGTGCGGTTGTCGATGCCCCTGAACGACTCGGTCGGTCCGAACTCGTCGCCCTCGTCCGTGTGATTGAAGACGACGTCGAGGATCACTTCGATGCCCGCTCTGTGCAGCGCCTTGACGAGATCGCGGAACTCGTTCAGGCGCGACACGCCGCTCACGTCGACTGAATAACCCGAGTGAGGGCTGAAGAACGCAATGGTGCTGTAGCCCCAGTAGTTGCGGATCGCTTCGCCTGCCGGGTTGAGCGCGACGTCGGAATCGTCGAACTCGAACACCGGCAGGAGCTCGACGGCGGTAACGCCGAGCGCCTGGAGATACGGAATCTTCTCGATCAGCGCGCCGAAAGTGCCGGGATGCGTCGCTTTCGCACTCGACGAGCGCGTGAACCCGCCGACGTGCATCTCGTAGATGATCGATTCCTGGATCGGACGCTTCAACGGCCGATCGCCTTCCCAGTCGTAACCGGCCGAATTGGAAACGGCGCAGCGCAGCGACGTCGCGACGTTGTCGCGAGGTCCGATCGCGTCGCGCCGCTTCCACAGCGCTTTGTTGATTCCGTGTGCGTACGGACTGATGAGGACTTTGTTCGGGTTGAAGCGATAGCCGTTCGCCGGATCGTTCGGGCCGTCGATCCGGAACGCATAGAACATCCCCGGGCCGCAGCCGCGGACGAACACATGCCAGAAGTGGAAGGTCTTGTTCTCGAACGGGTCCAGGCGCACGGTCTGCATCGGCTCCGTCGCGCGTACCGAGTCGAACAGCAGCAGAGCGACCTCGGTTGCGGCTTCCGAGAACAGGCAGAAGTTGACGCCGTCGGGCCTGGTGGTCACACCGACCGGATGCGCGAAGCCCGGCCCGGTCGCGAATGTGTGAACGGCAGCGGGCATCATCTCAGACGGCCGACCTCGCGATGGCGAAAGCAGTCGACGAGATGATCGTTCACCATGCCGACCGCCTGCATCAACGCGTAGATGACCGTCGAACCGACGAAGCCGAATCCACGGCGCTTCAGATCCTTGCTGAACGCGTCGGACTCGCTGGAAGTCGACGGCATGTCTTTCATCGACTTCCATCGATTCACCTTGGGCCGTCCGTCCACAAAGCGCCAGCAATAGGCGTCGAAGCTTCCGAACTCCTGCTGAACGGACAGGAACGCGCGAGCGTTGCGGACCGCGGAGGTAATCTTCAGCCGATTGCGAATGATCCCCGGATCCGCGGTCAGCGTGTCGATCCGTTTGTCGGTGTAGCGCGCGACCTTCTCAGGATTGAAGCCGCTGAACGCGCGGCGATAGCCGTCGCGCTTGTTGAGGATAATCGACCAGCTGAGTCCCGCCTGAGCCCCTTCGAGGATCAGAAACTCGAACAGCGTGCGATCGTCGTGGACCGGCACGCCCCATTCGCCATCGTGATACGCGAGCATCAGCGGATTGTCCGTGCCGGCCCACGTGCATCTGGTCATTTGTTTATCTGGTCATTTTGTCATTTGATTGTTTGATTGGGTGATTGGCGCTCATTTGATCGATGCCAGTCGACGACCAAGGTCATTCATGACCAATCCCCCAATGACCACCCACTGACCAGATGACCAAATGACCCAATGAACAAATTTCCTGTCGAACGAAGAAACAGGATCGTGAACTCGCGCGTCTTAAGATCATTTCGGGCATGAATTCGTCGCTGATTGTCGACGTCATCTGCCGCTGTCCCTCATCTGAAGCCGTGCCGTAAGTTTATGAATCCGTGTCCGTTGTGCCGTGAAACCTGCGTCTGATGGCCATCGAATGTCGGGCGAAACGGCAGAGCCGGACCGGAACGGCAGAGGCGGAGTCCAGCGAGGACAGCTCAGCAGCAGACGGATAAAGAATCCCGGAATTTCGCTGTCTTTTGCACGGACTGAGATTTGCGGTAGACGGCCATCGGTGTCCATTGCTGGCACCTGGAGGTGACCTTTGACTGTTCGCCGGCGCGTGCTCCCCTTCGCTTCCGCCATCGTGCTCCTGCTCGGCTCGTCCGCGATCACGTCGGCGGCAGGCACGCCGTCCACGATTGCCATCGACAACTTCGGCCGTATCAATGCTGCGTATTACCGCGGCGCGCAGCCGCAGGGACGTGACTACGAGGACCTCGCCGCGCTCGGCGTGAAGACGGTCATCGATCTGACAGCAACTGACGAAGCGTCGGCCGACGAACCGGTCGCGGTCGCGAACGCGGGAATGAAACTCGTTCGCATTCCTTTGTCGACGCACGATGAACCGAGCAGCGCCGCGGTCGCTCGTTTTCTCGCCGTCGTGAACGACCCGGCGAATCAGCCGGTGTACGTGCACTGCCAGGGCGGCCGCCATCGAACCGGCGCGCTGACGGCGGTGTATCGCATGACCCACGACGGCTGGGCGCCGGATCGTGCCTTCGCAGAGATGCAGCAGTTCAAGTTTGGTCCCGCATTTCTGCACACCAGTCTGAAGAATTTCGTCTACGGCTACACGGCCGCAACGCAAGTCGCCGGCACGCCCGCCGCGGCGACACCCGCAAAGAACGCCGGTTCGTACTAACGCCAGCGAGCAGTACAGCAACCACGAAATCACGAAGGACACGAAGAAATATTCTTTGTGTCCTTCGTTTCCTTTGTGTCCTTTGTATCGTTTGAATCTCTCGTAACGGCTCATGCCGATCGACCAGCGTCAGATGTGCAGCGCGAGTCGATCTCTACACCCAGCGCCGTACTCGCGAGCGGTACGCTTCGTACTGATCCTTGAATTTCTCCTGCAGGCGCGCTTCTTCGACGGGGATCACGATCCAATTCAGATATGCGATCGTG
>Ga0075435_100001357_pt1 | contig 15774 bp, 10 predicted proteins | sample RhiMethybrSRZTD4_FD_75302 | JGI IMG/M metagenome (GOLD analysis project Ga0075435, IMG submission 75302) | Populus rhizosphere microbial communities from Tennessee, USA - Rhizosphere MetaG P. TD hybrid SRZTD4 | ecosystem: Host-associated > Plants > Roots > Rhizosphere > Soil | place: USA...
TCTGGCGGCAGTTCGGCCTCGACAACACGATCCTGTGGCGCGGCTTCGGCGGGCGCGACGCCGAGTACTGGTGGCAGGCGCCGGACGGCTCGCGTGTACTGATGATGCATCTGCCGCCGGAAGGCTACTGCAACGCCACGCGCCTCGTGTTCGATCCCGATGCGATGATGGCGCGCGCCGCTGAGAAGGTCGGCTACGAGCGCGCGCGCACCCGTACGGGCCAGGCACTGCTGATGAACGGCGTCGATCATGTCGAGCCGCACACCGCCATTCCCGATCTGATCGCTCGGCTGTCGGCGCAGCCGGACCAGCACGCGCATCATTCGACGCTGCCGGCGTACGTGGCCGCGGTTCGCGCCGCCGTCGAGTCGACGAACCCGCCGCTCGAAACCGTGAGCGGCGAACTGCGCGGCGGCACCGACTACGCGAACCTGTTGCCCGGCGTGCTGTCGGCGCGCGTCTATCTCAAGCAGCAGAACGCGGAGGTGCAGGCGCTGCTCGAGTCGTACGCGGAGCCGCTGGCGGTGTTCGCGTCGATTGCCGGCGGGTCGCGCTATCCCGCGGGCGAGCTGCGTCACGCCTGGAAGACGCTGCTCCAGAACCACCCGCACGACAGCATCTGCGGCTGCAGCATTGACACGGTCCACGACGAGAACATGATTCGTTTCACGCGCGCGCGCCAGGTCGCCGCTGCCGTCGTCGACACGGCGCTCGATGCCGTAGCGGATTCAGTACCGCCTGCGGCCGGCGGTTCGATCCGCGCGATCGTCGTCAACACCGACGCTATCGAACGCACGCAGGTGGTCGAAGGCGTCATCGACCTGCCGATCGACAGCGCCGAGCCGTGGCGCACCGTCGATGCGGCCGCCCTGGATCGGCCGGTTCGATTCTTCCCCCGCGACGCGACGATTTCCGCCGTGCACGCGGCCGATGGCGCGCCCGTCGAGTTTCAGATTCTCGACGAGCGGCAGCTGGTTCGCCACGAGATGAGCCGCTTCGAGACGCCGTGGGCGTTGAACACGCGCCGCGTCCGCGTCGCGTGGTGGGCGGCGCGCCTGCCGCCGTGCGGCTATGCCTCGTTCGATTTCACCGTCGCGCCGCAGTCTGCGAGCCCGCCGGCCCCGACGTCACACACGGCGATCGAGAACGAACGCCTGGCCGTGTCCGCGAACGCCGACGGGACGTTCGAGGTCCGTGACAAACACACCGCCGTCGTGTATCACAGCGTCGCGGCGCTGGAGGACGTCGGCGACGTCGGCGACGAATACAACTACTGTCCGCCTCGAATCGATCGCCGCGTCACCAGCGCGGACGCGCGCCTTGTCAGCGCCGCGTGTGTAATCAACGGGCCGCTGAGAAAAACGCTTCGCGCCGAGCTCGACATGCCGCTACCTCGTGCCGCTGTTGTCGATCGTTCCCGGCGGACCGACGAGGCAGTCCGTGCGCGGGTCACGATCGACGCCACGCTCGACAAGGGCTCGCCGCGCGTCGCCTTGACGGTGACCGTGGACAACCAGGCATCGGACCATCGGCTGCGCATCGCTTTTCCAACCGCGGCGGCGCGGCTTGAATCAGCGCGTGCCGATACCGCGTTCGATGTCGTCTCGCGTCCGGCGCGGCAGCGCGTGCCCGATACGATCACGAACGAGGCGCCGGTAAGCAGCGCGCCAATGATTTCGCTGGTCGATGCGGGTGACGGTGGCGCCGGCGCGACCGTGATCGCCCGGGGATTGATGGAATACGAGATCCTCGAGGCGGCGCCGTCGATCGCGCTGACGCTGATCCGCGCCGTCGGCGATCTCTCGCGCAACGATCTCGCGACGCGCCCGTCGGGACATGCCGGCCCGCCGGTCGCGACGCCTGGCGCTCAGTGCCACGGCATCCATCGCTTCGAGATCGCGTTCGAGCCGCACGGCGGCACGCCGGCGGCGAGTGCGCTCATCGCCAGCGCCCGCGCGCACAATCTTCCGCCGCACGTCGTCCCGGTGCGCGCACCGTCCGGCAGCGGACCATTGACCCGATCGTTCGTCCGCGTCGAGCGCCATTCGGGCGGCGTCGTGTTGAGCGCGTTGAAACAGGCTGAGGCCGGCGGCAGCGTGATCATGCGGCTGTTCAACCCCGACGATGCCGAGGCAAGCGCGACGATTGCGCTCGACACGCCGATCGGTGCCGCGTTCGAGGTGAATCTGTTGGAGGAGCGTCAGTCGCAGATTCGGATACAGTCGGGCGCGATTCCCATCAGCCTGCGGCCGCATGAGATCAAGACCGTCGAGATCGTTTCGAAGTAGCGCGACCGAGGGTGTTCAGACGCTCGCCGTTTTCACGTCCGCGACGACGACTGTGGTTCCGGTCTGCTGCGCGCGGGTCGCGGCGACGCCGATGCGTAAGGCTTCCATCCCGTCGTCGATCGTGATCGGCGCCGGCCGTCCGTGCAGCACATTCTGTGCGAAGTTCTGCAACTGCGTCGTGTAGGCGTCGCGGAAGCGCTCCATGAAGTACGGGACGGTGTCGTGCGCGACGGAGTTCTTGGTCAGCAGCATCACCGGCGTTTCGCGAAGGTATCCGATCTTCAAAGTTCCTTCCGAGCCGAGGATCTCCGTCGAGATGTCGTAGCCGTAGATCCCGCTGCGGCTCAGGTCCACGACACCGAGCTTGCCGCTGGTGAAGGTCAGGCTCGCAACGGCGTTGTCGATGTCGCCGACAGTCGCCAGCTCCGGATACGCGATCGTCCCGCCGATCGCGGCCACCGTCCGCGCGTCGCCCATGAACCAGCGCGCGAGATCGAAATCGTGGATGCCCATGTCGATCAGCATCCCACCGCTGCTCTTCGGATTTGCATATTCGAGGCTCGGCCGGAACGGATCGCGGGATGTCGCCTTGAACACCAGCGGCACGCCGATCCGCCCATCGTCGATTTGCCGCTTCGCCGCCGCATATCCCGCGTCGAAGCGGCGCATGAATCCCATCTGGAAAAACATTCCCGCCGAAGCGATCGCCGTCCGCATCTCGACGACTTCGTCGAGGGCAAGCGCCGGCGGCTTCTCGCAGAAGGTCGGCTTGCGGCGGCTCGCCGCTGCGATCACGAGTTCGCGATGCGTGTGCGTCGGGCTGACGATGACGACGGCGTCGACCGCGGGGTCGTCGATGAGCGCCGCCGGATCGGTGTAATGCCTGGGGACGTCGCACTCGGCCGCCACTTCGTGCGCGAGCGAGGCGACCGGGTCGGCCACGGCGACCAGCCGCGTCTCCGGAATTCTTCCTGCCAGATCGCGCGCGTAGACGCGGCCGAGCCGGCCGAGGCTGATCAAACCCACATTGAGGCGTTTCATTTGGCGTTGTCCCTGGTCACGAGCTCGAGCTTCACTTTGATGTCGTCGGGGATCTTCTCGCCCCGGATCACCTTCACCGCGCTCTCGATGGCGACGCGGCCCATCTCCGCAGGGAACTGCGCCACCGAGGCGGCCATCGTTCCCTCGGCGATCGCCTTCTTCGCATCGTCGAGCGCATCGAAGCCGACGACCTTGATCGACCCGGTTCGATGCGCGGCCGAAATCGCTTCGAGGGCGCCGAGCGCCATCAGATCGCTGCACGCGAAGACGCTGTCGATTTCGGGATGCGCCTGCAGCATGTTTTGAAAGACGTTGAAGCCCTGGTCGCGTTCCCAGTTCGCCGGCTGCGACGCGACAATCGTGACCGCGGTCGCGCCTTTCACCGCATCGCGAAAGCCGCGCAGCCGCGAGTCGCCGGTCTCGTGTCCGGGGATGCCTTCGAGGATGCCGACGTGCGCCTTGCCGCCGGTGGCCTTGACGAGGTACTCGCCGGCCAGCTTGCCGCCTTCATAGTTGTCGGAACCGACAAACGTCTCGGCGTGAACGCCGGCGTCGGCCGCCGCCTTCGGATCGAGCCGCGTATCGACGACGATGATCGGCACCTTTGCGTCGCGCGCCTTGACCAGCGCCGACACGATCTCGCGCGAGCCGCTTGGCGTGATCGCGAGCGCCTGGATGCCGGTCTGAATCAGGTTCTCGACGATCTGCATCTGCTTGTCGACGTCGATCTCGCGTTCGGCCGCCTGCACCTGCAACGTCACGCCGAGCCGGTCGGCCGCTTCTTGTGCACCGCGGCGCATGTCGACGAAGTACGGGTGATTCAACGTCTTCAGCACGAGCGCGATCGTCGGCTTGCCCGGAGCGTCTGCCACCGGCGGTCCGCCGCGATTGCACGACACAGCGGCGACGGCGGCGATGACAACCAATCCAAGTGTCACATTACGCACGGTGCTTCCTCTTCAACACAGTATCGAGCAGGACCGCGACGACGATCACGCCGCCGATCACGATCTGCTGCAGAAATGACGAGACGCCAAGCAGGTTCAGACCATTGCGCAGCACGCCCATGATCAACGCGCCGACGAGCGTGCCGCCGAGCGTGCCTTCGCCGCCCATCAGGCTGGTGCCGCCAATCACCGTCGCGGCGATCGCGTCGAGCTCGTACATCATGCCGGCGATCGGCTGCGCCGAATTGAGCCGGGCGGTGAGGATCACCGCCGCGACGGCGCTCATCAATCCGGAGACCGCGTAGATCATCGCCTTGTGGAACCGGACGGCAACGCCGGAGAGACGCGTCGCTTCCTCGTTGCCGCCAATCGCGTAGACGTAGCGGCCGAACGTTGTCCGCGTCAGCACCAGGTGCGCGAGCAGGTAGACCGCGGCCGTGATGATCACCGGTGCCGGCACGAAGCCGACGCGGCCGGTGGCGAGAACGCGGAACGAGGCGGCAAACCCCGAGACCGGCCGTCCTTCGGTGACGAGCAGCGCCGCGCCGCGCGCGATGCTCATCGTGCCGAGCGTGACGATGAACGGCGGCAGATCGCCGTGGCTGATCAGCAACCCGTTCACCGCGCCGGAGACGACGCCGACCGCGAGCGCCACTGTCAGCGCAAGCACCAGCGGCTGCCCATCGCGCAGCGCCATGCCGAGGATCACGCCGCTCAGCGCGACGATCGACCCCACGGACAGATCGATTCCGGCAGACAGGATCACGAACGTCATGCCGACGGCGACAATCGCGTTGATGCTCGTCTGCTCCGCAACGTTGAGCAGGTTCGAAACGGTGAGGAAGTACGGCGTCAGGATCCAGAGGACAAAGCATAAGGCGACGAGGCCGATCAGTGTCCCGAACTGCCGGGCGCGATTCACCCGGCGGCTCCATTCGACAAGGGACCGCCCTCGGTGGTTGTGTCCGGCTTCAGCCGGACCGTCGACTCGAGTCCAAGCGCAGCGCCGACGACGCGCTCTTCGGTGGCGTCGTCGCGATCGAGCACAGTGTGGATCCGGCCGCGATGCATCACGAGAATGCGGTCGCTCATCCCGAGCAACTCCGGCAGCTCGGACGAGATCATGATGATCCCGGCGCCGTCGGCGGTGAGACGGTTCATCAGGTTATAGATCTCGACCTTCGCGCCGACGTCCACCCCACGCGTTGGCTCGTCGAAGATGAACACGCGGACGCTGCCGGCGAGCCACTTGCCGAGAACGACCTTCTGCTGGTTGCCACCGCTCAACAGGCGGACCGGCTGCGTCGCCGTCGCCTTGATGCGCAGGTCGCTGACAATCGGCCGCGCCAGCTCGGTCTCGCGTCGCGACGACAACACGCCCCAACGGGCAAGACGGCGCGCGTGCGGCAGCGCGACGTTCCGCGCGACGGTGAGGCCGGCAACGAGGCCTTCGGCCTTGCGATCCTCCGGCAGCAGGCCGATGCCGCGGGCGATTGCGTCCGCCGGCGTGCGAAATCTGACGGCGGCGCCGGCGACGTGCAGCTGGCCGGCGTCGAAGCGATCGGCGCCGGCGATCGCGCGCGCGAGCTCGGTTCGTCCGGCACCGAGCAGTCCAGCGACGCCGAGCACTTCGCCGCCGTGGAGCGTGAAGCTGATGTCGTGGAGCACGCCGCTGCTCGACAACCGATCGACGCGCAGCAGCTCCGGGCCGCGCGCCGCCCGGACCTTCGGAAAATGGTCGGTGACGTCGCGATTAGCCATCATCCGTACGAGCTCGGCAACAGTGACCGTCTCGAGGGCGCGCGTCGCGATCACCCGTCCGTCGCGCAGCACGGTCACGCGCCGGCCGATGCGAAACACCTCGTCCATCCGGTGCGTGATGTAGACAATCGCCACACCGCGCGCCGACAGCCGCTCGATCAGCGAGAACAGCTGCTCCACTTCACGCGTCGTCAAGGCCGAGGTCGGCTCGTCCATCACCAGCACTCTTGCCGCCGGCGCATCGGCGTCGGCGGTAGCGAGCGCCTTGGCGATCTCGATCATCTGCCGCTGTGCGAGCCCGAGCCGGCCGACACGCGTCCGCGGGTCGATCGCGATCCCGAGATCCGCCAGCAACCGCGTCGTCTGGCCATGGAGCGTGCGTCGATCGAGGAGGCCGAGGCGGCGGCCGACACCCGAGGTCGGCAGCGCCCCGAGAAAAATGTTCTCGGCCGCCGACAACTGTGGAACGAGCGTGAGTTCCTGGTAGATGACGCGGATGCCGCGCGCGAGCGCGTCGCGCGGGCCGCTGATCTCGACGCGTACGCCGTCGAGCAGAATCTCGCCGGCATCCTTGCGGTAGGCGCCGCTGAGGATCTTCATCAGCGTCGACTTGCCGGCGCCGTTCTCGCCGAGCAGCATGTGGACTTCGCCGGCGTGCAGCGTCAGATCGACGCCGTCGAGCGCGACGACGCCAGGAAACGCCTTGCGGATGCCGCGCATCTCGAGCGCCGGCGGTCGTGCGCTCATCGAACGGGCAGATCGAAGGGCGCGCCGTCGGCCTCAATCGCCGCGGTGCCCTGCCAGTGCAGCAGCGATGGACCGGGCTGATACCGCTCGTCGAGCAGGAACACGCTGTTGACACGCTTCAGAATCACCGGGCCTTTGGGACGCACGGCCGGCTGTCCCCTTGCTGGGGCGCGCGTGTAGGCCATCGCGCGCAGCGCGTGGACGTCGCTCGCGCGCGCGACCGCCGGCAGCGGAATCGCCGCTCGGAAACAACCGTCGCGGACGATACGGTATTCGCGGATGCCGCGATCGGAGGCAATCCACGCGTTCCCCACCTCGACGGCAAAAGCCAGCGCCGCGGCGCCGACGTCGCCGCACGCCTCGATGTAGACGAAGCGGCGCGGATCCGGAATGCGGTTGTGGCCGGGGCCTTCGTCCGCGATTTTTCCCTCGCGCTTCATTTCTTCCGATGCCAGCGCGTAGCTCCACGGGTGACGGTCCATCACCGCCTCGCGGGAGACGTTGGTCAAATCGAAGCGCTCCGGCGCCGGCGCGTAGCGGATCGTCGACGGGCCAGACTCGCTGACCATGTTGTTGTCGGTCGACACCCACAGCAGCGGATGACGCGCTTCGTGGCGGCCATGAAACGCCAGCACTTCATGTCCAGGCCCCTGAAATTGCTCGGCGACGATCTTTCCTCCCGCATCGATCTCGACGCCGTAGACATATTCGATGTCGGTGGTCCGTCCCCAGGTCGCCATCAGACGATCGGTCGCGGTGCCGCCGTCCTCGTTGGTGAAGATCACCGAGTAGCGAAACTGCCGGCCTCGCGGCGTCGGCGCCACCTCGTACCACATCAGGATCGGCAGGTCGGTGAACTTGCCGACGGTGTTGGCGCGCGCATACAGGATCGGCGCCATTGACTGCGCCAACGCCTCCTCGCGACCGCCGACCCCTCGGATATCGTCGACGGCGATCGTGGCCGCGCCGGCCTGCTTCGCGCTCAGCGCGGCGTCGCGCTCGATTGAAAGGCGATGCGATCCTGCGGCGACCGTGCCAAGGCTGATTCGATACTCCGCGGCGGCTTCGCCGCGGGCGAGCACCAAGTGCTGCGAATACGCGCCGTCCACGGACAGCCGCAGCGCCGCCGCCTCGCGTCCGGCCTCGCCCCACGCGCAGCCGGCACATCCGGCGCGAACGGTCGCGACGACTTCGCTGCCGGTCGCGAGCTCGAACGTCTGCTCGTAATGATCGACCGCCGGCGCGGCCGCCGCGGCGAGAATCGCCAGCGCGAGCGCATCAGCCGCGAACATTCGCCGCCATCAACTCGTGAACTTCGTCCAGCGTCGGCACGCCGTTCAGCGCGCCGAGACGCGTGCAGCTCACCGCCGCGGCCGCGTTCGCGATCCGCAGCGCTTCGTCGATCGGCTTGCGGTGGACCAGCGCGTAAATGAACCCGCCGCGGAACACGTCGCCGGCGCCGGTGGTGTCGATCGCATGCACTGGAAACGCCGGCTCGCGATGAATGCGGCTGCCGTCGTAGGCCATCGCACCGTGCTCGCCCATCGTAACGACGACGATGTTGCCGTAGCGATCGTGCAGCGTCCGCAGCGCGGATTCGAGGTCGTTGGTGCCGGCGAGATGCGGCGGGACGTGCGCGGCAAAGATCGCGTGGGTCACCGACGCCGCCAGCTGCGCCGTCCGATCGGTCACCCGATCGATGTCGCTCGTGACCATCGCGCCGCCGTCGCGCGCGATCCGCGACGCGCTCACCGCGATGTCTGGATCGACGTCGTCGACGTGGACGACTTTCGCGGCTGCCAGCGCCTCCACCGGAAGCTCCTGGTCGCGCAGCCGCAGCCCTTCGTCGCGATCCCACAGCACGATGCGATCACCGGTGTTCTCGTCGACGAGAATCACCGCAAATCGGTTCTCGACGTCGCGGATCACGAGATCGCTGATGTCGACCTTGCGGCCGCGCAGTTCGGCGCGGATCCGACGGCCGTTGTCGTCGGTGCCGGTGACGCCGACGTACTTGGCGCGCAGCCCGAGACCGGCGCAGGCGCACATCGCCGTCGCCATCTGTCCGCCGCACAGGACGCGGCGTTCGCGAATGCGCATCTTGGCCGCGGGGCCGTAGGGCTGCGGATAGCCTGGCAGCAGGTTGACGAAATCGACGGAGTTCTCGCCGATGCCGATCACGTCCCACCGCTGGTCGGATGCGCTCATATCGCGGGAGTATACTGCGGCTCCCGATGCGCGTCCGGTTCGAGCGGGTGACGAAGCGGTTCGGCGCGCACGTCGCCGCAGACGCGATCGACCTCGAGGTTCACGCCGGCGAATGCCTGGTCCTGCTCGGGCCCTCCGGCTGCGGCAAGACGACGCTGCTGCGGCTCGTCGCCGGGCTCGAGCGGCTCGACGCCGGCGCGATCTGGATCGGCGACGCCCGGGTCGACGCGCTCGATCCCGCGCAGCGCGACGTCGCAATGGTGTTCCAGAACTACGCGCTGTATCCGCACCTCACCGTCTTCGACAACATCGCCTTTCCGCTGCGGACGCGCCGCGTCGCCCCAAACGACATCGACCGCCGCGTTCGCGAGGCGGCGGCGCGGGTCGGCCTCATCGATCTGCTGGCGCGGCGTCCGGCGCAGCTCTCGGGCGGCCAGCAGCAGCGCACGGCGCTGGCGCGGGCGGTCGTCCGCAACCCCACGGTGTATCTGATGGACGAACCGCTCTCCAATCTGGACGCGCAGCTGCGTCTGCAGACGCGGACCGAGCTCAAGCGGCTCCATCGGGAACTCGGCACCACGATGATCTATGTCACGCACGATCAAGGCGAGGCGATGACGCTGGGGACGCGGATCGCGATCATGAAGGGCGGTGCGATCGAACAGATCGGATCGCCGCTCGATCTCTATCAGCGTCCGGTGAACACGTTCGTCGCGACATTCCTCGGCAGCCCGCCGATGAACGTGCTCGATACCGCGGAAAACGGCGCGCGCGTCCAGCTTGGCATCCGGCCCGAGGATGTCGAGATCGCCGCGACCGCCGCCGACGGCTGGCAGCCAGGGCGGATCGTCGTCGTCGAGCCGATCGGCAGCGAGACGCTCGTGACCGTCGAGTATCACGACCAGCGCCTGGTCGCCCGCGTTAGCGCGACTCGCCAGTTCGATCCCGGACAGCCTGTATGGGTCAACCTGCCGAACCATCGCACGGTGTGGTTCGACTCGGCAGGACGTCTGCTCGCTCGCGACTCGGGGTTTAGGGGCTAGGGGCTAGCCGTCGGTCCACTCGAGCTGTCGAGCGGCGTCGTTACAGCTAGCCCCGAGCCCCCAGCCCTCGACAGCGGCGTTCTCAGAACACGAAGCGGACCACGATCTGCATCGTCCGCCCCGGAGGGGGTCGGGAAGCGTTTTAGTTTTCCACACGGGGTCGGGAACCGTTTTCAGCGCGTCTCTGTCCGTTCGCGTGGCGATTCTTGCCCGAACGCAGGCTTTGGCCGTGCGCAGAACCTGCGAACGGCGCTCCGACGCCTCGTCCGCGCCTGCTTTTCCACAGGGGGTCGGGAACCGTTTTCCGACGTCTCGCGAAAAACGGCCTGAATTCGTGACAAAAACGATTCCCGACCCCGTGTGGAAATCTTCCGCGAGCGGGAAACGGTTCCCGACCCCTCAGAACACGAAGCGGACCGCGATCTGCATCGTGCGCGCGTCGCTCGACAGGCTCGAGATCGTGCCGAAGGTCGCGGCGGCGCTGATGTCGCGGTTCGGCAGACCGAAGTTCACCGTGTTGAACACGTTGAAGATGTCCCACCGCAGCGTCACGCCGGTCGGCCCGACGCGGATCTGTTTCTGCACGGTCAGATCGAGGTTCTGAAACCCCGGCCCGGTGAGCCGGTTGCGCTGCTCGTTGCCGAACGTGCCCGAAGGCACGGCGGTGAACGCCGACGTGTTGAACCACTGATCGACCGTCTGCGGACCGGGCGCCGACGCATCGCCGGTGACGTTGGGCAGGCCGGTCATGTTCGTGCCGACGTTGTTGCCGGCCTGGTTGACCGTGAACGGCCGGCCGGTCCGCGCGCTGTAGATGCCGGACACCGTCCAGTCCTTCGCGAACGCATTCGTGCCGAGCGGGAGGCCCCACACGAAGTTGCCGCTGAAGCGATGGCGAACGTCATAGTCGCTCGGTCCGAACCACGGTTCGAAGTCGCGCGAGTTCTGCGGGAACGCGTTCGATCCCTGCGTGGTCAGCTGCTCGGAGGAGTTGTCCTGGGACTTGCCGAGCGTGTAGGCGACGCCGAACGCGTAGTTGCGTGCGTAGCGCTTCTCGAGGCCGAGGTCGATGCCCTTGTAGTCGGCCCGGCCGTTGTCCGAGCGCCACTCGATGAACCCGAAGTTCGGATACGGCAGCGCGCCGAGCGCGTTGTTGCCAGCTGCCGTCGGGAGCGGCTGATTGAGGTTGACCAGCGTCGCGAGATTGGAGGCCCGCGAATAGATGAAGTCGGCCGACAGCACCATGTTGCCGACCTCGCGCTGGATGCCGGCGCTCGCCTGGCTCGTCATCGTGTTCGGGTCGCTCTGATCGACCGAGCGCAGGCGCACCGCCTTCAGCTGTCCGGCGGCGGGATCGAGGTTCGGCGCGTTCAGGAAGCCGCCCGGGAAGCCCTGCTGCAGGAAGAACACCGGCGATCCCGACGTCTGCGTGATCGTCTTGTTCACGAGGCCCGGCAGATTCAACGCCAGTTGATCCTCGCTGCCGACGCGATCGAACAGGTTGTAGAAGATCCCCCAGCCGCCGCGCAGCACCGTCCGGTCGTCGAGCCGGTAGACGACGCCGGCCCGCGGCGCGAAGTTGTTGCGGTCCGGGTTGACGAGCGCGCGCTCGGCCAACGAACCATCGCTGGCGAACAGCAGCGAGCCGCTGCCCGCGGGATCGAAGTTGGTCTGCGCGTTGTTGGCTTCGAGCGCCGGCGTCATGAAGTCGTAGCGCAGCCCGAGGTTGACGGTCAGCCGCGCGTTCACCTTCCAGTCGTCCTGCGCGAAGAACATCTCGGCATGGTGCCGCTGCTCGGCGACGAACACGTTCGACATCTGCAGGTCGGAGACGTAGCCGAGGAGATAGTCGGCCATCGCGTTGCCGGTGAAGGAGGTGCGGAAGCGCAGCGCGCCGCGCGTCGCCGGGATGTCCATGTACTGGTTCTGCATCGGCGCGATGATGTCGGCGCCGAGCTTGATCGAGTGCGCGCCGCGCAGCCACGACAGCGTGTCGATGAACTCGAACTGGTTGGTGTGCTGGAACTTCGGCAGGAAGTCCGGCGATCCGATGCGGCCGAGGCCGGAGCCGCCGAAGTAGCTGTCGATGGTGATGCCGGGGAGCCCGCCGGCAACCAGTGGGTTGGTCACCGAGCCGGGGATCGTCGCCGCCGCCGGCGGCGTGAGGCCGAAGGGCTGGTGGACTGCGTCCGACGTGGCCTGCGACCATGACAGGCGGAACTCGTTCACCTTGTTGCTCGAGAAGATCCGGTTCCATCCGCCGACGAAGGCGTTGGTCTTGATGGTCTGGTTGCCGAACGCCGACGTGCCGGTGCCGTCGACGACGCCGCCGAACGCGCCGGGGATCTGGCGGGTGCGGTTCGAATAGATGTAGCGGCCGAAGATCGTGTTGGCCGAATCGGGCGTCCAGTCGCCGCGGCCCAGCCAGCGGTCGGCGTTGTCGACGAGATCGCCGGTGCGGAAGAAATTGCTCGCGCCGGGCTGGTTCGGCAGCGGCACCAGGTTGATGATCGAGGTCGCGTACGGATCGATTCGCCCGGCCGGGATCGTGTTGTTCGCGAACGGCAGCCCGGTCAACGGATCGCGGACCGCCGACGTGAAGACGCCGGCGCGCTCGTCGGCGGTCGGGACGCGCGTCAGCCGCGTCACGCCGCGGGTGATCCGCGTGCCCTCGTAATCGGTGAAGAAGAACCCGCGATTCTTCACGACTGGACCGCCGATGTTCCCGCCGTACTGGTTCTGGTCGTTCTTCGGCACCGCGGCGCCGGCGCGCTGCGAGAAGAAATCGTTCGAGTCCATCGAGTCGTTGCGGAAGTATTCGTAGCCGGTGCCGTGGAACGTGTTCGTGCCCGACTTGGTCGAAACGCTGACCGCCGCGCCTGGCGATCGCCCGTATTCCGCGGAGTACGGACTGGTGACGACCTTGAACTCCTGGATCGCATCGACCGACGGGCGCGACACCTGTGAGGTCAGCTCCTGCACGTTCTCCGAGATGCTGTTGTTGTCCACGCCGTCGAGCAGGAAGTTGTTCTGCAGTGCGCGGGCGCCGTGCACGTTGATGCCGCCGGTGCGGCCGAAGGAGGTGCCGCCGCCCTGCTCGGTGTAGCGATCGCCCTGCACGCCGGGCACCAGCGCGAGCAGGTCGTCCCAGTTGCGGATCGCCAGCGGCAGGTTCGCCACCTGGATCTGCGGAATCACCGCGCCGAGCGTGGCGTCGTTGGCGTTCAGCAGTTGGGGCGATTCGCTGACGGTGACCGTCTCGCTCAGTTCGCCGACTGCGAGCTCGACGTCGACGCGCGCGCGCTGGCCGACTTCGAGCGTGACCACTTGCGAGCTTTTCTTGAAGCCGCTCAATTCCACGTCGACGCGGTAGCGGCCCGGTATCAGGTTGACGATCTGATACGACCCGGCTTCGGTCGTCGTCTGCTGCGCTTCGACGTTGGTCGCGATGTTGGTCACGAGCACGGTAGCCCCGGGCACCACGCCGCCACCGGTGTCCTTGACGACGCCGCTGAGCGTCGCACGATCGACCTGGGCCTGCGCGGCCGGCACGAGCAGCAGGAACACGGCGACCGTCCCGAGCAGGCCGTGCAGCATCCGTTTCATGAAATCCCTCCAGGGTTGACGAGTGGCATGGGGCGTCATCTTCTCACGAGCGGCAGGCGCGGGTCGGGCGCCGGCCATTGATGTCGGCAATGTGCGTATCGTGGATCGTCGGTCGCCGCCATCGAGCGGCGCGTGCCCGCGAGAACGTTGAGATAATACGCGTCATAGCCGTACGCGGTGACGAACGGATGGTAGCCGTCGCGAACCGCGACGACGTCGCCATGGGTGACGCGGACAGTGTCGTCGCGCTGGTCTGTATAGACGCGATGGAAGCCGTAGCCGTTCGGGTCCTGATAGCGGAAATAATAAATTTCTTCGAGGTCGACTTCGTGCGGCGGATCGTCGACGTCGTGCTTGTGCGGCGGATAGCTGGACCAGTTGCCGCTCGGCGTCAAGACTTCGCAAATGAGCAGCCGATCGGCGGCAAAGGCCGGCGGCATGATGTCGATGATCTGCCGCGTCGCGTTGCCGCCGCCGCGGATTTCGTAGCCGCAGTCCTCCGGCCGGATGACGATCGGCTGCAGGTTGAGGCGTTGCGCCGGCGTCGACACCAGCGCGCGGCAATCGGCCACCTCACAGCCGTGGGTCGCAGCGACGCGAAACCGGACACCGGCCGGTAGATAGACGGCGTGCGGATAGGCCGCAAACACGTCGGCGCGCGGACCAATTGCGCTGCTGCCACCCGGCCATTCGATGTCGAACGCCCCGCGCAGCAGGACGAGGCAGCGCTCTTCGTGCCGCGAGAATCCGCGCCATTCCGTCCCGGGTCCGAGCTGGCGCACGGCGAAGTGGATGTATTTCCATCCGAGCGCCGTCGGACTGAGATCGACCGCGGTGACTGTCCGTCCGAGCGGGCAGGCGCGCGATCGATAGAGGAGTTCGGTCGTGGACATCGAATCTGCGCCAGGCGGACTGAGCTAAGCGCTTCGCCGAGGGCGGTTCGCGCAAAGTAGACGGTCGTTTTACGGCAGCGCGACGCCGAAGTCAAGCCTGGCGAAGCGCTTTGCTAAAGAAGTGACTTGGCTGTTACACTCCGCGCCGAAGCGCCGATGGCCAACATCTACGATGTCGCGCACGCCGCCGACGTCTCGGTCGCGACGGTCTCTGCGGTCGTGAACGCGACCGCGTACGTCAGCCCGCGCCTCAAGACTCGAGTCGAAGCGGCGATCAAGTCGCTCGGGTACCAACCCAATCATCTCGCGCGCGGGCTCGCGACGCAGCAATCGAGAACGCTCGGGATGATCGTCCCCGATATCGCCAACCCGTTCTTTCCCGAAGTGGTGCGCGGCGCCGAGGATGCGGCGTATGCCGCTGGCTATACGCTGCTCATCGCCAGCAGCGACAACGATACGCAGAAGGAAGCGGTCTACCTCCGTCTCTTTCTCGCCAAACGCGTCGACGGCGTGATCCTGACCAAGGCGCCCGGCCGCCTTCCGGCCGACCTGCACCGCGCCTTCGAAGCGGCCGGCGTGCCGATCGTGCTGCTGGCGCGCACCGTCGCCGGCCTGGCCGCTGACGTCGTCGAGATGGACGACAAAGGCGCGGCGTTCGAAGCGGTGACGCACCTGCACCGCCTCGGTTACCGCCGCATTGGTTTCATCGGCGGACTACCCGGCGCCAGCACGAGCCGGCGGCGGCTCGACGGCTACCGCGCCGCGCTCCGCGCCGCGAAGTTGCGCCTCGATCCAGCGCTGACGGTCGATGGCGATTTCCGCGTCGAGTCAGGCTACCGCGCCGGCCTCGAGCTGCTGAAGCGGCGTCCCGATGCGGTTTTCATCGGCAACTACCTGATGACGGTCGGTTTCATGGAGGCGCTGCGTCAGTACCGCATGAAGTGTCCGAAGGACGTCGCCGTCGTCACCTGCGACGATCATCCGTGGCTCGACGCGTTCTCGCCGCGGTTGACGACGATCGATCTGCCGAAGCGGGAGCTCGGCGCGGCCGCCGCGCAGCTGCTGGTCGATCGGATCGCCCATCCGCGCGCCCGCGTGCGCCGGCTGACGCTGAAGAACGCGCTCCGGGTCCGTGAGTCGTGCGGCTGTGCGCCGCGCGAGACCTCGCGAGCCACGACGGCGCTTGCACGATGATGCCGGAGACGCGCGAGCTCGATGTGATCGCCGTCGGCCGCAGCAG
>Ga0075435_100001358_pt1 | contig 15771 bp, 16 predicted proteins | sample RhiMethybrSRZTD4_FD_75302 | JGI IMG/M metagenome (GOLD analysis project Ga0075435, IMG submission 75302) | Populus rhizosphere microbial communities from Tennessee, USA - Rhizosphere MetaG P. TD hybrid SRZTD4 | ecosystem: Host-associated > Plants > Roots > Rhizosphere > Soil | place: USA...
CGTGCCCGAATCGACAGCGTGCTCCGTCAGGCCACCGATGCTCGGGAGGTGCCGGGCGTGGTGGCCATGGCCGCGACGGACAAGGGAGTGCTCTACGAGGGCGCCTTCGGCGTGCGCGCGCTCGACAAGGCGCCGGCCATGACCACGGGCAGCGTGTTCCGCATCGCCTCCATGACCAAGGCCATCACCTCGGTGGCCGCCATGCAGCTCGTGGAGCAGGGCAAGCTCACCCTCGAGGACCCCGTGCCGAACATCGATCCCGCCCTCGGCTCGCCCAAGGTCCTCGAGGGCTTCGATGCCGCGGGCGCTCCGCGGCTCCGCCCGGCGAAGCGCCCCATCACCCTCCGCCACCTCCTCACGCACACTGCGGGCTTCAGCTACGAGATCTGGGACGAGAACACCGTGCGCTACGTCAAGGCCACGGGCACGCCGGCCACGGTCACGGGCAAGCTCGACGCGATCCGCATCCCCCTCATGTTCGATCCCGGAGACAAGTGGGAGTACGGCGTCAACATCGACTGGGTCGGCCGCCTCGTGGAGTCGATCAGCGGCCAGACCCTCGACGTCTACTTCAAGGACAAGATCTTCACCCCCCTCGGGATGAAGGACAGCGGCTACGTCACCTCGGACGAGCAGCGCGCGCGCCAGGCTATCGTGCACGTGCGCCAGGCAGACGGATCGCTCGCCCCGCAGCCGCTCGAGACCTCGTTCACGCCCGAGTTCTGGTCGGGGGGCGGGCCGCTCTATTCCACGGCCCAGGACTACCTCGTGTTCCTACGGATGCTGCTGAACGGCGGAAGCTGGAACGGAGCGCAGATCCTCAAGCCGAAAACCGTCGCCCTCATGGGCCAGAACCACACCGGGAACATTCCCGCCGGCGTGCTCAAGACGGCGATTCCCGCGCGCTCGAACGACGTGGACTTCTTCCCCGGGGCGGACATCCGGTGGGGGCTCGGCTACATGCTCAATCTCCAGCCCGGTCCCAACGGACGGAGCGCGGGCACCGTGAGCTGGGGCGGCATCTTCAACACCTACTACTGGATCGATCCCTCGAAGCGCGTCACGGGGCTGATCATGACGCAGATCCTGCCCTTCGCCGATGCGCGCGCGGTGAAGCTCTACGGGCAGTTCGAGCAGGCCGTGTACGAGGCGGCGAAGACGGCGTGACCGCCTGATGCAGGTCGGCGTCTGGATTCCCAACTGCCGGCACCTCGCGACCCCGGAGAACATCCGGGGCGCGGCGGTGTGGGCGGAGGAGCTGGGCTACGACTCGGTGTGGGTGAGCGATCACGTGGTCGTGCCGCATGCCAATGTCGTCAACTTCGGGGAGACCATCTTCGATCCGCTCGTCACTCTCGCCGTGATCGCAGGCGCGACGCGGCGGGTGCGGCTCGGCACCACCGTCCTCATCGTGCCCTACCGCAACGCGGTGGTGACGGCCAAGATGGTCTCCTCGCTGGACGCGCTGAGTGGCGGCCGCGTGGTGCTCGGCATCGGCGCGGGCTGGGTCGCCGCGGAGAGCGCCATGCTCGGCGTGCCCTTCGCGGAGCGCGGGGTTATGACGGACGAGCATCTCGAGGCGATGCGGGAGCTGTGGACGAGCGCCGCGCCCTCCTTCTCGGGCAAGTACACACAGTTCAGCGGGCTCGTCTTCGAGCCCAAGCCCGTGCAGAAACCGCATCCGCCGATCTGGGTCGGCGGCCACAGCCGCGCAGCGCTCCGCCGCACGGTGGAGTTCGGGGCCGCCTGGCATCCCATCAACCGGCCTCCCGCGGAGCTCCGGGCCGGCGTGGCCGAGCTCGCCCGGCTCTCCCGGGAGCGAGGCCGCGCCGTGCCGCCCCTCCTCACGCTTCGCAACGACATCCGCGTCACCGCGCCAGGGGAGAGCGTGCCCGCCTCCACTCACGGGGGCCGCGTCCTCGCCGGCGAGCCGACCCATCTCGTCGAGGAGATTGGCGAGCTCCGCGCGTGCGGGGTCGAGCACCTCGTGCTGGAGTTCCTCGCCGCCGACGGCCGCGAGCTCGACGGGCAGATGACCGCCTTCGCCGAGCGCGTACGCCCCCGGCTCGCCTGAACCCGCCCGTGCCCGCCGGGTCCGCTCCCGCCATGGCCGTGCACAGGAGCGGTCATGGTCCCGACGTGGTCCTCTTCCACGGTGGCATGGGCTCGTGGAAACACTGGACCCGCAACATCGGGCCGCTCGCCGAGCGCTTCACCGTGCACGCTCTCGATCATCCGTCCTACGGCGACTCGGCCTCACTGCCGCGCGAGACCTCCGGCGCAGCCTATCTCGATCTGATGCACGCCCTCTTCGTGAAGATGTTCCCCGGCTCGGCGCCCCTCCGCTTCGCGGGCTTCTCCTTCGGGGCGGCCATCGCTGCCAATCTCGCTCGACGGCTCGCTCCGCGGGTGACCCATCTCTGTCTCGTCTCTCCCGCGGGCTTCCCCACGCGCACCTTCGGGGAGCGGCCCACGCGGAGCTACAAGGAGGCGGGCGACGACGAGAAGCTCTTCCGCGAGATCTGCCGCCACAACCTGCTCATCAACATGCTGAGCGACCCGGCCAGCATCAGCGAGGAGACGCTCGACATCCAGGCCGACTGCGTGCGCCGCACGCGCTTCAACAGCCGCAAGGTGAGCGGGGGCGGGACGCTCCTCGGCGACCTGGCGCAGCTCCGGTGCAAGATCCGGCTGCTCTGGGGCGAGCGCGACGACTCGAAGTTCCGCCCCGCCGAGCTCCTGATCGGCGAGATCCGCCGGGCGGTGGGCGCTCTCGACCTGCACCGCATCCCGCGCGCCGGCCACTGGTCGGCCTACGAGAACGCGCCCGAGGTGAATCGCCTCATGCTGGAGTTCTTCGCGAGCTGAGCGTCCCGCGGAGGACGGCTCAGGGCCGTCACCGTGCGCAGCCCTCGGATCCACTCGCGCCGCGTGAAGCGGAGCTGTGTCACGAGCGGGTGCGCCATGGGTCAGCTCCCGCCGGCCCGGGCCTCCATCGTTTTCTTCATCACGGCCATGCCCTGGTCGATCATGCCCGCGATGTAGGGGGCGACCTCGTTGGGCAGGAGATCGGCGATCCACACCACGCGGCTCTTCGTGCCGCTCTCCGCGAAGACCTGGAGGGAGGCGTTGTGGTGCGTCATCCGTCCCCCCACCACCGACCACACGAGGCGCCGGCCCGCCTCGTCCACGTCGACGATCAGCTCGCGCGCCACCACCCCGTTGCCGAAAGTGACGATGCGCGCCCCTTCCTCGAGCCGCGTGTCCACCACGAAGCCGGGGGCGAGCCGCTCGTGCACCGCACCCACGTCCCGAATCGCGTCCCACACCAGCTCGGGCGCCGCCTCCACGATCACTTCACGATGTATGGAAGCCATGGTCTCCTCCCACATCGTCAAACACCGCAAGGCCGCCCCTGTGAAATGAGCTAGTAGTACACGGACCGCCCTGCCCCTCCCGTGGCGACCACCAGCTCCCCCGTGACCGCCCACGCCTTGTCCGAAGCCAGGAAGGCCGTGACGTAGGCGATCTCCGCTGCGTCGACCATCCGGCAGATGGCATTGCTGCGGGGGAATCCGTCTATGAGAGATGGCGCGCGGCGCGCCGGGCCCGCGTCCGGCGCATGGCGCTCGGCGGCCGGCGATACACGGAGCGGAAGGCGGCGTTGAAGCGGCGGATGCTGGAGAAGCCCGCGGCGAAGGCCACCGCGGCCATGGGCATGGCCGTCGCCTCGACGAGGCCTTTGGCCCGCTGCACCCGGCGCGTGGTCGCCACGGCCAGGGGCGAGGCGCCCGCGTGAGCGCGAAAGAGCCGTCGCATGTGCCTCGCCGTCATGCCGAGGGTGAGGGCGAGATCGTCCACGGTGGCGCCGTCGTCGAGGAAGCCGCGCTCGATGAGCCGGAGCGCGCGCGAGACCGAGGCGCCGGCCCCGCGCCACGCCGGTGTGCCCGGGGCCGCCTCCGGCCGGCAGCGCAGGCAGGGGCGAAAGCCCGCGCGCTCCGCCGCGGCCGCCGTGGGGAAGAAGACGACGTTGCGCGACTTGGCAGGCTTCACGGGGCAGGTGGGGCGGCAGTAGATCCGGGTGGTGAGCACACCCGTGAAGAACCACCCGTCGAATCGCGCGTCACGCGCGATCCGGGCGCGGTCGCATGTGCGTCGATCGAAGGCCACACCGGTGCGCACGGTGACCCTGAGCCTAGCACGTGCCCGCCCACCCGCGGCCGGCCGCGGACGATCAGGTCCGGATGCGGCGAGACGCCCTCGCGCGCCCCCGCTAACGTGAAGGGCGGACATGCGCGCGCGATATTTCCACGGCTGGAACGTGGTGGGTGCCACCTTCGTGATGGCGCTCCTGAGCTTCGGCCTCGGCTTCTACGGGCTCAGCGTGTACGTGGCGACCCTGCAGCGTGTCCACGGCTGGTCCGCCTCCGTCGTGTCGGCGCCCGTCACCGTCTACTACGTGGCCGGCGCGCTCCTCACCGCGGTCATGGCCGATCTCTACGCGCGCTTCGGCCCTCGCGCCGTGGTCGCCACCGGCGGCGTCGCCATGGCGGCGGGCCTGCTTCTCCTCGGTCGCGTGGCGACGCCCTGGCAGCTCTATCCAGCCTTCCTCGTGATGTCGGTGGGCTGGGGCGCCATGAGCGGCGCGGCCATCAACATCATCCTCGCGCCGTGGTTCGAGCGCCGCCGCGGGCTCGCGGTGAGCCTCGCCTTCAACGGGGCCACGCTGGGCGGCGTCTTCGTCACCCCCGCGCTCCTCCCGCTGATCGACGCGTTGGGCTTCCGCCGCGCCCTCGCCGCGGCGGCCCTCGCCCAGCTCGCCGTGCTCGCGGTGGCGGCGACGATGATGGGGCGCGGGCCCGCCGAGCTCGGGCTCGGTCCCGACGGCGATCCCGCGCTCCCGTCACGCCGCGCCGCTCCGGCGGGCGAGGGAGCGCAGTGGCGCCGTGCCGCGCTCCGCACGTGGCGCTTCTGGAGCGTGTCCGCGCCCTTCGCCCTCGGCCTGGCCGCGCAGGTGGGCGTGCTCACACACCTGGTCGCCCTGGTGGCGCCGGTGGTCGGCACGAGCACGGCCGGACGCGCGGTGAGCGCGGCCACGGCCGCCGCGGTGCTCGGCCGGCTGGCTACGGGCTTCGTCGTCGACCGGTTGAGTCGTCGCGGAGTCGCGAGCGCGACCCTCTGCATCCAGATGGCCGGACTCGCCCTCCTCGCGTGGGCGCCCTCGGCCACCATCGTCTACGCGGGCTGCGCCCTCTTCGGCCTCGGGGTGGGAAATCTCACCACCCTGCCCGGGCTCGTCCTGGCCGTCGAGTGGCCGCGCGAGCGCTTCAGCTCGCTGGTCGGGCTCGTGGTGGGAATCAACCAGTTCACCTTCGCCTTCGGGCCGTCGCTGGTCGGCGTGGTGCACGACGCCGCCGGCGGCTACCCGACGGCGCTCGCCGTGTGCATGGGACTCGAGGCGCTCGCCGCCGGCCTCGTGCTGCTCGGGCCCGGCCGGCTCAGCGAGCGCGCCGCGCCGCTCCCGGCGCGTACACCTCGGGATTGACCACGTTGATCGGGCGCTGCCCCGTGAGCACGCGCGCCACCTCCTCGCCGCAGCGCCGCGGCACCTGGGCCACCGCGGGCGAGGAGAAGTAGGCGGCGTGCGGCGTGGCGATCACGTTGTCCATGCCGAGGAGGGGATGGTCGGCGGCCACGGGCTCGCGCTCCCACACGTCGAGGGCGGCGCCGGCCAGCCGCTTCTCCCGGAGGGCCTGGGTCAGGGCCTGCTCGTCCACCACGGGCCCGCGCGAGGTGTTGATGAGGATGGCCGTCGGCTTCATGCGCTTGAAGAAGGTCTCGCCGATGAGGTGACGCGTCTCCGCGTTGAGGAGGGTGTGCACGGAGACGTAGTCGGAGCGCTCGGCCAGCGTCTCGAGGGAGACGCGCTCGACCCCGAGCTCCCGGAAGCGCGCGTCGTCCACGTAAGGATCGTGGGCGATCACCTTCGTCTCGAAGGCGGCCACGCGACGGGCGAAGGCGCTGCCGATGTTGCCCAGCCCCACGATGCCCACCGTCTCGCCGTGCAGCGAGCCCGTCCACGCGCCGGGCACGCCGCCGCCCCACTTCCCCGCGTGCACGTTGCGATCGAGGGTGATGATCTTGCGGTTCCAGGCGAGGAGGAGGGCGAGGGCGTGGTTGGCCACCTCGCGCACCCAGATGTCGGGCACATTAACCACGATCACCCCGAGGTCGGTGGCGGCGGGGACGTCGATGACGTCGTAGCCCACCCCCGTACGCACCACCACCTTGAGCCCCTCCAGCGCGCTCATCACGCCGCGGGTCACCGGGGTGGAGGAGACGATGAGGGCGTCGGCGTCGCGGGCACGCCCGACGACCTCGTACTCGTTGTCGAGGAAGGGGAGCGTGGTCAGACGAGCGGGCACGTGCGCCACCGCGGCCTGACAGTCGGCGTAGTCGCGCTCGGTGCGACCCTGGATCACATAGACGTGCTGGGTGCGGTCGGTCATGAGGTCTCCCGTAACGGTGGGCTCAGTTGATGCCGAAGATGCGGGCGGCGTTGCCGAAGAGCCACTTCTCCTTGACGGTGTCCTTGAGGGGGAGGGCGAGGTATTCCTGGATGAGCGTCTCGTGCGTTTGTCCCACCAGCCCCGCGGAGAGGCCGACGAGGACCTTGTCCTGGATCAGGGTGTTGCCAAACTGGATGAGCATCTCCCAGCCCGAGCCGCGCTGGCCGAGATACTTGGCACGGTGGGCGGAGGTGTCGAGGTGGAGCTTGGGATGCCGCCGCACAAGGGCGACCATCTCGTTCACCCACGGCCAGCCGCCGAGGCCACCGATGATGGTGAGCTCGGGAAAGTCGATGGCGACCTGGTCGAGGTGGCGCGGGTGGCCGAGGTCGTAGGGGCGATCGGTGGCGTAGTTCATGGACGAGTAGATGCGCACGGGAATGTCGAGCTCGGCGGCCTTGGCGTAGAGCGGGTAGTAGCGTCGGTCGCTGGCGGGGATGCCGTCCACGAGGGCGGAGACGCCGAGGGCCTGGAACTTCTCCTCCCGCACGCGCCGCTCCAGCTCACGCACGCCCTTCATGCCGATGAGGCCGCTGATGCGGGCCAAGCCGATGAAGCGATCCGGATACTCGCGGAGGAGCCCGGACAGCTCGTCGTTGGTGACGCCGAAGGGAACGGAGCGCACGATGCCCGCTCGCCCGAGCATCTCCACGTAGCGGGAGAGCTCGGTGTCCGGTCGCGCGTCGCCGCCCTCCGCGCGCGAGCGGAAGATGCGGCCGTAGTTGGCCATGCCGTAGCCCGCCGGACGTTCCGCTGCGGCGGGAGTGGCCGCGCTCGCGGCAGGAGCGGTGTTCTCGTTCTTGGGAATGCTGCACTCCATGTCGATCACTCGCATCAGGATCTCCTTCGCTCGGGGATGCGAGGCGTGGCTGCTCCGATCGCCTGCCGGAGCCGGGGCGGCGCCACCTCGCGATAGGCCTGCTGGACCAGCGACGCCACGAGCTTCCAGTCCGGACGCCCGTCGAGCCGCACGCCCACCCAGCCCCGTCCGCCCACGTAGGGGGGGCGGAAGAAGCGCTCGGCGTCGAGGAAGATCAGCGACTCCTGCTCCCCGAGGGGCGCGGGCAGCCACACCGCGAGGTGATCGGCGCCGTGGTGATGGTCGTCGAGCTGCGCGAAGAGCTTGCCCTTCACGCGCCAGGTCGGCTCGCCCCACGCGACCTTCTCCGTGGTCTCGGGCAGGGCGAGACAGATCCGGCGCAGGCGCTCGACGGGCGTGCGCGCTGTCCTCTGCGTCGATCGACGCCGCGTGGTCATGACCAAGGATTCTAGCCTCAAACGATGCTATGGTGTCGCCCACCATGAACGACGCCCTCACCAACGAGACGGTGGAGCTCCTGCAGCAGATGATCCGTAACCGGTGCGTCAACGATGGCGCCGTGGAATCCGGCCAGGAGGTGCGCAACAGCGATCTGCTGCGCGCGTATCTCGGCCAGAGCGGGCTCGACCTGGAGGTCTACGAGCCCGACGGCGCGCCGGGGCGCCAGAGCCTCGTCGCGCGCATCGAGGGGACGGATCCCGCCGCGCCCACCCTCTGCCTCATGGGACACACCGACGTGGTGCCGGTGACCCCGGAGCACTGGACGCGCGATCCCTTCGGGGGCGAGCTGGTGAACGGCGAGGTGTGGGGACGCGGCGCCGTGGACATGCTCAACCTCACCGCCTCGCAGGCGGTCGCCCTCAAGGCGCTCGCCCGGAAGGGCTGGCGGCCTCGTGGCACCCTCGTCTATCTCGCCTGCGCCGACGAGGAGGCGGGCGGCGTCTACGGCGCCGGGCACGTGTGCAAGCGGCACTGGGATGCCCTCCGCGCCGACTATCTCCTCACGGAGAACGGCGGCATCGTGAGCTCGCACGGCAGCGAGACGAACGTGACGGTGCACGTGGGCGAGAAGGGCGTGGCCTGGCGCCGGCTGCGCGTCACGGGCACGCCGGGCCACGGCTCCATGCCCTACGGCGCCGACAACGCCCTCGTCAAGGCCGCCCACGTGGTGAGCCGCCTCGCGGACTATCGTCCCGCCCCCTACGTGGACGAGCTCTGGCAGGGCTTCGTGAGCACCCTCGGGGTCGACCCCGATATGAAGGAGGCGCTCCGCGATCCCGCCCGCGTGGACGACGCCATCGCCAAGCTGCCCAAGGACGCGGCACGCTTCGCGTGGTCGGCGACCCACACCACGTTTTCGCCCAACATCTGCCACGCCGGGGTGAAGACCAACGTCATTCCCGACGTGGTCGACATCGAGGTGGACATCCGCACCATCCCCGGCGACAACGAGGACGAGGTGCGCCGCCACATCGACAAGGCCCTCGGCGATCTCTCGGAAGAGGTCGTGGTCGAGAAGCTCTACTCCAAGCAGGCCTCCGCCTCCCCCACGGGCACGCCGCTCTGGAACGTGCTCGCCAAGGTGGTGGATGGGCACTACCCGGGGGCGAAGCTCCTGCCGCGCATGATCGTGGGCTTCACCGACGCGCCCTACTTCCGCGAACACGGGGCGGTGGCCTACGGCTTCGGGCTCTTCTCACGTGAGCTCACCGCGGAGGCCATGTCCGGCCGCTTCCACGGCAACGACGAGCGGGTGGACGTTGAGTCGCTCGCGCTGACCACGCAGGCGTGGCTCGACACCTGCGAGCTGTTCCTCGGATAGGCGCCCCGCGAACTCGCCTGGACTATTCACGAACATCCGGAGCGCGAGACGGGCGGGTCCCGTCGTCGGGGGGAGGGGTGCGCTCATGCTGCGTCACCCGCTCGCCTGAATCGCAGCCCTGCGGGCTGCGCGCAGGACGAGGGGGTCCCACTCCGCCTGAGCGCACCCCTCCCCCCGACGCCACCCGCCCGGTCGCACGTGCGGCACTCGTGAATAGTCCGGGCTAGGGCGCGGCCAGGAGCGCGTCGACCTGCTGGGCCGTCGACTTCAGGGTTTCGAGGGCGGGCGCCTTGTTCGAGACGATGTTCTGCTGCGCCCGCTGCACGAGTTGCAGCACCTGGAAGTACTTCGGCGAGGGCGGGGCGGCCCGCGAGTACTGCAGCTCTTCGATGGGCACCGCGTGATTCGGATTGGCCTTGAGGAAGGCCTTGAAGTCGGGATCGTCGAGGGCCTTCTTGACCACGGGAACGTAGCCCGTTTCGCGGCTCCAGTAGGCGGCCTCGGCCGGGCTCGTCCACCACTGCACGAACTCCCAGGCGGCCTTCTGACGCTCCGGAGAGATCTTGGCCATGATGGCCGCGTTGGCCCCGCCCTGGGGGACGACGAGCGGCTTGCCCTCGAAGCCCGGGCTGAGGGCGGCGCGCCACTCGAACTTCGCCGCGGCCACCGCGCCCATGTCGGCGGCCGAGCCCCAGTACATCGCGGTCTTCTCGTTCACGAAGTCCTGGATGGTCTGGAGGAACTCCGTGGGCCCCGTCCTGATCTGCGCGTAGCCGCGATCGATGAGGCCGACCCACACCTGGAGCCCCGCCGCGGCGGCCTCGGTGGCGAAGGCGGCCTTCTGCATGTCTGGGGTGAGCATCTCGCCGCCGTTCGACCACGTCATGGCCTGGAAGAACCACCATTGATTGATGGGCATGAAGCCGAAGACCTTCGCTCCCGGCCCTCCCGCGCCCTCCTTGGTCAGCTTGGGCGCCATGGCCGCCACCTCCGCCCACGTCTTCGGCGGCCCGGCGAGGCCCGCCTTCTGGAAGCGGTCGCGATTCCAGTAGAGGATGGGCACGCTGCGGTTGAAGGGGATGCCGTACGTCTTGCCGTCGCACGCCGTGTTGGTGAGCACGGGCAGGAAGTCTTCCTTGCGATCGTGGCGGCTCTTGGCCATGAGCTCGTCGAGAGGCAGGAGCGCGCCCTTGGAGGCGAAGGTGCACGTGGCGTGGATCTCGAGCTGGACCACGTCGGGCACGCTCCCCGCGGCCATGGAGGCGAGCAGCTTCTGCTGCATCGGTCCTCCCGCGCCGTAGGCGCCCGCGTAGAAGGGCACGACCTTGACGCCGGGCTGGGAGCGATTGAACTTCTCCGCCTGGCTCTGGATCACCTTCTCGAGCTGGCCGCCCACTCCGTACCAGAACGAGATCTCGAGCGGCGTCTGCGCGGAGGCGGCCGTGGCGAGGACGAACGGCAGGAGCAGGAGCAGAAACCGCACAGTGCCCGCCATGAGCAGTCTCCTAGGTCGCGCTTGGGCTGGTTGGGGCGCTCGCCGCTACGAGCGCAAGAAGCTTCGGACCGACTCCGCCACGGCGGCGGGCTGCTCCAGATGAGGGGCGTGCCCCGCCTCCTTCACGGTCTCCACCGTGGCCCCCGCGATCTGCCGCGCGAACTCCTCGGCGTACACGGGCGGCACGATACGATCCTCGGCGCCCCAGATGAGGAGGGTGGGCGCCTTCACGCGGTGGATGCGCTTCTTGAGCCCCTTGTCCGGGATGGGCCAGATGAACTTGCCGGTGGCGCCCATGGACCACGTGAGTCCAACCTGCGCCGTGACGCGCGCCGCCTCATCCTCGGGCTGAGCGAAGAGCACGCGCGCGGCCGCCCCCGCGGGATCGCGGAAGATGTGGCCGGCCATCTCCTGCGTGTTCAGCATCATCCAGTTGGTGACGGGGGCGTCGTCGCGCCAGAGGCCGATGGGATCGATGAGCACGAGCTTGCTCGCCCGGCGCGGATAGGCGGCGGCGAGCTCGCAGGCGACCATGGCCCCGAAGGAATGGCCCACGAGCGGCGCGCGCTCGAGGCCGAGGGCATCGAGCAGCTCGTCGTAGCAGAGGACGAGGTCCCACAGGTTGTCGAGATGACCGATGTCGTCGGGAGCGCCCGGTGTGGTGCCCGGATGCTCGGGCGCGTGCACGGTGTAGTGCTGGGCGAGGGCGTCGAGAAACGGGCTCCAGTGGAGCCCCCAGGGACCGTGGAAGAAGAGCAGGGCGGGGCCCTGGCCCTTGGAGAGGACGCGCAGGCGGACCTTGCCCGTCCAGACGGCCACGGTGCGGGCGTCAAGGCCGTTGAGGCTGCTCATCCCGCCATCCGGGGCGCGGGCTCGAAGCGGGCGCGAAGCTTCTCCGGCCACCAGTGATTGACCCAGCCCTCGTTCTCCCACACCGGCCTGAGGGAAGGCAGCACTTCCCGTGAGAAAAGATCCATGTTCTGGAGCGTCAGCTCATGCGGCATGGAGCCGATCTGGAGCAGCACCATGAGATTGCCCACGCGCAGGTCCTTGACCACTTCCTCCTGCAGGCGCTGGCGCACGGTGGCGGGGCTGCCGGAGATGACGTAGCCCTTCTCGACGAAGTCGCGGTAGCGCAGGTCCTTGGGGTTCTCCGGCCGCCGGATCGGATTGCGGGCGGTGGCCTCGAGGCTCCGGTAGTCCTGATTGCCCGGCGGCGAGAACCACACCGCGGGCACGTGGAGGCACTTGTGATAGAAGTACTCGACGTGCTTCGCGTAGAGCTCCTCCGCCTTGGCGTCCGTCTCCGCCACCGTCACCAGCTGCAGGAAGCCCGCACGGTACGGATTGGCGTCGCGCCCCTTCTTGGTCACCACGTTCCAGTAGCCGTCCATCATGCCCTTGGCCGACTTCGCGCCTGAATAGCTGAGGAAGCAGTAGCAGACGTCGTTGTCGACGGCGAAGTCGAAGGTGCTGATGCTGCCTGATCCGGGGACCCACACCGGCGGATGCGGCTGCTGGATGGGCCGCGGCCAGAGGTTCACGTGGGCGAGCTGCGTGTACTTCCCGTTCCACGCGAAGATCTCGCGCGCCTGCCACGCCTTGAGGACGAGGGCGAAGGCCTCGCGGTAGCGCTCGCGATGCTCCATGGGCGTGATGCCGTAGCAGAGATTCACGTCCATGGGGCTGCCCAGGGGCAGGCCCGCGATGAGCCGGCCGCCGCTGATGCAGTCGAGCATGGCGTACTCCTCGGCCACGCGGACGGGTGGGTTCTGGGTGGGGAGGGTGGCGCCCATCTGCACCACGGCCACGGGCAGGTCGTTGGTGGCCTTGGCGAGCACGGCGCCCATGATGTTGGGGCTCGGCATGAAGCCGTAGGCGTTCTGGTGATGCTCGTTGGTGCACACGCCGTCGAAGCCCGCGCGCGCGGCGAAGAGCAGCTCGTCGAGCGTCCAGTTGTAGTACTGGCCCACCCGGGCGGGATCGGCCAGCTCCCACCAGGGCGGCGTCACCCATACGGACGGGTAGCGCTTCTCGAAGTCGGCAGGCAGCTCCCGGTGCGGCATCAGATGGAAGGCGCTGATCTTCATGGTGTGTCCCTCGCAGGGCTTCCGGATGACTGGCGCGGCTCTCGGTGCCAACACTACTGCGGCGTCCCCGGGGGTGTCAATTGCGCGAGAGCGCACAGAAGCCCTTGACGCCGCGCCGCTTTGGCCTGATCCTCGGGCGGGTCGAGCGCCTCGCTCGACGCCGCGGCTCTCCACTCGTGACAGCAGAGGGCATCCTGCGGTGAATTGCCACGACGCTCAACGGAGCTTCGTCGCGCTCCTCGATGGTCAGCTCGCCCTCACCGAGCGCGCCCCGGTGGAGATCCACCTCCGCCAGTGCGACCGCTGCCAGGACGAGCTGGAGCGCCTCCGGAGGAGGTCCGCACTCCTGCGAGCCGTCTGGCGCGCGCGACTCGCCCTGGGTGCGACGCTCCAGGATCCCTCGCTTCCGAGGCTCCTGGCGCTTGCGCGGGAATTTCTTTCCCGCTGCCCGCCTCGCGTCCTTCCGGTGGCGGCCGCCGTCACGCTGCTGGTGGTGCTGGTCACGTACGGCTTCCAGCGACAGGCCGAGCTTGCGACGACTCCGGCCGAGCGCCCGGCGTCGCCATCTTCGGTCGTCGAGGCTTCGTCCCCTGTGCCCTCACCGGAGCCAATCGCCGAAAGTGGGCCGGCGATCCTTCCCGCTCCTCCGATCCTGACGTCGCCCAGTCCCGCTCTCCAGAGTGAGCGGATCACGACCACTCGTCCCCAGGCGAAGGCGATGGCGAGGCTGCATGATGCTCGGCCCCGCGTGGCTGCCGATGCCGTCGCGGCGCTCGCGCGAAGGCCGAGCGCCGTCTGGATCATCGGACGCACGAAGGACGAGCAGATCGCGCAGGAGTCTGAGCCGGTCAGGCGCGATCGCGACTGAGCGGTCAGCGACTGAGGACGCGCGCAGGCAGGCTCGGGCCGGGGCGCAGCGTGAGGCCGGCGACGGGGACGACGCGGGCGTCGGGAAGGACCGTGAGCCGGTAGCGCTGAGCCACGGTGGCGACGATCAGCTGCATCTCCGTGGTGGCCAGGCCGCTGCCGATGCAGCGCCGAGGGCCGCCGCCGAAGGGGAAGTAGGCGAAGGCGTGGCGACCGGCTGCGCGGGCCGGGACGAAGCGATTCGGATCGAAGCGCTCGGGCTCCTCCCAGAACATCGGGTGGCGGTGGGTGAGATACGGGCTCAACAAGACCAGCGCGCCTTCCGGCAAGACGTAGCCATTCAATGCGTCGTCGCCGAGGGGCGAGCGCGCGGTGAGCCAGGTGGGCGGATAGAGGCGCAGGACCTCGTCGATCACCCGCCGCGTGTAGCCGAGGAGAGGCAGGGTCTCCAGGGAAGGGGCGTGACCGCCGAGCACTGCCTCGCACTCGCCCTCGATCTGCTCCTGCGCCTCCGGATGCTCCGAGAGAAGGCACCAGGTCCAGGCGAGCGCGCTCGCCGTCGTGGTGTGCCCCGCGAAGAGAAACGCCTTCAGCTCCGCGTGAAGATTGGTCTCATCCAGCGCCTCGGCGGGCGCGGCGTCGAGCAGCGCGGAGAGCAGCGTGCCAGGGGGCGCCCCGGAGCGGCGTGCCTCTGTCATCGCCCGTGAGATGAACGAATCCACCAGCGTGAGGCCTCGCCGTCCGCGTGCCTCCGCAGAAGTGGGAAGGGAGAGCCAGCCGAGAGGGCTCCAGAGGCGGCGCTCCACCTGCACCACGGCCGCGTCGAGGGCTCGGCCGAGCATCTCGATGTCCCCGGCGGTGACCTCACCGAAGCACGCGCGAATGATGATCGTCTGGGCGAGCCGACGCATCTCGTGTGTCAGCTCCAGGAGCTGACCGGGCCTCCAGCGATCGAGCCGCTCCGCGACGGCGCGCGTGACACCCAGCGCGAAGTCGGCATGGTGGCCCGCTTGGAACGCCGGGGTGACCTGTCGGCGCCGCTGCCGCCAGTCATCGCCGTCCATCACCGTGAGGCTCTCGCCGAAGAGAGAGCGCACCCGTGCGGCGGTGGGACCCTTGGCATAGACCGCCGCCTTGTCCTGGAGCACGTGCTTGACGTGATCGGGATGCCGCAGCAGATACGCGCGATGGGGGCCGAGGCGCATCGCCACCACGTCGCCGTGGCGGCGCACGCATTCCGCGAAGAACCCGACAGGGTCGCGGCGCGCCCGCGGGAACACGCCGATCAGCGGGTATCCGGCGGGGCCGGGAGGCGCGGCGAGCGCGGACATGCTCAGGCCGCCCGTGGCGCGTAGGCGGGCGGTGGCGGCGCGTAGCCGTAGGCGACGAACCAATCCACCGCATCCCGCAGCGCCTGCTCCACAGAAGTCTGGAAGAGCCCGAGCTCGCGCACGGCCTTGTCCGCGCTCACGTACATGTGCTTGCGCGCCATGCGCACGCCGCTGAGGGGCACGCGCGGCGGATGGCCGGTGGCGCGCGCGAGCCCCTCGTTGGCGAGAGCGAGGAGATACACGAGACGGTACGGCAGCCGCAGCCGGGGGGCGCGGATGCCCGTCACGCGCTCGAGCATCCGGAAAATATCGGAGAGGGAAAGATTCTCGGCGCCCAGGATGTACCGCTCGCCCACGCGTCCCAGGCGGGCGGCGAGGAGATGCCCGCGGGCCACGTCCGACACGTGGATCAGGTTGAGGCCGGTGTCGAGGGTGGCGAACGTGCGTCCCAGGAGATAGTCGAGGACCAGCCGGCCGGTGGGCGTGGGCTTCACCTCCCAGGGGCCGATGGGATTGCTCGGGTTGACGATGACCACGGGCAGGCCGCGCGCGGCGAATTCCTCGGCCACCCGCTCGGCGAGGAACTTGGAGCGCTTGTAGTGGCCGATCATGTCCTCGAGGGCTACCGGAGTGGTTTCGGTGCCGGGTCCACCGTCCTTCGGGAGTCCGAGGGTGCCCACGCTCGAAGTGTAGACGACGCGACCGACGCCGGCGCGCTCGCAGGCCTCGAACACGGTGCGCGTGCCGTCGACGTTGTTGCGGTAGATCTCGCGGGGA
>Ga0075435_100001363_pt1 | contig 15750 bp, 13 predicted proteins | sample RhiMethybrSRZTD4_FD_75302 | JGI IMG/M metagenome (GOLD analysis project Ga0075435, IMG submission 75302) | Populus rhizosphere microbial communities from Tennessee, USA - Rhizosphere MetaG P. TD hybrid SRZTD4 | ecosystem: Host-associated > Plants > Roots > Rhizosphere > Soil | place: USA...
TGGTTACCGAGAAACCAGAGACGAGTTACGACAACTTCCTGCGCGACTTCGGCGAGCGGTTCGTTCCCGGCTATAAAGCCGTCTCAACGGTCGATTTGTTGATGAACGCTCCGTTCGAGGAATAGCTCGACGAAGATCCATAGCCCATGCCGGTTGGAGCTGTGACTGGACCGGCGCACTCTGGGCTGGGTACAAAGTCTAGGAGGATGCAAGTGGCTGCAACCGACACGCTCTTGAGACCCGAGACATGCGCAATGTTGCTGGTCGATTTTCAGGCAGGGCTCGGCTTCGGTGTGGAGTCCGCGTCACGGCAGGTCCTGCTCAATAATGCTGTGGCATTGGCGCGGACTGCTGCCGCGTTCAGTGTTCCTGTTGTCGTCTCCACGTCGGCGTCGCGTGTGTACAGCGGTCCGTTGCTCCCGGCGCTGCAGGACGCCCTTCCTGCTGTGAAGGCGATCGAACGCAGACCCATGAATGTGTGGGAGGACGATACCGTGAAGAATGCAATTGTCGCGACCGGGCGAAAACGCTTGATCCTCGCCGGATTCCTCACCGAGGCGTGTGTGTCGTTTTCAGCGCTGTCGGCCCTTGACGAGGGCTTCGATGTGTTCGTAGTCGCAGATGCGTGTGGAGGGCTTACGCTGGCCAGCCACGAGCTGGCGCTGCGCAGGCTGGAGCAGGCCGGCGCTCGCCTGTGCAGTTGGGTACAGGTGCTGTTGGAGTTTCAGCGCGACTGGACGCGACACGCAACCTACGACGCGGCGCGCGCGATCGTCGTTGCGAACGGCGGCGGTTATGGAATGGGACTCGCGTACGCGCGAGAGATGATTCATCCGGCCTGAACAGCGCGCGCGGTGCAGGCGCAAGGCAAAAGGGGAGAAGCGACCAGCCGCCGATCACGACCTTGTCGAACCCGAGGGCTTCAATCAGGTCCTTCGCATCCCGCGCCAGCGCCACCGGATCGTACGTCCTTTCGCCAGTCGAGAGGCCCAGCCCGCTGTAATCGAAGGTGACGACGCGCAGGCTTTCGTCGGCCAGGCTGTCAAGGAACAGTGGATCCCACAAGTCCATATTGCCGCGGAATCGCGTGCACAGCACGATTGGCGTGCCTGTGCCGATCGAACGGTCCGCCAGCCGTCGGCCGCGAGTCTCGACGAACTGACTGGGCGCGTTCACCGCTGTGACGTTCACGTCGATCATGTCCATCGCAGGCTCCTCACGCCTCGTTCAAGAACCGCAGAACATCTTCCGAAAAGCGATCGGCGTACTGAAAGAGGAACCCGTGGCCGCTCTCGGGATAGATTGCCAGCCGACTCCTGGGAATCTCGCGCGCGAGGACCGCGGATCCGATCGCCGGAAACAACCCGTCGCGATCGCCGTTTGCGACGAACGTTGGTGCCTTGATCTCCTTTAGCCGCACGTACCAGCCGTCGTCGTCACTGACGTAGCTGGTGAGGGCTTGCGCCTGTGCGGCCATCGCGGCCGGCGAGACCAGCGACGCCGGCGGGTACGGCATCCGCGCGAATGATGCGCCGCCGGCTGTGCGGCTCGAGGGCGTGTCGGTGTAGAACAACGACATCGCCGTCTCCACGGAAGGGCGTGGCTGACTCGCCCTTTCGAGCCACGTGACGTCGTGACTGACTATCGCAATTCGGAGGATCGAGAAGAGCCGATTCACGTCGGCCTTGATCGTCAAGAACTCTTAGTCGGATGTCCGTCTCGTCCCTGAATCCTCGGTTAGACGAACTGGCGTCACGCCTTGTCCGCCAAAGCCAAGGCGTCCGGACCGGCCGGAAATCGAAGCTGCCCTGACTCGTCGTTCGCCGCACGGTACACCGCCTCCGCCACGTCGGATTCCTTCGTCACCGTCGTCACGTGCGCGAATGAGTCGAGTATGGGCTTCGCGAAACCAGCGTAGGCCTCGGGAAAGAGTCCCTGCATGCGCGATCCCCCGTTGCTCGTGAACCGTGTGGTCGGGGCGTAGCCCGGCTCAACAAGCTTGACGCGCACGTTGAAACCCGCGAGCTCGTGCGCGAGCGATCCAGTGAACCCCTCGATCGCCATCTTGCTCGCGGTATATGCCGCCGCGAGTGGCATCGGCGCCAGCGTCACGCTCGACGTCACGTTCACCACCACACCTGACCTTCGCTCGCGGAACTGCGGCAGCAGCGCCTGCGTCATCGCCATCACGCCGAACGTGTTGGTTTCGAAGACCTCGCGCACTGTCGCCATGGGCGTTGCCTCAAAGACGCCGATAACGCCGATGCCGGCGTTGTTGACGAGGACGTCGATCGGACCGGCAACCTCGATGGCGGCGGCAATGCTCTCGGGTCGGGTCACGTCGAGCGGCAGCACGCGCATTCGCTCCGAGCGCGGTAGGATGTCTTCACGCGGCGTTCGCATCGTGGCGATCACGCTCCAGCCCTGCGCGTGAAAGTGGCGCGCGGTCTCGAGTCCGTAGCCGGACGAGCAGCCGGTAATGAGCACGGTGTTCATGGTCAACTCCTGGGCCCGACGTTCGCTTGCTCTTGCACTGGCAACGCCCCCATCTCTTGCATGAGACTCATCCGATCCGGAGAGACCCAGAACTCAGCGACCTTGCCATTGGCGACGCGGAAGACACCGACGCCAACGACCGAGATACGCCGACCGCTTACCGGCACGCCCATGAAGTCCCCGGTGTGCGTCCCCTGGTATCTGCCGCGAAAGGCCACTTTGTCGCCCTCTGCGATCAGCTCCTCGATCGGGTGCGTGAGGTCGGGCAACGCGGTGTAGAACATCGCGGCAAATTGCTTGGTGGCCTCCACGTCCATGGATGGAAATCCCGCGACGTGAAAAGCGAAGTCTGGAGTGCACAGGTGCACAGGCGCGGCTTTCCCGCGGTCCAACTCCTCGAAGTAGCGCCGCACGAGTTGCTTGTTCTGCTCAGACATGATCGACCGTCGCTTTTGGTGGACCCGTTATCGAGTCGTCGATTACTATGGCGCGGGCGAGTCGGACGTTCTACAACGTAGCGTCCGTCTTTTGTTTGTGAGCGTCCAGACATGAATGACCCGCTCTCGGAAGTCATCTCCCTGCTTCAACCGCGCGCGGTGTTCTCGAGGCGCATCAGCGGCGCCGGCCGCTGGGGCGTTCGCTACTCCGCCTTCGGCCAGCCGAGCTTCTGCGCGGTGCTCGAGGGGAGCTGTCGGTTGACCGTCGACGGACACCGGCCGCTCACGCTGGAGGCGGCCGACTTCGTCCTGCTGCCGGCGACGCCGGGCTTCACCATGTCGGGCTTCGAGCCAGTGCGATTCGAGCGCTTCGACCCTCACGTGAGGGCCAAGGTCCTGGGAGAAACCCGCCACGGCACGCGGGGCGGACGTCCAGACGTGCGATTGCTCGGCGGCTGGTTCGTCTTCGGGTCGCCCGATACCGCATTGCTCGTGCCGCTGTTACCGTCGCTCGTGCACGTGCGCGGCGTCGAACGCCTCTCGACCCTGGTGCGTCTTGTCGGGGAGGAAGCGAGCGAGCGGAGGCCGGGACGTGACCTCGTGCTCACCCGCCTGGTGGAAGTGCTGCTCATCGAAGCGCTGAGGGCAACGTCGGCCGAGAACGCCCCTCCCGGGCTGTTGCGGGGCTTGTCCGATGCGCACCTCGCGTTAGCGATGCGGCAGATGCATGGGCAGCTCGCGCGTCCGTGGACCGTCGTCCAGCTGGCGAAGACGGCCGGGCTATCGCGCTCGGCGTTCTTCGATCGCTTCACGCGTACGGTGGGCTTGCCACCGATGGAATACTTGCTCGCCTGGCGGATGGCGGTCGCGAAGAATCTGCTCCGCCGGCACGACATCTCCGTCGGTGAGGTTGCCGAACGCGTCGGTTACGGCTCGGCGAGCACCTTCAGCACAGCCTTCAGCCGCCACGTCGGCCGGCCTCCGGGTCGTTACGCGCGCGAGGGTTCGCAGCACGACACGATCTCACAGTGACCTCGAGAGCCGACTCTCCGAACTCGACATTGAGACAGCGAGAGGGCTCTAAGATCGCGTCGACGGATTCGCGCCGCAGCGCTCGGACGGCGTATCACGCGATGTTCGTCGATGTGTGTCCGTCCTGTGCCTGCTTGTTGTGCGCCTCCGACATCGGCTGCTGCGCCGAGCGGAAGACGTCGACACTTGCAGTACCGCAGGACACGTCGGCTGACGCGTAGCCGTCCCGTCAACGCGAGTAACGGGTGAAGACAGAATCGCGAACAGCCTTCGCGTGGCAGGGGGAGCAGGTCTTGAGCAACGCGTCGCCGCCAGGTGTACCGTCCTGGTTGAAGTGACCGTATCCCCACCCGCCGGTCGAGGCGTACTTCTTTGAGTCCTTGACCATGAACTGAACGTTTGTTGGATCCCCGGCAACGAACGACTGGGTCTGGCCAAAGGCTTTGTTGTTTTCCTCAGACGGGACGAAACGATAGTGCAAAGCAGCGATGATCGCACCGTCCGGGAAGGGGAGCTTTCCGTCGCGATAGGCCTGGATAGCAACATCGTTGCCCAGCACTGCGGCGAAACTATTGAGGTTGGCTTCTTCGTGGGCCACGGAAATCAGCTTCCAGTCTCGGTATCCGACTGGGATTTTAGTGACAAAGAGCGACCCGGCAGACTGTGCAGATGCAGAAGAAATGACCGTGACGACGCAGACGGTCATAGCGATCGCCACCAGATAGAATCCAAAGCGTCTCATCGCTACCTCCTGATCCTTGCGTAACAGGTATTGGCGACCTCGTGAGATCGAATCGGCCAGAACTTCGGGCGCCGGATTCCCCTCAGGGCCCGAAGTTGAACACATAGGCGCGTAGTACGTGTTCGTTCGAGGACAGTGTCAGTACGTGCCGTCGCGGTGGCGCGCCGGCGACGAGGCGGACCATTCCCGAACGATCGAAGCGTGCGCGAAACGGTGTCCGAACGATCTCAGTCCCGTCGCCTCGGAATACGTCATCGAACCGATCGGTGAATTTCTGATCCCGATCACGAATCAGAAAGCGTAGTGGTTCCGGGCGGTCCGCCAACGCCCACGACACTTGCCGGGCCTGCTGGATGATCCATGGCGCAGTCGGATTCGGCGTGCAACCGGCCAGATGCACGCTGCGGCTACGCAGCTCGATGAAGAAGAGGACGTAGAGCCGCCGCAGCCAGATGGTCTCGACCGTCAAGAAGTCGACGGCCAACAGACTCTGACGATGTGCCCGAACGAACTCGCGCCACGTCATCTCGCCGCGCGTCCCCGGCGGGCCGAGCCCTGCGGCCCGAAGCCACGCGCGCACCGTCGTCGCTGATACCGCGATGCCAAGGCCCTTCAATTCATCGACAATCCGTGGGTAGCCCCATTGCGGGTTCTCCCGCGCGAGTCGCAGCACCAGATCGCGAGTCTCACGCCGCATCGGCGGACGCCCGAGCGGACGCGTAGACGTCCAGCGCTTGGCGACCAAGCGTCGCTGCCAGCGCAGAAGCGTCGCCGGCGTGACGATGAACGATCGCCACTGCGAGCGCGGCCGCGCGCGGCTGGCTACGGCGAGCAACAGTCGGTCCACGACAGTGATCGGCGGGCGGCGCGTGGTGCGCCGAAGAATCGCGAGTTCGTGCCGTAGGACGATGATTTCGAGTTCCTTGAACTCCTTCGACCGAGTGCACAGCGACACGAATTCGACAGCCTGCCCAGCAACACGTAGCACAGCGACACGAACACGAAGCCTTCTACGTAGCCAGGCTACGGCTCAATTCTACGCACAAGGCCCGATCGTTTTCGATTGCGCTCTCCCGGCCCGCGGAAACGAGGCTCCCTCGCCTTGCCATCTCGCGAGCGGACGGTCGTCGCCGTCACGGTAGGTTTCAGGGCATGGCATCCGATTAGAACGCCCTTGCGGCGGGCGTCGGCCGTGACTGCCGCATGAGTACGAATCAGATGCTCGACTTCTTCGGCGGACGGCCCCTGCGGTGTTTCAGCGGAGTAGACCAGAAACATGTATCGCATGTCGCACCACGTCCTCAGGCGTGGCTCTATGGGCGCGCTGTCCAGTACGCGGCCGCCAGCGCGATCGCCAATGCACCCGAGAAGAGCGCCGGCACCGGAAAGATGAAGCGCCACGCGATGATGCCGCAGGCGATCGTCGCGAGCGCGATGACCGCGATCATCGGCCGCAGCCGCGTCGGATCCGTTTGGGCCAGCGACGCGAGCTGCCACACCAGAATCGTCTGCATCAGCATCAACACACTGATGGACCATCCGAATCCCATGAAGAAGTCGAGGTACGACCGGTTCGCGCCCATGGTGTCGAAGCGAACGTCCGTCATCGCCGTGAGCACGGCGTTGCCGCCCATCGGCGACCACTTCCTGAGGCCGCCCATCGTGTGACCGGCGGTAAAGAGCAACGAAATGATTGCGGCGATGCGCAGCAGCAGCGTCGTCGTCACAGGTCCGCATTCTGGACCTTTCGATCGCGCTCGATATTGTAAAAATGGGAACTGAACGCAGCGTCAGGTCGATGAGGCCTGGCGGCGTGTGAGACGCCGTCCGAACTCGTTGGACACCTCGCACATGAACGTCTGCGGCGGATGCCCGGTCATTCGCTGGAACTCCCTCGTGAAGTGCGACTGGTCGTAATAATGATCGTACAGATCCGCCTTCAACAGATCGAACGACATCCCGGCCGCCCATTTTCGATAGAAGCGCTGGAACCGGAAGATCTCCGCGAGAACCTTCGGCGACAGCCCAACGTACTGCTGAAACAAGCGGTCGAGATAGCGACGCGAATAGCCGGTGTGCCGCTCCAGTTCGCCGATTGACATCCGGCCGTCGACCGATCGAAGCGCTCTGACGCAGTAGTCGACAATGCTCGGCTCGCGGCGGTTCTTTCTGAGCAGGAGTATCAGCCGCCGCTCGATGTACGCCACCTTCTCGTCCACGCGTTCGAGGTTGTTAATGGTCTCCTGGAATTCGCGGCTCCACGATCCGAACACCACGTCGGTTTCCCAGAGCCGGTTGGCCGTCTCCGACATCGGCACGCCGAAGATCGGGAACGCGCCGTGGGGGCGGAACTCGACGACGATGAAACCTGTCTTACGGGCGCTGGATCGAATGAGCGTCGCGCTGTCACGATTGCCGACGAAATACATGCGATGCGCCCAGCTCGTTTGAACACGGCCGTCCGCCACCGAGACGATGGAGTTGTCGTACGGGACGATCAGCTTGGCGCACCCGTTCGGCGCGGCGATGCTCTTGGCGGTCGCGGGCAGGCCGTTGGGACTCTCCAGAACCCAGAACGATTCGATATAGGGCTGGAGCTCGGCGTGAGGAGTGACGAACGAGATCTTCATCGCCGTACCGCAGCGACCACCCTATCGCACCGCGCCCCGTGGTTGTTCCGCATCGCACACGATCGTTGCATGAATGCGTTGCTCGGCGAAGACCAGAGTCCAGCGCGTGCGGCGCAGATCCGCCCACGCTGGTGAGAACCATTAATCGCGAGCCCTGACCGTCTTGTCAACGCCGAAGTATGGTTTCGTGGTCGGTGACACTAGGGTTGAATCGTGAAGTTCGCCGATCGGGCCACGACATTCGCGTTCTTCACCCAGGAGATCCGCACACGCGTGGTCGCCTGCGACCCCCACGCTGGTTGAACCGCGACCCTCTGACTGCCGTCTGACGGCGTGCTCGCCAGAACGACGATCGGGTACGTCGCGCCGCCGTCCTTCGACAGTTCGATCTTCACGTTTTCGAGCGCGCCGAGGTTGTGCGACCAGGTGACGCTTCCGGATCCGCCGATCGTCCACACCTGTCCGGCGGCTGGCGCCGCAACAGCGATGAAGGCGGGCTGCACGCGGAAGTCCGACGGGCTGATCGCGGCCGCGCTCGCTCCCACTGGCGGATTGGTCCAGGCGACTTTCACGCGCGCGTTCGTCGAGAGCGCGCTCGGCGCGATGACGTTGCCGGCGTTTCTGTTGGCCACGATCCCGGCACCGCCTGAGAGCGTCGTGAACAGTCCTGCCGCGCCGCTCGTGCTCAGTTGAACGTTGACCTTATCGAGTGCGCCCAGGTTCGTCGTCCACGTCGCCTTCTGCGTGGTGCCGAATCCCCAGTTTGCCGACGCGGTCGGCGCCGCGAGACTGATGAAGACCGGAGCGATCGTGAAGTTCGCGTCGCTCACATCGCTGGCCGGGGCGTTCGTCGAGGTCACACGGATGCGCGCCTGACCACCGGTCGTGGCGGGGCCGCTGACACGCCAGGCAAACGTGCCCGTCGTCGCCCCTGTGCCCTTCACGGACGTTGCCAGCGTTTCGCCGTACGTCACGCCACCATCGCGACTCAGTTCGACCTTGACGAATGCATTCGCGCCGAGGTTGTGGGTCCACTTCACCTCTTGTAGTGATCCGATGCCGGCATTGATCGCGGTATTCGGATAGGCGACGGTGATCGAAGCCGTGCCCGACGCGATGGTGAATGCCGCGTTCGACACATCTGATACCGGCACGCCCGCGGCGTCGCGAGCAATGACGCGAATGCGACCGTTCGACGTCGCAGGGCCGGGCGATGTCCACGTGCAGCTGCGGATCGTGCCCGACAACCCGGAACAACCCGCGACCGGCGCGTACGTCGCGCCTCCATCACTCGAGCTCTCGACGTCGAAGCGACTCACCGCACCTGTCGTCGTCCAGTCGATGCGATACGACGAACCGGTATAGAGCGTCTCGCCACCGTTCGGAGCGGTCACGTTGACACCGATGGTCCCGACTGTCGGAGCGTTTCCAGCCTCGTAGCGCGCGAGTGCGAAGGCGCCGCCGCTGATGCTCTCCGCCAGCCCTGCCGCGACAATCTTTCCGTCCGCCTGCACGGCAACGGCAAATGCCTGGTCACTGGTGCCGACGAGATCAGGGATCACAGGGCCGAAATCAGTGGCCACCTTGCCGAAGCTGGCATCGAGCGTGCCGTCGCTGTTGTAGCGCGCCACCGCGAAGTCGAAGCCTCGGTTGATGGTACCGGCCGATCCTGCCGCGATAATCTTGCCGTCCGGCTGCACGGCCACGGCATACGCCGTGTCACTGAAGCCCGCGAAATCGGTGGTCACTCGGCCGGCTGTTCCGAAGCTGGCGTCGAGCGTGCCATCGTCGTTGTAACGCGCCAGCGCGAAGTCGAAGTCAATGCCTCGAGCAAACCCCGCCGCGACAATCTTGCCGTCCGGCTGCAAGGCCACGGCCTCCGCGCCGTCATCGGAGCCTCCGAAATCGGTGATGACTCGGCCACCCGCGCCGAAGCCGGCATCGAGAGTGCCGTTGCTGTTGTAGCGCGCCAGCACGAAGTCGTATCCTCTGTCGAGTTTGGCATCGCCGGCCGCGACAATCTTCCCGTCCGGCTGTACGACAACGCAAAACACGCCCGCCAGGGAGTGCCCCTGTGAGTCCGCGAAAGCGGTGATGACTCGGCCACCGGTGCCGAAGCTGGTGTCGAGGGTACCGGTGCTGTCGTAGCGCGCGAGGGCGAAATCGGCTCCTCCGTCGATATTGGTCCACCCTGCCACGACAACCTTGCCGTCAGGCTGCAGGGCAACGGAGAACGCGTTGGCGATGGTGGCGCCCGGGAAAGCGGTGGTCACTCGGCCGCCTGTCCCGAAGCTCGCGTCGAGTGTGCCATCACTGTTGTAGCGCGCCAGGGCGAATTGGTTGATGCCGCTGATAAGAGTCAGCCCCGCCGCGACAATCTTGCCGTCAGGTTGCAGGGCAACGGACCACGCCCCCTCAAAAGCACCTCCGAAATCAGTGGTCACGATGCCGCCGATGCCGAAGCTGGTGTCGAGCGTGCCATCGCTGCTGTTGTAGCGCACCAGCCCGAAATCGCTGCCTCGATCGCCAATCGCCACCCCCGCCGCAAGAATCTTCCCATCCGGCTGTACGACAACGCCACGCGCCATGTCAAAGTTGCCCTCGATATTGGTGATCACTCTGCCGCCTGTGCCGAAGCTGGGGTCGAGCGTGGCTGGGGTCGTCTGAGCCGACGCGAGTGTTGGGGCAAGAACGATCGTGAGCGCCGCAAGGGCGAGTGTACGTCTGACCAGGTTTTCCATAGTTGTATTCCTTGTTCAAAGTGCCGCTCATGAGAGCAAGCGGGCGGTTAAGAGAAACAGACCTGCGCAACAGTAGAGAGCGACGCACGGTTCGACTCGACGTGTGGAACGCCGCCTCCATCCACGCACAGTACGGGAACGAATGAGGCGACGGGTGACGTGGCGGTTACGTTTTGGTGACGTCTGGGTTCAATGAAAGGCGCACTCGCGAAGGATCATTCGAGACACGCCGACGCGACACTTCAACGCTGGTCATTCCGCGCGTTGAAGAGATGCCGGCCCCTCGCTCATTTCGAATGCTGCGTCAGAGATTGGGCGACGGTTGAATCGAGCCTGCTCGTCGAGCATTGGATACTTCTGCAGGTAGTAAGCCAATGCTCGAGGCGTGATCCCCATCGTACGCGCCGCCTGCCGTTTCACGTCGGACATCGCCAGAGCCCGACGAATCGTCTCACGTTCGATCCACTCGACGTTTTGACGCAGGTTCAGCGAAGGCACGGTGGCCGATCGCAGTCTGGTGCTCCCCAGAACAATGGCTTGACTGGTAACCCAGCTGTCTGTACTCAGGACCACCGCTCGCTCGATCGCATTCTCGAGCTCGCGGATGTTGCCTGGCCACGCGTACTGGACCAGGCGGGACATGGCCTCTTCATGCACACCGGTAATCGATTTACCGATCCGTTGCGAGTGTTTCTTCACGAAATGCGCCGCAAGCAACGGAATATCGTCGGGCCGCTCACGCAGCGGAGGCAATTCGATGGGAATGACATCGAGTCGGTAATACAGATCTTTCAGGAAGAGACCGTTGTCGACCATCTGTAACAGGTCGCGGTTGGTCGCCGCGATCACTCGCACGTCCACGCGCTCGGACCGTTCCGCACCGAGCGGCTCGAACTCGCGTTCCTGCAGCACGCGCAACAGCTTCGCCTGAAGAGCGACATTCATCGTTCCGATCTCATCGAGAAAGATCGAGCTGCGGTTCGCGAGCGCGAACTTGCCGCGTCTTGCGCCGCCTGCGCCCGTGAACGCCCCTCGCGCGTGCCCGAACAGCTCGGACTCCAGCAACGTATCCGGGATGGCCGCGCAATTGACTTTGATGAAGGGCATGTCGCGCTGTGCGCTTCGATCGTGCACGGCGCGTGCAACCAGCTCTTTGCCGGTTCCGGTTTCGCCCATGATGAGGACTGTGCTCTTCGTTCTTGCGACGCGCTCAATTCGGTCGATGACGGCCGCCATCGCCGCACTGTGTCCGACGATTCCATGCTCCTGATGCCGATCGTCGTCGATGCGTCTCGTCAGCGGTCCACAACCACCCTTCACCATCTCCACGGCCTCCCTCCCTTCAGAAGCGCGAGTCTTCAAACGATAGGACGAGGCCAGCCGGCAGAAGTGGTGGTCGGAGTGACGATTGCGGTCCAATTTTTGTGACGCGCAACAGGGACGCAGCAGGGACGGAGTAGGGACGCAGCAGGGACGCGTAACGTCAGCGTTGCCGGAGCGACCCTGGGCGTAAGGCGTTACGCAGCACGGAACGTGCTGACGTGAGGCGATCGTTTTCTTTCAAGGGTTTGCGAATGGTCGCCTGCTTGCTGAAGCGACCGGCATGCATCGAAACGGTCGGATTCAGCTTGTCCTCGTTCTGTTGTCACTGATCGGAATCCTTCTCCCTGTCGCGCCGGCTCGCGCGCAGGAACCGCACGACGACGCGACCCTCGATCTCGCCGAACCGGATTTCGTCCTCGTCAATCTGCCGACAACACTGAGACTGCCGGTTCGCGGTGGGAATTTTCATTTGAGCCACCGCTTCAACGAGAACCTTCGCCAGGACAGCTTCAGCGATCAAGTGAGCAACCTGTTCGGTCTCGACGAGGGCGCGAACATCGGCCTTGAATTTCGATACGCGATCGTTCGGCATCTGCAGCTGGTCGTCCAGCGCACAAGCCTCAGTCGGACGATTCAGTTCTCGGCCAAGTGCGATGCGTGGCATCAACGCCGCTCGATGCCCTTGTCGATTTCAGGCCTGATTTCAGTCGAAGGCGACGACAGCTTCGGCGAACACTATGCGCCCGCAGTCGGAGCCGTCGTGTCACGCACCATCGCCGACCGCATTGGGGTGTATGCCGCACCCGTGTTCGTGGCGAACACGTCGACCGGCGGTGCGGCGCACCGGAATACGGCATTCATCGGCATCGGCGGCAACGTGCGAGTGCTATCGACGGTGTATCTCGCCGTCGAGGCGGCGCCGCGCGTCGCCGGGTTCGCGATCGGGGATCCGGAATTCGCATTCGCGGTCGAAAAGCGTGTCGGAGCACATACGTTCGCGCTCACGCTCTCCAATGGCGCGGCGACCACCTTCCGCCAGCTGTCGCATGGCGGCGTTCCTCAGGGGCTGTATCTCGGTTTCAATCTGAGTCGGAAATTCTTTTAGCGATCGGATTCGATCGCAGGAGCTGAACGATGAAGTATCTCCACGCGTTCGCAGTCGTCGTGTCTCTCGCCACTGTGGCGGCGTGCGGCGGCAACGATACGCCCAGCACGCCCTCCGGAAACACAGGTCAAACGTACACGGCCACGCTCCAACCATCGGCGGAGGTGCCGCCCGTGACCGGAGCGGAGTCCGCCGGCGGCGGCACGGTCACGATTACGCTCGACGTCACCAAGGATGGGTCCGGCAACGTCACGTCAGGAATGGCGACGTTTGCTGTGAATCTGAGCGGCTTTCCGGCGGGCACGCCGATCAACATGGCGCACATCCATCAGGCAGCCGCAGGACAGTCGGGAAACGTGGTCGTGAGCACCACGCTCGCACCGGGTGACGTGACGCTGAACAACGGGGGCGGCTCGTTCAACCGAAGCGGCGTCGCGGTGACCCCCGACATCGCGACCCAGTTGATGAGTAATCCGGCCGGGTTCTATTTCAACATTCACTCAACCCTGAACCCCGGCGGCGTCGCGCGCGGTCAACTCGTTCGCGTCCAATAAGTTCGTTTTTCCAACAAGCCACGCATCCGGCCGCGTCGAGCCCCCGCGGCCGGATGCGTCGTTTCTCACACATTCAGTCCTAACTCCTCCTCGCGAATGCGACGGACCGCGGGGGCATCCAGCAGCGCGTCGCGCAGCGGCTCGCCGGGTTCCAGGGACTCTGCGAGTGCTGCGACATGCGCCAGCGCGCGCTCGCGGTGCGCGGCAGCCAGGTCGGACCTTCCTGTCTCGCGATCAAGATCCCAGGCCGTGCGATGAATCTGCCACGTAGACGCAAGCGCGTCGGTGGATGTCAGCGCGTGGAAAGCGCGATCGATGGCGTCCCTGGCGTCGTTCCAGTTCGCCTCGGCGATCGCCACCTGCGCGCTCGTTTCCCAGGCGAGCGCCTGCAGATTCGGATCAGCGGTTGCGAGCGCCGCTTCGATCAAACGGCCCGCTTCACGCCGTGCGTTCGTCAAATGTCCGGCTTGCAGCCATGCGCGAGCCAATCCGACGTGCGCGTGAATCCGCCAGTACCAGTGCAGGAAGAACTTGGGTGTCTCCGCAGGATCGCGAACCCGCTCGAACGATCGCCGCGCCTCATCACAGCGGCCTTGATCGAGCGCCTCGAATCCAGCTGCCAACCTGCCAAGGGCGTTCGCCTGTCCCGTCGGGTACACGCTGCTGCGAATCAGTTCGTCACAGACGCGCTGCGCCCCCGCGAAGTCCATCGCGAGCGTCCGCAGCCACGCTTCGCGGTAGGAGAACAGCCAGGGATCGCTGCCGTTTTTGTGCGCAAGTTCCTGATTCGCGCGAATGATGCGGAGCGCATCGCCGAATCGCCCGAGTTGGAGCAGAGCGAGGATTTGGGCGCTCAGCGCGAACAAATGCACCATCACGCCGGCCGTCTCGTTTGTTTTCGGAATCCCGGTTTCGGCATGCTGCAATGCGGCAAGGGCATTTCCGCGGAGTGCCTGAATGTGCGCGTAGATCATCTGATCGAAGCCGGCATCCGTCAGTTCTGCGACGCCTCGCGCGACGGAGTCGGCGGCGTCACAGACGCGGACATCGTCGGCGTTCCACTTGTCGTACAGGAGACGGGTACCCGCCGCCAGCAAGTCGACGCGCGCCTGCACGACCGGATCGCGTAGCGTGACGCTGATTTTCGCGGCGTCCTGGAGCACCGCGATCGCCAGGTCTGGATTGAGCAGCCCGAGCGCTCGCGCGAGGCAGCTCTGCGCGTGAACCTGAGCGCCGGTAAGACCCGCCTGGGCGGCCAGCGCCGACTCGGTCTCGTACGCCTGCGCCGATTCCAGCATCGCGCCGAGTGCGTACTGCGCGTCTCCGATCCGCTCGAGAATCTCGATTTCGACGAGTGTGCGCCGGTCCGCCGGCACTCGGGGGACGAGACCCATCGCATGCTGCAGCACGTCGAGGGAATCCCGGACCGCAAACCGTCGGGCGGCGTTCGCGGCAGTGAGGATCAGGTACTGAATCGCCCGCGCAGGCTCGTGCGCCTCCTCGAAATGCACGGCCAATTGAGGCGCCAACGCACGCGTCTGCGGACCGATCAGTGTCGCCAGGCGGTCGCCGACGGCTCGATGCAGCCTGGATCGGGCGACATCGGACAGACGACGGTAGATCGCCTGTCGATAGAGGGAATGGTGGAACTCGTAGAATGCCGACATCGTTGCGTCCGGCAGTTCGGCGATCCCCGCAGATCGGATGAACAGCCGCCGTTCCGCGAGGCCTTCGCACAACCTTTCCACGTGTTCCAGATCGGCGGCGTCGGCGGCGATTGTCCATGCCGCGAAACGCTCGCCGATCACGCTGGCCGCTCTCAGCACGCGTTGTTCGCCATCCGACAGCTGATCGAACTGCGCGCTGAGCATCTCCTGGAGCGACGCGGGAACGCCCGGCTCGAGGCGACCGGGGGGTACGGTCAGCTTCCACCCGTCGCCGGCGCGAACGACAGTCCCGTTCGCGACGAGGTCGCGCGCGACCGCCGAGACGAACAGCGCATTGCCACCCGAGTGCTGGTGAATCGCTGAAGAGAGATTCGCGGCGAACGTCGCGCGATCGAATGCGAGCGCAAGATACTCCGAGACCTCGGCCAGATTGAACGGGTCCAGCGCGATTTGCTCGCACAGGCCGTGGACGGTGAGATCCTGCCGAAGACGGTTCGAGGCGGCTTCGGCCGCTCCGATTGAGGGACGTTGGGTGACGAGCATCAGCACGCGGGCCGATTCCCGCCGGCGTGCAAATGTCGACATGACGTCGAGCGTCGCCGGATCGGCCCAATGCACGTCCTCGAGCACGAGAATCAGGAGCCGGTCGGTCCCAATCGCTTCGAACAGCTCACAAATCTCGCGGACCATCCGTTCGCGGGTTGCGCCGATCGTTTCACGCTGCAGCGCATCGCGCTGGTCGGCTTTTACGAGCGCCGGAAACTGCAGCAGCCAGGTCGGCGCACGCTTTCTCAGCATCTGCAGCAGGCGCTCGTCGTCGGATCGCCGCACGAGTTGATCGACTGCCTCGAGCACCGGATAGTAAGGCTCCTGACCGCCGAACGTTTCGATGCATTGGCCCCGTGCGATCCGCACCTCCGGCTTCAGGCCCACGCGCTGAACAAATAGATCGACGAAGGTGGTCTTTCCAACGCCCGCATCTCCCGTCAGGAACACCAGCCCGCGCGCGCCTCGAGCCGCCTG
>Ga0075435_100001364_pt1 | contig 15748 bp, 15 predicted proteins | sample RhiMethybrSRZTD4_FD_75302 | JGI IMG/M metagenome (GOLD analysis project Ga0075435, IMG submission 75302) | Populus rhizosphere microbial communities from Tennessee, USA - Rhizosphere MetaG P. TD hybrid SRZTD4 | ecosystem: Host-associated > Plants > Roots > Rhizosphere > Soil | place: USA...
GGCGTTGTTGACGAGCGCGTCGATCGTCGGCGACCGTTCGGCGACGGCTCCCAGAAATCGTGCGTGATCGGCGGTTCGCGATACGTCGAGCGGTTGATAGAACACCGCCGCACCGGCGGACTCGAGATCCTCGATCGTCTCGCGCACCGCGTCGTGCGATCGCAACCCGCATAGGGCGAGATCCCACCCGTCACGCGCCAGCGCGCGGGCAATGCCAAGCCCGATCCCTCTCGTGCCGCCGGTGACGATCGCGAGCGGCCGTCGCGCCGCGGTCACGACGGCGATCCCGAAGCGGCGCTGGCGAGCGTGCGCTCGCCGCCGAAGAACGTCAGGTACGGTCCGGCGCAGAGGCGCTGCACGTAGAGCGCGGCCTCGCGCGCGTGATAGTCGCCCCACATGCTCGACTCGCCGCGCGGCGCGCGCGCCCCGGGCGGAACATGGTCCCAGCCGTTGGGCCGGTGGTAGATCGAATGCAGCAGCAGGCCCTGGTGCTCGGCCGACGCGCTCACGTACGGACCGCCGGGATCGAACAGCGTGTCGAGGACGAGCAGCCCGGCCTGTGTGTAGCGCGCGCCGTTCCCGCCGCGCTGCGACAGGAATCGGCCAACCCGCAGCAGTCCCTGCGCGGCAATCGCCGCTGCTGAACTGTCGACCGGTTCGACATCGTTGAACGGATCGGCCGGACGGTTGCCCCAGTCGCCAAGCGCGGCGAGGCCCGGCGCGCCGCTGTCCCAGTACGGCACGCCGTCGGCGGCGGCGACCTCGATGTAGTAGTCGCAGGTGGCGCGTGCGGCTTCGACCAAGAAATCTTCGAGGGAATCGGCCGACTGCAGGAACTCAATCTGCTCGGCGAAGCCGAGCATCGCCCAGGCGAGGCCGCGCGTCCAGGTCGTGAACGGCGAGTAGCCTTGCTGGCTGCTCGGCCCGCGATACGTGCCGCTGACGATGTTGAAGAGGCTTTCGTGAGCGACGCGCCCGCGCACGTCGTAGATGTCTCGGCCGCGGCCGTAATACACCGAGTACTCAGCAGTGGCGCGGGCGTGCTGCAGCACGCGCTCCAGCAGATCGACGCGCGCGTCCTGTTCCTGGTGAAGCACGTGGCCGAGCAGATGCGCAATCGCCGGCGCACGCAATGTCCGGATCGTATCGACGAACAGCGAATGCGGTCCGTTGAACGAGTGGATGAAGCCGCCGCCGGGGATTTTCGTCCAGCGCGACACCTGGACCGCGCCGCTGACTTTCAGGGCAAGCTCATAGAAGGCGATCTGCCCTTCCGACGCGTCGAAGCGACCTTCGCGCGCGAGCCGCCACAGGTTGCCGTAGGTGCTGACGTTGTTGAAGCCATGGTCGTGCACGCCGGTGTGGGTCAGGTGCGATCCCATGCGCTCGACCGTCCGCGAACGGCCGAACTCGAGGAAGTCCCGTTCGCCGGTGGCGTCGAATTGCAGCAGCGCTGAGCCGAATGCGAACCCCTGGGTCCACTCCGTCCAGCCGCGCGCACGATATCGGCCGCCGACGGTGAACACCGGCGCGCCGTCGGCTGGATCCCATGTCCGCTCGATCGACCCGATCTTCTGCGCCGACAGCTCGAACAGGTGATCGATCGAGCGCAGGAGATCCTCGGGCCGGCGCTCGCGATCGAACCTGATCACTTCGTCTCGTAGGTGATGATGAGGACGAGATCCTCGCCGCCAACCTGCTTCAGGCCGTGCGAGCTGCCGGTGCGGGTGAGGATCGCCGTTCCCGGCGTGACGTCATACGGTTTGTCGTCGAGCGTCATCACGCCGCGGCCGCTCAGCACGTAGTAGACCTCGTCCTCGTGCTGCTCGTGATAGCCGATGCCGGAACCGGGTTTCAGCACGCGCTTGCGAAACGAGAAGTGCAGGTTTGGCGTCTTGTCGAAGAACACGTGGCCGACCGTCTGGCCCGGGCCCTGATGCGGACCCGGTTCGCTCTTCGCGACCTCCGCGTCCCGCTGAATGATGTAGCCGCCCTTCTTGTGCGCTTCCTGAGCGGACAGCGCCGCCGCAACAAGAGTCAGCGCGAAACCAAACGCGAGCGCGCGTCTCATCGTGAAGCTCCTCGGCAGGCCTGAAGGCCTGCGCTACCTGCGTTGTATCGGCACAGGCTACACGCGTGTGCGGGCACGGACATTCTTCACCTGAATTGCCTCGGGCCGCTCCGAATAAAACCGGTCGAGCGGGAAACAGCCGGACATCAGGCCGAGACGGGGACCGGTCGTGCAGTCGCTGAAGGTGCGGCAGATCGACGCGCGCCGCATCGGCCGGCCGGAGAGCACGTCGGCCGGCAGTTCAGGATACGCGAGCACCATCCGGCCAAGCCCGACGAAGTCAGTCATGCCTGTGCGCACGGCATGCTGAGCGACGTACGGCAGCCATTCCTGCAAATAGCTGTAGCCCGATCCGACGAATACCAGCGCCGGACACGCGCGTTTGAGGAGCGCCGTCGCCCGAATCTGCCGCGCGACACCCCGCAGCGGATCCTCCGGCGGCTCGTAGCCATCGAGCGGCGGAAACAGCGCCGGCCGCTGCACGTGCGGATTGTAGTACGGGCTGCCACCGCTCACGCAGATCCACCGGACGCCAAGCCGTTCGAGCATTCGCAGCACGGCGCGCGGCTCCTCCAGCGCAGCCTCGAGACTCTCGTCGCTGTCGGCGATGCCGAAGCCGAATTCCGAGCCGACGGCGTAAGGCTTGTCGCTGTGCACGACGTCCGGTTCACCGATCCCATCGCCACGCTTCCGATACGGCACCGTGTCGAACGCGGACATCCGCACGACGATCCGCAGGCCTGGCACCTCCGCCTGAATGCCTTCGATCACCAGGCGCATGAAACGCGTCCGGTTTTCGAGGCAGCCGCCGTACTTTCCCTGGCGCCCGCGCGCGGCGAGCATCTCGTGGCCGAGGTATCCGTGGCACGCCTTCACGTCGACGAACTGATAGCCGCCGTTCCAGGCCCGGCGCGCCGCGGCAACGAAGTCGGCGACCAACCGATCGAGTTCTCCGTCGGTGAGCACGCGGACGCCATTCGGGAAGCGCCGATCGAGAATCGGGTGGCGCGCGCCGGCAAGCGGCGCGGGTCGATCGTAGACGTCTGGCCGCGCGTAGCGTCCCGAATGCGTCAACTGCAGCCCGACCCACAGATCGCCGTCGGCGTTCGCCCCGAATCGATCGCGGTGCGCGGCGACCAGGTCGTCGCGCAGCGACGCAATCGCGCCCTCGGTCGCTGCCGACAGCATCAGCTGCTGCGGGTTGGCGCGTCCGTCGTGCCGGACCGCGACCGCCTCTCCGCCCCAGATCAGCTTAGCGCCACTGATGCCGAAGTGCCGCCAGCGACGCCGCGTCAGGTCCGTCGGTTCGCCGTCGCGCGTGCCGTCCCAGCCTTCCATCGGCAGGACGCAGAAGCGATTGCCGACGCGCACACCGTCGACCTCGATCGGCGCTGCGAGCGGCGACGCCGGCGGCGGGGCCAGCTCGGCGTCGAACTCCAGCGGGATCGCCGATCGATCCAGGTGCGCGCGGAAGGCGGCGGCGGTTTTCAGCGATGCGACGCGCGGATAGCTCAAAAGGATTCCTTGACGCCCCACACGCGCCCCTCCGGAAAGCGATGCGCCATTCGCGACAGCTCCCGGATCGCAATGCTGTAGCCCGGTTGTGTCGGCGCGAGATAGCGGCCGCGTCTAATTGCCACCGGCTCTTCGAAGTGCTCGTGCAAGTGATCGACATACTCGATCACCCGGCCGTCCATCGTGCCGGAGATGCCGATGAAATCGAACATCGAGAGATGCTGGACGTACTCGCACAGGCCGACGCCGCCGGCGTGCGGGCATACCGGCACGCCGAATTTCGCCGCCATCAGCATCACCGCGAGATTCTCGTTGACGCCGCCAATCCGGCAGGCGTCAATCTGGCAGAAATCGATCGCCTTCGCCTGGAGCAGCTGCTTGAAGACGATCCGGTTCGCGCAGTGCTCGCCCGTGGCGACGCCGATGCCGAACGGCCGCACCGCCTTCGCGATCGCCGCATGCCCGAGCACGTCGTCCGGGCTCGTCGGCTCTTCGATCCACCACGGGTGGAATTCTGACAACTCGGTCACGCGAGCAATGGCTTCGTCGACATCCCACTTCTGGTTCGCGTCGATCATCAACGTGTGAGACGGCCCGATCGTTCGTCGCACCACGCCGACACGCCGCCGATCGTCGTCCGGCGCGCCGCCGACCTTGACCTTGAAATGCGTCCACCCGTCGGTGATCGCCGCGCGGCACAACGCCCCGATTCGCTCGTCCGTGTAGCCCATCCAGCCAACTGAAGTCGTATACGCGGGATAGCCGACGCGAAGGAGTTCGGCCTCGCGATCCGCTTTCGTGGGCGCCTGTCGCGCAAGGATTTCCATCGCCTCGTCGCGGTCCAGCGCGTCGGTGATGTAGCGGAAGTCGATGCACGACACCACCTCCGCCGGCGTCATATCGGCGAGCAGCTTCCAGACCGGCTTGCCCTCGCTGCGCGCCCACAGGTCCCACGTCGCGTTGACGATCGCGGCCAGTGCGAGGTGAATGACACCCTTCTCGGGGCCGAGCCATCGCAGTTGCGAGTCCGAGGCCAGCTCGCGCCAGAACGCGGCGAAGTCGGACGTGATGTCGGCGAGGCGGCGGCCGACGATGTGATCGGCGTAGGCCTCGATCGCGGCGACCACCACCTCGGTCCCGCGGCCGATCGTGAACGTCAACCCGTGGGCGGTGATCCCGGTGTCGGTCGACAGCATCACGTACGCGGCCGAGTAATCGGGATCGACGTGAACCGCGTCGCTGCCGGCCTGCGTGCGCGAGGTGGGAAACCGCAGGTCGACGACGTCGAGGCTGCGAATCCTCACGACCGCAGCCGATCCAGCGCGACGGCGCCGACGATAATCGAGCCGGTGACGATCTGCTGGACCCAGTTCGGCAGTCCCTGCTGCGAACAGCCGATCTGAATCACTGCCATGATCGCCGCGCCTGCGATCGTGCCGATCACGCTGCCTTTGCCACCCGACAGGCTGCCGCCGCCGATGATCACCGCGGCAATCACGTCGAGCTCGAGGCCGATCGACACCGTCGGATCGCCCACCGACAGCTTCGAGAACTCCATCACGCCGGCGAGCGCCGCGAACGCGCCGGCAAGCGTGTAGACCGCGGCCTTGGTGCGATCGATGCGCACCCCGCACAGACGCGCCGTCCGCTCGCTCGAACCGATCGCGAACAGGTGGCGGCCAAACCGCGTGTAGCGCAGCACGAAGGCGACCAGAATCGCCAGCGCGACCGTGATCCAGATACCGGTTGGCAGCAGCACACCGCTGCCATCCCGAACCGTGCGCAGCAGCGAGTTGAGCCAGGTCACCGGCGCTTCGATGCGCCGTTCGTCGGCAAGGCCCTTCGCCGCGCCGCGGACGAGCAGCATCGTGCCGAGCGTCACGATGAACGGCACCACGCGCAGCTGCGTGATCAACACACCGTTGACGACGCCGCACGCGGCGCCGGCGGCCAGCGCACCGATGGCTGCGAACGCCGGCCCGTGGCCGCGGAGCAGCACTGCGGTGACCACCGTGCTCAGCGCCACCACCGACCCGACCGACAGATCGATGCCGCCCGACACGATCACCATGGTCATGCCGAGCGCGGCGACGCAGACGATCACCGTCTGGCGCGCGACCAGTTCGAGGTTGGCGGCGCGGAAGAACTGCGGCCCAATCAGCGCGCCGAAGATCCCCAGCACGACCGCGAGCCCGACGAGGACGCCGGTTTCGTCGAGCAGGCGGCGCCGCGCCGCTACGACGCGCGGGCGCCCGACGCTTCCATCAACAACGAGTGCTCGTTCCATTCCGCCACGTCCCGGGCCGGACCCAGATGGCCGCGCGACATCACCGCGATGCGGTCGCACACGCCGAGTAATTCCGGGAAATAGCTGCTGACGAGCAGCACGGCCTTGCCCGCGCCGACCATCTCGTCAATCAGCCGATAGATCTGTGCCTTGCTGCCGACGTCGATCCCCTTGGTCGGCTCGTCGAGCATCAGCACATCGACGTCGTGATGCAGCAGGCGCGCGACCGCCACCTTCTGCTGGTTGCCGCCGGACAACTCGGCAACCGGCTGGCGCGCGTCCGCGCAGCGAATGTCCAGCCGCTCGATCCAGCGTGTCGCCGCGCTGCGCTGCCGCGACGGCCAGACCAGCCCGCGCGGCCCGAACGGCGCGAGGCGCGACAGCGTGATGTTGTCGGCGATGCTCAAGCTGCGCGCGAGCCCTTCGCCGGCGCGGTCCTCGCTGAGCATGCCGACGCTCTGTTGCCACCGCTCGTGCGGCAGCGCCGGTCCCGTGGACGCGGCGACCTGAATGCGTCCGGCTTTGACGGGCGCCAGGCCGAAGATCGTGCGCAGCAGCCGCGTTCGGCCGGCGCCGACCAGGCCGGCGATCCCAAGCACCTCGCCGCCGCGCAAGGTGAACGTGGCGTCGCCTGGCTGGAGCGCGTCGACCGTGAGGATCGCGTCGCCGATGCTGCGCGGGCCGCGCGGATACAAATCGTCGACGCTGCGGCCGACCATCAGCGATACGATCGCTTCGCTCGGCATCTCGCGTGTGCTGCCCTGCCCGGCGTGCCGGCCATCGCGCAGCACAACGACGCGATCCGAAATCTGCTTCACCTCCTCGATGAAATGCGAGATGTAGACGACGGCGATCTGCTGCGCCTTCAATCGATTGATCAAATCGAACAGCGTGCGCACATCGGCGTGCGTGAGGCAGCTGGTCGGCTCGTCGAGCACGAGCACGCGACAGCCGATCGCGAACGCCCGCGCGATCTCGACGAGCTGCTGTGCGGCCGGCGACAGCGTTGCCACCGTCGCCTCCGGCGCGATGTCGGCGTGGCCGAGCTCGCTCAGCGCCCGTTCGGCCGTCTGTCGCATACGACGCCGGTCGACGATGCCGAACGATCCATGCGCTGGTTCGACGCCGAGGACGATGTTCTCCATCACCGTGAGGTGTGGCGCGAGCGAAAGCTCCTGGTGAATCATCGCGACGCCGGCCTGTCGCGCCGCGAGTGGATCGCGCGGTAGATACGGCGTTCCGTCGAGCCGCATCGAGCCGGCGTCCGGCCTCATCGCACCGGCGAGAATCGCCATCAGCGTGCTCTTGCCGGCGCCGTTCTGGCCGACGAGCGCGCACACTTCGCCGCCGTGCACGCTGAGATCGACGCCGTCGAGCGCCAGCGTCGCGCCAAACGCCTTGCTGATGCCCCGCATCTCCAGCCGCGCTACGGGTTCAGCCATCGCTTCAGGTCGGGGTGCAACAATTCCTGCACGTCGGCATCGTCCATGTGTTCGCGCGACACCAGCCGCACGCCAGTGTCGATCCGTGGTTCCACTTTCTCGCCGTGAATGTGCGCGACCACCGTTTTCACGCCCAGATAGCCCATCTTCACCGGATCCTGCACGACCACCGCGTCGAGGTGCCCGTCGCGCATGCCCGTGAGCAGCGATTCGGAGGCGTCGAAACCGATGAACTTCACCTTGCCGGACCAGCCGTTGTCGACGAGGACGCGCATCATCGCCAGCGTCGTCGATTCGTTCGGCGTGAAGATCCCGTCGACGTCCAGCGTGCCGTCGGCGCGTTTCAAGCCGCTCAGCAGCGCTTCGCTTTTCTTGTAGGCGCCTTCGACATCGGCGCCGCCGTACTGATTGGCGCTGACGACCTGCAGGCCGGGCCGCGCCTGGACCGCCTCGAGAAAACCGGCCTCGCGCTGCAGCGTGCTGTCCGACCCTTCGGCGTAGCGCAGCAACACCACACGCCCTTTGTCGTGCAGCAGCGTTGCGAGCTGCTCGCCCGCCAGCCGGCCAGCAAGTCGATTGTCGGTCGCGACGAAGCTCACGTAGTCGTTGCCCTTGAGCCCGGAATCGATCACGACGACGGGAATGTTGTTCCGCTTCGCATCGGCGACCGGCTGCGCGAGCGCGACCTCGTCGAGCGGCGCGAGCACCATGCCGGACACCCTGCTGGTGACGAACCGCTCGACCTCCGAGATCTGCGATTCGCGCTCGTCCTCGCGGAGCGGACCGCGCCAGACGATCGTCACGCCCAGTTCTTTGCCCGCTTTTGCAGCGCCGGCATGGATGCTCTGCCAGAACGCGTGCGAAGTCCCTTTCGGGATCACCGCGATCGTGAGCGCCGAGGGATCCGTGCTGGTGCGGCTACGGCTGCACGCCGCCGCGAACAGCAGCAGCGCGATCGCCACACGCCTCGTGGGCGTCATCAAGCTTGAGCCTCCAGAATCGTTGCGCGTTTCCGCCGAGCACGGCCTCTTGCTCGTGCGTCGGACGCGCCGCAATGTACTCGACGACGGCGTCCAGCGTCCTGCGGTAGTCTCCGGCGACGAGACACACCGGCCAGTCCGACCCGATCATCAGGCGATCAGCCCCGAAGGCATCGAAGGCCACATCGAGATACGGTCGGAGATCGTCACGTGTCCACCCGTTCCAGTCGGCTTCGGTAATCAGGCCCGAGAGTTTCGCGTAGACGTGCGGCTGCGCCGCCAGCGCGCGAATATCCTCTTCCCACGGGTGGCGCTCGCGCCCGCGAATGTTCGGCTTCGCGAGATGATCGAGCACGAACCGCTGACCGGGACACCGCGCGACACACTCGGTGGCGGCGCGCAGATGCCGCCTGTAGACAAGGAGATCGAACGCGAGGTCGAATTCCGGAAGAACCGCCAGTCCCTCGAGCACTTGCGGCCTCACGAGGAAACGGTCGTCGGGTTCCGACTGCGCGATGTGGCGGATGCCCACCAGCTTCGCGTGCGAAGCAAACGGCGCAAGCTGCGCGCGCACGCCGTCGGCGCCGGCCTGCAGATCCACCCACCCGACGACGCCGGCAATCGACGGGTGGACGTCGGCGAGCGCGAGGAGCCAGCGCGTCTCCTCGACCGTCTGCCGCGCCTGGATGGCAACGCAGGCGTGCCACCCGGCGGCTGACATCTCGCGCGCCGATTCGGCGGGGACAAAGTCGCGGCGCAGTGTCGCCATCGAGTCGTCGATCCAGCCGTACTCGTCGGCGTTGTAGCGCCAGAAGTGCTGGTGCGCGTCGATTCGTTTCATACCGCGGGAATCGGCGTCGACGCGCCGGCGCTGGACGTGTAACACGCTTCGACGAGCGCCATGGTTTTGATCGCGTCGCTCACCGGCGACACCAGTGCGCGATCTTCGCCGGCCACGAAGCGTTGCAGGTTCGACATCGGGCCCTCGAACGCTTCGGTGAACCACGAGCCGCTCAGCGCCACCGGCCGCCACGTGCCGTCGATTGCCACCTCGAGGCGATCGGCCGGGCCCGACGGGTACTCGAGGTTGACGCCGAGCGTCAGCAGCGCGGCGCCGGCCGTTCCTTCGACCTTCAGCATCGACTCGCGGTGGCGCTCGTCGAAGACGTGCGTGTGGTTGAGCACGAGCGAGCAGCGAATGCGATCGCCGTAATCGAGCACGATCGTGCTGCGCGTGTCGGCGAAGTCCTCGAACTGCGGATGCGCGACCGCGCGGCACATCACGCCCTCGGGCTCGCCGGCGATCCAGCGGATCGCGTCCAGATAGTGAATCGAGTGATACAGCACTTCGAGCCGCGGCGCGTGCTTCAGGAACGTCCACTGCTCCCACGGCTGACGATCGACGATGCGAACTTCGATGTCGATGAGATCGCCGAGCCGATCGCCGGCGACCAGATCGGCGAGGGCCATCATGTTCGGGCTGAAGCGCAGCTGGAAATTCATCGCGGCGACGAGGTCGCGCTCGCGGCAGACGTCGAGGATCTGGCGCGCAGCGGCGAGCGTCTCGCCCATCGGCTTCTGAATCAGCACCGCCGAGCCGCGCGGCAGCTGCGCGAGCACGCCCGCAATTTCCTTGCCCGGCACCGCGACGTCGAAGATCGCGCCCGCCGTGGTGGCCGCCTCGGCGAGCGTCGCGAACACGCGAAGCCCGCCGAACTGCCGCGACGTCTGATCCGCCGTGGCACGACAGAGATCGAACATGCCGGCGATTGGCAAGCGCAGCCGCGTGTAGGCCGGAAGATGCGCGGTCCGGACGATGGCCCCTGCGCCAACGAAGACGATCGGACGCGGGGCGGCGGGCCGCGGCCAGGCCTGGCGCAAATCGCTCACTGCGCGACCGCCGGTCGGTTCGCCGCCAGGCGGAAGACCGGCTCCATCTCGGTCCACCAGTCGCCGGGCGCCGCGTCGGGCGCCGGCTCCTGGAGCGACTGCATCAGCTGCTCCCATTCGACGACGCGCGGGCTCGACGCCCGGTGCGCAACGAACGCACGGCGCACGTCAACGCCGTCGTCGACCTCGACAATCATCACCGCCGTACGGCCGAGCAGATGAATGTCCATCGCGTGCACGCCGGCGCGGCGAAGACTATCGATCACTTCCGGCCAGACGCGCTGATGGTGCTCGCGATAGGCGGCGATCGCCGCCCGATCGTCGCGCAGGTTGACGAGGAAGACGTGCCGCGTCATGCCTATACTTTAGCGGTAAAGGCAACGGAATCGCCGGCATTTTACATGGTAGGATGCGCCGCGACCAGGAGCCGACAATGTCCGATCCGACGTCCCGCCGCGCCTTCGTAAACACCGCCGACGCGGCTGCGATTGCCGCGTCGCTGTTCCCCGATGATCTCGAAACCCTGTGACATGGCTGGCGCATTTATCATCGCGGTCATGGCGGTGACCCAGTCGTCGTTCGGCACGATGCCCGACGGCACGACGATCGATCTCTTCACGTTGACCAACGCACACGGCGTCGAAGTGCGCGTCATCACCTACGGCGCCGTGATCGTCTCGATCAAGGCGCCCGATCGCCGCGGCCGCTTCGACGACATCGTCACCGGCTTCGACACGCTCGACGGCTACCTGACGCGGTCGCGATACTTCGGCGCCGTCGTCGGCCGCTACGGGAACCGGATCGCGAACGGCCGGTTCACGATCGACGGCAAGACCTATGAGCTGGCGACGAACAACGGCAAGAACCACCTGCACGGCGGCCTTCGCGGGTTCGATAAGGTGGTGTGGAAAGGGAGCCGCTTCGAACGCGACGGGAACGCCGGCGTCGCGCTCACCTACGTCAGCCACGACGGCGAGGAAGGATATCCGGGGACTCTGACCGCGACGGTGACCTACACGCTCACACCGCGCAACGAGCTGATCGTCGACTACGGGGCGACGACCGACAAGGCGACGCCGATCAACCTGACCAACCACAGCTACTTCAACCTGGCCGGCGACGGCCATGGCGACATCCTGCAGCATCAGCTCACGATCGACGCCGATCGTTATACGCCGACCGACGACACGCAGATTCCAACCGGCCAACTCGCCGCCGTCGAGGGGACGCCGTTCGATTTCCGGAAGGCGACACCGATCGGCGCGCGCATCGACGCCAGCGACGAGCAGATTCGCCGCGGCCATGGCTACGACCACAACTTCGTGCTCAACGGATGGGACAGTAGCGCGAAGGCAGCCGAGCGCGTCCGTCACGCTGCCCGCCTCGTCGATCCCGCAAGCGGCCGCACGCTCGACGTCGCGACTACCGAGCCTGGCGTGCAGTTCTATTCCGGCAACAATCTGGATGGCAGCGCGGTCGGCAAGAGCGGCCACGTCTATGCACGCCGCACCTCGTTGTGCCTCGAGACGCAGCACTTCCCCGATTCCCCGAACCACGCCAGCTTTCCGTCGACGATCCTGCGGCCGGGTGAACACTTCCAGTCGCGGACGGTCTTCACGTTCGGAGTGACGCGATGAGACGGCTGACGCCTAGGTCCGCCCTTTTAGGGCGGACGCGAGGGCACGCTGAAAGCGTGCCCCTACGGTGGCTGTTGCTCCTCGTCGTCGGCGCGGCATCGCTTGGTGTCGCCTCGAGGGACGACTACGCGAACAACTACGTCGCGACGGCGATGGTGCGGCTGAACGACAACGGCGCGTGGTCGTGGTTCATGGACCCGCGCGTGATCGTCAACGACGGAAAGCTGATCGCCGGCTCGGTCCGCGCCATCGGCAACAACCAGGCGAACACGAGCGACCCCCGCTGGGGCAACGTCGAAGTGGAGGTCTACGACATCGAAAGCGGCAAGGTCGATACCGTGGTGCTCCACCCGCACCTCGATCAGGACGACCACGCCGCGCCGGCCTTTCTCGTTCGTAAGGATGGGCGCTATCTCGCCGTCTACAGCATGCATGCGAAGGAGCGGCGGATGTATTACCGCCTCTCCGAGCCGCACAACCCGCTCGCCTGGGGGCCGGCGGCTGCGGTGGAAACGCCTGGAGAGAACGCGCAGTTCGCCGGCAACAACGCGACCTACGCGAACCTGTTCCGCATGCCGAACGGCCGCATCTACAACTTCATCCGCGCATTCCACCACGATCCGAACTACCTGTTCTCCGACGACGAGGGCAGCACGTGGACCTATGGCGGACGCTGGCTGTACGGGAAAGGCGGCTACAGCCCGTACCTGAAGTTCGCCTACGACGGCAAAGGCGCGGTCCATTTCGTGGCGACCGAGGATCACCCGCGCAACTTCGACAACAGCCTGTATCACGGGTATCTCAAGGACGGTGTCCTGCATCACTCGAACGGCGAGGTCGTCGGCAAGCTGAGCACGTCCACCGAGGCGACGATCGCGACATGGCAATTCACCAAGGTGTTCGCCGGCGATCCCGATCACGTCGCGTGGATGGTCGACATCGATCTCGATCGCGACGATCGTCCGTACGTGCTGTTCTCGACGCAGAACGACGGACGCGGTCTGCCGCCGGGCCAGGGCGGGATGGATCTGCGGTATCACTACGCGCGTTGGAACGGGACCGCGTGGCATACCGAGGAGATCGCCTACGCGGGGACGCGCCTCTACCCGAGCGAGGACGATTACTCCGGCCTCGGTGCGCTCGATCCGAACAACCCCGACGTCGCCTACATCTCGACCGATGCCGATCCGGTGAGCGGCGCGCCGCTCATCAGCCGCGCCGACGGCAAGCGGCATCGCGAGCTGTTCCGCGGCGAGCGGGCGTCGAGCGGGACGTGGAACTGGGTGCCGTTTACGCGCAATTCGACGCAGGACAACCTGCGCCCGGTGATCCCGAAGTGGGACGATCGGCGGACGGCGATCGTATGGATGCGCGGCGCCTACGTGCACAACCAGGGCGAGTGGTACTCGTCGATGGTCGCGGCCATCGTCCGCTGACGTGGATCGACGCGCGTTCCTGGAATCGATCGCGGCGACCGGCGCGCTGCCTTTCGGCCGGCGTGAGGAGCAGGCGCGAAGCGGCGGCGACGATCGCGCCTATTGGATCAGCGTCCTGCACCGGCTGTCCGATCCGGTGCTCAACCGCCTCGCGCACATGCCGGTCGAACAGGCGCGCGGCGCGAATCGTGAGCAGGTCACCCGCCTCGAGGCGCTCGGCCGCCTCGTCTCTGGCATCGCGCCGTGGCTGGAACGCGGCGAGGACGACCTGGCGGTACGCGCGCGCGATGCCGTCGCGCGGGCCGTTGATCCGGCGTCTCCAGACGCGCTGAACTTCACGCGCGACCGGCAGCCGCTGGTCGACGCGGCCTTTCTTGCGCAGGGGATCCTGCGCGCACCGCACGCGCTGCGCGACGCGTTCGAGCCATCGGCGCGGCGGCATCTGATCGCCGCGCTCGAATCGACGCGCACGATCACGCCCGGCTTCAACAACTGGCTGCTCTTCTCGGCGACGGTCGAAGCCTGCCTGAAGGCGCTTGGCGCCGAGTGGGACCGCACGCGCGTCGACTATGCGCTGCGTCAGCACGAGCAGTGGTACAAGGGCGATGGCGTTTACGGCGACGGTCCCGATTTCCACTGGGACTACTACAACAGCTTCGTGATTCATCCGATGCTCGTCGACGTGCTCGACACGTGCGGGAATGAATCACCAGCCTGGCGCGAGATTGCCGGCCGCGTGCGCGAGCGCGCGAAGCGCTACGCCGGCGTGCAGGAGCGGATGATCGGGTCGGACGGCAGCTTCCCCGCCATCGGCCGGTCGATCGCGTACCGCTGCGGTGCCTTTCACCTGCTGGCGCAGGCGGCGCTCAGACATGCGCTGCCCGACGGCGTCTCGCCGTCGCAAGTCCGCGGCGCGCTCACGAGTGTGATCCGCCGCACGCTAGACGCGCCCGGCACCTTCGACGCCGACGGCTGGTTGCGCATCGGCCTGTGCGGTCACCAGCCCGGCGTCGGCGAGACTTATATCTCGACTGGCAGCCTCTACTTGTGCAGCGTCGCGCTGCTGCCGCTCGGTTTACCGGCGACCGACGAATTCTGGACTGCCACACCGCAGCCGTGGACGTCAGTGAAGGCGTGGTCCGGCCAACCGTTCCCCATCGACCACGCCAGCTAGGTTCGCGACAGCTTAGGCCGCCACGAAAGCACGAAGACACGAAGAAACGCTTTTTACACGAACGAAGACTTCACCGAGTCTTATCTAAAAGATGTTTCTTCTTCGTGCCTTCGTGTCTTCGTGGCGTCTATCCGGGAGCGGCGCCCTGGGTGTTCACGTACACGGCGTAGAGCGACTGACTGGCGGTCATGAAGAGGCGGTTGCGTTTCGGTCCGCCGAAGCACAGGTTGGCGCACGCCTCGGGCAGGCGGATGCGGCCGATCAATTTCGCCTGCGACGTCCACACGGTGACGCCGCTGTAGCCGGCGCGCGCGCCGGCGTTGCTCGAGCACCAGACGTGGCCGGTGGTGTCGCAGCGGACGCCGTCGGGTGAGCACTTGACGCCGTCGATCATGAAATCGGAGAAGCGCCGCACGTTCGAGGCCTTGTCGCCAGAGACGTCGAGCGCGAACACCTCGCCTTTGCCGCCGGGCCCGCTGTCGCCCGGCCCGCGGCCGGTGCTGACAACGTAGAGCGTTTTGTAGTCTGGGGCAAACGCGAGGCCGTTCGGATCCGGCACCTGGTCCTCGCCAACCACCTGCGCGATCGCGCCGCTCTTGTCGACGCGGTACACCGCCGTCGGCAACTCGCGCGGCTCGGGACGTCCTTCGTACAGGCTGCGGCCGTAGGGCGGATCGGTGAACCAGTAGCTGCCATCGGGATGGGGCACGACGTCGTTCGGCGAATTCAACCGCTTGCCGTTCACCGCCTCGGCGATCGTCGTCACCGTGCCGTCGTGCTCGTAGCGGACGAGGCGGCGCGTCAGGTGTTCGCAGGAAAGCTGCCGCCCCTGGAAGTCGAAGGTGTTGCCGTTGGAGTTGTTCGACGGTGCGCGGAAAACCGCGACCCGTTCGTCGTCCTCGATCCAGCGGAACTGCCGGTTGCCGGCGACGTCGCTCCAGACGAGAAACCGGCCGACGGTACTCCACGCCGGTCCCTCGGCCCACAACGCGCCGGTCCACAGGCGCTTGATCGGCGTGTTGCCGAGCGTGAGGCCGCGAAACTCGGGATCGATGGTCACGACATCGGGATCGGGGTACGGCGACGGCGGTGCGTTCGCACCGAAGTCGCGCGGCGGCGCTCCGGGGGGTGCTTGCGCCTGCGGTTGCGGCGTGGTTTGCGCGACGGTGAATGCGCTGCCGCCGATCACAGCGGCCGAGGCGCCAAGTGTCTTAACGAACTTCCGCCGTGACGCCATAGATCTGATCCTCGATGGCCGCGATGTCGCGGCCGATGGTGCCGTCGACCGCCGGGGCGCGGTGCGCGGCGACGGCCTC